>Ga0167615_1000669_pt1 | contig 9732 bp, 9 predicted proteins | sample BED_Mat_host_9_1_FD_111800 | JGI IMG/M metagenome (GOLD analysis project Ga0167615, IMG submission 111800) | Extremophilic microbial mat communities from Yellowstone National Park, USA - BED_Mat_host_9_15 (v2) (version 2) | ecosystem: Environmental > Aquatic > Thermal springs > Hot (42-90C) >... | reverse complement strand
TTTGCTTTCCCAAATCTTATATCTCCACACCAAGAACACTCTTTCTATAGTATTTTTTCGGCTCAACATAGGTTACAAGAAGGCTATTTAGTAAGGATCTTGTCTTTTAGCAATTCATCCCCTACCTAAACGTCGGAGCTTTCCTGCTCAATATCTTGTAACCTCGCTGGGTTATACAACGCTCTAATCTAAAGTATTTGCACGCCCAGCAGTCAGCATATCAAATGCAGAAGATCTAATTAAGGCAATAAGCCCTGAAAACATAAGAGCAACTAGCCCTATTACTACTATCCCATCTGCAAACCCATATAGAACCTGCTCTCTTAGTACCACTGATGCTAGTACACTCCCAACAAATGGCTCTACTATAGCAATTGCTGAAAAAGATCCCTTGAGATTTGCCACATTGTATGACGATTGTTGGAATAAGAAACCAAGAATGCCGAAAATGACAAGACCGTATAAACTCCATAGGCTAAAGAATGGAAAACGTGAATGAGATAAAGCATAAATAGTAACTTTGGTCAAGGCATCAGATGTGCCGTATGAAATGCCAGATGCAAGAGCTAAACTAACTCCATTCCACTTTATGATCTTAACGGACGCTCTATTCAATACCAATAAGCCAATAACTATGACTACCAAAATTGGCAACCACTGCAAAAAACTGGATACATACACACCTGACTTAGCTCGCGTTGCAACAAGAAATCCGGAAAGTCCAATTATGCTGCAAGCTATAGCAACATAATCTTTGCCTCTAAGTTTTGTAGAACCAACTAGTGCACCGATTACAAGTGCAAACGCAATACTAGATGCAAGGATTGGCTCTACAACTATTAAGTCCCCCGTTGCAATGGCACCAATCTGAAAAGCATAACCTAATATCATGGTAAATACACCAAGCAGCCATATCGGCCGGCTTAGAAGCTCTTTTATCAGAAAGATAGAAAGTCCATTAAACGTCTTTGCGCGGCTTGCGGTGCTTTGTTGCATTACAGCGCCAACACCTATAGAAAGGCTTGCCAGGAAGGCTAAGAGTATGTCCATGGCGGCATAAGCCAGCAAGCACTCAGCAATAGTTTACATACATAAACTAAATTCTACCAACAAAACTATAGGTAATTTGTGTAACGAAAGACAATTCATCAAAAAAGCTAAAGAATGGTTACAAGCCGCTAGATTAAAAACGACAAGGCATGTATATTTAGTTTTCGCTCAGTGAGTACGACAAACAACAATTATCGTTTACCGAACTAAAGCCAAGGCAGCTAATCCAATGACTGAGTTATTATCCGAGACACCAAGATCAAATGTAGTCGCATAACGAATGTAATGACCCTGCTTGGCCCCCATAAGCCGAGCTAACTCAATACCTCCCAAAAGAACACTTTTACCTGAAGGCTTTAATCTAAGTCGTGTGAAATGCTTTTCTGTAGAAGGGCCGTCAAGCTTTAATATCATTTCCATGGTAAGCCAGTCCTTATGCCGTGCCCTATGATGAGGATCGCCATGTGAAAGTGACGCCAATGCAAGAACTACTATATTTCTATGCTGAATACGTTCTGCGAATTCTTTCCAGAACGAAGCGTCCGGTCCTAGTTGCTGAGGTATCGCTAAAACCGAAATTCTAGGTGATTCACAATATGCTTGAACGAATAAAATATGATGATACACATACTCAGGGACACTAGTACCTATATGGTTACGGCACAATGCTCTTAACGAATCGTATAAGCTCGCATCCTTAGCTACGGTACCAAATGGAGTATCTTGTAGTTCTCCGACAAGATAAGGTTCGAGTGATTCACTTTCAAATAACAGCACAAAATCAGACGGGCATCCATCCTGAACAAGCGCATAGTAACCATGTGCTATTACTGGCCCTGCAAGTTCCAGCTTTTCGTCAGGCAACAGAAGAACCACTATTCTCCTTGATTCCATAGCACCAGGATTTGGCAGCGCACCAGGCCCAAACTTCATAAAAAAGAAGGAATCAAGAAACTGCTTTAAATCACTGGTGCTCAGCGAGCTTAAATCTGATGGCAACTTGCCAAAACCAAAATTTTCTGTTCTTTCTTCGCCCATATCCTGAACTCCTATAATTGATACAACGGCATTGCCACACTACACCATTTGCTAAACGTTCTCACTACATTAAATACCCTATAAGCATCATACTGCCTATCAAATTTGCAAAAAAATGCGCTTCCACTACCTGTCATTAGCCACCCTTCACACACACCTGCCAATTTCCTTTTAAAGGCAACAAGTTCCGGATACAGCGTTAGCGCTGCACGCTCTAGGGCATTTGCCCCCTCACCACCTACAGAATCATACGTCTTATAGACAGCAGCCGTAGATGCGTTAACACCAGGCCATGCAACCACATACCATTCATTAACAACATCATGCTCAGGACAAAGTACCTCTCCCACTCCAGAAACTTTGACTCTTCCTCCATACACAAAAAAAGGGACATCGCTACCTATCCGTAAGGCAAGTTCAAAGGGTACTTCAGCACCTACTACATGTTCCAACACTCTTATTACAGCAGCCGCATCCGAGCTGCCTCCTCCAAGTCCACTGCCTGGTGGTATACGTTTTACAAGATGATAGAACACAGCAATTTTCTTATTAAAATTCTGTTCAATCTGACGATGTGCTCTGATTACCGTGTTGCTTGATAGGTCTCCGCAATCAAACCCAATCACGTTAAGACCAAATGGCTTTCCAATTTCGGCAATTAAAAGGTCATGAATATCGATTTGTTGGAAAACTGATTCTATCGCATGATAACCATCATCATTTTTTCCCAATACCTTAAGCTCAAGATTTAATTTAGCCGGCGCCCAAACAGCCAAGGATGTCATATCAGCTTTAACTCTTTCAAGTACCTCTGCTTCAATTCGACATACCTATTTGCTATACCTTCAACTGCCTCCCTTGAAGAGTCGCTTACCCTCTTCATGACTTTAGCAGGTATACCTGCTGCGAGCATACCCGCTGGCAAATCAAATCCCTCTAGTAGCACTGCTCCCGCAGCAACCATAGAGCCTTTGCCTATGTGTACATCGTGCAGCAGAATAGAACCCATACCAATAACCGCTCCCTCCTCAATCCTGCAGCCTTCTAGTATGGCAGCATGCCCAACACTAACTCGGTTTGCCAATATAGTCGGCTTGCCCTTAGCACAATGTATAACCGTTTTATCCTGGATGTTACACTCGGGACCTATTACAATACGATCCACATCGCCTCTTATTACGCAGCCAAACCATATGCTTGTATTGTCGCCAATCTCAACATTTCCAATAATTATGGCATCAGGTGCTATGAAAACATTCTTGCCAATTTTTGGAATTGATCCGTTTATCTCGTAAATAGGCATATATGAGTATTACTGAACTCCATAAAAACAACCTATCGGCTTGCAACCACCTATCTCATCCGCTTTGGTATAATCTCCACATGTGTAAAGTATAAATGTATGAGCTTTGTCAAGTTTTATTAGGCATAGCATAAGGCAAAGAAGATATGGCAAATAAGAAAGCTTCTATAAAACAAATAAAAGTAGATGCTAAAAGAAGAGCTAGAAATAGAGCAAGGAGATCGGCAGTTAAGACTGCAATTAAAAAAGCTATTCTAGCAATTCAAGAGGATCCCGCTAATGCATTCCCCATGGTAAAAGCAGCCATTTCTGCACTTGATAGGGCTGCGAGTAAAAACGCTATTCATAAGAGAAACGCTGCAAGGCGAAAATCCCGTCTTATGCAAAAGTACAACAAAGCAGTTGCTTCATTGAACGAGTCTCAGAGCTAGAAAAGTAACTATTTAACCTCTAACTGAACTCGCTACCTTTAGAATTTTCAGCAAAGCGCTACAACGCCAAGCAATTTTCTCTTAAGTGATCTATTATATTTTGTGCAATGGTAGAAAAGATTAAGGAAAAGGTTGGTGTCGTAGTTATCTTTGATCCACAAAGGGCAGTGCCATTACCGTGGAGAATAAGATGGCGTAATCGTTACTACACAATAACCAAGGTTGACTTTTGCCATCCTGTTTGGGAAGGGAAAACACTTTACCACATATACTCAGTATGTGATGGAAATACATTCTTCAGATTAGCCTTCAATACAAAGACACAACAATGGACACTTGAGGAAATAAGCGATGGAAATCCCGATTAATAAAGCAGATCCCAAAACAATGCACGTGGATCTAAATGCTTGTTTTGCCAAAGTAGAACAACAGGCAAACAGATTGCTTAGAGGCAAGCCAGTAGGAGTTGCTGCTAATCTACATCCAAGAGGCACAATAATAGCTGCTTCATATGAGGCTAAAGCTATAGGTATCAATACTGGCTTAAAAGTACACCAAGCTAAAAGTCAGTACAAAAATGCAGTAATAGTACATTCAGACCCAGACAAATATTTTTTTGTGCACCAGAAGTTTCTAAAAATACTGCGCAACTATTCTCCTGATGTAACAGCCATATCAATAGATGAAGCATACATAGACTTCTCACACATTAGAGGCATCGATCAACAGAAGCTTGTGGAAATTGGTCATGAGATCAAAGCTAGAATCAGAGAAGAGATAGGAGAATGGCTAACTTGTAACATTGGGATAGGCCCTAGCAGATTTACAGCTAAACTTGCATCTTCTCTCCATAAGCCTGATGGTCTAGATATCATAAGTCACAAAAACCTAACAGACGTGTACAGTACATTAGCACTAATAGATCTACCTGGCATAAATGTCCATTATCAGGAAAGGCTTACAAAAGCAGGCATAAGTACACCATTGGAATTATTGCACGCTCCTTTTTGGAAGCTCAAGGATGAAGTGTTTCACAGTATTGTTGCTTACTACTGGTATATGAGAATACGAGGGTATGAAGTAGATGGACAAGATTTTGAACGCAGAAGCTACGGCCAAGCTTACCATCTACATACATTTACTGCCGACGATCACGAACTAGGAAAACTTTTGATGAAATTGTGCGAAAAGATGGGAAGGCGACTGAGGCGAGCTGGATATGTAGCAAGTGGTATCCAAGTTTTTTGTGCACTTGAGGATGGAACTTGGTGGGGTAAAAGCAAACATTACGATAGCTATTTGTTTGCAACTACTGAACTTTATGAAAAGGCCATGGAAGTACTGGAACAAAGGCCTAAGCGCACTAGAGTTTCCAGGCTTGCTGTTGCATGCTTTGACTTAAAACCGCTAGCCTCTTTATCTTACTTACCAGGTATAGATGACCACAAGATTAAAACCATAAAATTCTCTCACGCTTGTGATGAAATAAACAACAAATACGGAGAATACTTTATTTGTCCTGCAAAAATGTTAGGACTAGAAGATGAAATAGTAAAACGAGTTCCGTTTCATGCCACATCAAACACACTCGAGGAATTCTACTACGATCTGGATGACACAGAACCATATCAGAATCATTACGTAAAATCTCTTGTAACGTCTGCTTAAAGGCAGTAGAAGTTAAAAAATGCACTCTTTTTTATAAATTAAACGTCCAGCTCAACTTCAACTGGCTTAGCCATAAATAATAGCAATAACTTACTAATAGCAACAAAGATGCCCAAGTCTTCTGTTATTTGACCAGTCTTAACTTTCCATTCATAGTCCTTTAAAACCGCTAATGCCTTAATAAAGCTCTCTATGGAACTACTCGCCATGCGTTCCTGAACTTTCCGAATATAAAACTCTTTAACATCCAACTCTTTGGCTATTTTATCTACTCCTTCTCCTTGTTTTATTGCTAACCCAATATACAGATAATTCTCGATTTGCCCACTAAGCCTATTTGCAATTCGAAGTCCGTTCATACCCCTAGCAATCAGTTTCTGTATTTGATTAAATGCCAATGACGCATTACCACTCACGGTAGCCTCCCACGCCTTCCAGATATCTGGTTCTTGATCCAGTGAAACCACGTCTTGTAATAATGGCAAACTAAGCTTACCTTCAACTTGCTCCAATACTGCTATCTTCGCAAGTTCAGAATCTATCTCACGAAAATTCGTACCAAAGGTTGACAGGAATTCAGCAACCATTTGCGCATCTTTTATTCCCGCAGCCTTAGCTCTTTCAAGTATCCAGGTCTTTTGTTTACTTCCCTTAAGTTCATTAAGTCGTATAATATGCCATTCCTGGGAAATTCTATTTATAACAGTGTCGTACAGCCAAACAGGCGCATAAACTGCTACCACTAAGTAAAGGCTTTCAGAAATATCTTTTGAATTCTCAATAACATCATCAAGCCATTTGAGCTCAGCTTTCCGCACCGACTCTTCCTTAGCTCTAGATACAAAGTCAAATGATGAAGCAGTACCTGTGTGTGAGCCCACCCCAAGATCGACTCGACAGAGAATCAGTCTTAGTGACACAAACAATGGAGCTTCATGAAAAATTGTATAAAGGTCCTCATCCACGCCCCTTGCCAGCTTTACTAGCTCAAAGTTACCCGGTGCACGTCTCGAAATTTCGTCTACAATTTCTGAAACTTTTTGCTCCAATATATATTCCTGGGAACCACATATCATTACTTTCCTTATGCTCTGAAGAAGGGTCAACTTTACCTCACCACTATATTGATCAACTTCCCAGGAACATATATGGTTTTGACAATTTCCTTGTTCTCAACATATCTTTTTACCTTTTCGCTATTTAGCGCAACACTTGTTGCTTTTTGCTCGTCAATGTCAGCATCGACCTCTACAGTATCCCTAATCTTGCCGTTCACTTGAATTACAAGTGTAAACGTGTTTTCACGAATCATATTCGGATCATAATCAGGCCACGTAGACTCAGATACAAAGCCACTAAACCCAAGCCTACTCCATATTTCCTCGCAAATATGAGGAGCTATCGGGTACAGCATCTTTATAAGAGAAGACACCGCTATTTGCCAGGCCTCTCCCTTTTGACCTCCGCCTTGTAGGTAGTCTTGCATTGTGTTGCTCAATTCCATCAATGCGGCAACAGCGGTATTCAATCTGAACCCCTCAATATCCTCTGTCACCTTTTTGATAGTCTGGTGAGTTTTCTGTAAAAGTTCCTCTTCGGTTACCTGTACAACTTTTGCCTCTTTTCCCAAATCTTCCGGAAAAAGCGTCATCCTCCATACACGATTAAGGAACCTAAATGAACCGGCAACCCCTTCATCACTCCATTCAGCGTTAGCTTCGGGCGGCCCCATAAATAGCTCCCATACACGGCCTGTATCGGCCCCGTAAGTCCTTACTAATTCGTCAGGCGCAACACCGTTGTTTTTTGACTTAGACATCACTTCGCCGCCACGCATTACCATACCCTGCGTAAAAAGCTTTAAAAACGGCTCTCTACAACTCACAAGTCCCGCATCGTACAGTACTTTTGTAAAAAACCTTGAATATAAAAGATGCAAAATAGCATGTTCGATACCGCCAGTATACTGATCAACCGGCATCCAGTAATCTGCCTGGGCTTTGGCAAAAGGCTGAGTATCATCTTTGGGGCTCACGTATCTTAGGTAATACCAAGACGAGTCAACAAATGTATCCATGGTGTCCGTTTCTCTTCTTGCCGGCCGTGAGCAGTTTGGACATGTTGTTTGATAAAATTCGGGCACGTGTATAAGCGGCGATTGTCCATCCGGCCGAAATTCTACCGCCTTGGGTAGCAGCACCGGCAACTGATCTTCAGGCACCGGTACGATGCCACATGCATCGCAGTACACAATAGGTATTGGAGCTCCCCAGTAGCGTTGCCGCGAAACCAACCAGTCACGCAATCGATATTTAATAGCGCGTTTTCCAATTCCCCTTTGCTCAAAATACTGTATTATTTTCCCCTTACCCTCTTCACTAGGTATACCATCAAAAGGCCCGGAGTTTACCATAGTACCCTGGTCTATGTATGCTTGTAAAAGCTCTTCTCCATGCCATCCTGCCGGAGCAACTACAACACGAATCGGTAAATTATATTTCTTAGCAAACTCAAAATCTCTTTCGTCATGGGCTGGGACAGCCATTATGGCTCCGGTACCATACGTTGCCAGCACATAGTCAGCCACCCAGATAGGTATTTTTTCGCCATTTGCAGGATTCATAGCATATGCCCCTGTAAAAACACCGGTTTTTTCACGTTCAGTAGACTGCCGCTCAATTTCAGAAACCATTCTGGTACGTTCAACATATTCAAGAACCTCGTGCAAATAATCCGGTTTGGTCAGCTTTTGGACTAGAGGATGTTCAGGGGCAAGTACTACAAATGTAGCACCAAAAATAGTGTCAGGGCGCGTTGTGTATATTGATATAACGTCAGAATGCCCAACAACGGGGAAATCTGCTTCAAGACCTTCAGATCGACCAATCCAGTTCTCTTGCATAACTTTTACCTTCTCAGGCCAGCCTTCAAGAAGCTTTAGGTCCTCTAGCAGTTGGTCGGCATAAGCAGTTATCCTAAAAAACCACTGCTCTAAGTCTTTTCTGGTAACCGGGGTACCACATCTCCAGCACCTTCCGCCAATAACCTGCTCGTTTGCAAGCACTGTATTACATTGCGGACACCAGTTTGCAGGAGCAAGCTTTTTATACGCAAGACCTCTTTTGTACATGAGCAGAAATAGCCACTGAGTCCATTTGTAATAATCAGGTGTACATGAAGTGACTACTCTATCCCAGTCGTAAACAATGCCCATCATTTCTAGCTGCTCTCGCTCACGCTTTATATTTGCAAATGTCCACTCTTCAGGATGCACTCCGCTTTTGATAGCCGCATTCTCAGCAGGAAGTCCAAAAGCATCCCATCCAAATGGATTCAGTACGTTATAACCACGCATTTTTTTATACCTAGCTATAACATCACCAAGTACATAGTTGCGCATATGACCCATGTGAAGATCACCTGAAGGATATGGAAACATAACCAGGTTATAAAATTTGGGCTTAGAGCTAAAGTCTTCAGCTTTCAAAAGCTGCCTTTCCTGCCACACTTTCTGCCATTTAGGTTCTATCTCCCAAGGTACATACTTTTCTACTGCAGCTGTAGTTTTCTCTGCCATACGACCACCTTTCCACTTCAAAATGAAATGCCAAGTATGCTCTTAGAATAAATAAAAATCAATGGTTTTCCCATTAGCATTTAAAATGCTTTGTGCAACAACTAACAGCAAAAGCCTCAGCTAAACTATATTCCGACATAACATCTCTTGGGTTTCAAACTATATAACGATCAACCAACATATACTTGTTTCTATTAGAATCTCACCCTAAGTTGTACGCACATGAAAATATATGGAAAGCATGCAGCGCTAGGCTAAAACAACCTGCCAACTAAGTTTGACGTTTGTAAAAAGACCCAAATCCACCGTTTGATGAAATCTCTATGCCAATGGCTGCTTTTTGTATCTTGATCATGTCGTCGGCTTTAAACATTTCCCCTACTACATTTTTTTACTAAATTTGGACAAAAATCGCATAAAACCTCAACAAAACATGCGATACCTCATATACAGTCAGCAAAGTCAATAAAGCAAAGTGTCAGAATTAACTGGGTTAGCTTGCATACCTTCTTATATTATGACTGTTGTATAGATTTGCTTGTGACCATTGCCACATCAAAACACAAACACTTGTGCTTGTTTGGCCACCAAAGAAGTCAGCTTCATATGCCTTTTTTAAAGGCCTATCATAACTTATTGCCTTGCTTCTTTATAATTCTTTAGAT
>Ga0167615_1000665_pt1 | contig 9762 bp, 13 predicted proteins | sample BED_Mat_host_9_1_FD_111800 | JGI IMG/M metagenome (GOLD analysis project Ga0167615, IMG submission 111800) | Extremophilic microbial mat communities from Yellowstone National Park, USA - BED_Mat_host_9_15 (v2) (version 2) | ecosystem: Environmental > Aquatic > Thermal springs > Hot (42-90C) >... | reverse complement strand
AGCGCGTCAAGCGCACGGGGACCGGGCTTCTCAAGCGCACCAAGGCGTTTGCCTACCACAAGGCGGAGCACAAGTCGCCCGCTCGCAAGCGCCGTCTGCGCGGCATGACGCTCGTGTCGGGCAGCGACATGAAGCGCATCAAGCAACTCGTCGCGTACAAGTGAAGAAGTGGGCGTTTGCGCCGCGGAGATGCGCGGTGCGGCCGTGATCGGAACACCATTCGAGGAGGCTGTTGGAGATGGCTCGCGTCAAAGGTGGCGTGGTGACACGCCGTCGTCATAAAAAGATTTTGAAGCTGGCAAGGGGCTATTTTGGCTCGAAGCACACGCTGTATCGCACGGCGAAGCAGCAGGTCATGAAGTCGCTCGTGTACGCGTATCGGGATCGCAAGCAGCGCAAGCGCGACTTTCGCCGGCTGTGGATTCAGCGTATCAACGCGGCGGTTCGCCCCCATGGGTTGTCGTACAGCCGCTTCATGCACGGCCTGAAGCTTGCGGGCGTGGAAGTCAACCGCAAGATGCTCGCGGACCTCGCGGTGACGGACAAGGAGGCGTTCTCGCAGCTTGTCACCGTCGCTCGCGAACGCCTGAACGCCAACGCGTGATACACACCCCGGTCGCATGACCGGGCTTTTTTGTCGATCTCGTCCCCGGAGGTTCTTATGGCGTACATCGAATCAACGCACAACGACCGCGTTCGCGCCTGGGCGCGGCTCAAGACGCGGCGAGGAAGAGAGCGGGCGGGCTTGTTTCTCGTCGAGGGCGAGCGCCTCGTGGCCGATCTGCTCAAGAGCTCTCTTCGGCTGGAAGCCCTTCTGTGGAACGTCGCATCGGACGAGCCTCCGGAAGCTTTGTGGCGCCATCCGAAAGCGGACGGCCGCCGTTTCGAGCTGTCGCCCCAGGCCTTTGCGGCCGTGGCCGACACCGAGACGCCGCAGGGCCTGATGGCCATCGCCGCCGTGCCGCAACACGAGCCGGGTTACGGCCCCCGCGTCCTGGTGCTGGATGGGGTGCAGGATCCGGGCAATGTGGGCACGCTGGTGCGAAGCGCGGAGGCGTTTGGGTTTGGTGAGGTCGTGATCGGGCCCGGCACCGCGGATCCGTATGCGCCGAAGGTGGTGCGAGCCTCCATGGGCGGGCTGTTCCGCGTCCACGCCATCGCGTGCGGTGTGGAGCATTATCTCAGGGTCTGGCGAGATCGCCATCCCGGCGGGGTCGTCGTGGCCACGGCGGCGGATGCAGTCGACCGGTGTGATGAGGCGCCCATGGCGGGCGAGGTGGCGGTGATCATCGGCAACGAGGCCCGCGGTGTGAGCGATGGGGCGCGCCGACTGGCGCACAGGTGTGTCGCCATTCCCATGGCCGGGGAGGCTGACAGCTTGAACGCGGCGATGGCCGGGACCATCCTTCTGTACGAAGCCTACCGACAAGCTTCCAACCGCGCGATCTGAGGAGGGCTGGCGCATTGCTTCACATCGTGTCGAGTCTGTGGGCGGCACCGCTCCTCGCCATGGTGGTCGCCCAGGCGTTGAAGCCGATCTTCGTCATGATCCAACTGCGCTCGTGGGACTGGAGCCAGGTCAAAAACTCGGGCGGCATGCCGAGTTCGCACACGGCCGCGGTCGTCGCGCTCGCCGTGCAGCTCTGGCTGCATCTCGGTGGCTCCGATCCGGTGGTCGCCATCGGCCTCTTCCTCGCCGCCGTCGTGATGTACGACGCCGCGGGCGTTCGGTGGCAGACGGGACGGCAGGCTGCGGTGCTCAACCGCTTGTTGCACGATCTCCGCGGCCAGCACCTGCTGATGGAATCGAGCGAACAGGCGGCTTCCTCGGAACGACCGCAAGGCCGCGCGGCGAGCGACAGATCGCGCGCTTCCCGACAGGACGGTCGGTCGGCGATCTCGTCCGAAGGCACATCGTCCTCTGTGGCCCCGATCCGCGTCGCAAAGGGGCCGTGGTGGCTCGTCGATTGGCCCGTGCTCAACGAGCAAGTGGGCCACAAGCCGAGCGAGATCGCAGGCGGTGCGATGGTCGGCATTCTCGTAGCGCTGGCGTTGAACCACTGATATGTCGGCGAGATTCCGCCATCTCCCGGTTGTCCAAACGTCTGAAATCGTCGGGCGGCGCATATGCATGTTGTCGAATCGTGCTGAAGGAGGGATGGACGCACGGTGGATGGTACTTCGGCCGAATGGCGCTCGTATGTCAACTTTCGCAGTCCGTTTGATCCTTGCCCTGCGCGGGTGAAATGGTACGACGTCCCGCCTGAAGTGATGCATCCGGTGCAGAAGAGCGCGCGCAAGCAGTTCGCACCGCAGGAAGCGCTCCGAAAGGGGACGCTGTGGCCGGAATACGACAGCCCATATCCGCCGGTGTGAGGAGGACGTGAACGCGTGAGTGAGACGACAGAATCCCTTCCTAAAGCCTACTATCAATATCTTCAGGAACTTCAGGCCATCGATTTCGTGCTGGTCGATTTGACGCTCTATCTGGACACGCACCCGGACGACGAGCAGGCGCTTGCCCAATTCAAGCAGTTTCAGAAGCGGAAGCACAACCTCATGACCCAGTTCGAATCCGCGTTTGGTCCTCTGCATCAGTACGGCTTGAGCCCCGCCACGGGGTCGTCTTGGGCTTGGTCTGAGACGCCATGGCCGTGGCAGGTCTAGCTCGGGGTGGGGGGTAGGCGGCTATCTGGATCTATGAGAAAAAGCTTCAGTATCCCGTGCGGGTGAGCAAGTGCGATCCAAGGCTCGCCAAGATGCTCATCGAGCAATATGGAGGAGCTGACGGGGAACTGTCCGCCGCACTGCGATACCTGAATCAGCGGTATTCGATCCCCGACAAGGTGATTGGCCTGTTGACCGACATCGGCACGGAGGAATTCGCACATCTCGAAATGATTGCCACCATGGTCTACAAGTTGACGAAGGACGCGACGCCCGAGCAACTCCGCGAGGCAGGGCTCGGCGATCACTACGTCAACCACGGCTACTCGCTCTTTTACCACGACGCGGCGGGAAATCCGTGGACGGCAGCGTACATCGCCTCGAAAGGCGATCCTATCGCCGATCTGTACGAGGACATCGCGGCAGAGGAAAAGGCGCGCGCGACCTACCAGTGGATCATCGACAACACGGACGATCCGGACATCAAGGACAGCCTGAGGTTTCTGCGCGAGCGGGAGGTGATTCACTCGCTTCGGTTTCGCGAGGCGGTTGAGATTCTCAAAGAGTATCAGGGTAGCAAGAAGGTGTTCTGAGGCGCAGCTGGACTTGATGCCACGACGCTCAGGTGAATGTCCCCTTCTCCTAGGCCCTCGGCCGTTGGCTGAGGGTCATTTCTTGCTTCATTGACGTGTCTCCGAGTCTTTCAGGATAATAGCCTCGTTGACACTCAGGAGAGGGGCGTGACGCATGGAAACCTCAGGGCATCGGGAATCGTCAACGCTCGGGTACCGCCAGGAACTCAAGCGAACCCTTCGCTTGCGGGACCTCATTGTCTACGGCATGATCTTCATGGTCCCCATCGCGCCCATGGCCATTTACGGCTACGTGGCGCAGCAGAGCTACGGCATGGTTCCGCTGGTGTACGTCATCGGCATTGTCGCGATGGTCTTCACGGCCCTCAGCTACAAGCAGATGAGCGCGAAATTTCCGATTGCAGGATCCGTGTACTCCTACGTGCAGCGCGGCTTGAATCCCCACGTCGGCTTCGTTGCTGGGTGGATGATCTTGGCAGACTACCTCCTCGCGCCTTCCCTGCTCTACGCGTTTTCGGCAGGTTGGCTGCACGGGCTCGTGCCGAGCGTGCCTACCTTCGTGTGGCTGTTGTTCTTTGTGCTTTTCAACACCACGGTGAACGTTCTCGGCATCCATCTGCAGGCGAGGACGAACTTCGTTCTTCTGGCGATTGAACTGGTTTGTCTCTTCCTTTTTCTTATCGCCTCCGTGCGGTTTGTCTTGGTCTTGGGCCACGGCGTTGGGCATCTGTCCTTCAGTCCGTTCTATCAATCGAGCCACTTCAACCTCAAATTCATTGAAAACGCTGCTTCCATCGCTGTGTTGAGTTTTCTCGGCTTCGATGCCATCAGTACGCTGGCCGAAGAGACGGAGCGGCCGGAAAGGACGGTCGGAAACGCGACAATTGCGTCGCTTGTCATCATCGGCCTTCTGTTTGTCCTACAGACGTATGTGGCGGCGCTTGTTCATCCGAATTACGGAGATTTGAATCCCAACATGGCGTTCTTCCAAATCGCGAAGGAAGCGGGGGGCACGTTCCTCTACGTCGTCCTTCTCCTGGTGAACGCGATCGCGTCAGGCATCGCGAACGCCCTGGCCGCGCAGTCGGCGATCTCGAGGATCCTGTATTCGATGGGCCGCGATCGTCTGCTGCCGTTTTCCAAGTTCTTTTCACACGTCAGTCCGCGATTCCAAACCCCGGTCAACGCCACGCTGTTGGTCGCGGTGATCTCGCTGTTGGTGGCAAGCCTCGTCCCGCAAGAGACCATCACGACGCTCGTCAACTTTGGCGCACTGACCGCCTTTCTCATGTTGAACGCAACCGTGTTCGTTTACTTTTACCTTCGCCAGAGAGCCTTTCGGCATGTGTTCAAGTATCTGTTGTTTCCGCTGTGTGGTTTTGTGGTCATCGGATACGTGTGGCTCGGATTTGACCGCACCACCTTCATCTTCGGCTTGAGCTGGATGGCACTGGGCGTCCTCATTGGAGCTGTCAAGTCGAAAGGGTATCGCGAGGTGCCGCCCGTTTTGAAGGACATGTGACGAAAGGGGGAGGCCGCGTGCAGGCGCAGACGCGCATCATCCGGTTGTCGACGGGACACCACGTGTGGACTCGCCGAGTGGGGACGAGTCCGATTCGAATGCTCTTGTTGCACGGCGGGCCAGGTGCGAGCCACGAATACTTCGAGATCTTCGAGCCGTATCTGGTGAAGGCCGGGATCGAGCTGTACTTTTACGATCAATTGGGATCGTACTTTTCAGACCAGCCTGACGATCCGTCCCTTTGGACCGTCGATCGCTTCCGCGAGGAAGTGGAGGAGGTGCGGCAAGCGCTTGGCTTGGAGGACTTTTACCTCTTGGGTCAGTCTTGGGGCGGGATGCTCGCGCTCGAGTACGCGCTTGCCTACCCGCAAGTTTTGAAGGGACTCATCATTTCAAACATGACGGCGAGCATCGCCGCCTACGTACGGTACATTCAGTCGTTGCGCGATGAGCTCCCGAAGGAGATCCAAGACGATTTGCTCGCGCACGAAGCGCGCGGAGACTACGACTCCGAGCGATATCAAGGTCTTCTCATCGAACACCTCTACAAGAAGCACTTGTGCCGCCTCGATCCGTGGCCGGACGCCGTGGTGCGGACGTTTGCGCACATGAACCAACAGGTGTACCGCACCATGCAAGGGCCAAACGAATTTGTGGTGACCGGAAACTTCAAGGATTGGGACCGGTGGGCCGATCTCGGCCACATTCGCGTACCCACGCTCGTCATTGGCGCTCGTCACGACACCATGGATCCGGCTGACATCGAGGAGATGGCTCGTCGAATGCCCCGTGCGCGTTCGGTGATCTGTCTCCGCGGCAGTCATATGTCGATGTGGGATGATAGCGAAGCGTATTTCGGAGCCATCGAAACCTTTGTGCGCGACGTGGAGGCTGGCCGATTCTGACCGAGTGCGTTGGGGGGGGCCATGATTTCGATTCAGCCTGCTCGCCTTGAAGATCTCGAAGGTGTGGGTCGGGTGCACGTGGAGGCTTGGCGCCACGCGTATGCGGGGCTGGTGCCTTCATCGTTTCTGGACCGGATGGACCCCAAGGTGAGCGCCGAGCGATTCAGGCGGCGATTGGCGGACCCTAGGCAGGCGTTTTGGGTCGCGGTTGCGGGCGCACGTGTCATCGGATTTGCGAGTGTGGGGCCCAACCGTGTGGAGGAGTTCGACGCGGACGCCGAGATCTACACGCTGTACGTGTCTCCATCATGGCATCGGCAAGGCGTCGGACGGCGTCTGGTCGCTCAACTCGCCGATGAGTTTCAGCAGCGGGGACACCAATCGGTCGTCGTGGTCACCTTTCGGGACAATCCATGGCGGCGGTTTTACGAGCGGTTGGGCGGAACGGTCATCGGAGAGAAGACGTTTGATATCGACGGTGTGGTTTTGCCGGAAGTGGTCTATCGTTGGTCGGACGTCGGGGACCTGCGCGTGCGGGAGAGATGACGCGTTGTCCCGGAAAGGTCAACTGCGGTCGCGCGCCGCGCAGGGCCGGTTGGTGGATGGGAGGAACCGCAGATGACTTGGCTTGCCGCCTTCAGAGCCGCGCGCTGGCGCCCACTCATCCTGGGGCTTATGGCGTCTTTGTTTTTCGCAGTCACGTTTGTGGCGAATGAGGTCGTGAGCCGTACCGGCGGATCGTGGGCTTGGAACGCGCCGCTCCGGTATTTTCTCACGCTGCCCGTCCTCTTCGCGTATGTCGCTTGGAAGGGGAGAGTGGGCGCGCTGTTTCAGTCCTTTCGGCGCGATTTCTGGCGGTGGACGGCGTATGGCACGGTCGGATTCGGCCTGTTTTACGCTCCTCTATGTCTCGCGAACGCGTACGGGCCCGCGTGGCTCGTGGCGGGCGTCTGGCAGGTGACCATCGTGTGTGGCGTGGTGCTCACGCCCTGGCTCAGCGCGCCCGGGCCCGACGGGCGTCGCGCCCGGATTCCTGCACGGGAGCTCGTGACATCACTCGGAATCGTCGCCGGCGCGATGCTCATGGAGATGGCGGATGCTTCCCAGATGTCGTGGCGGCGCGCGGCGCTGTGCGCCGTCAGTCTTCTGGTGGCGGCGACCGCGTACCCAGCCGGCAATCGGTTGGCCATGCGCGCCTACGCGGGGGCGTTCGACCCGCTGGAGCGCATGCTCGGCATGACCCTCGGGAGTCTGCCGTTTTGGATCGCCTGGTCTTCGGCGAGCACGGCCCTCGTCGGATGGCCTACGCTGCGGCAGATCTTCGGGGCGCTGCTCGTCGCCGTGTGTTCGGGCGTGATCGCCACGGCGCTCTTCTTTCGGGCGACGGACATGGCGCGCCAATCGCCGAGCGAGTTGGCCGCTGTCGAGGCCACGCAGGCTGGCGAGGTGGTGTTCGCGCTGGTGCTCGAATTCGCGGTGATCCCGGGCGATCGCGTCGGCTGGCTCGGCGCTGTTGGACTTGCCACGGTGGTGGTGGGCCTTTTGGTCCACGGGCTGGCCATGGCGGCGCGGCCTGTGTCGTCGGAAGGGGGCGAGTGACAGGGCCCGCACGCGCGGCGCTCGAACGCTGCATTTTGGCGAGCCATCGGCTATGATGAGGAGACGGGCTCGGGCCCGCGACCGACCAAGAGGAGCGGGAGGTGCATCCAGAGCGTGCATTCCGACATCCAACAGATGCTCCTGGCCGAGGGCTTGCTGTCGGAACGTGAACTGTGGTTGGCGGAGTGGCTGCGCCCGGAGCGGTTGCTTCGCCTGCGCGACGTCCTCGCGCGGCGAACCTCGTATCTCGCCGTGGCGATGGAGGCCGTGGACGACGGGCACAATCAGGCTGCCATCCTGCGGAGCGCCGAGGCGTTTGGCGTGCAACACGTGGCGGTGATTGAGGGCAAGCAGCCATTTCAGCCTTCGAAGGGCGTGACCCAGGGCGCACACAAGTGGCTCTCGCTCCACCGCATGCCGGACATCGGGCGCGCGATAGACCTGCTGCATGCGCGCGGTTTCCAGGTGTACGCGACGGACCTCGGCGAGGGCGCAAAGCCCATTGACGCGGTCGATCTCGCCCGCCCAACCGCCATCTTGTTCGGCAACGAGAAGGACGGTGTGTCGCGTGTGGCGCGGGAACGCGCGGACGGGCGGTTCTACATCCCGATGGCGGGTTTTGTGCAGAGTTTCAACGTCTCGGTGGCCGCGGCCATCGCGCTGTACGAGCTGACGCGGCGGGCCCGTCAGATCGCGGGCGACCGGTACGGGCTGAGCGCGGATGAGCGCCACAAGCTGTACGTGACATGGTGCCTGCGTTCACTGCACGGCGCCACGCGGGAAGAGGCCCGCCGCAGGCTGGAGTCGGGCGGATTCGCGCTCGAGGAAGAGCTCTGCGACGAGGACGATGCGGACTTCAGGCAGAACGAATAGGCGGCTCACGCATCGCAGCCCGAGCCGGACAGGCTCGGGCTGCGTTTTGCTGGTGTGCCCGGCATGGGCGGTAGCTAGGCGGTGAAAGTCCGCTGCGGGGGTTGGCTGTTACCAACCGCTAGCCAAAGGCAAGGGTGTCCACCGCGAGGTGGAATCTGAGGATGGTATTGAGGTCAATACAATGGACACATCAAAATCGAGAATGTGCAAGATTTCCTGCTCGATGTGCTGTCTGGGCCGTGCTTGACATGGAGCCTCCGCGGGCATGATGTCGCGTTTGACCGCAGCCGAGCCACGCTCGCCTTTGGAAGACCGGCGAGGCTATCATACCCGCCTCTCCACGTCAAGCACTCACTTGGCAATCTGCGCCGGCACCTTTCAACTGCGCCTCTGCGCCTCGAAGTATTGACGCTCAACGTCATCGGGCGTCCGGTACCCAACTGCGCTGTGGATCCGTTGTCGGTTGTACCAGATTTCGATGTACTCGAAGATCCGTCGGATCGCCTCAGCCCGCGTCCGAAATCTCTCGAGGTACACCAGTTCTCGCTTGAGCACACTGTGGAACGATTCCATACAAGCATTGTCATAGCAATTTCCTTTTCGACTCATGCTTGCCGTCATCCCATAGGCTTTGAGTCGGTCCTGATACGCTTGCGACGCATACTGGCTCCCACGATCCGAAATGGTGCAGGACAACGCCGTCGCGTTGCTGCCTGTGTTTATGTGCTTGCACCAGGGCACGGATGCAGAGCTCTTTGGACATCAAAACGTTGATTGAGGATGTTCTCATGCACGGGATGACGATGCTTCGAATCCGTTGTCGCTTTGTACTTGCGTACGGTACGACTCCGAAGCCCGTGCTCTCGCATGAGACGCGCGACCGTCTTTTGTGCGATGCGTTCCCCGTCCCGACGTAGGAGCGCTGTGATCTTTGGACTCCCATACAATCGACGAGATTGTAAGAACAGCTCATGAATGCGACGGATCCGTCGTTTCCTGCGCTTGGCGCGAAGGCTTTCGGGCCGCCCGCGCCATGCGTAGTAGCCGCTCCGAGATACACCGAGGACTTTGCACATCTTCTGAACCGGAAATTCGGAGCGGTGCTTGTGGATCCAGGCATACACTATTTCCGCTCGTTGGTGAAGATGCGCATGGCTTTTTTAGGATCTCATTCTCCTCTCGCAATTGGAGATTTTTCCCGCTCCAGATCTCGCATCGCTTTCGCTTCCGGTCTTAGGTTCCCACTTCCTACGAATGGGGTTTCCGGATCTTCACGATACTTCGCCATCCACCCATACAAAGTCTTCACGGATATCCCGAGATCGCGTGCGATTTCACTTGCTGGCTTGTGGCCTTCTAAAGCGAGTTGAACAGCATGTAGCTTAAAGTCGTTGTCGTACTTTTGTGTCACGTGGCTCACCTCGAATCGACTCATTCTTACCTTCTCGATTCGCTGTGTCCACTGTTTTAACCTAACACCATTGAACCGTATCCTCGATCGAGTGTACCTCACAAAACTGGGACTTAGGAGCATGTACACGCGATATCTCGAACTCCGTAGCGTTTCATGAACCGCCGTATGCGGGACCGCACGTACGGTGGT
>Ga0167615_1000661_pt1 | contig 9788 bp, 7 predicted proteins | sample BED_Mat_host_9_1_FD_111800 | JGI IMG/M metagenome (GOLD analysis project Ga0167615, IMG submission 111800) | Extremophilic microbial mat communities from Yellowstone National Park, USA - BED_Mat_host_9_15 (v2) (version 2) | ecosystem: Environmental > Aquatic > Thermal springs > Hot (42-90C) >... | reverse complement strand
AGTGTTCGTGAAGACCAAGCAACGCGTCAAGATGGTGTTTCTCGACATCGATGGAACGCTGTTTGTGAACGGCCGGATCGTGCCCAAAAGCGCCGCGGCGGTCGCGAAACTCATCGAAAACCACATCCCTGTCGCCGTGTGCACGGGTCGGAGCGTCATTCACGCCCAGCACGTGCAGGCCTCGCTGGGGATCCCATACGGCATCTATTTTAACGGCGGTTTGGTCAAGGCCGGAGACCGTGAGATCTTTGCCCTGCCGTTTTCGCGCGATGTGGTTCGAGGCATCCTGGAGTCGGCGGAGCGCCGCGGCATCCAAACCATCATTCACACGCACGATCACGCCTTTAGCCTCAAGCCGATCCCGCCGGAGTACCTGCCGGTTCTCGCGTCCTACGACTTCCCGCCCATCGCGTGCGAACCGACGATGGCCGACCGGCTGGATGACATTGGCGTGTTTCAGCTGAACGCCTTCATGACGGCCGAGTGGGACGACGTCTTTGAGCGCGAGTTTCCCGAATGCTACGTGTACCGTTGGCACGAACAGGCCGTCGATTTCCAGCGCCGCAAGTCGGATAAGTCCATCGGCGCCCTGCACCTCCTCTCGTACCTCGGCATCTCCCCGGAGGACGCCGTGCACATCGGAGACGGCGGCAACGACGTCGGCATGTTTCGCACCATGGGATACTCCTTCGCGATGGGCAACGCCAGCGAAGAGGTCAAGCGGGCAGCGAAACGCGTCACGTCGAGCGCCGACGAGGGCGGCGTCGCAGACGCTTTGGCTGAACTCGGGCTCCTCTAACGCCTCTCGAGAACGCTCTGATGCCGAACACGTGTTTGCAAACGTGCGTTCGGCGTGTTACAATGAGGCGGAAGGGAGTGGGGACGGTGAGCGGTCTCACGGCTCGTCAACGCGCAATTCTCGAGTTTATCCGAAAAAACATCCGCGAAAAAGGATATCCGCCATCTGTGCGCGAGATAGGAGAAGCGGTCGGGTTGGCGTCAAGCTCGACGGTTCATGGACACCTCGAGCGGCTGCAACAGAAGGGTTACTTGCGCCGAGATCCGACCAAACCGCGAGCACTGGAGCTCCTGGTGGACGATGAGCCGGAAGATGTCGTGCTCGCCCCCATCGTCGGTCGCGTGACGGCGGGTCTTCCCATTTCGGCGCTGGAAGACATCGAAGGGTACTTGCCTTTGCCGCGCGACGTGGCGAAGGGAGACGAAGTCTTCGCGCTGCGCGTCGTCGGCAACAGCATGATCAATGCGGGCATTCTGGACGGAGATCTCGCCATCGTGCGGCGTCAAACGTCGGCCGACAACGGCGACATCGTCGTGGCCATGACGGACGAGGACGAGGCCACCATTAAGCGGTTTTACCGGGAGGATGGGCATGTGCGCCTCCAACCGGAGAACGACGAAATGGCGCCCCTGTACTTTCCGAGCGTGACCATCTTAGGGAAGGTCATCGGGATCTTTCGGCAGATCCGATAGAGAAAAAACATGCGGCGCAAGCCTTTCCGCTTCGCCGCATCTTCAGAACACCTCTTCGAGACCAGGCTCATCGAGAGACGCCTCACGCGGTCACAGGGAGCTTCCTCGTTCCGACTGGAGCCAGTCGCTTTGGATCTTCTCCATCGTCTTCTTGCTCGTCTCCGGCACCATTCGTTGCATGAAGACGGCCATGGCGATGCAGAACAGCGCGAAGATCCAAAACGTCCACGTGCCGCCGATGGCTTGCAACAAGATGGGGAAGAACTGCGCGACCAGGTAGGTCGCGAACCACAGCGCAAAGGATGCGATGGCCATGGCGCGCCCGCGAATGGCGGTCGGATAAATTTCGGACAAGACAATCCATACGCCGCCTCCCCACGACAACTCGTACGCAATGGTGTGCGCGAACACCAGCGCGAGGACCAGCCACGTGATCATGTGGGGCAGGGAGAAGGCGACGCCCAGGACGGCGAGAAACAGCGCCATGAGCAGCCCGTTCCAGACGAGTAACCGCTTTCGCCCGACGCGATCCACGATGAGCATCAGCACGATGACAAACAGGACCTTGATGGCGCCAATCCACACGGTGTCGTAGAACGAAGCGTTGGTGCCTGCCCCGGCCGCCTTGAAGATCATGGGAGCGTAATAGCCGACGGCATTGGTGCCGGTGAACTGTTGGAAGATGGCGAGGACGACGCCAATGCCGAGCGCCTTGCGAATGCCCGGGCGCGACAGCTCCTGGAATAACGAATCAGGTACGACTTCGAGCGACTTGCGAATTTCCTCGGCGTCCCGGCGCGCCTGTTCGGCCCCGCTCACCCGTTGGAGAATGGCGACGGCCTGTTCCTCCCGTCCCCGTTTCATGAGATACCTGGGGCTTTCCGGCACGAAGAAAAGCAGCGCGAAGAAGATCACGGCCGGGATGACTCCCATGGCAAACATCCACCGCCACCCCGTCGTCTGGTTCCAGGCCGTGGTGTGCGAACTCACGATGGCCGCGTTCACAAAGTAGACGATGAAGATCCCGGACACGATTGCCAACTGGTTCGACCCGACCAACCGACCGCGGATTCGCGGCGGGGCAATCTCGGCGATGTAAAGCGGCGACAACAGCGACGCCAGACCGATGCCGACGCCCCCAATGAACCGTCCCAGAACCAACACGCCGACGCTCGGCGCAAACGCCGAGATCAGGCTCGAGGCGATAAAGATGATGCCCGCGACAGACAGCGCTTTCTTTCGTCCGAACGAGTCGCCGAGGAAGCCCGCGATGAGCACGCCGAGCATGGCCCCGAGATCGATGCTGCTCGAGACGAGCCCCGTCGTCGCGGCGCTCATGTGAAACTCCGATTTCAGAAACTCGTTCGCTCCTGCAATCACGCCGGTGTCGTACCCGAACAGAAGCCCGCCGAGCGATGCAATGACGACGACCGTCACGACGTAACCCAAATTCGGCCGATACTCGGCCTGAGCCACTTCCACCTGCATCAAGGACCTCACCTCCAAGGTCTTGCGTTTGACGTGGCATGCCTTGCGTCCCGTCCGCTGTCCGCCGAGACCGATGGACGCCCTTCGGCGTCTTCGCGTCCGTGAGTCGCGTGTCCCACCCCCTTTCAGCGCTCCGGCCCGTCATAACGAGGCGACGGCCTGAACCGGGCCTTGGCGCAAGGCCGTGTCCACGAAACGAACCCATCCCTCCAAGACGCCAGGCACCTGGGTCAGATCTGTCGACCAAAGCGCCGTATCCGATAGGATGGCCTGGGCTGAGGCCGAGAGATCGTTTTGCCACCATCCCCGCAGCCGTTCCGCCGCCGGATCGGGTTCCGCTGTGTGCTCCATCCCAGGCCGGTACGCAAGGCAGATCGCCGCCACAGCCGCCGTAAGCCTGCGGGCGTCTCCTGAGCGCTCCACGGCGTCGACGAGCGTCGGCACGAGCCGGATGCGCGCCTTGGAGATGGCGTTCATCGCAATGGAGCGCAGCCTGTGCTCCAGATAGGGGTTCTGAAACCGCTCAAGCACATCGCGGGCGAACGCGCGCAACCGCTCCGGCTGGGATACGCGCGGTTCGGTGGCCGGCACGATTTCCTCCTCCACGAGCTGGTGAACGTACCGCGAAAGCGTTGGGTGCTTCATGACGTCGAGCACGGTTTCGAGGCCCGCCATGAGGCCGAGATTGGCAAGCGCCGTGTGCGTCCCGTTGAGGGCGCGCAGCTTCTGGAGCCGAAAGTCGCGGATGTCGTCCGCGTAATGGACATTGAGGCCGACGTCCTCAAACGGCCACAGCGACTTGAGCCGATCACTGCCGCGGATGGCAAACAGATAGTACGGCTCGACCGTCACCGCCAGATGGTCCTCGTAGGCAAGCGGCGGATCGCCGGTGTAGGGCGTCACGATCCGGTCGACGAGCGTGTCGCAAAACTCGACGCGGGCGGGCAACCAGCGGTCGAAGTCCTTGCCCAGCTGCCAGTCGGCCGCGTGGCGCTCCACCATCGACCGCAGCTGCTGGCCGTTGTCGTCGATGAGCTCACACGGGACGACGATGAGCCGGCTTTCTTCTTGCCAACCGAGCGCGGCGTACCGCTCGTACAGAAACTGCGTCAGTTTGGCCGGATACGTGGCCGGCGGCACATCCGCCGTCGGCCTCGGCACTGGTTCATATCGAATGCCGAGCTCCGTCGTGTTGGACACGGCGATCTCGACGAGCGGATCGCGCGCCAACTCGAGGACCTGCTCCCAGGCGCGAGTCGAATCGTAGGCGCGGGCGACGGAGGTGACCACCTCCGCGTATTGCACGGATCGGCCGTCGCGCAGGCCGCGCACGAGGACCGTGTACAACCCGTCCTGCTCTTGCCACTGCTGAATATGGTGAGCGCCGCTTGGCCGCGGATTCACCACGGCGATCCGCCCCTGAAACGCGCCGGACTCGTTCAGGCGGTGAACCAGCCAGTCGACGAAGCCTCGCAGGAAAATCCCTTCGCCGATTTGAACCACCCGGACGGGCATGGCCCGCGCGCGCTCGAAGCTGGCGCGGGCCTCCCCTTCCAATGCGCCTGCGTGTAACCGCATGGTCTCGTCTCCCCACGGAAGTGTTCGAACGTCAACCCCACGACCGCTCGCGGACCCAGGCGTGGGCCGGATCGTCATGCGGAATCATCACGCGATCCACGGGCCCCGCCATGAGCCACAGGTAGTACAGTTGGTATCCGCCCGCGGCGCAGACGGGATGATAACCGCGCGGGATCATGAACGCATCGCCGTGTCGCACGCGATACGTCTCGTCGATGGCGCCATCCGATGTGTAGATGGACTGAAGCCCAAATCCCTGAGGCGGATCGAGTTGATAGAAATAGATCTCCTCCATGAGCGCCTCAACGCCCGGAATGTACTCGTCATGCTTGTGCGGCGGATAACTGGACCAGTTGCCCGGCGGGTTGAACGTCTCGCCGACGATGATGCGGTGAACGCGGCCCTCGGCCTGCTGCACGACGATATCGTGGACCTTGCGTTCGAAATTGGCCTGGCCCACGGTCTTCACCTGGACCTGGTCCGGCGTCACGACGAACGGCTCGTGGACCTCCTCCGCGACCGCCTGACAGACGGCGACCTCCAGCACGCCGTCGCCTGCGTTTTCGACGCGAAACGGCCGGCCGACCGGCACGTACACGGCCGTCGCTTGGGCCGCGAAGACATTCGGCCGCTCATAGGGCCCAAAGGTGTGGTTATCGATCGACACCCGCATGGCACCCGAGAGGAGCACGAGGACGACCTCGCGGCCCGGAACGGCCGCTTCGTGCACCTCCCTTGGGCCGAGCCGCAGATGGCCAAACGAAATCCACCGGAGCCCGGCCGCATTCTCTTGCGGCACCAGCTCGTGATACCCGTTTTCCGCCTTTCCTCGCACCAGATACATCCTCATCCAACCTCCGCTTCACTCAAAGGGTGACGCCGTCTTTGAAGATGGCAATCTCGCGATACCCGTTCACTTCGTTCCGGGCCAGTTCTTCGCCGGACGCCACGCGAATGACCTTGCGCAGCAATTCGTCGGCGAGATCGTCCATCGATTCCCCCAGCACGATCCGGCCCGCGTCAAAGTCGATCCAGCTGGGTTTCGACGAGGCAAGCTGGCGATTGCTCGCAACCTTCAACGTCGGCACGGGTCCGCCAAACGGCGTGCCCCGGCCCGTGGTGAACAGAATCACCTGCGCACCGCTCGCGGCGAGCGCGCTCACCGACACCATGTCATTTCCGGGCGCCGAAACCAGGTTGAGACCAGGTTTCACGGCTGGTTCACCATAGCCGAGCACGTCGACCACCCGGGAGAGCCGGCCGCCCTTTTGCACGGCGCCGAGCGACTTCTCCTCCAACGTGGTGATGCCACCCGCCTTGTTGCCAGGCGAAGGGTTCTCGTACACGGGCTGGCCGTGGCGCGTGTAATAATCCTTCCACGACTGAATCAGATCCACGATTTTCGCGAACGTCTCCGGGCTGTCCGCGCGGTTCATGAGCACCGTCTCCGCGCCGAACATCTCGGGCACTTCGGTTAGAAGCGCGGTGCCGCCGCGCGCGACGACGCGATCCGCCACCTGGCCCACGAGGGGATTCGCCGTCACACCGGACAGGCCGTCGGATCCGCCGCATTTGAGCCCCAGTTTCAGCCGGGAAAGCGGCACGGGCTGGCGGACACACTCCCGCGCTCGCTCGACCAACTCCTCCAGGCGTCGCATGCCCTCCGCGAACTCGTCCGTGGTTTGCTGCAGTTCGAGGAAGGCCACGTTCGGCAGCGTCTCCGAATGCAACCGGTCCCGAAACACTTCAATGCGATTGTTTTCGCATCCGAGCCCAATCACGAGCACGCCGGCTGCGTTCGGATGTCGGACGAGGCCCGCGAGCAGAGACTGGGTGTAGACGAGATCGTCGCCAAGCTGTGAACACCCGTAGGGATGCGCAAAGTGGTACACGCCATCGATGCCGTCTCCGCGCCACTTGGCGTCGGCCATCGCGGCGAGCCGTTCGGCCACTTTGTTCACGCACCCGACCGTGTTCAGGATCCAAATCTCGTTCCGGACGCCGACCTGCCCGTCGGGCCGGACATAACCCATGAACGTGAGGCCGTCGTCGAGGACGGGTGCCGGCGAACCGGTCGGCCGGTACACGTAGGACCCGCGCTCCGAGAGCGCCGTGCGCAGGTTGTGCGTGTGCACCCACTCGCCGGGTTGGATGTCCTGCGTGGCGACACCGATGGGAAAACCGTACTTGTGCACTGCGTCTCCGCACTTCACCGGTTTGACGGCGAGCTTGTGCCCCATCGCCACGGGCTCCCGGGCGTCCACCGGGCCGAAGGCCGTCTCGACGACCTGCCCCGCGTCGAGCGGTTCAAGCGCGACGACGACGTCGTCCACCGGCGAGAGATGCAAAACCTTGGGCGCCACGCGGAACCGCCTCCTTTGTCGCCTGTTCCATTGTGCAACTGATGTGCAGCTGATGGTTAGAATAACTGTTAAATTAACATATAGAACAAACAAAAAACGGCATCATGAATGCGATTTCTCTCGCGATTCAAGTGCAGTATACGCCGCTCGTAAAAGCGTTGTCAATATGTTATCATTCACATGAAAGAGGTTCGAGAGAAGGGTGACCAGCGTGACCACGATGGCGGATGTCGCGAAGCGCGCAGGCGTGTCCATCATGACCGTATCTCGCGTCGTGAACAACTCCGGTTATGTCAAGCCTGCGACGAGGCAAAAGGTGCTCGCCGCCATGCAGGAACTCAACTACCTGCCGAAGGGCCGACAGTCGTCGCCGCACGATACGTGGATGCTCATCGTGCCCGACATCACCAACCCGTTCTTCACCTTTATCGCGCGCGGGATGGAGGACGTGGCGCGCAAACACGGCTTTCGCGTGTTCATCGCCAACACGGACGAAGACCTGGAGAAAGAGCAGGAATACGTGCAGATGTGCCTCGATTACCAGGTGCGCGGATTGCTGGTGGTTCCCGTTGGGGATCCGTCAAGCGAAAACCTGGCGCGGCTCGCCGAGCAACAAGTGCCGTTTGTCCTCATCGACCGCGAGATCGAGGGACTCGACGCCGATCTCGTCAAGGGTGACATTCGCGAGACCTCGCGTCGGCTGGTGGAACACCTCTTGGACCTCGGGCACGAGCGCATCGCCGCCGTGGTCGGCCCACTCCACAGCGCGTCCAGCCGCGAGCGGCTCGACGGGTACCGCGATGCCCTTGTCCACCGGTCCATTCCCGTCGATGAGAGCCTGATCTTTACCGCGCCCATGACGAGAGACATGGACGCGTCGTTCATCGATGGGCTCGTCGAGCGCCCCGACGCGCCCACCGCCCTGTTTCTCGGCAACATGTTTCAGTACGCGCACATCGTGCGAAGGCTGCGCGCGCTCGGCCTATCCATTCCTCAGGACATCAGCGTGGTCAGCTTCGGCAACACGGACGATCTCGCCTCCGTCGATTCGCTCGCCACGGCGGCGATTCAACCGGCGTACAACTACGGCTCGCTCGGCGCACAGCTCCTGCTCGAGCGCATCGAAGGCGTGCGAAAGACGCCGACGCGCATTGTGCTCCACTCGGAGATCGCCGTGCGCAGTTCCACGGCGCCGCCTCCCGCGGGGATCGCGAAGAAGGGGTGACCTCGGGCGGCCACCCCTGGCGAGCGATTCAATAGATAGTGAAGTACTGCTCGCGCTCCCACTCCGTCACCTGCGTGCGGAACATGTTCCACTCGATGCGCTTCGCCTCGATGAAGTGAAGCAGGACGTGATCGCCGAGCGCGTCCATGATCACTTGGTCCCGGATCAAGGCGTCCAGCGCCTCGTTGAGGTTCGACGGCAGGCTTCGAATGCCCGCCTCCTCCTTTTCCGCTTCGGTCATCATATAGATGTTGCGATTGACGGGCGGCGGAGGCTCGAGCTCGCGCTCAATCCCGTCGAGCCCGGCGGCAAGCAGCGACGCGATGGCGAGATACGGGTTGCAGCTCGGGTCAGGGCTGCGGACCTCGACCCGCGTCGACATGCCGCGCGCGGCGGGGACCCGGACGAGCGGCGACCGGTTTTTCCCGCTCCAGGCGATGTAGCTTGGCGCTTCGTAGCCGGGCACCAGGCGCTTGTACGAATTCACGAGCGGATTGCAGATGGCCGTGAACGCCCGGGCATGCTCGAGCAGCCCGGCGACAAAATGGAGCGCTGTTTCGCTGAGCCCCATCTCCCCTTCGGGGTCGTAGAAGGCGTTCTGGCCGTCGCGGAAGAGCGACAGGTGCGTGTGCATGCCGGAACCGTTGATGCCGTAGAGCGGCTTCGGCATGAAGGTGGCGTGCAGCCCATGCTCTCGCGCGACCGTCTTCACGACCAGCCGGAAGGTGGTGAGGTTGTCGGCCGCCTCCACCGCCTCCGCGTAACGAAAGTCGATCTCGTGCTGCCCCGGCGCCACCTCGTGGTGCGATGCTTCAATCTGAAACCCCATTTGCTCCAGCGCGAGGACGATGTCGCGCCGGCAGTTCTCGCCGAGATCGACCGGGGCCCAGTCAAAGTAACCCCCTTCGTCGTTGAGGTCGAGCGTCGGTTTCCCGTTTTCATCGAGTTTGAACAGGAAGAATTCCGGCTCCGGGCCGACGTTGAACGCGGAGAACCCCATCTGCCTCGCCTTCTCGCACACGCGCTTGAGCACCGATCGCGGATCGCCCGCGAAGGGCTCGCCGTCCGGAAGATTCACATCGCAGATCAGGCGGGCCACTTTGCCCTGTGGCGTGTCCCACGGAAAGATGAGCCACGTCGACCGATCGGGCGCCAGATACATGTCCGACTCCTCGATGCGGACGAACCCTTGAATCGACGAACCGTCGAACATGATGCGATTGTCTAGGGCCTTCGGCAGCTGGTCCACCGGGATTTCCACGTTTTTTACGATGCCGAGCAAGTCGGTGAACTGTAGGCGCACGTACCGCACATCGTTCGCTTCAGCCAGTTTCAATATTTCTTCTTTTGTGTATTCTTTCCGCATACGATCCTCCCTCGCGGCTCATTCAGCGGTGGCGGTAGAAGCGAGACAAATCGCCCTGAAACTCGCCCGTTTGCCGCCGCTCCATCAGCTCGCGCTCCAGCCACTGATACACTTCGGAATCGGGCACGTCCCGTGTCGCCAACGGGCGGCTCGATCTCGGCCGCCTGTCTTTCTCGAGAAGGTTGCGCTTCACGCTCGCGATGTTGTGACCTTCGTCGAGCAATTGCCGGATCTGCATCAGGCGCTCCACGTCGGCAAACGAAAACTGCCGCTGATT
>Ga0167615_1000658_pt1 | contig 9829 bp, 4 predicted proteins | sample BED_Mat_host_9_1_FD_111800 | JGI IMG/M metagenome (GOLD analysis project Ga0167615, IMG submission 111800) | Extremophilic microbial mat communities from Yellowstone National Park, USA - BED_Mat_host_9_15 (v2) (version 2) | ecosystem: Environmental > Aquatic > Thermal springs > Hot (42-90C) >... | reverse complement strand
CTTCCACGACCAGACTCGATCCCCCTGCGGGAGGGTTACCTTTCAATTCCTCATTTTAGGATACGTTTGACGACACTAGTTCAGAGTACATTTATGCAGTCTTTCAATTCCTCATTTTAGGATACTGGAAGGCTCCGACCATGCTGGTGACCAGGTTGTCTTTCAATTCCTCATTTTAGGATACAGGTTCTCCTGCTGGACGGTGCCTCTCAGCGTGTCTTTCAATTCCTCATTTTAGGATACAATTTATAGTGAAGAACAGCTCGAAGACATTTTTCTTTACTTTCAATTCCTCATTTTAGGATACGAATACGAGCAAACTATTTACGATATCATCGATGGCTTTCAATTCCTCATTTTAGGATACGTGCGCCAAGTGTTACTACACCTAAGTATTTCTGTACTTTCAATTCCTCATTTTAGGATACCTAGTTTTTGACGGTCTTCATCATCCCAATCTTTTGATACTTTCAATTCCTCATTTTAGGATACGTAAAACCCTTAGCAGTGATGTAGCAACTGTTGCTAACTTTCAATTCCTCATTTTAGGATACATTCACTGTTACCATAACGTTACCATTTATATCTGTTGGCTTTCAATTCCTCATTTTAGGATACTGGCTATCAGGTGTGAAGGGGATAGGTGTGATACTAGCTGCTTTCAATTCCTCATTTTAGGATACATTATTTGTTCTTCTAACGACATAGATAAACACCACTTTCAATTCCTCATTTTAGGATACACTAATCCAGATAGACCAATACTAAATAGAGATGTCTTTCAATTCCTCATTTTAGGATACAAATGCGAACGGGGATAGTTGGGCTTTCACGGTTACAAGTCTTTCAATTCCTCATTTTAGGATACCTGTTACCCCATGCAGACGGAGGAAGGAGTCGAGGCTTTCAATTCCTCATTTTAGGATACAGGATATCGGACTTAGCGAAGGCGATACAGGAAAGGTCAGCTTTCAATTCCTCATTTTAGGATACGTGATAGTTCAAGCGAAGGCGAAAGAGTTGGGTCTGTCTTTCAATTCCTCATTTTAGGATACACTATTAATATCGTACTCAGTTACATTATTATAGGAGCCACTTTCAATTCCTCATTTTAGGATACTACCGCATAGGCACAGGTATAGTTAGGCGTCTTGCTCTTTCAATTCCTCATTTTAGGATACATATTTCAGAAAGATAGCTACATTATGGTGGTGAACTTTCAATTCCTCATTTTAGGATACACATCACAAATGGTTAGCTAAAAGGCTAGCCTATGTTGGTCTTTCAATTCCTCATTTTAGGATACGTGTCGTCAATTCCGTTTTCTTGTTCCTTAGTAAAGATTCTTTCAATTCCTCATTTTAGGATACCCAACTCCACACGTCCACCTAAAACCTCTTCACTCATGCTCTTTCAATTCCTCATTTTAGGATACAAATTTGTAGAAGAAAACACCACAAGTGGTTAGCTAAGCTTTCAATTCCTCATTTTAGGATACCTGATTACATTAAAGAATACAGCTATGAAGTCATAGTTCGCCTTTCAATTCCTCATTTTAGGATACGAGAGCTAGCACAGGACAAGGTAGCCATGCAGAAACTTAACTTTCAATTCCTCATTTTAGGATACCGGGAACTCTGTACCATCCACGTTTTTACTGTTCTCAAAGTCGACTTTCAATTCCTCATTTTAGGATACAGGCGTTAGATGGTAATTGGGCTAATGCTTCTCAGCATCCCTTTCAATTCCTCATTTTAGGATACGTCCGTGTTGAGGATGAGTTGGAGCGTTTGAAAAATCTTTCAATTCCTCATTTTAGGATACAGGAGGGAGGCGACGGCGAGTATGGAGCCCACTGCTACTTTCAATTCCTCATTTTAGGATACCATGGGGTTTACGCTGAGCGAATATACCGTATATCCCATCTTTCAATTCCTCATTTTAGGATACAGGAGATCATGCGCCTACAGCAACAGCTCAGGGAGAGGGACTTTCAATTCCTCATTTTAGGATACTGGTGTGAGGGGGTTAAACGGGTTAGTCCTATACGTACTTTCAATTCCTCATTTTAGGATACTAAATGAAATAGCTGAGATCGAGAGGAGGGCCCTGGAGGCTTTCAATTCCTCATTTTAGGATACATGCGTCAAGGGAGTGGGATAAAGTTCAAGTTGGAGAAGACTTTCAATTCCTCATTTTAGGATACGTATCCAACGCGACACGTTCAGTCGTGCTACACGTCGATGCTTTCAATTCCTCATTTTAGGATACAGGCCACACCCCGCCCGACGTGTGGATGACTACACCCCTTTCAATTCCTCATTTTAGGATACCAGCTACTCCTAAGAGAGGAGGAGCGCGTAATAGAGACTGACTTTCAATTCCTCATTTTAGGATACTAACATGGATAGTAAAAGCGATGCTCGATAGAGCATTATACTTTCAATTCCTCATTTTAGGATACGTGAAGGTTGTCCTGAGTGTGGCAACGAAAGGGGGTACTGCTTTCAATTCCTCATTTTAGGATACGTATGTAATCATTGTAGAATCACCACCATATCAGTTGTATCTTTCAATTCCTCATTTTAGGATACGTTAGAGCTGTTATCGGTTTTGCTCTCATAGTGTCTTTCAATTCCTCATTTTAGGATACTGGGTAAATGTGATTATGAGTTTTATCTGGTTGAAACTCACTTTCAATTCCTCATTTTAGGATACTTTAGTCTTAGCGGTATTCGTTGCGTACATATTCATAACTTTCAATTCCTCATTTTAGGATACAGTGTTCTCATGTTTTCGTAAGGAAAAACTTAAGTACTTTCAATTCCTCATTTTAGGATACATACATCTGGAACAACGACACCAGATTGGAGTCCACTATCACTTTCAATTCCTCATTTTAGGATACCCGTAACCCTTATATCAGGGGTTTATTGTTTGATATTCTTTCAATTCCTCATTTTAGGATACAGATAGGCGGGCGATAGGTGAGTTAGAGGGTTACTACTTTCAATTCCTCATTTTAGGATACCCTTAACGGACTCCTTAAACAGGTTAACGTCGTAGATCTCTTTCAATTCCTCATTTTAGGATACTTGATCACTCTCGTCGACAGATGGTTGCGCGGGCGCCTTTCAATTCCTCATTTTAGGATACTTAGATGTCGGCTACCGCCTCGCCAAAGTGGAAGGCTTTCAATTCCTCATTTTAGGATACGGGATGGTGATGATTGATGATGTGGAGAATAGAGGCTTTCAATTCCTCATTTTAGGATACAGTATACACTATAACAATAACTACGTAGGTGGTTAGAAAAACTTTCAATTCCTCATTTTAGGATACCTGAGGCCGCGTGTACCTCCGCTACCCCCGGGGAGCCTTTCAATTCCTCATTTTAGGATACCAGATGTTGAAGCGGGCGTGTACCACCGCTCAGTGGATGACTTTCAATTCCTCATTTTAGGATACACGTCTCAAGCGAATACTATGTGTGGGGGCCCCTCAACCGCTTTCAATTCCTCATTTTAGGATACCCCCCTCAGCGTGGTCGCCCTAGTGGTCACCGCCATCCTTTCAATTCCTCATTTTAGGATACGTAGAGTTTACCCCCAGCCCGCTCCTTATCCGCGTCTTTCAATTCCTCATTTTAGGATACTTATCCTGAAGAAGTTAGGGATTGAGAAAATGTTCTCTATCTTTCAATTCCTCATTTTAGGATACAGGCGTCCATCGTTTAGGCGGTTACGGCATAGGCGTCATCTTTCAATTCCTCATTTTAGGATACTTGAGGCCGCGTTCAACGATTGGCTCTCCGAGCTCAACAACTTTCAATTCCTCATTTTAGGATACGGAAGATATCAACGGTAAGACTTTGGTTCTCATAAATCACCTTTCAATTCCTCATTTTAGGATACGAGGAGAGAAGAGAAGAGAGGGAGGTGGGCTAGTCTACCTCTTTCAATTCCTCATTTTAGGATACTTTTTCCACTTTCTAGCCACACGCTTAGCATAGTCATAATCTTTCAATTCCTCATTTTAGGATACTGTATTATTGCTCCATTCTTACATACCCTATACATCTCTTCTTTCAATTCCTCATTTTAGGATACTAAGTGATCCGCCTCCACCACTGTGGATGAACCATGTCTGCTTTCAATTCCTCATTTTAGGATACCTGGGAGGTAGTGGCCACACGCTGGGTTCCAGCCGTATTCCTTTCAATTCCTCATTTTAGGATACACAAGTAGTGCAAGCGAAAACCAGCAAAGTTCAGGTACTTTCAATTCCTCATTTTAGGATACGTAGCAGTTGGAGTAATACTCTGAGCGTTGATATTAGCTACTTTCAATTCCTCATTTTAGGATACCCGGTAACTGCACTAATAAACCTAGACGACACAGTAAGAGACTTTCAATTCCTCATTTTAGGATACGTGGTGGGGTAGGTAGTGATTCAGCTGTCAGTAAAACTTTCAATTCCTCATTTTAGGATACTGAGTCGACAGGTGAAGTGATGATTACATTGTTAATCCTTTCAATTCCTCATTTTAGGATACCTTTAATGGATAGGTTTAGTTGGAGAACGGGCGTGAACTTTCAATTCCTCATTTTAGGATACACTTAAAATTTCGGATTCACTCATGCTAATCACCTATTCTTTCAATTCCTCATTTTAGGATACCACAGGCTGAGCGCGCCAACTAGGTGGAAAGAAACACTTTCAATTCCTCATTTTAGGATACCACGGAAAGTCTCCTCTACTCTGAGCTGCGCGTTCTCACCTTTCAATTCCTCATTTTAGGATACCATCTGGAGACCACAGGAACCCTAACTTATTGAGTTCGTCTTTCAATTCCTCATTTTAGGATACATACGTTTGAGGCTGAGGAACTTATAAACGAGGCTGAGAACTTTCAATTCCTCATTTTAGGATACCCCTGAGTGCTGATGACGTCATAGCGCTTTCCAATGCTTTCAATTCCTCATTTTAGGATACAGACGCAAATTGTCAGTTCTGACCACGACCCCGTAACTTTCTTTCAATTCCTCATTTTAGGATACTCGTCTTCCCCCCCCCCGCTTGTAGGGGTGCGCGGTCGGCTTTCAATTCCTCATTTTAGGATACCACACAGTTAGGGGTATGATGAGCCTTGTCATTGAACTTTCAATTCCTCATTTTAGGATACGAAGCGTAGTCCTCCGCCACGTGGCTCAGGAAGACATCCTTTCAATTCCTCATTTTAGGATACTGGATTTGGTAAGCTTCATACTGCATGGATGAGAGTAAACTTTCAATTCCTCATTTTAGGATACGTGGGGGGCAGGATTTCGACGTACTATACGTGTTCACTGTCTTTCAATTCCTCATTTTAGGATACCAACCTCTTGCGGTAAGTAATTGTCCCTAACAATCTTCTCTTTCAATTCCTCATTTTAGGATACTTATTTACCCGATGAGTTTGTTGTTGGTAGCTATAACTTTCAATTCCTCATTTTAGGATACGTATAGTGCCGTAGCCGAGCGCGGTGTTCTTGGAGGCTACTTTCAATTCCTCATTTTAGGATACTGATACTACTAGTAGGTCGCCTTTAGTGACGCTTGACTTTCAATTCCTCATTTTAGGATACGAGACCCAGGCGCTCCAATTGGATGGTTCCCCTTATAACCTTTCAATTCCTCATTTTAGGATACAAGAGTAAATCGTTTTGCTGTAGTGTACCGATACTCTCCTTTCAATTCCTCATTTTAAAATACGATTGTAAATGAGGCTTGGAGCCGTAAAAATATACACGACTTTCAATTCCTCATTTTAGGATACGAGAGTGAAAACCTGAATGAGATGCTTACACCTATCATAATACTTTCAATTCCTCATTTTAGGATACGGGTGCTCGAGGCATCGGTGTGCTTCTCGCCGTACCCTTTCAATTCCTCATTTTAGGATACAAGAACTGTAAACGGAACAACCTACCCTAGATATGACTTTCAATTCCTCATTTTAGGATACAAAATGATGAGGAGTTGGGGCTTGATAGGAAACTCATAGGCTTTCAATTCCTCATTTTAGGATACTTAGTGTGTATGAAGGTATTATTCAGAGTAAACCCACGTCTTTCAATTCCTCATTTTAGGATACAGTTCAGCTGAATACAAAATAACCAAAACAGTGGCTTTCAATTCCTCATTTTAGGATACCAGCCCAAAGCGCGCCCCAGACCCCTGAGGGGATTTTTATCTTTCAATTCCTCATTTTAGGATACGAAGCGTTATGCCTCTGGGTTACCCACCGCGAAGCAACTCGCCTTTCAATTCCTCATTTTAGGATACACAATGGAAGGGGACAAGGGTGTTATAGTCCCTATATGAGCTTTCAATTCCTCATTTTAGGATACTAACCCCCTTGCACCCACTCAGCCGGGTATCAGCCTTGTCCTTTCAATTCCTCATTTTAGGATACGTTGTTTGGGGTGTTGTTTGGGTCCTGTTTGGGGTGCTTTCAATTCCTCATTTTAGGATACATACCGCCACACAGACATATTCCCTCGCTGGGGTCTACTTCTTTCAATTCCTCATTTTAGGATACTGATAAATATGGTTAACATAGTAATAGACCCCCTACCTTTCAATTCCTCATTTTAGGATACTTGCGCAGCCACGCGAGGCCCTCCCCATCCGTGCTCCCGTCTTTCAATTCCTCATTTTAGGATACGCGCCGCTCGTGGAGCCGCGTGGCAGCCGCCGTCATCAGCTTTCAATTCCTCATTTTAGGATACCCAAGTAACCGCAACCCCAGTTTCGAGCACGCATAACTAACTTTCAATTCCTCATTTTAGGATACCTGGTGCATCACAGTTCGGTAAAACAGCGGTCTCAGATACCTTTCAATTCCTCATTTTAGGATACCGAAACAGTAAGTTGGGGGCTTTTCTAAGTGTTCTTGGCTTTCAATTCCTCATTTTAGGATACATGGGAAAAATGTTGAGTTAGAGTTGGATGAGAAAGCTTTCAATTCCTCATTTTAGGATACTTAGGGAAACCCACCTTCAGAGCACGATAAATATCATCTTTCTTTCAATTCCTCATTTTAGGATACTCACTCCTCCTCAGCCTCCTCCGCCATATAGGTCTCCAACTTTCAATTCCTCATTTTAGGATACCAGACGTATCAGCAGTTCCTAGCGATGGGGTTGAGGACAGCTTTCAATTCCTCATTTTAGGATACCCGCAATGTAGGCGGCCACCAAGCCAACTATAAGATCAGCTTTCAATTCCTCATTTTAGGATACCGCCCGCGTGGGAGAACACCCCAGTCCTAAGGGTGGGCTTTCAATTCCTCATTTTAGGATACCTGGGGTTGCGGTTACTTGGCGATTACCCGTGCACCAGCCTTTCAATTCCTCATTTTAGGATACACGGAAGCGAGCACCTAAAGGAAGCATTCACGCGTGGATACTTTCAATTCCTCATTTTAGGATACGAACCCGAAAAAACGCCTGAAAACCAAGCAAACCACTTTCAATTCCTCATTTTAGGATACGGGGCCCTCTAAGATGGAGGCTGTTAACACACTTCTCTTTCAATTCCTCATTTTAGGATACCACAATTAAGTTAACCGTCTTCAACCTCAACCACCACATGCTTTCAATTCCTCATTTTAGGATACCCCGATAACCTCGCCAGCGTTGCAGGGCATCGACGCCTTTCAATTCCTCATTTTAGGATACGACTGAAAATAGACTGAAAATGAACCAAAACCTAAAAATCTTTCAATTCCTCATTTTAGGATACTGCGTATCTCTCTCCTCGACGGAGCACTCTTAGGGAACTTTCAATTCCTCATTTTAGGATACTCCTGAGCTTAACCGTTTGTCAGATGATGATATCGACTTTCAATTCCTCATTTTAGGATACGCGTGAAGGACATCCCCCAGGAGATAGTTGAGGAGAGCATCTTTCAATTCCTCATTTTAGGATACATAATGCAGTTGGGGTTAGATATCCCCGAAGATATCTTAGCTTTCAATTCCTCATTTTAGGATACAAAAGGCTCAGGGTCGACTACCAGCTCAACATCTTCATCTTTCAATTCCTCATTTTAGGATACCAATACAAGTATTAGCGATGTATACTACATTCAACCCGATACTTTCAATTCCTCATTTTAGGATACTGAAGGGTGTCAAAATCATATACGTACCATCATAGTGTCTTTCAATTCCTCATTTTAGGATACACGATAAACACAGTAACAGCTAACCCAAGTGGTAGTGGTCTTTCAATTCCTCATTTTAGGATACTTACTCGCGGTTCGCAAAACGTGTGAAGGCGTTGTCTTTCAATTCCTCATTTTAGGATACATTAAGACTTATGCTTCAATATTGAGGAGAGCTATTCTACCTTTCAATTCCTCATTTTAGGATACGGGCAACTAGGAGAACCACTATTTAGAACCGTAGGCTCAACTTTCAATTCCTCATTTTAGGATACATACGTATCCACTCAATCCTAGCGTGCCCGTACTGCGCTTTCAATTCCTCATTTTAGGATACAAGTAGTATAACTCGGCTGTCCCCGAGGAGGCTGGTTGATCTTTCAATTCCTCATTTTAGGATACCTACCTGGCTACGAGGTATACCAGTTCGACGGGCGCTTTCAATTCCTCATTTTAGGATACTTCATTGTATGCCCCTCCTGCAACCACGACAACCAAATCTTTCAATTCCTCATTTTAGGATACCTATGTGCAAGAGCTCATAAAGTCAGTCGAGGAACGCTTTCAATTCCTCATTTTAGGATACAGGAAGAGGAAGAACTCGAGCGAAAAATACGCTCCCTCTTCTTTCAATTCCTCATTTTAGGATACCGAAGGGTTATACCAGCCACAATCAGAGCATATCTTGGACTTTCAATTCCTCATTTTAGGATACCGGCGGTAGAGGTGTTAGACCCCTACTCTTCAATATACTGTAGACTTTCAATTCCTCATTTTAGGATACACCGAGCGTGACCAGCTCGTCACATTCGCTGTGGGCTTTCAATTCCTCATTTTAGGATACGATACGCAACCGTAGCGGGCGCATCGAACTAGTATATGTTGCTTTCAATTCCTCATTTTAGGATACGCGGAGCTTTCTTGCTCACATATTTGTAAGTCACGCTTCCTTTCAATTCCTCATTTTAGGATACCTACATATCTCCTCGGCATGATAACCCACCACAACTTCCCTTTCAATTCCTCATTTTAGGATACGTGGTTCTACCAAGTGGGCAAACATTGAGAGTTAGGAACTTTCAATTCCTCATTTTAGGATACCGGACCGCTCTATGAGCCCTCCTTTGACTCCAAGAAGAAGACTTTCAATTCCTCATTTTAGGATACTGGGTCGAAGCCGGTGTGATAGCCAAGCGCGTTGCCAAGCTTTCAATTCCTCATTTTAGGATACGAAAATTATGATGTTACCCTATGCTTCAGCTATAAAAACTTTCAATTCCTCATTTTAGGATACCTTAACCCATGTCTTCTTTAACGGTTTCTCCTTAGGTGATCTTTCAATTCCTCATTTTAGGATACAGTCGTTGAACGATGTAACAGGAATACTAAAAATAGCTGCTTTCAATTCCTCATTTTAGGATACGCGTGTTTTCTATGTTTTGAAGACGCGTGCGGATTCTTTCAATTCCTCATTTTAGGATACTCTTCAGCGTCTCTTCGTCATCTGAGAGAGAGAAACTTTCAATTCCTCATTTTAGGATACTGGACGTTTATCTATATCTCTTCAACGATTTAAGTTTTTTGTATGGGGGGTGTTTTTCTGTGGCATAGTGATCG
>Ga0167615_1000655_pt1 | contig 9858 bp, 14 predicted proteins | sample BED_Mat_host_9_1_FD_111800 | JGI IMG/M metagenome (GOLD analysis project Ga0167615, IMG submission 111800) | Extremophilic microbial mat communities from Yellowstone National Park, USA - BED_Mat_host_9_15 (v2) (version 2) | ecosystem: Environmental > Aquatic > Thermal springs > Hot (42-90C) >... | reverse complement strand
GTACAAGATGCCACAAGACGAATCGCTTTCTAACGAGCCCCGCAGCCACGCGGGGCTAAAGTGCGTGTGGTACAAACTCGCCCCTACAATCCGCGCCATATCAAGGGTACTGTCAAACTCGAGCTTTAGACCTCATATTGACGCACCTTCTTTAAATACCATAAAAAGTAATAAAACTATGACCTCATTACAACTACCGTCCTAAACAAATACTCGTACTAGTACTCTGCAACTCTGCAAAGTGCTACCGCAAAGACTCACATACGTTTTATACAAAAAATTACGAATCTCACCCCAGCGATACAAACAATCACAATACAAATGCCAAGAGACGCGCAAGTCAACCCTAACACGTACCATCGCGCATGTTGATAAACCCAAGGAATCGAATCAAGTAGCCAAAACATTAGAGCAGTAATAATAATGGTCCATCCCGCTTTATACATAACATCAAGTTGTTCTGCAGCTTTCTTCATATTACCTATTCCTCCCCTCCGTAGAGGATGAAGACAACGTATTTGCAGTAGAGACTATTGCTCCCCCAATATCTCCATAAATTTTTGACACCGTTTTCCACTGATATTCCTCTTGGCTGAAGTGCTCAGCAATCCGTTGAGCAGAATGTGACATATCTTTCAACCCAACTAAAATCTCCTTCCCCTCTTTAATCACCCCCATATCAGGGGCGATAGCAGCCGCGTCCCAGATAACAGTAGCCAAACTCTGTTTCCCTTCAGATGCCAAAATTGCATCTGCAAGTGTTGCCACTCCCCCAGCTACTAGAGAAACGGCATCAGCAACTCCAGCAACCTCCGGAATCCATGCAGTAAGCACGGCAGCAGTCGCTGCGCCTGCGGATATCCGCCCAGCCACCTTCGCGACATCCTCAAGCCAATTGTTCTCGTTGTCCTCATTCGATGAGCGTTGCGTATGATTCGTCGTTGTCTGTTCATTCGCCGACCTTGTCGACTCGAACGAATTCGCGTAAGCCTGCGCTCGTGAATACGCTTCCTGAGCCCGACTCACCGCATACGAATTCGATCGTGACACGTCACCAGAATCGCCCGTGGCTTTGACGTTTCGTTCGTCACCTGTACTTGTGATCTTAGGATACTGCGAATACAGCCGATACGCCTCATCCGAAATCGTGATGTGCGCCGCCGCCAATGACACCGAAGGCTCAGTCGAGGTCTTCGTGTCTCGCTCGGGTGTTTTCGTGGTCACACGGTTCGCTTCCGCCGTCCGGGATGCTGATTCGTGATATGCCGTATGGCTCGACGAATACCGATCCTCGGCTACAGCATAAGGTCTCATGCGGATTCCCCCTAATCCAGAAATGGATGTGTCCCCCTGACGCGATCGATCTTTACGAAATGTTCGAATAACGTCAAGCAGGAAATCCATTTATGGATGGGGAATCCTCACGGTTAGCCTACGCGTTGTTCGTTCTCAATTCCCGCGCATTTACCTTACCACCAACACCGCCTGCCTCGCCCGATGCAGCACCCCTGTGCTCACGCTTCCCATGAGCATCCGGTCGAGTCCCTTCCGTCCATGCGTGCCCATCACAATCAGATCCGCGTTCACTTCGTCAGCGACGCGGACGATCGCGTCCGCTGGCGCGCCGTATTCGCCGCGGAATGTCTCACGTCCAGCATATGCCTTGAACTTCGTCAGCACCTCGTCCCGAAGTTCTCGTTCAAGAGCCGTCTCCTGCGCCTCTACGTCCATGACCGTCGGCATGCCAATCCCCGTCCAAGCATCGGCCGCCGGTACCGTCGGCACGTGCACATACACCGCCACAAGCTCCGCCTCCGGCCACTTGTCAAGCATCTCCGCCACCCACTCGCCAGCTCGCCACGCGCACTCCGAACCGTCCACGGCCCACACGATCGTCTTCATCGCCCATCACTCCGTCGTGGCAACTCTGCATAAAATCTGCCCCAGTTCATGGGTACAATTTGCACAGATCCACCAATCCCTATAGTAAATAGTTCCTTCTAATCCATTACAAAACATACAGCGAGGAGAGACGCGTTGGGCCACAATCGCGTCTCCCTCGACCGTGAAACCTATAGGATCACCATTCCGAAGATTCCACGCCAACCGAACCTCTGGAGGAATCGTCAACCTCCCCAGTCGATCCACGTACCGTACTCTTCGACAGGAGATCACAAGCCTCGCCTCCTGGATCTGATCTGCTTTCCAGTTCGCGATGGCCCCGTCCCGTTCCTGCCTCTGTGTTAGACTTCACCCGGCAAACTGGCCCCGTCCGCATGCGATGCCTGAGCCAACAGCGCCACGACGGTCAGCACAACAAACGCAACCTCAATCACGACCGACACCGTGCCCCAAGTGGCGATACTCCCGGGGAGCGGAAGAATATGATGTCCCACGAACGGCGGTGCGCCACCAGGCGCTGGCCTATGTCTAAAGCGATGCGTGCCCAGACCTCCCAGAGGTCTCCGTGGGAATCCTCGCCTACCAAACACCAAAGCTCGAAGCCCCGGAATCGAACTCATCCCGAGCTTCGCAAAGGCCGCGCCACCAGAGACCAAAAAAACCAGAATCCACCCTGGCCAACGTCCTTTCCATAAAATCCAGACGAGCGCCACCCATGCCCCGATGGCATTCAGAAGAAAGAGAACCCCGATCCGCGAATGCAGTCCAAACTGGTTGACCATAAGTGCCAAGTGGATATACCCCACCAAGAACAACAGAACGCTTCCGAGGATCGCAAACGTCCAGTCCCATCGCGTTCGAACTCGCATCGCGCCCCTCGCCTCCACAAACTCAGAATATTGGACAAGCTCATCTTCAGATCAAAAGCTCAAAAATAGTTTGAGGCGTTTGGAGCCGCAGAACAAGCGTATCCACAAAACAAAACCAGGGCCGGCTTCTCCTTCTCTCGGCCCTGATCACGCAAGCTGTACCTATCCCTGACATCAGTGTATCGCGCATAGGTATATGCGCAAGCCAACTACTCCATCAATTCGGGATCTTCTGCACAACCGCGAGCGTCCATCGAATCCCATACCTCGTCATCGACGCGTTCTTGTCCGGATGGAACACTCAACATGGTTCATCTGACGCTCGCGCGGTTCGCTAACCTCCAGCAACAGATCCGTGTTCACGTCCATCGCCCTCCTTGACGAAATCGAAAAAGCTTCTTCGTCTATGGGGCGTTTGCAGGACAAAAAATCACCGCGCCCCTGCCACCTTCGGCAAGCTGCGCGGCGATTAACGATTGTCAAAAAAATATCTTGCAGCCACTCGAAGCAAATACGAAACTTGGGCAAACACGGTTACGAAGAAAACATTGGCAACCCAATCGGGCATATGAAGGATCCCGATCCCCATTAAATAAAATGCGACGTTCCCAGATGCACATTCAGTTAGAAATGTAATGATCAACGTCCAACTAAAAATGGTTCTCCACTTTTTTCTTTCTTCTCTTCTAGAACGCTCAGCTGCGAGTTCATCATCTAATCGCTCAAGCTCGATCTCCACACGCTTGATTTCAGCTTCTCGACGTCTGTGTTCATACGATGCCTCAGACATCTCATCGCTTGAAACCAAACTTGATACGCGGTCCGTCAGGTGCCCAATTACGGGTTCCGCACCATTGACCTGATCATTGGATCTCATACAACAACTCCGGCATCCGACGAAGTTTATTGAGCCGAATACTTAGAGCTTCCTCTGACACCCCAAACATTCCGAGTAGATCATGAACATTGTTATCTCCCCTAAGCAAGATCTTTCCCAGTATTGGAGCAGGCATCAATAATGCCGCAGCGTATCGATTGGCTTCTTCTTCTTCAGGCTGGTGTGTTCGGCCATCAAAGAGGGTGCGCTTGTAGTCTACACGATCATCAGGAAAACCGTTTGGATCTTGATGTAAATGTAATACATAATGACCTAATTCATGTGCAATAGTGAACCGCTTACGAACAGTCGCATCCCATTCATTCACTAGAATGACGACCCCGCCATTATTTCTTGAAATGGCCCCGCTTATGCTGGGATCCTTGAATCGCACTTCTTTAACGGGGATCTTCCAATGCTCAGCCAACTGTGTAGGAAGCATTGGAAAATCCAATTCGCTATTTATCCCTATCTCATTCAGCGCATCCCATGCCGCCCTCTCAATCTCGAGAATTCGACTTTCACTCAGCATTGCGCCTCCCTCCTTTAACTTAAATTCACGTAATATTCTAAACAAAACTACCGCCATCCTCTCCCCCTTCAATTTTGCAACCGACACATTTTTATGGGGGACAAAGACGGCGCATTCGTGACGTTTCGGATATCAAAGAACGCTTCCCAAGACCGAGTGTAATCACTTGCTATAGGGTAATCAAGCATTCGCCGTGCTCCTGCCATCCTCGGCAAGCAACGCGGCGAATTTCCGCTTTCTTGTTCGGCACTACCTGCGTCTGCGATTTTCGACTCCACCTGTGGCGCGAAATCGAAGGATCCAGTCCACCTTCGCGAATGCGCTTCGCGCGGCGGTTGCGGGCCTTACCCATGGATCACGCCTCCCCTCGAACCCGCCTCAGCACCTCCTCGGCCTCCTGCTCCGAAAGCCCCGTCAACTCGACGACATCTGCGACGGACGCGCCCTTGCGGAACATCCGCTCGGCGATTTCTCGTCGACCTTTGTCACGTCCACGTTCTTCGGCCTCTTCGACAATTTCCTTTAGCAACTCCGTCATCGCCAATACCCTCCTTAGCACCGCTTTTTGCTCATCCGTCAATACCCGCGCGCTGAATCCGAACACCAACGCCGCCAGGTAGTTCTGCTCCTCGCGATCCGGCACGCGTTGCAACGTGTCCACAATGGCGTCAAACGCCTCGTCCCGTGTCCGCCGGTCAAATCGCATGTGAAACGCAAACGCCAACCGAACCCGGTCTTCCGGCGTCCATTCGCCCGTCTCTAGGTGTCGCCGCACCGTCTCCAACGTCGCGTCGCCGTCCATCTGACCCAGATACAGGTTCTCCACCGTGTAGCGGAAACTCCCGGCATCGAGCTCCGACGGCGCGCTCTGCACGTCGCCCGTGTACAACACCACCGTGCGGATCGCCCGACGGTGGCGTTCCGCGAGCGCCACGTCATATGCCGCAAACCGATATAGCGCAGGTTCCTTCGTCGACTGGAACTCCAGGTGGAGCAGACGCCCATCCGCAAGCTCCAGCATGATGTCCGTCATCGTCTGGCGCAGCCTTACCTCGGGGATCTCCGTCGCCATGGCGCGCACCACCGGCGCATGCCGTACGCCAATCACCGACAGTACTTCCCCGGGAAGCGCCAGCGTCAAGTGCTTCGCAACCAAATCGTTTGCATTCCTCGGTATGTCCATCATGACCTCCGTTTGCCTTCAGTATACTGCCATGGTGCGTGAGAGGCCAACCGTGCTTTCACCACGGCACTTACGGGATCTGACTGCTGCTGACGCGATCGTATCGCAATAGCTCCTCGTTTTCGTGCTTCCGTGGCGTCGAAGTTCGACAGGAATGTCTTACAGACGTTCCCCATCAGCACAGACTGCACCGCACCTAGCGCAGACGAGGTGATGAAGTGCGTCTGTATCTCGCAACCAAGCGAGATGAAACAATTCACGCCCACGAACCCATACCATTATCAAGAAACTGACAAACGTCTGTTGGAAGAACAACGTCAAGTAAGGCGAGCATTGACCACGGGAGCTAAGGTCTTCAAAATCCAGAGAATGAAATCCTATGCTTCCTGTTTTCCTACAAACTCGCGCACAGACCGTATAAATGCTTGCATGGCAGAGGGAATCCACCGGTCCTTGTTCCATGCAAGTTGAGTTGGGAGTACAATTGCTGGCCATTTAAGGGCTACTAATTTTCTCTCTTCAAGTTCTTTCCTCACGACCACTTCGGGGAGTATCGCGATCCCGACTCCAGAGATGGCGCATTGTTTCACAGCTTCGACACTTGCAAACTCCATATACTTACTGGGATAAACTCGAGCTTGAATAAGCTGATGTTCAAATATTTCTCTATAGCTCCATCCACCTTTGGTGGATTCGACCATAAGAAATACTTGTTCGGCAAGATCAGATGGTGCTATACATTCCATCGATGAAAGTGGTGACCTTGGTTCGGCCACAAGCAGGATGCGCTCATCAACAAGATGTTCCATGATAAGACCGTCTGTAACTATCGGGGCTTCAAGGAGAAATGCAACATCCATTTCTCCGCGCTGTAGAGACTCGCGATGTTCAGCACACCCTCCTGTTTGAAAATGCAGATGTACTTTGGGATACCGTTTGTGAAATTCCGACAGCATCCTAGAAAGACGATACGCTATCAGACTTTCTGGGGCACCTACAATCAATGTGCCAGATGGCTCCTTGTTGCCGAAAGCGATGGCTCGTATCTCCTCCTCAATTCGAAACAAACTTTGCACAAGGGGCAAGATGTTCCTACCTGTATCAGTAAGCATTACACCGCGCCCCAGTCTGTCGAACAGAGGTGCTCCCAGTTCCTGTTCCAGTGCTTGAATTTGACCTGAAACGCTCGACTGAGCATAGTTCAATATCTCAGCTGCACGGGTAAAACTTTTTTCCTTTGCAACAACAGCAAAGGTGTGAAGTTGCTTGAAGTCCATGGCATACCTCGAATCATCGGAGTTGCCGATTTCCCACATCGGCATTATCGTAAGCAGGGATTACCTAATAATATTTATAATTTTCCTTGACAAATACCTCAAGAGACAAACCTCCATACAGAGATGGGAGGGGAAAGGCGAATGTCTGCACCAATTCTACTTACATCTCAAGACATTTTGAGCAACCAGGAAGTGCCGGAATGGCTTTCTCGTGAATACGCCGTGTTTAGGTCTAAGGTTTTGGACGACGAATTCCCTTGCTACTTCGGTACAGCAGCTGAACGCACCGGACACCTTCGATACACCTACGTCGACGAGGACTGGAGTTATCTGCCTCTAACACTTTCAACGTTTTTAGAATTGTCCAGGAGCGACCCTGAGACAAGACATGCGCTTGTTCTCTTTGTAAAGCCAGAAACTCCGAAACAAAGTTTGGACTATTACAATAAGCAGTTCTGGTCAATATTACAATGGTTACACGACAATGACCCGGTGCCGTGGCCAAAGGAAATACCGATAGATCCAGAGGACCCGCATTGGGAGTTCTGTTTTGATGGTGAACCGATGTTCGTATTCAGTTCGGCACCAGCATATAAGCAACGCAAGAGTCGGAACTTGGGAGAATGTCTCGTACTGTTGTTCCAACCGCGACGCGTGTTTCACGGTATTGAAGGTGGAACAGTCGCGGGCACGATAGCACGGCAAAAGATTAGGGACAGGATGCTCAAATATGATGGAATGCCGCATCACCCTGATATGGGTTCATATGGCGATCCGTCATCATTCGAATGGAAACAGTATTTTTTGCCGGACGACAACACACCTGTCAAAAGGAAGTGCCCACTGCATTTGCGCTGGGAATCCAATTATGTCGAGACTGCTGTGACCAAGGAGGAAGAATAAGCGAATGACTGAGTTCGATAAACCTCGTGTACTGCGCGGGACTCCAATTTCCCTTGAAGCCGCCATATACAGCTTGTTACCCGAAACGGGCTCTGTGGAAGTTCAGCGCGATACGCCAGGAAGGCACCATCCCCCTCATACACATGCCACGCATGAGATTTTGCTTGTTGTGGAGGGGAACATTACATTTCACATCGCGGATGACGATTATGTATGCACTTCTGGGGATCGTTTATACCTCCCGGCGCACACCCTGCATGCCTCAACTGCCGGGGACAAAGGCTGCATCTATGTAATCGTGCAAAAGTGAATCCTGCTTCGGAGGAACAAGGAGGAACAAAAGGGATGGATTCAACCGAACGTGATACGCAACTGGCAAAGACGTTAACAGTGGGGAGAGCAGTTTCCCTAGCTCTGGGAATCGTGATCGGTGCTGGGCTTCTTGTTTTGCCCGGCCTGGCTTATTCTGAAGTAGGTAATTCTGCCATCTACGCATGGGTGGAAGATGCTGTAATTGTTATTCCATTATTGGTGATATTCTCTTCGCTCGGGTCCCACTATCCAAGTGCTGGAGGAGTCGCTGGGTTTGTTCGCGTCGCGTTCGGACCTGTAATTGGGGCCATGACGGAATTGATGTTGATGAGCGCGTTCTTTCTCGGAATCCCAGGCATCGCTCTTACCGGTGCTGGGTACCTTACTTTTCTGTTTCATTCCGGTGGGTGGGCATCGAGTTTGTTCGCAATAATGTTGTTGGTGATAGCCGGGATTCTAAACTACTTGGGTACACAATTTTCGGCAATTACGCAACAGGTTCTCTCTTATAGTCTGGTCTTAATTTTAGCTGCTGTAGCAGTCATTGCACTCACGTTTGATCCCGCAAGTGATCACGGCGTTGTGTCTATCGCTAATTGGAAATCCAGTATTCCCGCATTAGGGATGGTCTTCTTTGCATACACAGGATGGGAAATGCTATCTTTTATGGGAGAAGAGTTTCACAATCCGAAACGTGATTTTCCTATTGCTATCGTGATCAGCTATGTTTTGATCGTCCTTATTTATCTCGCGGTTGCGCTCGCAGTTCAATGGACGCTTCAACCTTACGATCCGCAAACCACCCAGGCTCCCATAGCCGCAGTATTGGCAAAAGTCTTCGGGAATAAAAGCGCTGACGTGGTAGCGATCATTGGTGTGCTCATTATTCTGGCGAATTTGAATGGGGCCATATGGGCGGCTTCTAGGTTACTTTTCTCATCCGCTAGGGAGGGATTCTTACCTCGATTCCTTGCTTCTGTGGACCTCAACTTACAGATTCCACGACGCTCGATCGTGACCTGCATACTGGTGTTTATGGCAGTGGTGGTCATGCACCAGGTGGGGTGGATATCGCAACATATGATGTTTGCACTTGCAGGGCAAAACTTCTTCTTGATCTATGTATTGAGCGTCCTCGTTTACATACGACTAACTCGACGTCCGCTGAATATGCTTTTCGCACTCGGTGTGCTCGTTTTGTGCATAATCTTCATTGCATCGTTCGGCCGCGGATTACTTTATCCGCTTACGATCTCATTGCTCGGCCTCGTCTTAGGAGCTATTCATAGGCGAAATACCAGAAAGAATGTATCTTCTTCTGAAACTCCGCGTTGAGCCGACTTCGGAACATGGTAGTCATACAAAGTCCCAGGAACCCATTCCTGGCGCGGATTCGTGGGACCTGTGGATCACTCGTGTAGTGTCTACAGCCCTCGTGTTCGAGGCTCCATCCGCAGAATGGTATTGAGTCAATACAATGGACACATCAAAATCGAGAATGTGCAAGATTTCCTGCTCGATGTGCTGCCTGGGCCGTGCTTGACATGGAGCCTCTGCGGGCATGACTTCGCGTTTTGTGCAGCCGAGCGACGCTGTAAACGTCAACCGAACTACACCTTGACTCATGTGTCAGGCGTGGGGCTGAGCATCCGCCCGGCTCCGCATGGGTGCTCAAGGATTCGTCCTTCCATACGAAAGGCCCGCCGTCGCCGGCAGGGCCTTCGCTGATGAATTTGAAATTTCACCTCTTCACTCGAATCCCTTCCGGGAGCCCTTCTGACCAGGGCAACAATGCCTCGAACGCCGCCTCATCCATCAGATCCATATTCGGCATCCGTTCAAAGAGATACGTGAGATACGCGGTCGGATTCAGTCCGTTTTCCTTCGCTGTCTCCACGATGCTGTATGTCACAGCACTGGCCCGTGCTCCTCGCGGCGTATTGGCAAAAAGCCAGTTCTTCCGTCCGATCACAAACGGCTTCAATGACCGCTCGCATCGGTTG
>Ga0167615_1000651_pt1 | contig 9903 bp, 3 predicted proteins | sample BED_Mat_host_9_1_FD_111800 | JGI IMG/M metagenome (GOLD analysis project Ga0167615, IMG submission 111800) | Extremophilic microbial mat communities from Yellowstone National Park, USA - BED_Mat_host_9_15 (v2) (version 2) | ecosystem: Environmental > Aquatic > Thermal springs > Hot (42-90C) >... | reverse complement strand
CCACCTGGCTTGGCGCGTGCAGCCGCTGAGTCCCTTTCAATTCCTCATTTTAGGATACTCACCCACAGCGGGTGAGTTGCCTCCCCCGCACCGCGTAGCTTTCAATTCCTCATTTTAGGATACTTTTAACCTCTTGGAGGGAGAAGCTGAAGTTATCAATGCTTTCAATTCCTCATTTTAGGATACACCACAGGGTGTCTTCACTGTTAATGTTGGATACACTTTCAATTCCTCATTTTAGGATACGAGTACGTCTACGCTGCTCTTACACTTACAAGTTCTCTTTCAATTCCTCATTTTAGGATACAAGTCAAGGACACCTAGAGATTTACAGGATAGAGAGAGACTTTCAATTCCTCATTTTAGGATACACGTGGAGTGAAGCACAGAGCGGGACAATTGTTTACTTTCAATTCCTCATTTTAGGATACGCATAACGGGAAGAGGCGGGGTGCGGGTTTGGGTGCACCCCTTTCAATTCCTCATTTTAGGATACGCTCTTTGCATGGGTCTAGGGGGGGCTGGGTATAAGTCAAACTTTCAATTCCTCATTTTAGGATACCGTGTATGTGTATGGTTGTGGTTCGGTTCTCACTCTTTCAATTCCTCATTTTAGGATACGAGTGGGGCGGCGTTCACGACGACGTCGTAGTCGTCTACACTTTCAATTCCTCATTTTAGGATACGAGGCTAGCGAGGATAGTGTTAAACGCGTCATTGCTAACTTTCAATTCCTCATTTTAGGATACAGTATCATGTGGTATTTTGCCCGAAGTATAGAAGACTTTCAATTCCTCATTTTAGGATACATCATGAGGACCACATGGTATACAGCTGTCAGTATCATGCTTTCAATTCCTCATTTTAGGATACGTGCTACGGCTAACACGTGTTTACCCCCAGCGCTCAAGCTTTCAATTCCTCATTTTAGGATACGATGTAAGCGAAGAAGGTGATGTAGATGACGAAACAACTTTCAATTCCTCATTTTAGGATACACACGGAGAGCATACGAGGACTACTGCCACACCATCTTTCAATTCCTCATTTTAGGATACAGGCAAATAGACCACGACTATTCGGAGCTAAGAGAATGCTTTCAATTCCTCATTTTAGGATACCAGGATACAGGACTTGGCGAAAGCGATACAAGAACTTTCAATTCCTCATTTTAGGATACATCTTTCCCCATGATTTTTTGGGGGAAAGACGAATACTTTCAATTCCTCATTTTAGGATACTATAGAGTATTAGCTTGTAAGCACCTTGAAGAGTGTAGAACTTTCAATTCCTCATTTTAGGATACGAACATTATAGTTGGGTTCTTTGAAAACACAGGTGAATCTTTCAATTCCTCATTTTAGGATACGGATATCGACCAAAACATGCCCGCAAAAGAAGGAAACCCTTTCAATTCCTCATTTTAGGATACTATCCATGTTAGTAGTGCTACGTCTTCAGCATAGCTACTTTCAATTCCTCATTTTAGGATACAGCCCGCAAAGCCTCAATCTGATGCATATAAATAGCCTTTCAATTCCTCATTTTAGGATACTTTAGAGTGGCATTGTGCTCGATGTTATTTGAAAGCTTTCAATTCCTCATTTTAGGATACTGGTGAGCTCCACCCTGAACGGCTCCTTCTTCTTTTCTTTCAATTCCTCATTTTAGGATACCGGACGCGGAGTTGGGTACCTGAAGGGAGGTATCTACCTTACTTTCAATTCCTCATTTTAGGATACAGTACCTTCGCCATAATTATGATGTTACAATCGACTTTCAATTCCTCATTTTAGGATACAGGCACCCAGATTCGAGGATGAACCCACCAAGCCATATTACCTTTCAATTCCTCATTTTAGGATACCGGCTAACATCACTTGAAGGTGCTGAGGTTACCACTAATCCTTTCAATTCCTCATTTTAGGATACCGGAAAATGATATCCGTCGCACTCCACGCCTTGGAGTGGAGCTTTCAATTCCTCATTTTAGGATACGGCACCCACTCAGCTGGAACTCATGGAACAAGTACCTCAAACTTTCAATTCCTCATTTTAGGATACAGAGCACCCCGACGGCGCGAGCTGAGTCACAGTGTAGCTTTCAATTCCTCATTTTAGGATACGTACGTGGGTTGGTAGCGTGTGTAGCGGTCAGCGTCTTTCAATTCCTCATTTTAGGATACCACTTCTTGGCTGGTTGAGTCTACGTATGACACTACTCTTTCAATTCCTCATTTTAGGATACCTGTGTATGAGGGTATTATCCAGAGTAAACCCACGTTGATCTTTCAATTCCTCATTTTAGGATACCAAATCGAGCTGGTCGACGTGGTTGCACGAGTTGACCCGACTTTCAATTCCTCATTTTAGGATACCGTCTGGCCTCGGGTAGATGTCAGAGTCAACGATGAAGCTTTCAATTCCTCATTTTAGGATACCCTGTATCTGCCGATTTCCCTCTGAAAAGGAGAAAAACTTTCAATTCCTCATTTTAGGATACCGAGGTAAACAAACTAAAAGAGGTTGTGGTTTTCGGTAACTTTCAATTCCTCATTTTAGGATACCGAGAGAATGGGGGGAAGATGAGGAAAATAACAACCCGTTCACTTTCAATTCCTCATTTTAGGATACTCGATTCAATTCTTGTTTGTTGCGTAGGAGTTGCTTGAACTTTCAATTCCTCATTTTAGGATACCAGAGCTCGCCACGGAGACGAGGGCGGTTTGGTACTTTCAATTCCTCATTTTAGGATACGCGCCCCCTTCTCTTTTAATACCGATATAAAGGTGGCGACTTTCAATTCCTCATTTTAGGATACTGGCGTAGTCTTGATTCAGATAACCATCCCTATAAAGCCTTTCAATTCCTCATTTTAGGATACCAACTATTGTAAACCCTAGTATTAGCAACAAGAATGCCAACTTTCAATTCCTCATTTTAGGATACTTACCCACGGCCTAGGCGCGCAAATATGACACTGCTACAAGTTGCACTACTTTCAATTCCTCATTTTAGGATACTTGATTAATATGGTTAATCTAAAATGGGTCGTAATCTTTCAATTCCTCATTTTAGGATACCTGAAGCGCCTCGGCGTCATCGACCCATACTGAGCATACCTTTCAATTCCTCATTTTAGGATACTTGCAACTTTTGACGACACAGTAAGTGAGGAAATCCTTTCAATTCCTCATTTTAGGATACAAACACATTAGTTATGATGCTAGAAAGTATCCAGAAAATCTTTCAATTCCTCATTTTAGGATACTGCAGAGTTCGTTATTAGCGTGAACCACGACAAAACAATTCTTTCAATTCCTCATTTTAGGATACCAGCTGAGCTATGTTTTAAGCTGAACCACAAGTGTTGTGAGTCTTTCAATTCCTCATTTTAGGATACCAGCAACTACATGGATACGCTATTATAACTGTTTTCTTTCAATTCCTCATTTTAGGATACGTGTTTAATTGCAGGGGCATCGGGGCGCCCGACGTGGCTTTCAATTCCTCATTTTAGGATACAAGAGGCCTCCCCTGTAATATGTGGCGCCAGCTTCGAGTCTTTCAATTCCTCATTTTAGGATACATACTTTACTTCATATTTCTCGATTTGAAGGTGTTCACTTTCAATTCCTCATTTTAGGATACTGTGTCTGGATTAGATATGTCGACAACAAAAGTTTCTTTCAATTCCTCATTTTAGGATACTATGACGACATATTTGCAATACCATACTACCTATATTCACTTTCAATTCCTCATTTTAGGATACCAGATGTAGGAAAACTAAGACTTAACTTTGTAGAGAGTCACTTTCAATTCCTCATTTTAGGATACTACAAAAGAAAGAACGTAAGTATGGTTGTTAAATATACAAACTTTCAATTCCTCATTTTAGGATACTTGCGGGCATGTTTTGGTCGATATCCACTAACGACCTTTCAATTCCTCATTTTAGGATACCTTCTTCTCGTGCTGGGCTTCTCAATAGTTGCCAGCGTCTTTCAATTCCTCATTTTAGGATACCGGGTAGTTTTACATGGAGTAAGTCATTTACTAATGGTTCCTTTCAATTCCTCATTTTAGGATACCGTTTTTACTTGAAGACCGCCACGCCCACCTCAGATATCACTTTCAATTCCTCATTTTAGGATACCTCAGCCCCTACAGGGTGAAGGATATCTGGGTGATGTATGCTTTCAATTCCTCATTTTAGGATACATGACGAAGACGGCGGTAACCCATTTGAAGAACTAAACACTTTCAATTCCTCATTTTAGGATACAGGTTAATACTAATTCATATCCAGTTGAGGTCTACTTGAGCTTTCAATTCCTCATTTTAGGATACTAAGAGCTATGTTACACCTAGTAGTAGCTACACTAAACAACTTTCAATTCCTCATTTTAGGATACTTATCCAATTAGGAAGAACCCCCCAAGTGCTAAGAATACCCTTTCAATTCCTCATTTTAGGATACTCGAGAGGACTCCTCACACCCACGCGGAGAGCCCAGTTCTCTTTCAATTCCTCATTTTAGGATACAAGAGCTGAAAAAAGGCGATATGTTAAAGCTAAAGCTTTCTTTCAATTCCTCATTTTAGGATACGGTTTACCTGATTTAAAAACGCCTGAGAATCTTAATATCTTTCAATTCCTCATTTTAGGATACCCGAGATGGAGAGGGAGGAGCGAAGCAGGGAGCCACTTTCAATTCCTCATTTTAGGATACCTCCGTGTAGTAGGGTTTGTTGGGGTAGGTGTCAAAGTCTTTCAATTCCTCATTTTAGGATACCGGTTTCGGCTATCGACAGCGCAAACGTTGCGATTAATCCTTTCAATTCCTCATTTTAGGATACAGTATAGATACCGCCACCCCCAGCCTCACATATAACTTTCAATTCCTCATTTTAGGATACGTGCACCCTTAACTCATCGGAGGACGACCTTTTGTATCTTTCAATTCCTCATTTTAGGATACCGGTCGACGACGGCGTACCGCCGCCGGGGGTACATTTATTACTTTCAATTCCTCATTTTAGGATACTCAACAACGGCCACCACAACGCCAAGATCACCGTGACTTTCAATTCCTCATTTTAGGATACTTGAGGCTGTCCCACCCTCCGAGATGGTTAGCCTCTTTCAATTCCTCATTTTAGGATACCTCAATGATTATGGCGCCGCATAGGCTGGATATGGCTGCTTTCAATTCCTCATTTTAGGATACGTGAATTGGTACCTGTGCCAGTGCTAGTAACCACATCTTTCAATTCCTCATTTTAGGATACTTGATTGTCGTATGCCTCATTTAGTTCTGGTGAAAACTTTCAATTCCTCATTTTAGGATACTGGTTGCGGATAGCTGTAGCACGGATACCATACACCTTTCAATTCCTCATTTTAGGATACATAACTTGTTGTACCACGCATGCACACTCCTACTGTCTTTCAATTCCTCATTTTAGGATACTAGCGTCCCCAACATTATCCATCTGAACTTCAAACACTTTCAATTCCTCATTTTAGGATACGGTTATGATTTCCTGCTTCCCGATACTTTTTCAGTCTTTCAATTCCTCATTTTAGGATACAACCACGTGAAACAGGCACTCAGACATATAAAGAGCTTTCAATTCCTCATTTTAGGATACGAGAAAAATCACTGTAAGTTTATTTAGCAAAACTACTTTCAATTCCTCATTTTAGGATACTGAAAAACATGGCAGAAGAAAACCTTAACCAGGTTAGCTTTCAATTCCTCATTTTAGGATACGCACGACGAGGCCTTGGGCCTGCTCTCCGCGATTGAGCTTTCAATTCCTCATTTTAGGATACAAGCGGCGCTCAGCGCTAAAAAGACAGAGTGGAGCTTTCAATTCCTCATTTTAGGATACTGTAAAAACCCGCAAGGTCCGCTCCGCTCCAGTACGCTACTTTCAATTCCTCATTTTAGGATACACGTAGCCGCGCCCCGGCGTGAGCTCGAAATCGAGCTTTTCTTTCAATTCCTCATTTTAGGATACATGTTTTTCGTTGAGTAAACCACGACCGTGGTGTTCTTTCAATTCCTCATTTTAGGATACAAAGGCGCGCTCCTTTCGGAAGCCACGTCACTCGAAACTTTCAATTCCTCATTTTAGGATACAAACAGCACACTCGCACCCTTCTTCGCATATATGCTTGCTTTCAATTCCTCATTTTAGGATACCTCACGTAGTGCGTAGAACAGCTCGAACACCTTTTCTCTTTCAATTCCTCATTTTAGGATACGGACGGGGGAGACATATACATATATGCCTTTAGGTCAGCTTTCAATTCCTCATTTTAGGATACAATAAACCCAACAAAAGCATTACATATATCGCTGAATCTTTCAATTCCTCATTTTAGGATACATGTTGCGATTACACAAATACAGCAAACAACAACTATTACTTTCAATTCCTCATTTTAGGATACTGTATACATAGCCCCATCATCCTCATGTAACTCTCTGAACTTTCAATTCCTCATTTTAGGATACAAATACGCAAAACAAGACATACTTTGTAACAAGGAATACTTTCAATTCCTCATTTTAGGATACACACACGCTTCGCCTCCTCCCTCCGCCCGGCCTTCCAGCTTTCAATTCCTCATTTTAGGATACTCAAACTCCTGCTTTATCTTTTGCACATTATTGAGAAAACTTTCAATTCCTCATTTTAGGATACGGAGGCAGGGATACGGGCGCCTCCCCCATCCGCATCTTTCAATTCCTCATTTTAGGATACCATAGTTGATAATTTCCGTGAGGTGAGAATGGGGTATCTTTCAATTCCTCATTTTAGGATACATTGATGAGGCTTCAGAGTTCCCGTTTGAACGCTACTTTCAATTCCTCATTTTAGGATACAGGCAGCCAAAACCTTCGCGAAGTACGTGTGTTACTTTCAATTCCTCATTTTAGGATACATTTCGCTAGCGAGCTAGTGAGAAAAGCGTATTCACAGCTTTCAATTCCTCATTTTAGGATACGGCATTGTGCACGTTGCTATTTGAAAGAGGTGGACACTTTCAATTCCTCATTTTAGGATACCACGTTTAAGTGGACGGGGACACTCCTAACCTTTAACTTTCAATTCCTCATTTTAGGATACCCTCCCGATCCGGTCGATGCTCCAGACGAGGACCCTTTCAATTCCTCATTTTAGGATACGTTGGGAAATATGAAGTAAAGTATATTAAGGATAACTTTCAATTCCTCATTTTAGGATACTTGTTAATTTATTCGCTGATGCTAGCGCTAATGATGGCTTTCAATTCCTCATTTTAGGATACCCTCAACTCGACCCCATTTTTTCATACCACTCTGACTTTCAATTCCTCATTTTAGGATACCGCTGAAGCTCGGAGCATGTCAGTCTTATTTTCTGTCTTTCAATTCCTCATTTTAGGATACTTAACCGTTACTGGACTCGTGGTTGTGGTGATATCTCTTTCAATTCCTCATTTTAGGATACCGTTTATCGCTAACGCTTCATACTCCCTAATCTTTCTTTCAATTCCTCATTTTAGGATACCTAAGGACGCGGTAGCTAAGCTTAAAGTTAAACGTGTTGACTTTCAATTCCTCATTTTAGGATACAAGAGAGATACCCCCGTAGCGCTGGGCGATGATGATCTTTCAATTCCTCATTTTAGGATACTGTGGAGCGTATGGGTTAGCTATATTCGGGTTAATGTTCTCTTTCAATTCCTCATTTTAGGATACAGATTCAGGTGGTTGAGTGATATGTCTAGTCATATTAGTCTTTCAATTCCTCATTTTAGGATACGAGAGTGATAACACACTCAGTTTGCTAGATTTTCTGCTTTCAATTCCTCATTTTAGGATACGCAAACTGATATGTTCACCTTCAACACTAAGGAAATCTTTCAATTCCTCATTTTAGGATACTCAAAGTAGTTTATCTCTAGGAACACGGTACAAGCGATAGACTTTCAATTCCTCATTTTAGGATACTAAAGTATTGTATACAGGATTGTAAGCTCACAGCTCAACTCTTTCAATTCCTCATTTTAGGATACGGGGTAGTGAAAATAATACTTATTGGCTACGTAAATACCTTTCAATTCCTCATTTTAGGATACCAGAGGCTCCACTCTGGGTCACAGCGAGCACCAACTACACTTTCAATTCCTCATTTTAGGATACTCGGGTCAAGTTTTATGTGCAAATTTTTTACATAACTTTCAATTCCTCATTTTAGGATACTTGAGCAAGGCTTTCAAATAGTAAAGCTAAGTAACGACCTTTCAATTCCTCATTTTAGGATACGGGTCGAGGTCGTGGAGGAGGGTGAGGCCGCCATCCTTCCTTTCAATTCCTCATTTTAGGATACTAGACTTGTCCTAAATGTAGCATATGGGTATTTAGTCTTTCAATTCCTCATTTTAGGATACTCTGTGTGTTCTTCTATATGAGCCTTTTCCATGAAATACACTTTCAATTCCTCATTTTAGGATACTAATTTCCATGTTGGTTTAATCGGGAAAATAACTAGTGTAGCTTTCAATTCCTCATTTTAGGATACCGGCTTCTATTTCAACCGCTAACTCCTATGTTAATATCTTTCAATTCCTCATTTTAGGATACGAGTGCTCAACCACTCTTTACTTATGGTAGCTTTAGAGTACTTTCAATTCCTCATTTTAGGATACAAGGATATAGAGTTGGATACAATCGAGCGGTTAAACTTTCAATTCCTCATTTTAGGATACCGAGTCACCGATGAGGCTGTCGGGCGCCAAGTCACCCAAGCCATTCTTTCAATTCCTCATTTTAGGATACACGATTTACACTATAAGAAACTACAAAGTGCACAGAAGCTTACTTTCAATTCCTCATTTTAGGATACAGGGCGCTAATCGGTTTTGTCCTCATAGTGCTTGGTGCTCTTTCAATTCCTCATTTTAGGATACTGTTACTAAGCGGGCAACCAATTAGTTTTAATTCTAACTTTCAATTCCTCATTTTAGGATACAACTACTTTCGCTTACGTTGATTAAAACCCGAAATATCTTTCAATTCCTCATTTTAGGATACAGTTACGGTATTGCGGAATTAGCGTTAGCTTTTGCTATGACTTTCAATTCCTCATTTTAGGATACTAGCGGTCCGCCCGAAACTCGGCGCCCCAACTGTGACCTTTCAATTCCTCATTTTAGGATACCTACTCATCAGGATAGCTCTCCTAAGTATTGAAGCATCTTTCAATTCCTCATTTTAGGATACTAAACTCAGATTAATACTACTAGGGGTTGAACCACTAATCTTTCAATTCCTCATTTTAGGATACTCAGCGTTCACTGCGCGCTCCACCTCGGGGTCGCTGCTTTCAATTCCTCATTTTAGGATACATATCACACATGGGTCTTCCGCACTCGACGCATGTGTAGCTTTCAATTCCTCATTTTAGGATACGAAGCGTGGAAAACACACCCGGAGTCCACCCCTAAATTCCTTTCAATTCCTCATTTTAGGATACTCCTGTGTGAGTGTGTAATAATACCCCGTACCCCTCTTTCAATTCCTCATTTTAGGATACTCGGGGAAATGGTGGAAATAGGACCCGACTGCAAACCTTTCAATTCCTCATTTTAGGATACATAATGCGCACTGACCTTTTCAACGGTAACATCGCTGGACTTTCAATTCCTCATTTTAGGATACTGAGAAGTTGGAGCTTGGTAAGGTTACTAGTGAGCCTTTCAATTCCTCATTTTAGGATACTTGATTCAGGGTCAGGGTGTGTCGTCGGTGGGTGCTGGCTTTCAATTCCTCATTTTAGGATACTGGACGTTTATCTATATCTCTTCAACGATTTAAGTTTTTTGTATGGGGGGTGTTTTTTT
>Ga0167615_1000648_pt1 | contig 9921 bp, 7 predicted proteins | sample BED_Mat_host_9_1_FD_111800 | JGI IMG/M metagenome (GOLD analysis project Ga0167615, IMG submission 111800) | Extremophilic microbial mat communities from Yellowstone National Park, USA - BED_Mat_host_9_15 (v2) (version 2) | ecosystem: Environmental > Aquatic > Thermal springs > Hot (42-90C) >... | reverse complement strand
TGGTAAGATAGAGAAATTTTTTGATATATTTGAAAGTAAGATAAGATACTTTTCCTCTATAGATGAATTCATGCAATGGTACAATTGCATAAGGCCCCATGGTGCTATTGAGCTAAGAACACCTATAAGGGCATATTATGATAAGATGCCAAGAAGAGAGATGCTTATGGACCCTTCATTGATATGGAGTGAGGAATAGATGCGAAGTTATTTCCGGAAAAAAACACAAAGCCCTGCGAACCGAAAAATTAATATGTGAGAACCGGTTCACACCTAGGGGGATAGGTTCCTAATGATGTTGCTTGTCCTAAATCCTTTCGGAGCAACCGAGCCATTGGCAGAGGAAAACCTTCGGCGGGTGGCGTCGAAAGATACACAGTTCCGTGTTGAGAACATAAAAGAAGTTTTTCCATTAAATTACAATACCTATTCATACAACATCACGAAGTGCGCTAATGCGACTGCAGAGAGAATTGCCAAGGCCGAGAAGGAGGGCTATGATGGAGTTATGATCTCTTGCATGGCTGATCCGGGCCTTATCGAAGCAAGGGAGGTTGTTGACATCCCTGTTCTGTCCACAATGGAAACGACTGGTCTGGTTGCTCAAATGGTGGGCAGAAAATTTTCAGTCATAGCGACTGACCGGGAGTGGGCCGCAGGCATTGAGTTGCTCGTAGCAAAATACGGCTGGCAAAATAGAGTGGCGTCGGTAAGACACATAGGAATATCAGCTTCCAAATTGTACCCAGAATTTACGACCGCCGAAGAAATCGAACAGCGCGTGCTTCAAGTCGCATCACAATGCATTGAAAATGACCAGGCCGAGGTGCTTGTGCCAGGGTGTACAATCTTGGGAGCGATTCTAACTAATTTGCGTAAAGGTGGCATGATTCGGGATGCTCCAATATTAGATCCCATGCTCGTTACGTTTAAGATGACTGAATATTTTGTCGCAATGAAGCAGCTAGGAATTCCTATACTCAGTAGAATCGGCATTTACAAGAAACCTCCAGTAGCTGAAATAGAATACTTACGTGATTATTTAGCTAAACATGATCCGCCGGAAAAAGTATATTCGAGCAAGCTGATAGGAGTAAAATCTCTTTTTGATCAAAGTGGGCTGACATAGATGCAAAGCAAACCATCTACGAAAGAGATGGGGTTGGCTACTTTTGTCGTCACATCACTGGTTGGAACTGCGTTTGAATGGTATGATTTCTTTATTTCCTCCAGTGCTGCAGCACTAGCTTGGCCATTCGTTTTCTTCCCTAAAGCCGCATTCGGGACGGCCATCCTACTGTCCTTCACCGCGTTCGGAGTAGGAATCGCTTCTAGGCCGTTCGGAGCGATTATTTTTGGTCATATTGGCGATAGAAGTGGTAGGAAGAGCGCGTTACTTTGGACCTTGATAACTATGGGACTTGCTACATTTTTGATATCCATACTGCCTGGATACTTGACCTTTGGTGTCTTTGCTGGTGTGTTATTGTCGATCCTTAGATTCGTCCAAGGTCTTGGGCTAGGAGGAGAGTGGGGTGATGTCAATACATGGATAGTAGAACACAAATCACAATCATCCAAAAGAACTCTGTGGACTGTCTTCAGCCAATGGGGAGTCCCAATTGGTTTAATTTCGTCAAGCGCTTTGTTCACATATATTCTCAACACCACATCGCACTCTTTCTTTCTCAGTTACGGGTGGAGAATACCGTTCTGGATAGGAACTGCCCTACTGTTGATAGGTGCTTTTATGAGGTACAAAGCGTTGGATTCTCCTTTATTCGAAACCGCGGTAACCCAGAAAAGAATTATAACAGTTCCTATCATTCGGCTGTTCAGAGACCAATGGAAAAGAGTGCTCTTAGGTTCATTGGTCGTTACATCGGACTTTGTTATCTTTTACATAGCACTATTCGCAGAGGTAATAATTTATTCCACGGGGTTGAGCAAGAGCTTCGCAACGGAAACGGCAACGCTGATGGGTGTAGGTTTGCTCTTCACCTATCCTGCATTTTCCTATTTATCCGATAAGATCGGAAGAAACAAAACCCTCTTAGTTGGCACGCTATGGGGAGCTGTATGGGCTTTCCCATACTTCGAACTTGTTAAGACAGGAAATGCCGCATTAGTAATTTTGGCCCAAATGCTTACCATTCCAATCGTTTCGGGTTCTATCTTTGCCGTGGTTTCGGCTTACTTCCCGGAGTTGTTTCCAGTTGAATATAGGGCAACAGGTGCCGGAATGAGCTACCAATTGGCTGGAGTACTTGGAGGAGCCGTTCCCCCCATTATAGCATCGTATCTCATCGGCATTTACGGAGTCGTTGGCTCTTGGGTCAGCCTCGCTATAATGGTTGAACTCTACGCGGTCATATCTCTTGTAGCACTTCTTCCTTTGTTTAGGGTAAGGATAAGCCCAACCAAACCAATCGGCTTGGAGCCTAGTGGCTAACATTATGTCTGGCAGCATAGTAGCAGTAGATGTTGGAGGTACATTCACGGACATTGTATTTTCTAACGGATCTGGAATTCAAAATGTTATCAAAATTCCAACTACGAGAAATCCCGAAGAGGCAATACTCGAAGCAATAAAGAGATATTCAAACGGACGAGTTCAGGAGCTTTACCACGCAACAACTTTAGCGACAAATGCTTTACTCGGACAAGAGGGGTTTGAGTTAGGGCCAGTTGCACTGCTGACAACAAAGGGGTTCAAAGACATAATAGAGATCGGAAGACAAAACAGACCGAAACTTTACGATCTCTTCTTTGAACGGCCGAAGGTTCTCGTAGATAGAAACAATAGATACGAAGTCAGCGAAAGAGTCGATGTGTCTGGAAATGTTCTCAAGAAACCAACTGCTCGAGAACTGAAGAGAATCATTAGTGATATCACCAAGAAGAAAATCAAATCTGTCGCCATATCATTCCTGCATTCATATATCAATCCAAAGAACGAGTTGGAAGTAGAATCAGCGCTACGAACTAGGTTTGAATATGTTTCCACATCTTCTAAAGTTGCCCCCGAGCCGAGAGAATACGAGAGAACTTCAACCACCGTAGTAAACGCAGCTTTGATGCCAATTGTGTCGAGATACATCAAGACTCTAAACGATTCTCTTCAACAGTTCGGATCGCCTCGTCTCGGTTTGATGGCAAGCTCGGGCGGTCTAGTTTCGGTAGACGAGGTGATATCTAGGCCGATTGAAATCTTGGAGTCGGGGCCAGCAGCTGGAGTCATTGCTACAGCAGAATTTTCGAAGCTAGTTGGGTTGAATCGCGTGATAAGCTTCGACATGGGAGGGACTACGGCTAAGGCGGCTACTGTCAGTGACTTTGAGGTGGAAATTACATCTGAGTACGAGGTTGGAGGCAAATCACACCACGGAAGAATTACAAAAGGTTCTGGCTATCCTGTCAGGTTTCCATTCGTTGATTTAGCTGAGGTTTCAGCAGGGGGAGGTACCATCATTTGGTGTGACCCAACACATGCGCTCAAAGTCGGCCCCGTGAGCGCGGGCTCCGAGCCGGGCCCCATGTGCTACGGCAAGGGTGGGAACCAACCAACTATTACGGATGCAAATTTAGCGCTTGGAATCATCAAGGACTCACTTCTTGATGGTCAAATTAAACTCAGTAAGGATGCCGCTATTGATGGTCTGACGCGCCTTGGTCATCTGATGGGTCTCGATCCATACGAGGTTGCAAGGGATGCTATTCAGCTTGTAAATCTGGAAATGGCAAGAGCTATTAGGCTAGTCACGGTTGAAAGGGGACTCGATCCTAAGGATTATGTTCTGGTCGCTTTTGGAGGGGCAGGGCCACAACACGCGGCTAAGGTCGCTGAAGAAATGGGAATCAATCACGTAGTGATACCGCCCGAGCCTAGCGAGTTCTCCGCGCTGGGCCTAATGCTCTCAAATTGGAAATACGAAGCTAGAATGCCTTACCCGAAAGATGTCTCCGAAGGATTCCAAAAACTCGACGCGGAACTTCTTCAGAAATTCCCTGACTCCGTAATTTTGCATTACGCTGACTGCCGCTACGTTGGGCAGGGATCTGAGCTCACGATTGCTCTTCCGGGTTCAGCAACCAGCTTTGAAGAAGTCAAGAGGCTTTTTGTCGAGGCACATCTTAGGGCTTATGGATTCTCGCTTGAGAGACAGGTTGAGGTAGTGACCATTAGAGCTTTCGCAGTAATAAAGACGCATTTACCAATGGGCGCTCTTGAAGCGAAGCCTTTGTTAAATGAACCAGTCAGCAGAAGAATTCTGGAAAACGGTAAATGGGTTGATGTGCCATCAATTTCTAGGGCAGCATTTCAGGTAGGTGAAGAAATAATGGGACCAGCTCTAATTGATGAGTATGGCTCTACCACATATGTTCCGTCTGGGTGGCGAGCTAGTAAAGGGGCGCACTTTGAGATAGACTTGAGGTGGGAGGGCCATTAGCAACTGGGAAATAATAGAGAAAGCTACAGAATTTGTGGCTGAAGAAATGGGAATTGCCCTAAAGAGGTCTGCAATATCCCCGAACATAAAGGAGAGAATGGATCATAGTTGCGCTGTTGTAGACGCTCAGGGCAACGTTGTAGCTCAAGCTGAGCACATTCCGGTACACCTGGGATCATTCAGGATTGGCATCCGGAATACTCTAAAGTGGTTAGAAGAACACAATCAGACTCTGGAGGAGGGAGACATGCTTATTCTGAACGATCCTTACATCTCGGGAACTCACCTCAATGATGTAATGATAATGGCTCCGGTATACCAGTCTAACGATCTTTTGGCGTACGTTGTCAATAAGGCTCACAATGTTGATGTCGGCGGACCGGTTTTCGGGAGTATGAATCCAAATGCAAAGACAATCTTTGAAGAAGGGTTCGTCATTCCACCAACCAAAATTCAGCGCGGAAACGAAATTAACCGCGAGATGGTTGCGCTGATAACCGAGAATTTCAAGGATAGAGAGACAGCAATTGGTGACTTGAATGCCCAGATGGCTGCGAACAGGACTGGCATAAGTAAAATCAAGGACCTTTTTCAAAGGTATGGTAGTCAGGATGTGACGAAAGGTTGGGATAAGGCAATCGAGCACGCTGAGCAGCTGGCAAAGACTGAATTCGGCGAATGGAGAAAAGGAGAATTCGAGGCTTTTGACTTTCTGGAAAAAGATCATGAGAGAATCAGGATATCTGTTATACTTCGAGTGGAGCAAGACAAAATCACTGCGGACTTCGCAGGAACTTCCGAACAGGTCGAATATCCAATTAACGCTGTGTTTGGTGTGTCATATTCCGCTACAGCATATGCCGTCCGGAGCTTCATGAAGATAGATCTTCCAACCAACGAGGGATTTTACAGACTAGTTGAGGTCTCTGCCCCCGAGGGCTCACTCTTAAATCCAAAGAAACCTGCTGCAGTTTCAGCCGGGAATACGGAAACAGCTCAGAGGATAGCCGATGTTGTTCTGTCAGCTTTGGGAAAATGTATGCCCGAGAAAGCTGTGGCGAATTCTTCTGGAACGATGATGAGCACTTTAGTTGGAGGTAAGAGAAAAGATGGAAGGCTCTGGGCCTACATAGAAACAATAGGAGGTGGAAACGGAGCTAGACCTACTGGACCAGGTGTTTCGGGCGTTCAATCAAATATGACCAACACAATGAATACACCCATAGAAATCGCAGAGAGGGAATATCCATTATTTTTCACTGCTTACAAGTTGCGCGAAAATAGTGGGGGTTCAGGGAAGTTCAAAGGAGGCGAGGGAATAATCAGAAGTTTCAAAGTGCTGTCACCAACAATGGTATCGATCATAGGTGATCGCTTCTTGATCTCGCCCAAGGGTGTTTTCGGAGGAGCGCCTGGCAAACATGCCACAGTTCGTATAATTAGAAAAGGCCGCATAAGAGAAATGCCCAGTAAATTTTCAGAAATGCTTGAACCGCAAGACGAAGTAATTATAATGACGAGTGGCGGCGGTGGATACGGAAAGCGAAACAGCTCGAATCAACAGAGGGCGTCAAAGCATGGTTGAAAACAAAGGGAGGATAGTCATTGTGGGCGCTGGCTCAACTGGTTCAAGTGTAGCTTATCATATAGCAAAAAGAGTAGGAACAGGAAAGAATGTCGTCATAATCGACCGATCCGGAATTGCTGCTGGGATGACCTCTCTTTCCACGGCAATTGTTAGAACGCATTATAGCAATGAAATAGTTGCAAAGATGGCATTATATTCAATGAATGTCCTAAAAGATTTTCAACAGATCGGTTACTCGGGGTTCACTAAGACTGGTATGATGTTTCTGTTCAGCAGAAAATATCGACGCGATGTACAACAAAGAGTGCAAATGTTGAGAGACATAGGAGTCAAAGAGGAATTTATGGATGTTGATGAAGCAAAGAGTCTTTTTCCATATGTAGATTTCGACAGCGATATAGACTCGGTCGTCTTCGAACCAGACAGCGGTTACGCTGATCCTGTCTCTACAACCAGTGGATACGCTAGGAAGGCAATGGAATTAGGAGCGAGCTTCTTGAAAGATTCCGTATCAAAAATCAAAACGAGCTCAGGAGGTGGCGGCGTCTTGTTGATGGAAAGTGGAAAGGAAATACGGTTTGACAAGTGCGTAATATGCACTAATGTCTGGACAAATAAGCTGCTCGAACAAAGTGAATGTAGCCCTCTTCCACTGAAAGTGACACTACATCCAGTCGTTGTGTATAACAGACCTGAGAAGTACAGTGGTACTAGGCCGATAGTGAGTGATATAGTGCAGGGGGCGTATTTTAAGCCCGAAGGCATGAGCCTGCTATCTGGGGGCACGCACGATCCACATATGGATAGCCAGTCAATAGATCCATACAAGGTTCCCGCAGATGTGCCTTTTGAATATATACTAGATTACACAGAAAAAATAACGCGCCGTATACCATTGATGAAGGAGGGGACTTTTCGTACCTCTTACTATGGAATGTACGATGTGTCGCCAGATGAGCACCCCATAATTGATAAGCTTGATTCTTTGGGACTTAAGGATGTTTATTGTTGCGTTGGACTCAGCGGGCACGGTTTTAAGCTGAGTCCCGCACTTGGGCTGATAACATCTGAGATGGTTTTGGACGAAGCTTACAGCAGATTCGACGGGTCGATATTCCAGCTCAAGAGATTCGGCAAAGAAGGAACCATCTTCAAACGCTACGAAGGAGTGGGAACCATAGCTTAGAAAGATAAGATCGTCTGTATTCTCACTAACAAAGGAGAGCCATGAAGAAAATGATGAAAACAGAATAACTAGTGAACTAGATCCATTTCATCCAAAATCTCGTTACATTTACTCGCATTCAGCCTACTGGCATTTAGGACTTGGTATCGATAGATTGGCTGTTTCAGGAGTTATGATTCGTCTCATAAAATCAGTCGGTGGCTCTTCATCATGTTTGCTTTGGTCATGAAAACGAAGATAATATCTTCGAGCGGGTTTCCTCGCATTCAAAATATGGACGCTCTTATTGTCTGAATGTTTCGGCCAACGGTGTTAGAGCGTAGGAAAGCGCCTGCATGAACTTCTCGCCTCTATCCGATATTTCTCTCCTTGAATTCAGGATGAGCTCGATTGTCTTCGAGTAGGCCGGCAGATTGTACTTGTTCACTCCCATTAGCTTCAACATCCAGATTCTGTAGAGATTTGTTGCACCCTCACAGTTATTCACGTGAACATCTCCTCTCGCGTGTTCCTTATCCGGGTGGTTGACAGATTCGTGACCGAATCCATACAAGGGAAGAGAATCATATACAGGAAAATCGTCAGTGAAAAGTTTCGAACCATTCTGGACATTGGAGCAAAGGATGTCCAGTAGCTGCCTGTTGATCGGAACATCGAATCTCGTAGCTCCACCTCTCTGGTGCATTGACACGACCATGGGAAAATCCTTTTCGAACGTCCCTCTGCCTTTCGGAGCTTTGAGACCTCTCCTTCTCGGTTTCCTTCCGATCTTCCTTATTTGTGCTTGACAAGACTTCCTTTTCAATCCAGCTTTCTTGTAGAGCTCGTCGGTCTCAACATTTCCCTTGAGTTTGGTTCTCTTCAGGATCGAGTAGATGAAAACGAGCTGCATCATGGTCCTGATGAAATGGTAGCACCTCTCGTACGGCACCGACAGCTCAGACGAGATCTCTCTCATCGAGCAGTCGACCCATAGAACGAAGAACATGTAGATTGCGAGAAACCACTTGTCCAATGTAGTGTGAGAATAGTGGAACAATGTGCCCGTCTTATCATTGAACGATCTTCCGCAGTCGTAGCAATAGTATTTCTGATAGGAGGATCTGTACCATCCATCCCTTTTCGTGTTCGTCGAGTTACATCTGGGGCAGGTTGCCTTCTGGCTATCCTTCCATCTGGCTTTCCTTAGGACGTACACACAGTACTTTTCACTGGCAGGGAATCTTCCGAGCGTAAACATGGATCAAAGGCAATTGTTAGGGGGCCTTAAGCATGGCTGAAACATTCAAAATATGAGCGATTTTATTTTATAATCTTCAGAGTTCGGCATATCGAGGAAATATTTCTTTTTAGCTACTATGTCATTCCTCACTATAATCACATAATGTAACAGGCTGGGCATAATTTTCCATGCATCTAGTCTTATTTTATAATCTTCTGAGCTAAGCAGTTCAACAAAAAATCCTTTTTGTCTTTCAATTCAATTTTTCTCTATGACCTTATGGTCTAACATGTTGGTTGCAAACTTCCAAGCACATTTTCTCATTTCATAATCTTTTGAGCTCAGCAGACTAAATCATCTTTGTCCATTACCCCATGATGTATCAGGAATGGGACAGATTCCCGAGCATCTGAAGCCTTTATACGTTCGTTAACCTCCTCACCCTTTAACATCGAGATGTTTTATTATGATGGGTCACATTTAATCTTGCATGGAAGTCATTTTAGGCATTTTTATAAAATTGAATATAACATAAAATACAAATTGAGAAAGGGGTTAAGTTACTAAAACGGCAAGCAAAGATTCAGTCACACTGACTCCCCCGATCGGATGCGGGATACTTGTATGCATACCTGATACCTTTCCCACTGAGCCAGTCCGCTATGGCCTTCTCTGACCACCTCCTTTCCGAGGATCACCGATGCACGACCGTACTCCTTCCTCCGGAAGGGATGTATAGGCCGCTCCGAAGAATGCAGCTGTACCAATCTCAACCAATAAGACCAATATAACTCGATTACCATTCACTTACAAGGAAAGATCATCCAAGTTGCGATGCTTCACCAATAGGGCTACAGAGACGATAAAGTACCCTAAAGGCTCAGGTTTGCAACTAGCACCTTGCTGAAATAATAGGTTAGGGAGATGCAAAGTACGATTAGAATAGGTCCACCTAGGACGCCGAACCATAGTGGGATCCTTTTTGAGTTCACCACTCCCATCTCACAGCTTCTCCTGGGCTCATACGATAAGCGAGAATGGCCGGGTAGACTCCGAAGCCGATGCCAATGCTGGCACCAACCAGAGGACCTATGACCAGACTGATGACTGAAGGGGCGAAAGGCACGGCCAGCAGGGTTTTCAGGACAGTGATTGAGACCAGCAAACCGATGCCCAAGCCAATGGCTCCGCCAATGAGACCGATAAAGGCCGATTCAATCATATAGACGGTGAAGACCGAAGAATCGCTTGTGCCTATTGCCTTGAGAATGCCTATCTCCCTTATCCTCTCCTTGAGGCTCATAAGCATAACGTTGGTCACACCAATGCCACCTATGATTAATGCTAGAATGCCAGCGAAAAGAAAGAAGTTCAAGAGTGTCCTATCGGCTGTGAGGGCACCAGAAAAGAGCGTCTGCAGCGAGAAGGCCTCGACGCTCAAGCCTATGGTCGAAACGGTTGTGGTCCTGCGGGC
>Ga0167615_1000642_pt1 | contig 9999 bp, 11 predicted proteins | sample BED_Mat_host_9_1_FD_111800 | JGI IMG/M metagenome (GOLD analysis project Ga0167615, IMG submission 111800) | Extremophilic microbial mat communities from Yellowstone National Park, USA - BED_Mat_host_9_15 (v2) (version 2) | ecosystem: Environmental > Aquatic > Thermal springs > Hot (42-90C) >... | reverse complement strand
GGGTACGAAAATGAATGAGCGTTCATTCATTGCTTGACTCGATATTAACACCGAGGTGAATTCATGACAAGTGGATTGGCGGAGAAAAGGAGAGAAAAGTACGAGGCAATCCTCAAAGCGGCGTTGAAAGTGTTTGCGGAACACGGTTTCTTCAATTCGCAGGTGTCCAAGATCGCCCGCGAGGCGGGCGTAGCGGACGGGACCATTTATCTGTACTTTAAAAACAAGGAGGACATCTTGATCTCCTTGTTTCGGGAGAAGCTCGGCAGTCTCGTGCGCAAGTTCCACGAACACGTGCACGAGGATGATCGAGCGGACGAAGCCATCCGCAAGATCTGCGAGCTTCATTTCACCGAGCTTGAGAAGGATGTTCAACTCGCCAAGGTCACGCAGCTCGAGCTCCGCCAGAGTTCGCGAGAGTTGCACAGCGAGATCAGCAAGGCGTTGAAACCTTATATTCAGCTGATCGAGGATGTGCTGGTCCGGGGGATCGAACAAGGCATCTTCCGCCGCGACTTGGACGTGAAGCTCACGCGGTTGTTGATCTTTGGCGCGATGGACGAGGTGGTTTCCTCCTGGCTGATTTCGGGCAGGCGGTATTCCCTCTCGGCCCAAGTCGACAAAACCGTCGACTTCTTTCTCCGCGGCCTTCGCGCCTGACGGCGCTGGCCCAATCACTTCACCTATCTGGTGTATAGGAGGGTTTGCATCATGCATGTCGTGGTCCTCATGAAGCAGACGTTTGACACGGAGGAACGCATCCGCCTCGTGGATGGCAAGATTGCGGAGGACGGCGTCAAGTGGATCATCAACCCGTATGACGAGTACGCTGTCGAAGAGGCCATCCAATTGAAGGAAAACCAGGGCGCGACCGTGACGGTCGTCAGCGTGGGCAATGAGAACACGACCCAGGCCCTGCGGACGGCACTGGCCATGGGGGCGGATGAAGCCGTGCTGATCGAAGCGCCGGATCTGTCGGACGAGCGCGCGATTGCCAAAGCCATTGTGGCCTACCTGAAGGACAAGTCGTTCGACGTGCTCCTCGCAGGGAACTTCTCCGTCGACAACGGCGCTGGACAGGTGGCCATCCGCGTGGCGCATGAGCTGGGTCTCCCCCACATCGCCGCGGTCACGAAGCTCACCATCGAGGGCAATCAGGCGACCGGCGTTCGCGAGATCGACGGGGATGTTCAGACGGTGACGGCGACGCTTCCGGCCTTGTTCACCGCTCAACAGGGATTGAACGAGCCGCGCTACCCGTCGCTTCCCAACATTATGAAGGCCAAGAAGAAACCGCTTACCACGCTCACGCTGTCGGACCTCGGCCTGTCGAACGACGACGTGGCCGCGAAGGTGGAGCGCGTCGAGGTGACGCTGCCGCCGAAGCGCCAGGCTGGTCAGAAGATCACAGGCACCCCGGACGAACAGGCTGAGCAGTTGGCAGAGATCCTCGTCAAAGCGCTTCGCTGACACGACGATGGATGAAACATCGACAGGAGGTTGGAATGTATGCCGAAGAAGGTCTTGGTCATTGCGGAACAGCGAGACGGAAAGCTTCGCCAGGTCGCTCTTGAGGCGCTCGGCGCCGCGCGCATCATCGCGGATGGCGGATCGATTGTGTCGGTCGTGATCGGCAGCCAGGTCAAGGACGCTGCCGCCGATCTCGCGCAACACCCCCAGGACAAGGTGGTGGCCATTGAAGGCGAGTCCTTGGCCAACTACGATTCGGAACACTACTACGCGGCGTTGCGCCCCGTCCTCGACGAGGTGCAGCCGGACGTCGTGGTGCTCGGGCACACGGCGAGCGGCCGCGACCTGGCGCCGAAGATCTCCGCGGCACTGGATGCGCCGCAGGTGTCTGATGTGGTGAGCCTCGAGGCGCAGGGCGGCGACGTCTTGTTCAAACGCCCGATCTACGCGGGCAAGGCGTTCGAGACAAAGCGGGTGTTGTCGACACCGTACGTGGTGACTGTCCGCCCGAACAACCTTCCTGCGGACAGCGAACAGGGCGGATCCGCGGAAGTCGACGTGCGCGCATTCACTGAACCGGCGGACGTCAAGACTCGCGTGGTAGACGTGCAAAAGAAGACGAGCACGGGCCGGGATCTCACCGAGGCGCGCGTGGTCGTTTCCGGAGGTCGCGGTGTCAAGAGCGCCGAGGGCTTCAAGCCGCTCTACGAGCTCGCGGAAGTCTTGGACGCCGCAGTGGGCGCTTCCCGCGCGGCCTGTGACGCGGGCTATTGCGACTACAGCCTGCAGATCGGCCAGACAGGCAAGGTCGTGACGCCGGACGTCTACATTGCGTGCGGCATCAGCGGTGCGATTCAGCATCTCGCTGGGATGAGCCAGTCCAAGCTCATCATCGCCATCAACAAGGACGCCGAGGCGCCCATTTTCGAAATCGCGGATTACGGCGTCGTGGGCGATCTGTTCGAGATCGTGCCGAAGTTGACGGAGAAGCTGAAGGAAAAGATGGCGGCGGCGCGCGCCTGATGCGCGTGAACGAAGCGGGCACCTCGCTGCGCTATCCCTGGCGCACGAAGGTGCCCGCTTTGTGATCGCTGTCGAGAAAGACGCCGTCCATCCCGTCCGCGTCGTAGTTGACGTGCAGTCCCGCGATCTCGACGTTGTGATCGCCGCCGATGTCGCCTGAAGCCTTGTTCGACTTCTGGTGTTGGTCCCACCCGGTGATCTGCGCATCTCCCACAAACACGCCCGCATTCTGCTGCATCGAGTTCACGCCAAGCCCCTGAAACGAGATGCGCGTGTCGATGGGCGCCTGCTGTCGCGTTTGCAGGACGTGCATGTCGCGATCGTCAACGGGCATGTCAACCCCGTCGGGATCGTACAGCAGCACGCGGTTCTCAGCGATCCACGATTGCGAACCCACCTCGCCGAAGCCGATGTTCGATTTCTCGTGCGAACTGAGCCCGTAGACCACGTTGACACCCCCGACGAGAAGTGCGGACGAGCGCTCGATGGAGCCGACGTGAAGGTGTATGGGCCATGCGCGCAAGAGCCTCCCTCCTTCAGCCCTCTTCGGGTGAAAACTCGATGGCGACGGTGTTCCCGGGCGTCTCGCGCGTCAGATCCTTGGCCATGTACACGATGAGCAGCCCGCTGCGGTAGACGGCCTTTACGCCATCCGGATTCACGCGCTCCGGCAGGTCGATCTCCCGGTCGAACGCGCCGCGGAACAGCTCGGACGAGAGGACGTGATCGTGCGCGCCGGCGAAATACGACGAGAGTTGCCCTCGCACGCGCAACAGACGAGGTCGAACGGTCAGTGCGACATCCCCCTGGGATTTGAGCCCCGGGAGGGCGATCACGGCCACGAGTTCACTGCTCCGATTGTACAGGTCGATGGGCGGAAAGGGCGCCGCGGCTGATTCGTCCTGAAGGAACGGGATGCCTTGAAAGTTTGGCATGGGCATGTTTTTCAGAAAGTCGGGGCCGAGCCACTTTCGCACGTCGCCGAGTTCCTGCAGTTGATTGAGAAACTCGAACGGATGATTCGACTTTTGGTTCATGATTCAGCCTCCAACGCGGAACGCCCGCGCGTCAGGCGCGCAACCAGCGTTTGGGCCACGGCGTAGGTCTGTCCTCGCGCGCGGGGGTTCCAGCAGATGGTGACCACTGATTGTTGGCGACGATGGAACGACTGCCGTACACGTTTCCGAACCCCTGCTGCACGTGCGCTTGGTGGTGAAAGTCGGACGCCCACGTATTCCCGAGGCTCATCACGGAGGCGCCCGCCACTTGATGAACCGTGATCTGGCCAATGACAAACGTGGGCGAAAGGATGCGCACCAGGGGATGGAGATCGGGCGTCACGGAGCATTCGGCGCCTGTCGTTCCTCGATCCACGATATGCGGTACCCCCTTGTCGTCGCTTCGAGTTCAGACGTTTCGGCCGCTGGCTCGGGAGCTCGGCTCGTGTCCATCCGGATGTGATTGCCCAGGGTGAGCGTGCCGCTCAATTCGTTGACGTCCAGCCGGTCCAGCCGAAAGACGAGTTCCTGCAGATCGACCTGGTCCACCTGCACGCGCTCAACGCGAATGTCGATCCGGCGATCCGCCGGCGCTTCGAGCCGCTCCTCCAAAAGCGACAGGACGCGCGCCAACTGTTCGAGGATCTCCGTTTCCCTTTTGCGGCGACGAAGCGAGAACATGCGCCGATCCTCCCAGTGGGGCCCAAACCTCTGTTCAGTTGTATGCGGCGCGGATGGCCTTCATTCCGCTTTTCAAAAGCAGAGAGAAATGGATGATGGAGACTCACGAAACGGGGCTTTCTCCCTGTTCTTTTCTCCAGCGCTTGTTTTCGTAGAGGCGCGCATCCGCGGCGGAATAACAATCTTCGAAGCTGTCGCCGTCCAAGCCGAACACGCTTCCCCCAACGGACACCCCGCACGTGCCCCGCGAACGTTCTCGAATGGCGCGCTGCATGGAGAGCATTCTGGGCCGCCAATCGGGCGACTCGGACCACGCGATCACGACGAATTCGTCGCCGCCCATGCGGCCCACCAGTTCATCGGGCCCGGCCTCGTCCTGGAGGGCCTGCGCGACGAGGCGCAGCACGCGGTCCCCCGTCGGATGGCCGTACGTGTCGTTGATGCGCTTGAAGTGGTCGATGTCCACGATGCCGACAATCGCGTGACGCGAGCAGTCGGCGCGAGCGGCCTCGAGCACGCGCGGCCATCGCCGCTCGATGCCGAGCCGATTCCAAGCGCCCGTCAGCAGGTCCCGCTGGCTCGCGTGTTCCGCGATCCGCACCGCCATGATCATGTCCAGCGCCAGCGAGACCTGCGCTGCGCATGCCTCCATGAGCGCATGGCTCGTCTCCCAGGTGATGTGAACCACAGGCGCCGTGCGGACCGCAATCATGGCGCCGCGCACTTCCTCCCGCGAGTAGAGCGGCCATACGCCAAACTCCAGCACGGACAGGGACGTCAGCCACGAGTGAAGTTCTTCGTGCGCGACGTCCTCCACCAGCAGCCAGCGTCCCGTCGGCACGCCGAGGGCGAGATCCGCGCACATGAGTGTTTCCACGCTGGGCGAGATGGGGCCATCGGCGAACACGCCAAACCGGTGGTAAATGGCCGGCGGCTGAGGTTCGCCCCCCGTCTCGACGCCCCGCTTTCGATAAATGAAGAATCCCCCGTCGACGGCCGCCAACTGGCTCATCGCGTCGGCGGCCAACTGAAACAGCTCTATCCCGCGCTGCGCGCGTCCCCAAGCCCGAGTATGTTGAAAGAACGCACTGAGCGAACCCGCGTCCATCTGCATCGTCACCCTGCGATCCGACCTGCCCCACCCCGTCGGTGGTGGTTATGCTGTGATTGTACGCGTTTTAGCGCCTTTAGGACAGAGCCCGGATCCAGATCTCGGCCCGGTGCTCGCCGTAAAGCGACCACAGCGCGTTTCCCTGACGGAAGACCAGCGTGGGATACCCGAGGGGCGCGTACCGATCTCCCGCAGACGGCGTGAGGATAAACACCTCTTCAAACGGCGCCAGGTGCAGCGCCGCGTCCTCCTCGCGGGCAATGCGCACCGCGGTCTGGAGCGACGTCCCGGCCGGATATCCCACGTTCACAATCACCGGCATCCGCTTCAGGCGATGGCGGATGGACGTCAGCAACTGCAGCGTGCGCTGGCAATGCGGGCACCAGTACGCCGCGAAGAGCAGCGGTTGGCGATCCGCCGTCAGCACCTCCTGCCGGCCGCTCGCCGTCCAGACCGTCACCGCGCCGTACAACCCTGAGGAAGCAGGCCGGGGATCCCAGCGCGGATCTTGTCCCTCGTTCATCGCGCCCGTGAGATTCTGAAACACCAGCGGATGCGCGCGATCCCGCCCGCTGCTTTTGGCCGCTTGTTCACGCCCCGCCGACTGCCCGATGGCCCCGCACCCCACCGCCAGCACGGCGACCAGGCTCACCAACATCCACGTCCACGTCCGGCGCATGCGCGCCCACCTCCACAAACGTCATCTCCACCACCCTAACGCGGCGCGAAGGGTATCGCAATCGCATGCGGCAAACCTTCATCGCCTTCGGGAGACGCGCACATCAGGCAAGCCCACGGGGCCCAAAGACGCGCGCCGCCTCCAGGCTTCGCGCGTACTCCGTGAGCCGAACCGTCATCTCGTAGCGAAGAAAAGGCGTGACGAGGTAGATGCCTGGAAAGTGTCGGATGGCCACCTCGACCAACTCTCGCGCGATGGCCTCGCCGACGGCCGGCGCTTCCTCCGGCGCGGCCTCCTGCATGCGGCGCAGCGCCTGTTCGGACAGGCGGATCCCGGGTACCTGGTGATGCAAAAATTCGGCATTCCGGGCGCTCGTCAGCGGCATGATGCCGACGAAGACCGGGACGCCCAAATCGCGCGTCGCCTCCGCGATCGCAGTCATCAGCTCGGGATCGAACACGGGCTGCGTCATGACGAAGTCCGCGCCCGCCTCGACCTTTCGCCGCAGGCGCTCCACCGCCTTGCGAAAGTTGTGCACGTGCGGGTTGAACGCTGTGCCGATGACAAACCGCGACGGCTGCTTCAGCGGCTGGCCCGAAAACCCGATGCCCTCGTTCAACCGGCGCACCATCTTGGTCAGGTCCATGGACGACACGTCGTACACGCTCGTGGCGCCCGGCAACTCGCCGTACCGGGACGGATCGCCCGTCACAAGCAGCACGTTGCGGATGCCAAGGACCGCGAGCCCCATCAGGTGCGACTGCTGGCCGATGAGGTTCCGGTCTCTGCACGTGACGTGGACGAGCGGCTCGATGCCCCGCTGCTTCAAAAGGCTCGCCAGCGCCATATTGGACACGCGCACCGATCCGAGCGAATTGTCCGCCATCGTAATCAGATCAGCCCCAGCCCTCGCGAGCGCTTCGGCCCCCTGTAAAAAGCGGGCGATGGACAAGTGCTTGGGCGGGTCCAACTCCACCACGATGGCCTTCTTTTCCTTGGCGATCTCGACGACGCTGATGCCGTCGTGATACGTCCCCCCGTCGGCGGTCACCGCCATCGGCCGACTCGCCGCGTGAGGCTCCACCTGAACGGGGCCATGTGGCTCGCGATCCGCGCGCATCAGGGCATCCCGAAGGGTCCTGATGTACTCCGGCGTCGTTCCACAACAGCCCCCGAGCCAGCGGACGCCGAGCTGCGCAATGCGAAGCATCAGGCGCGAAAAGTCCGCGGTGTCCCCCGTGTACGCGATCTCGTCTCCCTCCGACCGCTGCAGAATCCCAGCGTTCGGCACGGCCGCGTACAGGCCATCGCCTTGGACGCCCGCCTGCTCGTAGGAACGCAGAATTCCGTAGGGTCCGAGGCGACAGTTCAACCCCACCACATCGGCGCCCGCAGCCTGGAGCCTGCGGAACGCCTCCGCCAGCGGCACCCCGTCGCGCGTCACCCCGATCTCCTCCGGCGACAGGTTGACCACAAGCGGCAGATCTCCCAGGATGGGGCGCACGGCGGCCACGGCGACGAGCGCCTCTTCGAGATCCGGGAAGGTTTCAAGCAGCAGCCCGTCGATGCCGGCGCTCACGAGCGCCTCGGCCTGTTCCGCGTACACGCGCGCAAGCATATCGCGCTCTTCATCCTGCAACAGGGCCCCGTATCGGTAGCCGCCCATCGCAGGCCCCATGGTGCCGTACACGCTCGCCTCGTCGCGAGCGGCGGAACGGGCGATCTCGACGCCCCTTCGGTTGAGCGTTTGCACGTCGACGGCCAGGCCATGGCGCTCCAACGCGACTCGGTTGCCCATGAAGGTGTTGGTCTGCACGACGGTACAACCCGATTCGATGTAACGGCGATGGACGCGCGCGACGAGATCGGGCGAAGTCAAGTTGAGCTGCTCGACCGGGGTGCCAATCGGCACGCCCATCTGGTGCAGGTAGGTCGACATGGCCCCGTCGAAGATGACGTATGCGCCGAGCGGTCCCTCCACGTCTCGGGGCGGACGGCGCCACCGGCGCCACACTGCATCGCTCATGGCGGACTCTCCTTCTCGTTCACTCGATGCGTGAGAGGTTTGCGAGATTTTCGACATTGTAACACATGCGCAGGCCGCGAGGTCTCGCGAGCCGAAAAAAGGCGATCCGCCGAAGCGGACCGCCCAGGGCGTGGGTTGGTCTCATCCGTTCGACTGCCTCTTGCCGTGAGGCACATTCGCCCGGTGATATGCCTTCCAGGGAACCACCGCATCCAGACGCGAACTGAGCATCTGGTTCCGCCGTTCCACAAACGCCTCCACGTCGTGATTGTGGCTCAGCGCGCCCACGAACGTGAACTCGTCGTTGTGATGTTGCGTGTGTTCACCTGACATCTGGCCCACCCCCGGCTTAGCATGGCACCGCGATGCCGGTTCCATGCGCTCACCAGGTCGCGCCGGACGCCCGCAGTTGGTCGTCCAGCCACGCGCGCACGCCCTCGATGGGAATTCGCACCTGTTCCATGGAGTCGCGCATCCGGACAGTGACTTGCCCGTCCGATTCCGACTCGAAATCGTACGTCACGCAGAAGGGCGTGCCGATCTCGTCCTGCCTCCGATACCGTTTCCCGATGGATCCCGTCTCATCGTAATCCGCGCTGTACGCCTTGATCAGATCGAGATACAGCCGGTGCGCGGGTTCATTCAGCTTTTTCGACAGAGGCAACACCGCGACCTGATAAGGCGCGAGCTTTGGGTGCAAGCGGAGAACGACCCGCGTGTCTCCTTCCGCCACTTCTTCTTCGTCGTAGGCATCCGCAAACACGGCGAGGAAGAGCCGATCCGCCCCGATGGAGGGCTCGATGCAATACGGAATGAACGGTTCCCGCCCTTCCTCCTGCACCGTCATGTTTTCTCCAGAATGTTCCTGGTGCGCCTTCAGATCATAGTCGGTGCGATTCGCGACGCCCAAAAGCTCGCCCCAGCCGAAGGGGAAGTGGTACTCGATATCCGTCGTCGCCTTGCTGTAGTGAGACAACTGCTCCTTGGCGTGATCGCGAAACCGCAGGTGTTCCGGCCGGATGCCGAGCGACAGAAGCCAATCCATGCACGTCTGCCGCCAATACGAAAACCAGTGTTCGTCGTCGCCCGGCGCGCAGAAGAACTCGAGCTCCATCTGTTCGAATTCGCGCGTGCGGAAAATGAAGTTCCCGGGCGTGATCTCGTTGCGAAAGCTCTTGCCAAACTGGCCGATGCCAAACGGCAGCTTCTTGCGCATCGTGCGCTGCACGTTTTTGAAATTGACGAAAATGCCCTGCGCGGTCTCGGGGCGGAGATACACTTCGTTCGCCGCGTCCTCCGTCACACCTTGAAAGGTTCGAAACATCATGTTGAACTGCCGGACATTCGTAAAGTCCTGAGCGCCGCAGTTGGGGCACGCAATGTGAAGTTCCTCCATCAGGCGCTCCATTTCCGCAAACGGCAGGCCATCGACGACCAGGGACATGCCCTTCGCCTCGGCGGCCTCCTCGATCAGCTTGTCGGCGCGAAAGCGGGCCTTGCACTGGCGGCAATCCACCATGGGATCGTGGAAGTTCGCGACGTGCCCGGACGCGACCCACACCTGCTTGTTCATCAGGATGGCCGAGTCCAGGCCGACGTTCAACGGGTTTTGCTCGATGAAAAACCGCCACCAGGCGCGCTTCAGGTTGTGCTTCACCTGCGCGCCGAGCGGCCCGTAATCCCACGTGTTGGCCAGTCCGCCGTAGATCTCGGAACCAGGGAAAATAAAGCCGCGCCGCTTCGCGAGCGACACCAACGTATCCATCGTCACCTGCATCGACTGTTCCTCCTGCTCGTCCTCAATATGGTCATGATAGCCGAGGCTGGCGCGTGCGCGCAACGGAGCGCGTCCGCTGTGCCTATTTTGGCAACGTGTTGTGTATAATGAAACTCCGACTGGTCTCACACCGGCGCTAGCGGTCGCAGCATGGGGGGAGTGTTCGTGAAGACCAAGCAACGCGTCAAAATGGTGTTTCTCGACATCGATGGAACGCTGTTTGTGAACGGCCGG
>Ga0167615_1000641_pt1 | contig 10005 bp, 10 predicted proteins | sample BED_Mat_host_9_1_FD_111800 | JGI IMG/M metagenome (GOLD analysis project Ga0167615, IMG submission 111800) | Extremophilic microbial mat communities from Yellowstone National Park, USA - BED_Mat_host_9_15 (v2) (version 2) | ecosystem: Environmental > Aquatic > Thermal springs > Hot (42-90C) >... | reverse complement strand
TAGGGGCCGGGGGAGGGGGATGTAACCAGCTGGCAGCCGTCGGCAAGGGCCTCAAGCTGGGCGATCCCGTAGTCCTCCCGCTGGGGGGCGCAGATGTAGACGCGGGCGGAGCGCAAGAGGGCGCGGTAGCGGTCCCGGGTGAGGTGGCCGACCGCTTTCACCCCCTCAACGCCGGCGGCGCCGACCCGGGCTAGGTCGGCCTCGGTGCAGCCGGCGATCAACAGCTCCTCCCCCTCCCGCCGGACCTTCGCAAACGCCTCCACTACCCTCCGCATCCCCTTCTTCTGGGGGTTGGCGCCGTAGGTGATCGCAGCGATCGGCCGCTCTGGGCTAGCAGGGCCCGACGGTCCAACCGCCACCGGAACCACCACCCGCTCGATCCCCTCTGGGAGGGCGGTGTTCCCCTCCGCCATCGGCACCAACAGCGGAGCTTCACGGAGCCTGCGCCGCTCAAGCGGCCGCTGCCACACCCCGTGGTGGCCGGGCCGGTTTTCCCGGGCCAGGGTGTCGAACCGGATCGGCCCGGGGCGGGGCCAAAGGAGGGCGGCGGTGATCGAGCAGTAGAGGATTACCCCCTCCGCCGGCAAGGCCGCCGCCCGGCTGCGGCAGGCGAGCGCCCAGAGGAGGTCGGTGGCGGCAAAGGTTGGAACCTGGGGGGGCGGGTCGGGCCTAACCACCTCCACCTCGGCCCCTGCAGCGATAAGACCGCGGGCGAGCTCCTCGTCGGCAGACCGCCAGCCGGGGGTGGAGCCGGGGGAGAGGAGGAAGATCGGCGGGGGGCTCACAGCTGCGCGGTTTGGTCGGGCAGGACCGCTCGAAAGCCTGGGGTGCGCTGGAGCGCGATCGGCCGCAAGGGCGGCGTCCGGACGACGAAGAACTGGACCCCGTCCCGCCGCTCAACCGCCTCCACCGCGGCGTGTTGGCGCCGCCAGGCAAGGGCGTAAAGGAGGGCAAAGCCGGCGCCGATCGCCGGCAGCTGGGGGAGGATCAAAACAAGGCCCCCGGCAATGATCGTGAGCACAAGGAGCGGCCAAAGCCGGTTCAGCAGCACCCTGCCCGGCTCCAGCGGAGGCAGTGCCGGGGAGAACCGGGCCTGGCCCAGGAGGGTGGCGATCGCCCGGTTGGGTTCGCCGCCCCGCCCCAACCATCCCCCGAGCGCCGCTGCCACCAGCCACCAGCCCCCGGTTGCGGCAAGGAGGGTGTGGCGGTCGGGGTCGGCAGCCTCGATCACAGCGATCACCCCAAGCACCGTTGCGGCGGCAGCGGAGAGGAGGACGGTAGCGCGCAGGAAGTCCACGAACCGCATCGCTAAAGCAGGGCGGCGAGCAGCTGGGGGACCGCCTCCTGACCATCGATCACCAGGTCGGCCTCCTCAAGCAGCTGGGGCGGCGCCTCTGGCGAGGAGACGGCGATCCGTAGCGCCCGCTCCAGCCGACCCTCGGCGGCCAGGTCGCTGAGGGCGGCAAAGGCGTCGAGGTCGGTCTGCTCGTCGCCGACGTAGAGGGCGAGGGCAGGAGGAGGGTTAGGGAGGGAGAGGAGCGCCCTTACCCCCACCCCTTTGTCCGGCACCCAAGCCGGGCGCAGCTCCAGCACCTTCCTGCCCCAGTGGGTGCGCAGGCCGGCTGCCTGGGCCCGCTGTGCGATCTCCTCCAGCAGCGAGATGGCCTCCTTTTCTGCGACCGTCCGCCGCCAGTGGAGGGCGAGGATCGGTCCCTTCTCCTCGACCTCGACCCGCAGCCGGTACAGCTCTGGGCGGAACGGTTCTACCAAGCCTTGGGCCACCTGGCCATCATCCCCGATCTGCGCCAACGGGGTCGGCGCAACCGCCCCCGGCGCGAGCAGCTCCGCGCCGTGGTTGCCAACGTAGGGGAGAGAGCCGATCGCGACGATCTGGCGGGCTTGGTTTGCCGGCCGGCCGCTCACGAACCCCACCAGCCGGTACCGGCCGGAGAGCTCGATCAACAGCGCTCTCGTTCCCTCCGGAACGACCGCTTCCTCCGGTCTTGGGACGATCGGCGCTAGCGTGCCGTCGATGTCAAGGAGGATCGCCGCCTCTTCAGCCCTTTGGCGGAACGGCCCAACCGCCTTAGCGAGGTTTGCGCAGGGCGACACGGCACTAGTATGGCGACCAATGCGGTCCGGCCAGGAGCGGCAACAATCCCTTGCTCGGCCAGCTCCAACGGGGGCTCGAAGGCTGGCCCTGGTTGCGATCTGCGGCACCGCTGCCGGCCTCTTCTCCGGCGTCTTCGGCGTTGGTGGCGGCACGGTGATCGTCCCCAGCCTGGTCCTCCTCCTCGGTTACAACCAGCGGGAGGCGGCCGGGACCTCCCTGGTGGCGATCTGCTTGATCTCGGCGCTTGCCGCAGCGATCCAGGCCGCCTACGGCAACGTCCGCTTTGGCGATGCCGCTGCGATCGGCCTCCCTGCGGTGGTAGGGGTGTTGGCAGGGGCTGCAATCGCCCGCCGACTCCCCCACCGCCTCCTCGTTCTTGCCTTTTCCGCCCTCCTAGTCGCTGCGGCGATCCAGCTCCTCCTGCAATGATCGTGGCGGTCCTAAGCGGGCTGTTGGGGGGCCTTATCGCCGGGATGCTTGGCCTTGGCGGGGGGATTGTCTTCGTCCCAGCGATGGTCCTCTTTTTGCACATCAGCCAACATCAGGCGGAGGGGACCTCTCTGTTGGCGATCGTTCCGGTTTCCTTGGTCGGTGCCTACTCCCACTACCGCCACGGCGATGTCCGGCTGAAGGAGGGGATCCAGTTTGGCCTCCTTGCCTTGGGAGGAGCTGCCGCTGGGGTGGCGTTGGCAAACCTCCTCTCTGCGCGGGCCTTAAAGGACGCCTTTGCGGCGCTCATCCTCTACGTCGCCTACCGGCTCTTGCGGGAGGGCTTCCTTTCCCAGAGCCGGTGACGGTGGGGCAAAGGGGGTGTAAGATCTGGGTATGTTTAGCGGTCTGGATAGCCCGCTCCATCTGTTGTTGCTGCTCCTGATCGTGCTGCTGGTCTTTGGCGCCAAGCGGCTTCCCGAGGTCGGTCGATCCCTTGGCAGCGGGATTAGGGAGTTCCGGCACGCCGTCAGCGGCGAGGAGAAGCCACCGGCGGTTGGGGAGCAGCAGCAGGTCGACCCTGCCCGTGCCCAGGAGGGGCCGAAACCGGCATAGCGGTGGGGCGGGGGGACGACCAGCAACAGCGCAGGCGGCTACTTGAGGCCTGGCGGGGCGAGGTCCGTGCCCAGCTTGTCTATGAGCTGCTCGCCCGGCGGGAACGGGACCCCCGCCGGGCGGAGATCCTAAGGCGGCTCGCGCAGGCCGAGGTCGCCCACCGCAGCCGGTTGGAGCAGCGGATGACGGAGCTGGGGATCGAGGTCCCCGATCCGGCCACGGTTCGGCTGGGGCTATGGGAACGGCTTCAGGCCGCGATCGCCCCGGTCGAGCGGGTCCTGGCCGCCCGCGAGGCAGCGGAGTCCGACGAGGTCCTTACCACCTACGGCGAGGAGACCGGGGATCCCCGGACCGACGCCCTCCTCAAGGAGATCGGGGAAGAGGAGCAGGAGCACGCCCAGACGATCCAAGGGATGTTGGGGGGCAAAGGCAAGGAGCAGGAGAGCGCCTCCCCTGCCTCACGGCGGCTGGAGCGGATCCTCTCCCGGGAGCGGGACCACCGGGTTGGCGGGGGGTGGATCGGCGGTGCGATCTACGGCGCCAACGACGGCCTAGCGGCAGTGTTCGGGATCGTTGCCGGCGTCTCCGGTGCGACCGGGGGCGGCAAGTTCGTCCTTACCGCCGGCCTTGCTGGGGCGATCGCCTCGGCGATGTCGATGGCAACGGGGGCGTTCCTAGCGGAGCGTTCCGAAGCAGAGGTCGCCCAAGCCAACCTCGAGCAGGAGCGGCGGGAGATCGAACAGCATCCAGAGGAGGAGCGGGAAGAGGTCGCGTTGATCCTGCAGCTGAAAGGGGTGGAGGAGCAGGCTGCCACGGAGCTTTCCCACCGCCTCGCCGAACACCCGGAGGCGATGCTGACGGTGCTGGCAAGCGAGGAGCTGGGGGGAGGGGGCGGGGAGGGCAACCCGATCCAAGCCGCCCTTGCTGGCGGCCTCTCCACCGCGGTGGGGGCAATCATCCCGGTCCTTCCCTTTGCCTTCATCACGGGGACGGCGGCGATCGTGATCTCCGCAGCCGTTTCCTTGATCGCCCACTTCCTGGTCGGCGCGGCGAAATCGCTGGTGACGCTGCGCTCCTGGTGGGCGGCGGGTCTGGAAATGACCCTTGCTGGGGTGCTGGTCGGTGGCGCCCTCTACGGCGTCGGCGCCCTGCTGCCCGTTCCGGCTGGATAGGTCGTTAGGCAAACAAGCACGATCTTGTACCGTGGAGGGGATGGAGCTGTTCAGCTGGCAACGCCGGCCCGCAGAGCTTCGGGCCCCCGCCTTGGTGATGGCCTTCCGGGGCTGGAACGACGCGGGGGAGGCTGCCTCCACCGCCGCTTCCTTCCTCCTTGGCTGCGGCACCAGCGAACGGTTTGCAACCGCAGAGGCAGAGGAGCTGTTCGACTACCAGCAGACCAGGCCGCGGGTCCGGATCGAGGAAGGGGGTACGCGGCGGATCGAGTGGCCCCGCCTCGAGCTCCACGCCGTCCACGCCCCCCGGGCACCTCGGGACCTGGTGGTTCTGCTCGGGCCCGAGCCGTCGCTGCGCTGGCAGACCCTTGCCGACCAGGTTGTAGAGGTAGCCGATCGGTTGGGGGTCAGGCTGGTAGTCAGCCTAGGCTCGCTCTTAGCGGAGGTTCCCCACAGTCGGCCGGTGCCGATCTCCGCCCTTGGCTCCGACCCGGCGCTCCTCGAACGCCTTGGCCTGACCGGCTCCAACTACGAGGGGCCGACCGGGATCGTCGGCGTTCTCCACGCCGCCTTCGTGCGAGCGTGCTTCCCCACCGTCAGCCTCTGGGCAAGCGTTCCCCACTACGTCGCCGCGGCGCCCAACCCCAAGGCTGCCCTGGCCCTAGTGCGCCGTTGCGAGCAGCTGCTGGGGGTTGCGGTGGATGGGACCTCGCTGGAGCGGGCCAGCGAGGACTACGAACGGCAGCTGGACCGGGCGGTCCAAAGCGATCCAGAGATCCGAGCCTTCGTCGAAAAGCTTGAGGAGACCGTTGCCGCTGAGGACCAGCTCGACCTCGGCGAGATCCCCTCGGGCGAGGTGATCGCCAGGGAGTTCCAGCGGTTCCTGCGCCAGCGCGGCGAGGACAAAAACTAAAAAGAAAAGAGCCGCCTTGCGGCGGCCCTTTTCCAGTGGTCTCCCCTGCCTTACTTGGCGATATCGAAGTGTACCTTGACGACGTTCGAGATCGGCTTCAGGCCGGAGGCGGGCACGACGGCAGGGGCGGTACCGGAGACGACGTAAACGGTAAGGGTCTCAGGGCCGGTTGCAAAGTTCGGCTTGAGCACCTCCCAGGTCGCCCAGTCCTCTGCCTTGTTCCCTTCGACGGTCGCCACCCCGTTGAGCTGGAAGAGGCCGGCAAGGTTGGTGTTTGGCCCTTGGAAGGGGGTCCCTGGCTTGTCCGGGGTTCCGGAGAGCAGCACGACAAGGCCGGGAGCCCCTGGGGCTGGACCGGGGTGGAAGGTTGGCGAGCTCGGGTCGTTGAAGAACGGCTTGTACCCTGCAGTGCTGCTTAGGAGGTTGTTGTAACGGGGGGAGGAAGCGTCGATTGCAAGATCGACCACGAACCCAGCCCCTTCAACACCAGACATATCGCCGTTTCCAGGTGAAAACACCGTCACAACGAGCGGAGTTTTCACCTTCTTTGCCTTCATCTTCTTCTTAGCGTGATGCTTTTTCGCGTGGTGAGCGTGCTTTTTTGGATGGCTGGGCTTTGCTGCGACAGCACCGCTTGCCAACAGACCAGCAGCCGCTGCGCCAGCCACCGCTGCTACAGCCAACGGCCGCAGCGAACCGGCTACCGAACGCAGGAACAGTTTCTTCATAATTGATCGACCTCCTCTGTTGTTAGGGACTTTCTACAGGACGTAACGATCCTAGCAGCCGATAGCGGGGGTGCCTCCCGCTTTTTCTCACCTCTACTATTGGGAAAGTTGACCTTGACCTAGCCCTCTGCGGCCGGACAGATCTGGAGGAATTCGCACCGCGTGCAGGCGTTGAACGAAGGCTTTGGTTCGAAGTTGAACCGTTCGATCTCGCTGGCGACCGCTTCCGCTCGCTGGACGGCTCCGACCAGCCCACCCTCCAGCTCATCGAGCCGGAACCGCTCCCGGACCCCGTCGATTACGTAGTGGTAGGTGAGAAAGGCTGGCGGGGCGCCGAGCCTGCGGCGGGCGGCAAGGGCATAGAGGGGGAGCTGGATGTCCTTAGCGAGGTCGGCTCGGGCCCGCGGCCGGGAGGTCTTGTAGTCGATCAGCTCGTAGCTGCCGTCGGGGTGGCGGTCGATCCGGTCGATCCTGCCGCTGATTAGGTGGCGGCCCAAGGGGAGCGCGAACGGCTCCTCCAACGCTGTTACCTCCCCCCTGTGGCTAGCCAGTTCGCCGTGGTAGCGGCGCAGGGCTCCGAGCGCAAGCTCCCAAAGCCGCCCCCGCGGCAGCCCCATCCGCTGCCAGGCGGCGGCAAGGAGGGCTTCCAGCCGGTCCAGTCCCTCCCGCTGGGCCGCGAGCTTCGGGTTCGGGGCGTAGCGGCGGTGGAACCGCTCGAGGACCTGGTGGAGGGCGATCCCAAACCGTTGGTTTTGGTTTGGGGGGGAGGGAAACCGCAGCAGCCGCGAGAGCTTGTAGCGGTAAGGGCACTCCTGGTAGTTGGCGAGGTCGGTCGGGGAGAGGGCAAGGCCGTCCCCATGGCGGGGGAGGAGGGCGCCAAGGGGTCGTCCCTCCCGCTCCCCTGCCAGGGAGCGACGGAACGCCTCCCGGGCCGGCGCAGGGAGCACCCCTTCCAAAAGCCCCTCCAGCTGGCCGGTCTGACCGGTTGGGGCGCGGCTAGCGGCCTCCTCCCTAAGCAGCCCGAAGGTCGCCCCTAGCAGGTCGTACAGCTCCTGCTCCACCCCTAGGGGCTGGTCGATAAGCCCCTCGGCAACCCGCTCCAGCCGGGCCGCAAGCTGGGCAACCCTGTTCCTGCGTAGCTCGGCCGGAAGCGGCGGCCGCTCCCACCTGCCGCCCCACCGCTGGCGGAGCCGCTCCGCTGCTGGAAAGACCCGCTCCCTGCCGTCCCGATCCCGGGTTGGAGCGACCACCACCGCTTCCTCGCTGGCCGCTGAGAGCCAGGCGGCCAGGGCCGCTGGTGGGTTGGCGGCGGCGGGGACCTGCAGCGGTGAGTTCTTTCCACCTCTGCTGGACAGGGGCCGCACGCCGGAAAGCAGGACCGCTACAACCCCGCCGCCAACGGGCTGGGAGCCAAGCCGCCTGATCGTTAGCGGCGCTTGGGCGCCGGCGCCGAACCCTGCTGGAGAAAGTCCGGCGGCGGCGACCGCCAAAAGCTGCCGGGCGAGCTGGGCTGGCGGCGCCTGAGGCTGGAGGTCGGCAAGCCGCTGCCAGAGCAGGACCGCCCCCTCTAAAGCGACCAACGCCGCCTCCCCTTCCCCCACCGCTACCTCGGCAAGGCCTGTGGTGGCAAGCAGCGCCGCTAGAAAGGCGGACCCTTCTTCGCTGCTGAGGCGGTCCTGGAGCTGTTGGAGCCGGTAGCCAAGGGCTAGCACCGCCCGTTGGGCTGCCCCTTGGAGGGTCGCCGCGGCCTCCATCACCCCTTCCTGCTTGCGGCTGGCTCCGCGGAGGGCCTTTGCCGCTGCGGCAAGCTCGAGGTCGCCAAGGGCAAAGGGGGGCCTTGCCAGGAGGCGCAGCGCTGCGAGGGGAGAGCTGTAAAGGAGGAGGCGCAGCCACGATAGGAGGTCCCGCAACGCCCCAGGGGCTAAGTATTCCGGGCCGTCGACGGCAAGGAACGGCAGCTCCCGCCCCCCTAGCCGAGCGGCTACCGCCCTGCCCGTGGTGCGGAACTCCGGCACGACCACCACCGTCCGCTTGCCGGCAGCTGCAGCGCAGGCGGCAAGGTCGGCAACGGCGGTGGCGGCGTGGAGGGGGTGGTCGGCCTGCCAGAAGCGGACCGTTGGCGGCGGCGTGCAGGGACGGCCACCGACCGTTTCAAGGCCGCCGACGGCCTCGCCGAGGAGGGCGCAGAGGCGGCCTTCCAACGGGGTCTTCGGGGCGGCGCACAGCAGCTGCCTGTAGTTCGCAAGCAGGGCGGGCCGCTTGGCCCTTTCCAGGACCGCCACGGCTCGGGTGAAGAGGAGCCCCCGACGCACCGCCCCCAGCCTCCTCGCAACCTCCTCCTCCAGGGCGGCGATGTGACGCAGCAGCCGCACCCCCTTTCCGGTCTCGGGAAGGGGACGGTCGGCGAGGCGGTACCTCTCCAGCAGGCTGAGCCCAACCGCAAGGGCGCGGAGCCGCTTCGGGCTCGGGCGGGGCACCCTTTCTGCCAGCACCGCTACCAGCTCCGCCTCCCCTACCACGACAAGCGGCCGCTGCTCGGCCGTTTCGCAGAGAGCGGCCGCCAGCTCCAACAACGAGACCGGGGCGGCCACGCCGGGTTCGGCGTGGGCAAGCACCTCCTTTGCCGCTTGGTGGTCGTGGCAGGCGATCAGCAGCTGCCTCGGCGGCGTGCCGGCCGCGACCGCTTTGCTGGCGGCACCAAGCAAAGCCGCCGCTTCGGCGGTTGGTTGGGGGTAGGAGCTGTCCACTTGCTACTGCGCTCAGACGGGGTGGAGGGGGCTTCCCGCCTCCTACGATAAGGGAGTGGACGCGATCGACTGGGACCTCGCCCGCTGGGTTGGGGCACGGCTTGCCTCTCCCCAACCGCCGGCGCGGCCGCTGCCGGACCTCCAAGGCCTTGCTGACCGCTTCGCCCAGCTGGTAAGCGAGTACAGCGGCCTGCCCCTGCCCTCCTCCCTTCCGCCGATCGAGGCGGTCGACCGCACCGCCTGGATCGATGCCAACCTCCGCTCCCTGAAGCCGGTTCTAGAGCCGCTTGCCGCCGCGCGGGGGAAGAGGCGGCAGCCTAAAACCCCTGCCAAGGAGGCGGTGCGGGTGGGCGCAGCGCTCCTCCTCGGGGCGCAGGTCGGCGCCGTCACCGGCCTTCTCTCCCAGCGGGTGCTAGGGCAGTACGACATCGCCTTGGTCGGCGAGGAGCGGGAGCCCCGCCTGTTGGTGGTCTCCCCAAACATCGCCCAGATGGAGCGGTCCTTACGGGTCGATGGCGAGGAACTGGCCCGGTGGGTTGCGATCCACGAGCTCACCCACGCCGTCCAGTTCGGCTCCTCCCCTTGGTTGCGGTCCTACCTCGGCTCCCAGGTCGAAGAGCTGGTCCGCCGCCTTCAGGTCCGCTTTGACCCCAAGGACGCCCTCTCCCTCTTGCGGCCTGGAGGGCTATGGAACCTGCTCGAGCGGCTGCGGCGAGGGGAGGTGATGCGGCTGGTTGTAGGGGAGCGGCGGTGGGCGGTGGTCGAGCGGGTCCAGGCGGCGATGTCGCTGATCGAGGGCCATGCCGAGCACGTGATGGACGCCGTCGGGGAGGAGGTCCTCCCCTCCCTAGCCAAGCTTCGCGCTGCCCTAGACAAGCGCCGCCGTAGCCGCCGCTCCCCGCCCTGGCGGCTGCTGGAGAAGGTCCTTGGCTTGGAGCTCAAGCTCCGCCAGTACGAAGAGGGAAGGAGGTTCTGCGACCGGGTTGCCGAGCTCGCTGGACCGAAACTGCTTGCCCAGGCGTTCGCGGGGCCGCACTCCCTGCCTACCGCCGCTGAGCTAAAGGAGCCGGAGCGGTGGCTGGCCCGGGTCGGCGGGTAGCGGTTGCGCGGTTTAGTGCAAACACCTGTTCGTGGTACGGTTAACAAGACAGCGAAACTCCTCCAGTGGGGCTTCCAACAGCTCCCTCCTATCTGCGTAAACCTCCGGGTTCTTTGGTCAAACCCGTATATGCAGTTGGTAGCGATCGGTGTCGCCGCCCAGGGGCTTGGTGTCCATCCCGACACGCTG
>Ga0167615_1000637_pt1 | contig 10046 bp, 6 predicted proteins | sample BED_Mat_host_9_1_FD_111800 | JGI IMG/M metagenome (GOLD analysis project Ga0167615, IMG submission 111800) | Extremophilic microbial mat communities from Yellowstone National Park, USA - BED_Mat_host_9_15 (v2) (version 2) | ecosystem: Environmental > Aquatic > Thermal springs > Hot (42-90C) >... | reverse complement strand
GTGATGCAGGTATATGAGGAGCTTGACAGAATAAGACAAGTCGGCGATAAGGTTGCCTGCTTTTACCTCAGGGACGTGGTATCCCTCTTTGAGCTTGAAGCCTGTGTGCCTAAAGAGCACCGCGGACTCCTTCTTCCCATCGACACGTGGGTAAGGAAGTTCGCAAAAGCATATCTAGTCAAGGACGACGAAGATGTCAGTGACGACGAAATAAAACAGAAAATGCTCAAAGTCTGCGATGACTATGGTGTATCGCCCGCGAAGCTCGACCAAGGAATCTGGTACGCTGGTTTTAATAGTTACAGTGTCTTAATGGAGATATTCACGTACGTCGACATCAACGTCACAGATAATGGAATAATCACATGGCTCCATAGAAACTAGCCGAACAAATGAATTTAGATGCGGTCAACATTGCTCATGACTAGCTAAACTGTCTCTATGGTATTCGTAATGGTTTAATATGCTTTCTGGATGTAGGAGTTACGAAAAAGTGTCTACTAACAGAATATTTTTTTCTAACCGAGAAGCATGCACTAGTTGTTTAGAGAAATCACACTGGAACTCTTGACAAAGCGGGGGTTTAAACGGATTTGGCACAAGTGCTGCTACTGACTTTAAGGACTCGGTGTAGCTATGTGCGAACCAGAACTGTTGCATGTATAGTAGTTCGTGTGCTTAGTGCTAACAAAAGTGCGTTACGTGCCGAAACTGGTAAAGTATGCCCTTATCAGGCGCTATATTTATCCCCCGACCGGCTTCGCGTTTGAAGCAATCGCTTCCCATCTTGCGATAAGAAATCCAAACGCTTTACACGTTTTACAGCATACCTATGATACGCGATTACCTAAACTGTTAAGCAGCAAGTTTAAGAATCTTTTTCCGGCTTTATCGAGAAGGTTCGTTCTCCAGCTAGCTTCATACATCCTCAACTGCGCAGCTCAGGAGGCTATGTATGGAGGTGGCGGGTGAAAGCATTTTCTTGGCGTCGTGTTTTACGGATACGCCACCGTATTATATTCTCAGAAGCCGTTAAGCCTCAGCATCTTCTGCGCTACCTTCTTATCCTAGTTTCTTCAAAAAGTATTTGGTGAGTATGGAGTAAAGTGGTTCGAAGAAGCTCTTTCCATGTACATCGCTTCAGAACCTGTAGTGCGCAAGCACTTGGTACACGAGCTACTTTATCATACAGGAAAGTCGGCCGACGATGTGCTTATTTACCCTGATCGTGCTGTTCTCGACTTTATGGGAACTAGGGCGGTGGAAGTCCCCGCCCGTAGGTAAGGAGGGTGGGGATCGATAGCCCATCCCCATCTTATAGGAAGGATTTTGTTATTTTTCACACTTAGTGGAAGGGCTTTACCCATGAAATGCATTCGTAACGCTCCGTGGGTGGGGGATAAGCACATTTTGGCTACAGGCAAAATCTGGATGCCTCCTTGCATTCTTTATGAGAAGGCAGGTGTGTCAATGAACCGGGGGGGTTCTATCCATTTGTGGGTAAGAGCGGTGTAGTTAACTTCTGTAGTGAGTGTTCACACTATTACCGAACAATATTGCTTTGACTGCACATAAGGCAGATGCTAGTGTAAATAGGAAACATAATCGCTTATTATCATACCATTCCTTTCATTTTTTCTAAAAAACGAAGCACTGTGATCGGCAGTCATGATCTCCTACGAGTTATCCACGCATCATAGGCCAACACTTGTTTAAGTTCGCATAGGTGCAGCATAGATTTTCAGTGAATGAGTGTGGACTCATTTCTGTATTTTTTTAATTAAATTGGCAATGTTTAGAATGTCTAAAGAGGATACTGTTTGGTAATTATACATCATGGCTTCAGTATATATGAACAACTTGAGGTCTGCATCTGTTAGCCCTCCGTTTAACCTCAGAAGCTTAGCAACCTTTTCAGCAACATGCTCTGCGATTTCTTTAGCCACTATTTGCGCATCCACGGAAGATTTTTTTGTTTGGGGTGTCATTGCTTTTCTGCATACTATACACGCATCATGATTTATCCGACCCTTTTTACGAAAACCTGTTACCCCCTCCGACCTTACGATGTGGGTTGCAACCACTTTAAAACCCGCTTCTTCCAGCGCTTTTTTGAGGGCGAGCCACGCCGCCCAAAAAGTATGATGGAAGGTAAACACTAATACTCCATCATCCTTCAATACTCGATAAGACTCTTTGAACACTCCGCAAAGTTGGTTCGTAAACGACCGTATACCCTCTTCACTCCTTACCGCTGTAACTTCTTTTTTCCTAGATGAGTGATGCGGTTGAAACCATGAGTACTTCTCCTTAAGACCTATTCTCAACCAAACATAAAAGAAGTCAGCCAGTCTTGAGTAGTCGATGTTATCAAAATAAGGGGGGTCCGTCAACACTAGGTCTACACTCTTAGACTTGACTAAAGGCATCTTTTCTGAAGAAGAGCATCTAAGAGCGACCGCTTGTCTCTGCGCGCTAAGGGCATCCTCTCCGAACAGTCTAACTATTTCACTGCGAAATTGTAGCTTTGCTTTTTTTAGCTTACTGTAACGCTTTAAGAAGCTTCCCCTACCATACCTGCTACCCCACACGTTGTTTTCGGCATATCTCCCCGTCACAGAAAAGCCTGGAACCGTGAAGAGAGGCATCACCTTACCCCACTTACTCTCATACTTAGCAAGTCTGTTGTTGGTTTCAAGACTTGCTGAGAATGCGAGCAGAAAGAACTCTTTGGTGTTTTGGTCCCTTATAGAAAGTATTTCCTTAAGTAGGAGTCCTAGGCAGAGAAGTTGCCTCTTGTTGAAAAGCTCGTAAAACGATTTAAATCCATAGTTTACAGGTCTTATATCTTTCGCTGACACCCTTATTTTTTCGTTTGGAATTGGTAGTGCCTTCTCAATTTCTATAAAATCTATTTCGGCTTTCCTATATAGCTCTAAGTCTAGTGAATCAGGTTTCTTATATCCTTTCCCACATGTTTTACAGTAGTAGTGTATGCATACAAGTCGTTCATCGGGGGGTCTCCCCACACTTTTGATAAGGTCTGATAACTTCCATTTAAAGCCGCATCCACACGTAAAATAGCCCCCCTTGGTATTTCCGCTCCTAGGGTTGAATTCAATTCCATACGAGTCACACCAGGTTTTTTATTAGAAAGCGGCCTCCGTCCGACCCACCCGCAGTTTGGGCATAAGATGACGCCCACCCCATCCTTTTCGAAAATCACGCTATCTTTGTCGAGTGTACTAACTCTTCCACAGCGCGGGCACGCTATCTCTCTTCGCCAGATCGCGTAGATTATATTAGCCTCATGTCCACTTGGGCAACGGGTGCTATAGTAGCTGAGGATTTTTTTACCAACCTTTCTCTCTAGTCGACTAAATATTTTGTCAGCTCTCTCGGAATCAAAATGGTCTATTTCCTTTTTTGTTACAAACCAGGCTACGGGGTTTACATCCACCCCTATTACTTTGCAACCAAGTCGGAGACCCTCTATTATTGTTGTTCCTCCCCCCATAAAAGGGTCCAGCACAACGTTATCGCCGTAGTCATACCCTACACGATAACGTCTCATTATTTCTTCAGTGCTGAGTCTAGAGCTAGACAAACCGGTAACCAAAAGCGCTCTGAACACACTACTTGGTCGTCTCGCCCACCACTTGTGTAGCTGGTAAATGGGCTTACGGGAATTGCCCTCTTTTTTAGCGTCCAGATAGAGTCCCTCGAAGATTTTTTCCACACTCAGCGTTTCCAAGTATCTTTTACCCGCGCACACCGTTTACCAACCGGTTCATCCCTATACGGAGGGCACAAAAGAAGAAACTTTAATTACTATTAAGCTTTGTTGCGGAGCTGTGGACCTGTCCGGATAAGCCCAATTCTTGTCACCTCCACTCCGTGTACCACGCAACGAATACCTCCAATCAAGAAATCCACGAGCGGCATAAACAACGTTTTCTTCGGATTGATGTTGTTATAGGTAGAAAGCCCTCATCCCCTCTTGAGGTACCCTAAGCGCTCAACCGAGCTACGCAGACCGAAGGTCTGGTGCGCGTGGTTTTGGAAGCCAGCCTTCGCGAATCACCGAGTCAGGCTACCACGGACCCCTATCCGTCGGTGGGGATCACCGGGTTACCCACGTAGACACCTTCTCCTGAGTCTTCGTAGGAGTCTGAGGGCGTTAGCCGTTGTCCTGGTTAGTGAGACGCCGAACCAGATGGGCTGCCTGGTCTCAGCGTCCACATACCGCCGCCCAAATATAGATGGGTGTGCCGTTGCACTTCACCACGGTCTCATCCACCGACGGCTATTATGGAGTACTCCTGTGGTTTCGTGGGGGTCGAAGTTGAGCCATTCACTCACTCACCCACCCACCCACCAACCCACCTTCCTCATCCACTCGTGTATACTCGACTTGGAGGCTGGGAGGGAGGTGTGGAGAGCTTCTCGAAGTACTCCGAGCTCTTCCCTGAAGAGGCTGAGCCCGTAGGAGTATAGTAGTACAGCCGCCATAACCTTGAGCCTGCGAGAACCACTTCTTGTTCCTCCCCAACAAAAACCTTTAAATTCCTAAAGTACTCAAACACATCTCTGTGTGGTGGGCTTCACGCGTGTTCACCAATTCAAATGCGTGTCGTGGCGCCCACCACGTTTAAGCCTTATCCGGACAGGTCCGGAGCTGTCTAATATTGGCCAAATAATATTGCCTGCTAAGACGAGACCTGGGTATATTAATCACGTGACATTGACGAGGGTGTCCGGATAACGGTTTTCCACACTCGGAAAACACGCCCGCCACCCACTAATCTGGACACCGTCCATTGACTTGCTATAGGATTATAAGAGGCTTTTTGGTTATCCGACTAACGTCGAGGTCTCTAGTAAAAAATTCTTCATAGGAGAGCACACTAATGAACTGCTGGTTCTAACACAGACATCGTTTTCCAGGGTCCTATTAGGATTTTTCATCTTAAATAGTCTTCGAAACCGCTTATTACTTATAGTACTAAGATAAAAAATATATATCACAACTAACCATTTTAATTGTGACCGATTATAGATTAGAAAAGAGATTATATCACGCTTTGATAAAACAAGAGGTCGATAAATATCAAAGAGAGAGCAAAAGGCTCAACGAGATATATCTTACTAAAGATGACTTAAGAACGACTCTTGACATCATAGCTTCTGCATCGGGCAATGTAGAGCTCCAAGCGGATAAATGGTTTAATCTCTTGAAGGATGATGGCCTCATTGTGAATTTAGGCGAAGACAGATTCAGAACGCTTCTATTCGATATAGCGGTGCGCTCATCCGATGTCCGAGTGCAGCATCAAGGAACGAAATACGTACTGGAATCCCAACTTCGTATAAGGGAGAGACCCATGCTTTACCCAGATTACCTGTGCTTTGACAACACTGGAAACAGAGAGCTTTATGACAAGCTAAAGAGGCTTCTTGACGAGAAGACAGGGGGCAAAGGTGAGCAACTGATTGAAGCTCTAAAGAGGTCTGGAGTGACCGGCCTTTCACGTTTTCAGTACGATGCTATGATCAGGTTAATGAGCACTGATAGGGACGCGTTGATAGATGCACCCACAGCTTTTGGTAAAACATACGTGTTTCTAATCCCAGTCTTGGAAGAGGCGATAAAACACGCTTACGAAAACAGAAAGGGACCAGTTGCGATTCTGTTTTATCCGAGGAAGACTCTTGGGTCAGACCAGATGGGCCGGCTTATCAAAACCGTGTATCATGTAAATCAAATTCTCGGCCTAAATATAACCATCGCAATAGACGACGGGGATTATGAAAAATACAGCGAGGATGGAGCAGAGTTTAGAGGAATTCACTGCCCTCTGGAACCGCCTGATGAGTATAACCCACTAATAGTCAGCCGAGGGCAAATAATGTGTAAAAAAGGACAACACAAGTTTCCTTTTGTTAAAGTAAAAAGGGACGAGATTCACTCTTCGCCTCCAACGATACTAATAACAAACGTCTGGGCTTTTCAATACAGACTTCTTAATAAAAACTTGTGGGGAGAGTATCTGTCCAAGGATATCCAATACCTGGTTTTCGATGAAGTTCATGCGTACAGGTCCATCGTAGCTGGACTTGTGCGATATTTACTTAAGATTTTCAAGGAGCTTGTGGGCAAACCCCGCATAATCTTTTCTACAGCCACTATTCCTCCCAGCTATCTGAATAATATGCTTGGCGAAGATGCGAAAAATATTGAGCATCTTAAATACGTCGAGAAAAGGCATGGAAGAGACGACTCGAAGTTAGAGCTGTTTTTAATGGTGGGGATAAGCCCCGAAGGAAGCTGGGAAACGTATCTTAATGAGCTAGTGGTTAGCCTGCTTACCATAAGAAGACTTTCCAAGCGAGCCATCCAGAGCCTGACGTTCATAGATAACGTAAAAGAAATCAACAAAGTGGACAACCAAGTTAACGAAGCGATAAAGCTGGGAAGCCCAAAGGACAGGTTTGACTCATCCGTCGACGCACTCGACCCGTATTCCCTATGGGTCTACGACCCAAGCTATAAGTTGCAGAAAAGCGAACTTGAACACTTCAAGAAAATAACCGAGCTAAGAGAAAATATTCAGAAAGACCACGAAACTCACTACTCGGAAAAGGCTAACAGAGAAGACATCGAGCTAGGCATCAAAAATAACAAGCTAGGCGCTGTTTTTTGCTCATCGACACTTGAGCTAGGAGTAGACTATAGTAAAGTTGGTATCGTGGTCAACGCTGGTATTCCGTTTACCCAAGACAGTATAATCCAACGAGTCGGACGCGCAGGACGCGATAAAGAAACAGTCAACGCTTGCCTTTCGATAATAATAGTAAGAAACAACCCGATAGAGCACTTCTATTTGTACAAGGGATTAGAAAGACTGATAGACAGAGAAATAGCCGAGATACCTGTTGCCTTTGACAACGTATTCGTCAATGCCTACGCAGCCCTTCTCTTCACCGCTGCTAAGCTCGCAAAAGAAAACCATGACCTGAAAGGTATAGGCGGCTTGGAGCTAATTTTTGAGCGCACGAAGTGTGATCTTAACTCGGTCATTAAAGCAATCGAGCTTAAGGCAGATGTTTCCGACATAATTGACAGGCTATCTAAAGCGGTGGAATTAGCGAAGAGCCCCGAAATACCAAAGCTAGCTCAAGAGGTTAGCGCTAAGAAGAGCTTAGATGATATAAACAATCGGTGTCAACAACTCAAGCAGGAAATTCAAAAAGGTTTGAATGAAGCATCTGACATCATACTCAAGAGTGCAGCAAAACGCCACGAGAATAAGATAAAAGAAAGCATTAGTGGCGTGCAGGCCGTACTAAAAGAAATAAACCCAGACAATAAATGGCTTAATCAGCTGTATCATGAGCTCACTAATTTGCTTGATAGCCTTAAAGAAGTTTACGCTCAATCTGCACAAGAGTTTAAGTCTAAGGTAGTTAATTGGCGAAAAGTTGTTAACGAGCTAGACAACGACCTCTACGAGCTACCTAATAGTGTGTGCGGTGGGGCTCAATTAACTTTGCAGGGTGGAGGCGGCGCGGACGAAGATCAGCGTTCGCTTATCATGGTGGCCAATGAACTATATAACATGAAAGACAGCCATGTAATAAGATTGTTAGAGACGCTTATCGGTTTCCATTATATGGGTAATGAATTTATTGACCACGAAGTTTACGTGAATTACGGAGCTGGCCCATAGCTTCGCCCGCTATCTCGAATTATGGCTAGAATGCCCCCATTTGAAATGGTCAAAGTACCATGGGAGAAAAAAGAACACAGCGAAATAACAAGAATTGTAGGAACACGCCACTACTGGTTAACACCAATTAAAGGATACAGCAATCCACAGCCAAGAAGAAACGTGCAATTTAGCTTCAGTTCGATTTCCTACAATATTCCTTCTCGAATAGAGTTAAATGACACTCTTACTGATAGGTCATTAATATTAGACCTGTCCAATAATAATAAATTCTTTATAAAGTATGGGTCTGACAACATTTTCGAAGAAAGAATCGAGAACACGTACCCTCTGCCAAATAATGTAAGGAAGCTTTATGACAATAAAACTGGTAATTACGAGCTCATTAAAAAGAAAACTGTTGAAAGATTGATTGATTTAGACAAAGAAATGCAAGGAACTGTTAACAAATGGGGAATTAACTTCTCATATGTGTATTATTGCGGTTTGGGATTTGGGATTTCCATAGATCCTTACGATAAAAAGTGTCCTTTTCAGAAAAAATGTAAAGTTTGTGATGGTGAGAAGTTTTGGAGCAGAAACAGAAGACCTTTTCCGAAGGTGTTCGTCGATCGTGACGTGGAGATAAACCCCGAGGATTTGCAAAAACTCTTAAAAAGAAGACCATTTGTCGACTGTGTAGAAGCAACTACTTTTAGAGAGCTGAAGCATGAGATAATCATAAAGTACGACAGGGTCTCGTTGATCGCACCTGCCTTTTTAACACCAAAGAGCGTAGAGTTTTATATTAAGCCTCTTGGCTATGAAGCGAGAACATCTCTCGTTTCGCTCATATTCAATAAAACTCTTCTAAAATTTGTGGTAAGCCAAGCGATAAAAGAGCGGAACATAAGAAAAAGTCTAGAGTTAAAGTATTATGTGCTCCACAGATTCGCGGGTTACGTCAATATAAAGAATTCAATAAAAAGTTTGATTCGTGAGGAGCAGGAACCTATTACCGACTCTGTTTTGATTGATTTCGGTTACAAGACTTTGCTTCATACACTCGCTCATCTCTTTATATTGTATCTTGTGACGCAAAAAGGCGTAGAACAAGACGACGTGCTCTACTTTGTTGATGGAGAAAACGCATGCATTCATGTGCTTGAGGCCTCTAAAAATGATGGATTAGGTTTGGTTGAAACTATAAAGAATCAACTCGAAAAAGGAGAAGAAAACAATCTTCTAGAGGATTTCTATAACAACGCAAAAGAGTTTCTTGTAACCCACGATGAAAAAGTTGGACGGTTCGAACAGGAATTGACTAAGGAAGCAAAGGAAAAGCTAGAAAATGTTCAGAATATTAAAGAGTTAATCGATTTAGTAGAAGAGACAAACGATGAGTTGGGTGAATGGCTCGAGTATATTGACACTCCGAGCTACAGGGAGTGTTTAGTGTCAAACTTAAGGAAGGAGCTCTATGAGATGTCGGAATACTGGTTAGCCTCGGTGTTTTATCCAGACACACACGTACACCTTTGTGCTGATGGATGCAATGAATGCCTAGTATTTCAACAGGTTGTCATGCGGGCTTTATGCAGCGATTTTCACTTTCAAGGCAATTAGCAAAGTTCTACCTCGACCGCCTAGTAAGACGCTCATTAAGCATAAGTAGCAATGGCGTTGGCGAACTTCTTACAGAACTTTTTGAGCGCGCGGAGGAGATATACATCAAAGTACCGTTTATAGATGAAACTGGTTCGAAAATTATCTCTGAGTTGGTGAGAAAGGGAAAGGTTGTTAATGTCATAACGCGGGCGGATTCCGCTCCAAAGCTTGGTGAAGTTACCAGTTTAAAGAAAAGCGAAGATTTCCATAGTAAGGAGTTTCTTGTGGTGAACGGAAATAGTGTAGTCAAAATAAGCGGGTCCGCTAACCTGACTCGCACAAGCCTTTTTGAGAAAGTGGAGAACATATTTCCAAGGAAACGGAATAACGCGTACATGTAGGTCGATAATTGAGGGAAACACGCGGCTCAACCTAACCTCGCTTATAGAAGAAGTAAACGGCGTACCCCCTGATAGCCGTGCGGGTCTTCCCGCTAAGATTTATATCGTTTTGAAAAAAGCGCTTGCAGATTCAGAATTTGTTCTTAACAACCATAGGAGGCTTTCGGTTTCCGCCAAAAGCTGGGTAGCATTGTTCTCCGAAGGAACATAATGTGACAGAACCCTGTAGCATGTCACCTACTATGTTATGAGAATAACGAATGAACCAAAACCGTCGCAACATCGCGTAGCATATGAACAATCACAATGGGAACCACCACAGCGGCCT
>Ga0167615_1000631_pt1 | contig 10092 bp, 15 predicted proteins | sample BED_Mat_host_9_1_FD_111800 | JGI IMG/M metagenome (GOLD analysis project Ga0167615, IMG submission 111800) | Extremophilic microbial mat communities from Yellowstone National Park, USA - BED_Mat_host_9_15 (v2) (version 2) | ecosystem: Environmental > Aquatic > Thermal springs > Hot (42-90C) >... | reverse complement strand
TGTCCTGACAGATGGCGTGCCCCTGCCCGTATTTTCAAGCTTTAAGAAACTCGCAGGTTATGCGTAGACTGGCGTGATAGGGTTACGGCACGGTGAACGCAGTGCCCCTGCGTGATAAGTATAGGATATGGCTAAGGGACATAGCGGAATGGTGGGGGGATAAGGACAGTGGCTCATATGTTCCCATCATGGTGTTCCGCACTAGTTCCCACGGGTGCCTCTACCGCTACACCATTGCCGTTACTGAGGACAACCCCCTTGGGTGGCCTGCGGTAGTCATTAACTTCAATTGGCTAAGCTATTACCTCTACGCCCAGCTCTACTTGGAGTATAAGGCCATGCTTATTGAAGTCCTGCGGTGCCTACAGTGGCTCACTGACCTACAGTATTCTGCCGTTAATGACCTGCCTGCCATGCTTGCCACCGATGTGGCTAAGTCCCTCTATCCCAGGCTCTACGGTAAGAGCGTAGAGGAAATAGCTGACATGTTCTTGGAGCTTGCCAGGTCTGCCGTTACGGGTGGCCACGCTAATGAGCCACCCACTGACATCTACCTATGGGGTGCCACCATAGCAAAGCCCCCAGGCAGTAGGTCAAAGGTAGAGCGTGGCCTCACTGAGCCCGTGAGGGCCTCACGGCTTATTGGCAGTTCTTGGAGGTACTACCGTAAGGTCATACCGTTCACCCAGTTCATTGTCCCGCTCAGGGGGCCCGCAGGACTTCAAGACCTACTTGGGCTTGGTTACCTCACGGTCTATCCCGATTACACTGCCCGCACCGTAGATAAGTACGTCTATCCCCCACGCTATAACGTGATTAAGGCAGGGGCAGTTGTCAGGCAGGAAGTCCTAGAGAAACTGGGGCTTAGTTACTATGACAGTCTTGGCCTTGCCGTGGCAGTCCTTGCCCTCTTACGCAGGCCACTGGGGGAAACATACAGGTACCTCTACGGGATGGTGGCACCGCAGGCCCGCTTGGAGGCCACGGCCTAACGACTATGCTCAAAAATTTTTGAACGCCTTCCTGAGCCTATACGCCCTGCCCCTGCCTTGGCCTGCCCCTGCCGTACCGTGCCAGTAGGTCAATGGCTACGGGATAGTAGTGCGTTACGTCTTCAATCACCTGAGAGGCCTCATTAGTAATAAGGTCTAACACCTCACTGTCAAGCTTGCCCTCACTAATGAGTCCCCTGGCCCTACTCATTAGCTCATTGATGCGGTTGATGTCCCTGTCTATGAACCTCATAACGGTCTGGCAGATGTCCCAGTTACAACCGTGGGTGCCCGCAGTGCCCAGGCCGTCATTAATGGCCTTTAGGGCCAGGTAGAGCCCTGCCGTAATTCCCAGGAAGGCAATAAGGCCCTCACAGTTCACGTTAGGGGGGCACTTTGGGGCACTGCGGACTATCTGATTTAGCTCACTGAGTGCGTCAGTCCTGCCCTCACTGGGCTTGGCCCCTGCCTGGGCCTCACTTGCCATAGGCAGGCCCCCACGCTCTACTATCCTATTTATTAGTATTAAGTGCGACAGTCCCGCAATGTCATAGCCCTATGGCGTTCACCACCCCCCAGTGGTGAATCACATGGGGCACCCCCTACCTCATTCCCTGCCTGCCCTTACGCACATAAGGCCAGGGCCATGTCATAGTGCCACGCACTGCCCCCACTGCCACCATCTGACCTTTTATAGGCAGACCGCACGTAAGGTAAAGCTGATGGTGCCCCCAGTGCCTGACCGTGAGGAATGCGTTAGGCAGGGATGGGATTCCTGCGTGGACTACCGTAAGGCCTACGCCCAGATATTGGGCCACCTCTATAAGACGGGCCACCCCTGGGATGTCATTTTGCTTATACAGCTTAGGAACGGCTCACGCATTGGAGAGGCCGTAGAGGCCACCAGGCAGTTCTGCGAGTCAAAGGCCACTACCGTGAGGGTTAGGGTTGAGAAACACAAAGGCAATGACACCCGCTTAATGGTCTTGCCTGAGGAACTGCGGGACAGGCAGGGAAGGGACTACCTTGCCCAGGCCTGCCTACGCCTGACAAAGGTCAGGAACCCTAAGAGTGCGGTAAAGGAGTACTGCCGTGCCACCTACGGCTTCAACACCCATAGCCTGAGGTACGCCTACATCACGTACCTACTGAGTAAGGGCGTGAGCCCCAGTTTCATTGCCAAAATTACTGGCCACCGTAACCTTAGCCACATCCTACACTACACTGAGACAAAGACCGCTGAGGACATCTTACTTAAGGTAAAGTGAGGCAGACCTGTAAGCCCCTCTTTTTACAGGACAGACAGGGAAAGATATCTTGCTAAGCTTTATGTGCCACGGCCACCCTACGTAGCATGGCCAGGAAGGTAGCACCACACGCCAATACTGCCAATACACTGCGTTAGCCAATACTGCCACGCCTGCCAATACGCCAGACAGGGGGCAATGGGTGGCCAGGGCCTATGGCCCCCCACCTGGGGCCAGGAACCCATAGGGGGGCACTTCGGGGGGCCACCTCAGGGGCCATAGGCCCCCACCCAGGCCCAGACCTGAGGGCCTCACGCCTGAACCGAGCCGTGCCCTATCACGCTAGGCCCCTGGGCTCACTGCCTGGGGGCCTAACACTTCCTTGCCTCACAACACCCCCACGCCACTGCCTCACGACTCAGGCTCAAAAATTTTTGAATAGCCTGCCTGGCACGGCCACCGCACGCAGGGGCCACCCGCAGTAGTTCCTATACTAGGAATACACCGCACAGGGGGCACCCACCACCCACCCGTGGTGAATTGGGCCACTTCCGCAGGGGCCCGCTTTTAAAAGTGCCTATCACAGTGAGCGTGAGGCCTATGTCTGGGCCTGGGCGTGAGTCCCTCAGTTTTGAGGTGCCCAGGGAAGTGAATGACTTTTTGGAGGATATCTCGCACTACGTAGGCGTGATAATGGCCTGGGAGGACAGGAAGGCCAATAGGGGCCCCAATGACCTTAGCGGTGTGTTAGTTAGCCACGTCTTGGAGATGTACGGTGCCCTACAGCTCATAGGCACAACACTGGGCCCTAAGTGCCCCAGGCAGGTGGCTAAGCTGATAGGGGACTTCAGGGATGTCATTGAGGAAATATCCCACTACCTTTGGCAGGGTGAGCCTGAGTCCCAGAAGGCCGTAGTCCTTCACGTTGATGGGATGCTATTCAAGATGGAGGTAGCCATGTACACTTTCGCACTTGCCTGCGTTCACGCAGGCCCTGAGGACTTGGCAGAGCTCAGTGCGGAAGTTGAGGCCACGCCTGAGCCTGACAACTGAGGGGGTGATGGCAGTGGCAAATGAGGCAGTGAACTTTGAGATTCCTAAGAGCATTGACTCACTCTTAGACCGCTTGGCCTCTATGTACGGCAGTCTTACGGCCTACGTGGCCATGCGGGCAGGCTATGACAAAGAGGACATCCCAGTCCTGATATTCAGGCTTGCGGAACTCTACGGCCTAACGCAGGCACTTGGCGTAATCTTTGGCAGTAAGTGCGAGAAAGAGGTACGTAAGGCCATAGATGTCTATAAAGACCTCTTTGAGGAAGGCCTTGATTACGTCTTTGGGAACATTGACAACCCTGACCTGCTACAGGCCCTTATGGATGGCCTCTTTAAGTTGAAGGTGGGCGTTATGATGCTCATAACGGGATGTGCGGGACTGCCCGCAGTTGTCAGGGCCCCACCTGAGGAAGGGGGTGATGCTGATGGCCAGTGAGTACAACTTTGAGGAAAGGATTCTTACGCCTGCCACTGGCAGACAGCTCTTTGGCCTAACCCTACAAAGGGAAGACCTTGAACACTACCTTAACCGCAGGATGTCTAACGGGCAGGAAGACATGGCCACCCGCATCAACAATTGGCTCATAGCTGAGGCCTTTACTGCCTACGGGATAGTCAGGGGTGCCACCTTCCTACTTGCCAAAAAGTGCGAGCGTAACGTACAACTTGCCCTAGGTAACGCCAGGGTTCTGTTCAAGTGGGTTATTGAACACCTACAGCAAAGCCCGCAGGACATAGACAGGGCCCGTGAGCTACACGATAAGTTAGTTGAGCTTGAGGGTGCGGTAATCCTAATGATGTCAAGGTGTACGGGAATACAGGTTGTGCCAGGTGATGCTTACTTTGAGCGGGCCAAAGAGGAATAAAAGGCCCCAAGGGCACTGAAACACATAGCCCTCAGGACAGGCGTACGCCCCCTTTTTTCTGCGGTCTTCCTTGCCACGGCACCCGCACCTGCCACGCCCTAACGACTAGGCTCAAAAATTTTAGAAAAGCTTATAAGCCCCCACGGGCACTGGCACATGGGGGCCCTGGGTGGGGGCCTATGGGAAGTGAGTTAGGGCCTGGGAAACCGTGCCCCAGGTGCGGGTTACCTATTGATTTTTTGGAGCGTAGGAAGACTAAGACAGGCCAGGTTTACTACATTGCCTGGCACTACATCAGGGGCCCTGAGGGACAAAGGAAGGTAAAGAAGTGTTACCTTGGCCCCAGGAAGTATAGGCACGGCAGGGTTACGCACCAGAACATTGGCGTAGAGCTACAGGGGATGGTGGCAGACCTGGAGGACATCCCCAGGTACGCTAACTACCTTAGTAAGATGGCCAGTAACCTGCGGAACGCTATAGCTAACCGCACCCTGCCATCCGTTCAGGCACGGGCCATAGTTGAGGCAGTAGAGGAACTGGCAGGCCTCTTAGAGCCAATGAGGCAGTACATTGAGGAGAAGGCCAGGGAAGAGGTAGAGGAGGCCAAGGCCAGGGCAGGGGGTGATGGCCAGTGAGTGGCACGGCTCACTATGTCTGTCCTAGGTGCGGTAAGCCCCTATGGAACATAGAGGCCAAGCAAATCAAAGGTAAGATATACTACTATGGCGTTCACAGGGAAGTACTGCCTGATGGCAGGGTTAAGTTCATTTATCACTACATTGGGCCAGACCGCTATACTTACGCCTCAAAGCTACACGCAGACCTTGGCCTAGAGCTCAAAAGCCCAATACAGGAAGTTGTAGAGGGCAGGTCAAGGCTAATTGACTACTTGGAGGACATGGCTAAGGCCATAGAGAATAAGATGGCCAGGACTGAGATATCCGCTTACACTGCCCAACAATTAGCTGACAGGCTACAGGAACTTGCCACCAGGCTAAGGGAATACGCACAACAAAGGGCAGTTGAGGAATCAAAGGCCAGGATGGGGGGTGATGGTCAGTGAACGGTAAGGCCTATTATGTCTGCCCTAAGTGCGGACAACCCATTGACTACTTAGAGCGTAGGGTTGTCAGAAGGAATGGCAGGGATGGCCAGGTACACGAACGTGTTTATTTCTACGCTTGGCACTTTGCCAGGGGGCCCAATGGTGAAATCCTATATAGGAACGTAGTCAGGAAGTGTTACCTTGGCCCTGATAAGTACATCTACGCTAATGTGATTCAAGGGAAACTAGGCGTTCAAGTCAGGGGCCCAATACAGGAAGTTGTAGAGGGCAGGCCACTCATTATTGACTACCTAGAGGACATTGCTAAGGCCATAGAGGACAGGATGGCTAAGGGGCAGATGTCTGCCCATACGGCTCAACAACTGGCAGACAGGTGCCAGGGGCTTACCGATAGGCTAAGGCAGTATGCTCAACAAAGGGCAGTTGAGGAGGCCAAGGCTAAGGCCAGGGGTGATAGGCAGTGAGTGGCACAAAGACATTAGAGGACTTAGTTCGTGAAATCATGGGAAAGAGGCTTGAAGTACTTGAAAAGAGCCTTAAAGAGGACATAAAGCTTGAAGGCCTAGTTGAGGCCCCAGGGAATAGGCTTAAGGGCCACGCCAGGGAACTCATAGAGTACATAAGCTATAAGGCCGTTCAACACGAAAAGGTGCCACTGGCAGTACATGCGTTAGCCACACTGGCCGTATATTACACGGTGGCCCCAGTCCTATCACCTATCTGCCCGCAGGACTATCACGCCCAGGTAGAGGCGTTAAGCTACGCCCTAGGTGCGGTCTTGAACTACGTAAGTGATAATGACAATCACAGTGAGGACACCTTTAGTAGGCTTACCGAAATGACAACTATGCGGTTAATCCGCTTTGCTGACTTTATTGACACGTGCCAGGGGACAGGGCTACGCCCAGATGCTTGGCAGGGGCTCACTGGGCCCCTCAGGGACTACTACGGTAAGCTCTTTGACTACGTCTATAGGATGGCAGATAAGGACATCTACGTGCCACTTGCCCTTAACGCCCTTGGCTCAATCTACACCCACCTCATAGCGGGCAGGCCGTACGCAGGCAGGTGCCCAGACCTACTACAGACACACCTTAAGGGCCTAGAGCGGATAGTTGAAGATGTTGTTACGCTCTTACACGGTGGCACCATCAACTTTACTGGGAACGCCAGGCCGTGGCTTGCCGTATTGCTTGGCCTCAGGCTAAGGCACTTCCTAGAGTTCATAGCCTACTGCCGTGGGTTAGACGTAAGGCTAAGCGTAGAGTTAGGGGATGGCCTGCCTGAGGTAACACTACTGCGGGTTTCACCCGTGCCAGTCCTGACAGGGGGTGGCACCCCTTGAAGTGCCCCAAGGAACGCACCTTGGTGGCCTGTAGTGAGGGGAAAGAGGTAGAACTCTTTGACTTTGTTGCCCAGTTGATATTAGAGCGGATAGAGGATGGCACCCTCAGGAAGACCGACGCTCTACGCCTCTTAGACCGCATAGAACGGCTTTACTTCAGGGTTCACGAGTACACAACTGAGGAAGACAATTGGCTCTACTAGGGGGTGATGGCCGTGATTCTCAGGCGTAAGGAAAGGTCTAAGCCACAGGGGCAGGGGCAGGACATTGACAAATTCCTCTTAGACATGTGGCGTTATGAGAATGAGGTGCGGAAGTCTGAGGGACTGCCCCCCATCCCCTGGGAAGTGTGGCTTTCTTGGTATAGGTGGCACAACAGGCAGGCACAACAGGAAGGTGGCAGGCCTTGAAGGCCCTGTTGTTCCTTATCTTCCTTGCCCTACTGGCCGTGGGGCTATATCACGTAGCCCACAGGCCTGCGTTCATTGTAATACCTACTGGCCACCCCCTGCCTAAGCATTATCTACATGCGTGGGTTTTCGGGAACCTGACAATTGTACAACTGAGGCCAGACAACACGGTAGTCAGCATAGGCCCCTGGCCCTAGAGCCACGCAGTGGCCCGCACCAGTTCAAGGTAGAACTGATAGGTTTCACCTACATCAAAGCCTGGCACCAAGTCCTGATAGAGGAATATCCTGACTTTGTTCACCCGCACCGCACTGCCACCCTTAGAACTGCGTTTTTCTTGAACGTATTGGAGGGACTTGGGCAGTAGTAGGACAGGCCTATACTGCCCACCCCTGGCCACACGGTAACCGTACATTACCGCACTCCAAGGCACGCCACCGTTAGTGAGCTCTATGGCCTTATTGACTACCTGGGCCACGGCACTGTAGGCCTCAGGTATTGGTGCCACGTACATCTTGCCCTTGGGTGCCCTTATCCCACGCACAACCGTAGTAGAGCCTGCCACCCCTACCTTGCCCAGGAAGGTCAGGCTTGCCACGGAAACTGGGTTAGCCTTCAGTACATCACCCAGGGGCTTTGGCACCTTTACGGCTATTGCGTAGCCCCTGCCCCTAACCCTTACCTGCCTCACAGGGCCAGTTACGTAGGTCATTGGGTGAACGTACTGGGCACTGTTTTGCTCAACTTGGCTTACATACTTGAAGATGTTGAAAAGGTCATTGTCTTCAACATTCCGCACATATTTGCCTGGGTTGTCAGACATTTGCCCCTCACTCACTTTATTTGTTTCTGACGGTTATTAACCGTCTATTTAACCGTCTATAACTGCCACAAAAAGCCCCAGGGCTATATAGGCCAATTAACCCCTTTTTGTAGGCTATATAGCCTATGACATTCACCACTGGCCAGTGGTAAATGACAATCCCGCTATGACATTCACCACCAGTTAGTGGTAACTTAACATTTGGCTAACATATATAGGACTGGGCAGGCAATAGCCCATTAGGTAGGATAAGTATGAGGGGGCCAGGGGCAGACTGGGCCCCACGGCGTGGCACCTTCAACGCCCAGTCCGCCCCTTGGAGGTGATGCTCTACGGCCTCCATAAGTAAGAGAACGCAGGGCACCTTTAAACCTTACGAAAGTGAAAGGCCACAGTCCTTAAGCTCACGCACCTTACAATTAGAAACAATTTTTGCCACACCCCCCCAGAATCATAGACCGCACACAGGGCGTATAATATATACAGGGGGGGCACCCCCCACCCCTGCCCCCCAGGGGCAGGGCCTCAAGGTCTATAAGCGGAAGATTGTCGTGCCACTTACCGTGTGGCTCTTTGCCAATTACGTGTTAGCTCACGGCCTAACTAGGTTCACATCTAAGGACTTGGAGCGTGCCCTTGCCCTGCGTAACAAAGAGGCCAGAAATCAGGCCATCCGCAGGCTATGGCGTTATGGCCTCATAAAGTCTAATGACAATGGCCTCTTTGAGGTTGATGTTGAGGTGGCAGAGCTCATTGTCAGGCTTATCCCGCACCCCCCAGGAAGGCGTGTTTACGCACGGCAGTGGGTTAGGGAAACCCTGCCAGAATGGCGTACCGCAGAACAAAGATATATTCAGTGGCACCGTGCGGTGATGGCCATCAGTCAGGGAACTATCCCCCCCATCGCAGACTTTGCCCAGTTCCCTATTGCCTTCCTGCGTTTCCCTAACGGCAGGTGTAGGCCTGTCCTGATGGTCGCAGGCCTATACGTAATCCCCTCAAAAGAGCTTGCCCGCAGGACTTCCGTTTACTGCGTGAGCCTTGGCCCCCTAACTGTCTGTTCTGCCAGTCGTGCCCAGTTACTCTACTACCTGTCCCCACCCTGCCGTAACCCGCAGGTCTGCCACCCAGTAGTCCCCTATCCCACCCCCTGCGGGCAGGTAGATGGCCTGGTGGCAGACTTCAAGGGCACCCTTATCCCCCTGTCTGACCTTCCGCGCACTGCCAGGCGTTATGAGCCTGGCGTAGCCTTCAAGTCCCCAGTCCCCTATGACCTCTTTAGCGTAGAGGTCAGTAGGCGTGGGGGCCATCCCCCTCACCTGCGAGTCCTTCCCAGGTCTTCCTTTGTCAGGAATCACCTTGGCACTGACATCTATCAGTTCTGCCAGGGCGTAGAGGCCTTTACTGACTATGTCCTTACCTACCTCCTGTCCCTCTACTCTACGCTTGCGGGCTACGGCAGGTCTGCCACTGGCCTCACTACTGCGGGCCTTGCCTCTAAGTCCTTGGAGCTCTTTGCCAGTGCCTATGAGGGGCGTAGGCGTAGGCCTGCCGTAACGCCATCCCCTGGGCCACCCCAGGTCTTCCTGCGTAACGTGTACTATCAGGAAAGGGAAGGGCGTGGGTGGGGGAAGTCAAAGCTCTTAGCGGTTGAGCTACATAGGGGGCCCACGGAATGGCTTACCTGTGAGGACATCCGTGCCCACCTACTGCGTAGGGCCTCAGTGCGTAGGGTTAGGGTTACCTACTTTGAGGTCTGGGTTTTCCTGCCAGACCGTGATGGCTCACTTTCAAGGGACATGTCCTTAGACTATGACTTTGTTTATCACAATGAGCGGAAGGACAGGCAGGGCACCGTTAGGCTAGAGGCCAGGCCACTGGGTGGCGTAACCTCTAGGCTTGGCCCCCAGGACATCCTTACGCACCTCTACGCCAAGGCCCATCACATAGCCACGGCCATCAAGGTTGTCATGCTCGCACGCCACCGCACGCCACGGCCTGCCCCTAACGACTAGGCTCAAAAATTTTGGAATGTCCTCGCTGATGGCGTGCCCCTGCCCGTATTTTCAAGCTTTAAGAAACTCGCAGGTAAAGCGTAGATTGGCGTGATGGGCACGGCAAGGTGAACATGGTGCCCCTGCGTGATAAGTATAGGATATGGCTAAGGGACATAGCGGAACGGTGGGGGGATAAGGACAGTGGCTCATATGTTCCCGTTATGGTGTTCCGCACCAGTTTCCGTGGGTGCCTCTACCGCTACACCATTGCCGTTACTGAGGACAACCTC
>Ga0167615_1000627_pt1 | contig 10136 bp, 8 predicted proteins | sample BED_Mat_host_9_1_FD_111800 | JGI IMG/M metagenome (GOLD analysis project Ga0167615, IMG submission 111800) | Extremophilic microbial mat communities from Yellowstone National Park, USA - BED_Mat_host_9_15 (v2) (version 2) | ecosystem: Environmental > Aquatic > Thermal springs > Hot (42-90C) >... | reverse complement strand
GTATCCTTTAATGAGGAATTGAAAGACGTATGTTGGTGGTGGTGGTGGTGCAGCTAATGTAGGGTATCCTTTAATGAGGAATTGAAAGCGTCCAAACAGCTAACCATTCTGATTCGCTCATTTTGTATCCTTTAATGAGGAATTGAAAGAACAAATACTGCCTAAGTTTAAACGCGTCTTGTAAGTATCCTTTAATGAGGAATTGAAAGTCTTCTTCTTCTTGTTCTTGTTTTGGTAGTGTCAGTATCCTTTAATGAGGAATTGAAAGAGTATTGTTTGCGGTATTAACAACACCAGCAGAGCTTGTATCCTTTAATGAGGAATTGAAAGAATCCTTAATTTGAGTGCTGAGCACAGGTTCACCCTGAAGTATCCTTTAATGAGGAATTGAAAGTATCTATATGCCATTAGAACCAAAACAAGGCATACCACAGTATCCTTTAATGAGGAATTGAAAGGTTTTTTCCGATTTTTTGCACAATTTAAAAGTTTAAAGTATCCTTTAATGAGGAATTGAAAGACACCGATGTTAAAAGCAAAATCATCAAAACCCTTGGTATCCTTTAATGAGGAATTGAAAGTGGTCAGTTGCAATATGGCACGGATAGTTTTACTAGTCCTGTATCCTTTAATGAGGAATTGAAAGGGTTATACACTTGAACAATTTTTCTTAACGTTGCTGGAGTATCCTTTAATGAGGAATTGAAAGTTATGCTTGGCATGGAGTTGTAACACATACATTTGGAAAGTATCCTTTAATGAGGAATTGAAAGTTGCTTGTTTTTTCTTCCGTTCCTCTTCGCGCTCTTCTAGTATCCTTTAATGAGGAATTGAAAGGAACAATCTCGGCGAGGAGGCTGGGCGGGGTGAGCCAGTATCCTTTAATGAGGAATTGAAAGTTTTCCTCTTCCTCTTCCCCTCTTCTTTTTTTTAAAAAGTATCCTTTAATGAGGAATTGAAAGTTGTCGCCTTCTTCGTGCTTTCTACCCGTGATAGCGTCATGTATCCTTTAATGAGGAATTGAAAGCTCTTGTAACCCACTCGTAACCACAATGGTAACATTTGTATCCTTTAATGAGGAATTGAAAGTCTCCCTGAACACGCAGAGCACCTCCACCACGCTCTCAGTATCCTTTAATGAGGAATTGAAAGTTGAGAACTTGGAAGGCATGGGTAGTAAAATCGAAGTCGGTATCCTTTAATGAGGAATTGAAAGACATTAAAGAGAAAGAGGGGAAGGTGATTGCTCTACCTGTATCCTTTAATGAGGAATTGAAAGTGCCTACGCTAGCGATATTGATTGATGAAAGTAGTGTATCCTTTAATGAGGAATTGAAAGTGCCTACGCTAGCGATATTGATTGATGAAAGTAGTGTATCCTTTAATGAGGAATTGAAAGTGAGAAATTGGCAAAGTGGTTGGGTTCAAAAACAGACCAGCTGTATCCTTTAATGAGGAATTGAAAGCCGTACCTGTGATCTTCTCGAACACGTCCCTTAGCTTGTATCCTTTAATGAGGAATTGAAAGATAAGTATTGCACGAACGTGTTCCTCTATCACACTCATAGTATCCTTTAATGAGGAATTGAAAGCATTCTTTTTATAGCTAACGTAGTTCAGCCACCACCGTATCCTTTAATGAGGAATTGAAAGATTATTTCACTCATGCTACTCACCACAACATAATTCGGTATCCTTTAATGAGGAATTGAAAGATTACTTCGAGTGTGGGTCACTGACAGCGTACGTCCTGTATCCTTTAATGAGGAATTGAAAGTTTCTCCTAGTAGGGGCATAACACCCATCCACACGTGTATCCTTTAATGAGGAATTGAAAGGTGTTCTGGAGCTAGGAAAAATTGGTTGCACGTCTCAAGTATCCTTTAATGAGGAATTGAAAGTTCGTGATTTCCCCCATGACGTACTCATCAAAAAGCTCTTGTATCCTTTAATGAGGAATTGAAAGCTGGTGGGACAAAGTTTTTTGTCCCACCTCCAATGAGTATCCTTTAATGAGGAATTGAAAGTCCCGACCTGGAGACCCTTCCTCATCGCCTCTAAGCGTTGGTATCCTTTAATGAGGAATTGAAAGACAAAGCTGGGGCACACTTTGAGGGTTGAACCCCGAAGGTATCCTTTAATGAGGAATTGAAAGACTTACCTATAAAGGACTTCCACAGGACACTTCGACCCGGTATCCTTTAATGAGGAATTGAAAGGGGTTTGGGGCACGCTAAGGGCTTTAGAGCCCGTAGGTATCCTTTAATGAGGAATTGAAAGGAATTGAATGAGGCTTATGACACACAACCAACATTCAGGTATCCTTTAATGAGGAATTGAAAGCATCGGGCTTCTTAAAAAGTGGCGCGTCGTTTCGCATTGTATCCTTTAATGAGGAATTGAAAGCCTACTGTTACCTCTATCACAGTTAAACCGTCGGCTGAAGTATCCTTTAATGAGGAATTGAAAGGGTGGATTCGGATTCTTGGTTACCCCAAAGAGCATAAGCTGGTATCCTTTAATGAGGAATTGAAAGGGCTTCTTTGTGACTATTTCTTCAATTCGGCGAGCGTATCCTTTAATGAGGAATTGAAAGGTATAACTTTGAATTTTTCTCTCTTACCTTACTTGATTGTGTATCCTTTAATGAGGAATTGAAAGACTTAACAGCTGTTTTTCCTAACTGCGTTCGCCTGATGTATCCTTTAATGAGGAATTGAAAGGAAAACTCAAAAATATCGGGTGCACCTCTGACACGTGCGTATCCTTTAATGAGGAATTGAAAGCTTGGAGTCGATAAAGAACCAGCTGGCACAGCTACGGGTATCCTTTAATGAGGAATTGAAAGCTTATTATACTTGTGCGCCCATATCACATCTATATCCAGTATCCTTTAATGAGGAATTGAAAGTGACACAGATAATTGGGTAGGTAAGAAAATACTAATCAGTATCCTTTAATGAGGAATTGAAAGGTCACGCTCTTGAAGCTGACACTCCTCTCATTGGTTGTATCCTTTAATGAGGAATTGAAAGACGTAATTGCCCCTACCAACATAGGCTAGCCTTTTGGCTAGTATCCTTTAATGAGGAATTGAAAGTGTTACCAGACCAACCTGTGACCCTTAAGGCATAAAGGTATCCTTTAATGAGGAATTGAAAGATCCCCAACACAGTGCATAGACGAGATTTTGCAAGCGAGTATCCTTTAATGAGGAATTGAAAGATTATAAGAACAATTTCGTTTGTTTTGACGGAATAAAGTATCCTTTAATGAGGAATTGAAAGTCTCCTCTCTCTTCAAGTATCCGAAGGATCGCGTTGAGTATCCTTTAATGAGGAATTGAAAGGGCCTTATCTGCTGTGCGTGGAGTGTTCCTGAACTCCCTAGTATCCTTTAATGAGGAATTGAAAGAGATTAATATAATGCAATTGAACATATTGGTAGCCAGTATCCTTTAATGAGGAATTGAAAGTTCTCAAGTGGCACCTCTATCTTTGCGCTCACGGCTTAACGTATCCTTTAATGAGGAATTGAAAGTGTGCTTTCGCTTTTTCAAACACGAGTGTTGCGTTGTATCCTTTAATGAGGAATTGAAAGTGCAATTTCTCGAACGCTTGTTTGTCTTGTCTCAAGTATCCTTTAATGAGGAATTGAAAGCAAGTTCATGGGTTTATGGCACAGGTACAGACAGTAAGTATCCTTTAATGAGGAATTGAAAGTTATATTTTATGAAAGTTTCATGCGACGTCTGCAAGTATCCTTTAATGAGGAATTGAAAGCACCACTGTACACAGCGAATAGCTTGACGTAGTGGTCGGTATCCTTTAATGAGGAATTGAAAGGGTAAGTAACCCACAGAGCATACCGTCGTCTAGTTTCGTATCCTTTAATGAGGAATTGAAAGTTACGGTAAGCACAACAGGGGTAACTCTACCTACGGTATCCTTTAATGAGGAATTGAAAGGCTCCATCGACACAATCAGCTCTTAGGTGCTTACCACAAGTATCCTTTAATGAGGAATTGAAAGTTATCAATGCTAACGCCCCCGACCACTTTAACAGGTATCCTTTAATGAGGAATTGAAAGTTAACCCTTATATTTTTGGATGACATTTTTTTCTCACCAGTATCCTTTAATGAGGAATTGAAAGGTATATGTCACAGTGACCTGACCATTTGAATCTGTTTGTATCCTTTAATGAGGAATTGAAAGCGCTGAATGAAACCTTGTTTTCACTCATGCTTTACTGTATCCTTTAATGAGGAATTGAAAGAAATATCGGAGATTAAGCCAGACGTTCCTTGTGCCATCAGTATCCTTTAATGAGGAATTGAAAGAGTGTTGCAAAACGTCGTTTTGGAACAGTATGGGGAAAGTATCCTTTAATGAGGAATTGAAAGCTTTTCTATACGCTTATCAATACAGCGCGCAGGATTTTGTATCCTTTAATGAGGAATTGAAAGGACGTGTTCGCAATACCATACTACCTTTATTCAAAGCGTGTATCCTTTAATGAGGAATTGAAAGACAATTGTCCACAGTACTTGGTCATCGACTCTGAATGTATCCTTTAATGAGGAATTGAAAGAAGAGGAGAAAAGCAAACAACCAAAGGACGTGATCTAGTATCCTTTAATGAGGAATTGAAAGTTCCGATCTGTGGTTTCTGGGTTGACCCCTGTTTCTGTATGTATCCTTTAATGAGGAATTGAAAGGTACCAAAATAGTTGAGAACCTTCACCCACTACACAGTCTGGTATCCTTTAATGAGGAATTGAAAGCAAAAGAACAATTCATTGACCACTTGGAAATACTTAGTATCCTTTAATGAGGAATTGAAAGTGAGAGAGTGACACTTTTTTGACACCGCCTTTTCTTGTATCCTTTAATGAGGAATTGAAAGATGCCCTCTGCTTTCACATTGTTAATGGCTTGTTTTACGGTATCCTTTAATGAGGAATTGAAAGCTGGCTCAAACAGCTCAGTGTCAAAGTCTATTATATGTAGTATCCTTTAATGAGGAATTGAAAGCTGTGGGGTAATCAGCGTGTCAAGCGCTGTTTGCCCTGGTATCCTTTAATGAGGAATTGAAAGTAGCCATAGCCACCAGTCCGCTTGCAAGTGTTACCGTATCCTTTAATGAGGAATTGAAAGCCTATGTATTCTAGTAGCCCACGTGGTTGATGGGCTACGTATCCTTTAATGAGGAATTGAAAGTAGCATTCACGGCGAAGTTAATATTCGCGGTTATGTGTATCCTTTAATGAGGAATTGAAAGATTACATAACGGTTCCTTTTGTAAAATTTTTAAAATTTTTGTATCCTTTAATGAGGAATTGAAAGCGGGTGGAATCATGCTCTGCACAGGTGAATACAGCATGGTATCCTTTAATGAGGAATTGAAAGAAAATTCTAAGAATGCTCTCCCGAGATCTAGAGCTTGGTCTTGAGTATCCTTTAATGAGGAATTGAAAGTTGAGTTACTGTCGAAAGATGAACTAACACCAGCTCGTATCCTTTAATGAGGAATTGAAAGATGTAGTTGTCAAACACAAGATGGTAGTGGTGTGGGTATCCTTTAATGAGGAATTGAAAGTGTTTGATGAACGTTTACTTGGCAGCGTCTACCCACGGTATCCTTTAATGAGGAATTGAAAGAAATAACAGGCGATGGTGGTCTTATTACGATCACTGGTGTATCCTTTAATGAGGAATTGAAAGTACCCTTCAGTAATGGAAGGCGTAAATGGAAGCCGTATCCTTTAATGAGGAATTGAAAGTGACTGAGGATTTTTCCCTCTGGAAGCCTAGATAAGAGGTATCCTTTAATGAGGAATTGAAAGTCACTTCGATATATCCTTTGTTTCACAGGCTTCACAGGTATCCTTTAATGAGGAATTGAAAGTCGTTATATATTTCATAATGTAGCCGACCGCTCTCTTAGGTATCCTTTAATGAGGAATTGAAAGAAAAAAAAGGGTGGAGTTTCGCCCCCCGGCACAGGGGCTCGTATCCTTTAATGAGGAATTGAAAGTTACGCATAACCTCTTCTTGTCTTTTTTGTTTAACAGTATCCTTTAATGAGGAATTGAAAGTTGGTGTTGGTGCGCTCATACTTCAAACCACGTTTATGTGGTATCCTTTAATGAGGAATTGAAAGCTCACTATTGTGAACCTGTCGCGTCTGCGCCTTGCCTTTAGTATCCTTTAATGAGGAATTGAAAGATACTTAGGGGATTAGGAGGGTTGTTAAGCCAAACGTATCCTTTAATGAGGAATTGAAAGGTGAACAGCAACAGCGTGGACGTCCACCCATACCTGTTCAGTATCCTTTAATGAGGAATTGAAAGTAAGTTGCAATAGCGATTTTACATGTTGCTGTCCGGTATCCTTTAATGAGGAATTGAAAGAAAAGCTCTACCTTGTCTTTGCGAACTTTCAGCATCCTTGTATCCTTTAATGAGGAATTGAAAGGGTGTCCCGATGAGGCAGCGACGAAGGCGTATTCGGCGGTATCCTTTAATGAGGAATTGAAAGCTGTGCGGATTAGGTAGACGTTGATAATGCTGTCACCGGTATCCTTTAATGAGGAATTGAAAGTCATTGGTTTAGTGATCTTCATAGTTGCGTCTATTCTGTATCCTTTAATGAGGAATTGAAAGAGACGCTTAAGTAATTGGAAAACGACTAGTACGTCGTATCCTTTAATGAGGAATTGAAAGAAGAAGACCCCTTTTGGGGTTTGGGGCGCGCTGAATGAAGTATCCTTTAATGAGGAATTGAAAGTTATCCCTGTTTCGCCCGATAATGCTAGTTCATAAGGTATCCTTTAATGAGGAATTGAAAGCTTTTGCTTTTCTTTCCATAGTTTCCCCCATCCTACCTTGTATCCTTTAATGAGGAATTGAAAGACAAGTTCAAGCAGCAGCATGGAAAGTGTACGCCGTATCCTTTAATGAGGAATTGAAAGTAAAGTAGTTATAATTTCCCAAATCGGCTTGATTTGTATCCTTTAATGAGGAATTGAAAGCGCAAAATGTGATTTTTTGCGTGATTTTTCAACAAAAGTATCCTTTAATGAGGAATTGAAAGCGACAAGCTCACGGAAAGCGACAGGATAATCGTTTGTAAGTATCCTTTAATGAGGAATTGAAAGAATAAAACTCATAAACACACTTTTAGAGAGAAGCGGGTATCCTTTAATGAGGAATTGAAAGTTGTAACACCCTCATCCGCGATTACACCCCTGCTCCTGTATCCTTTAATGAGGAATTGAAAGTTTGTGGTCGGGATTCGCTGGTCTGGCTCTATCCCGGTATCCTTTAATGAGGAATTGAAAGAAAAATCAAGCGGGTTTTGGGGCACGCTATCAGTAGCCCCGTATCCTTTAATGAGGAATTGAAAGGTAAATAGTTTTAACGTACTTATCCGCCAAATCGGGCGTGTATCCTTTAATGAGGAATTGAAAGTTGAACTTTATATAATGCCCTTGTTGTAACTGACGTATCCTTTAATGAGGAATTGAAAGTTCGACTGTCGTTATTTTCGTGTCTTAGTTGTGTTATAGCTTGTATCCTTTAATGAGGAATTGAAAGGCTGTCGCTCAAACCCGAAAGGTTCCGTGTGGTCATGGGTATCCTTTAATGAGGAATTGAAAGTATCGGATGCATAACAAAAACACTAGCTAGTTTCCCAGTATCCTTTAATGAGGAATTGAAAGAAGTATAAATTTGCTCGTGAGTTCCTTAACCGCACGAGGTATCCTTTAATGAGGAATTGAAAGCCTATTTTTCTGAGAAGACCTAGCTCCCAGTGTCCGGTATCCTTTAATGAGGAATTGAAAGAGCAGATCAAAAGAGTGGAAAGGAAGAGAACTGTTTATTGTATCCTTTAATGAGGAATTGAAAGTCGAGATACACGATTTCAGCTTCACCCCCCTCGTCCTCATGTATCCTTTAATGAGGAATTGAAAGACCACCTAAGAAGGGTGAAAAAGTTTAGGATGCGGGTGGGTATCCTTTAATGAGGAATTGAAAGTTCTAATGGATCAGCGCGGAGGTTCGAGGTGGTTTGTATCCTTTAATGAGGAATTGAAAGCTAAACCCCATGCAAAGTGTGCGTCCTGTGCGAGCAACGTATCCTTTAATGAGGAATTGAAAGGTGAAGACAGGGTACTCTCTAGCCGCTGTGTCAAGCGCCGGTATCCTTTAATGAGGAATTGAAAGCTGTACAGCTCTTTGTGTAACCTCGTATTAATCATTTTACTGTATCCTTTAATGAGGAATTGAAAGTGCTATTCACCTCCCTCATGGTTCTGGGACAAACAGTGTATCCTTTAATGAGGAATTGAAAGATCGCTTCCCTGATCTCATCAGGGTCGCCGTCTGGCTTCGTATCCTTTAATGAGGAATTGAAAGCTTTTGGTGGAGGAAGGTGTGATAGACGAGGCGACTGCTGTATCCTTTAATGAGGAATTGAAAGAGAGTTTGTTGTTCGCTCATGCTACTCACCCCCTGGGGTATCCTTTAATGAGGAATTGAAAGTGAGAAAGCGCAGGAGGATCTGTGTATAAACGTGGTTGGGTATCCTTTAATGAGGAATTGAAAGGCAAACTACAATCAAGAGAAAAGAGGAAGAGGATGGTATCCTTTAATGAGGAATTGAAAGATACCGCCGGACTGATATCACAAGTTCAGGGGTTTAGTATCCTTTAATGAGGAATTGAAAGCTCTTCCTCCTTTCCTCTTCTACCCCTCATGCTAGTATCCTTTAATGAGGAATTGAAAGCCACACAGTATCAGCACCTTCGTACGACCTGAGTCCGGTATCCTTTAATGAGGAATTGAAAGTTGGTGTCCAAACTCAGTTCGACGTCCTTACTACCCATGAGTATCCTTTAATGAGGAATTGAAAGTTTGACAATGCAAAACCAGAGGCAACCACAGGAAAAACAGTATCCTTTAATGAGGAATTGAAAGTGAAAATGTGATTTTTTCACGCAATTTTCAACAAGTATCCTTTAATGAGGAATTGAAAGGTATAGGTACGTCGAAAGCATCACTGTTATACCCCACGTATCCTTTAATGAGGAATTGAAAGCTTCGGGCGTGGGCACCTGAGCCAGACCAGACCCCCTGTATCCTTTAATGAGGAATTGAAAGCGTTTACCTTTAAATAGTAACCCTGCTCTAAGTAACCCAGTATCCTTTAATGAGGAATTGAAAGACCTCATTCATGGTTTCAAAGGATCAGGAAAGACGACCTTGTATCCTTTAATGAGGAATTGAAAGCAGGCCGCTTTAATCTCCTCCTCATCAAGAAGTCTTGTATCCTTTAATGAGGAATTGAAAGTTAAACCTTTTGCAAAAAGCTTAAAAACCAACATTTGTATCCTTTAATGAGGAATTGAAAGATTTTCCTATCAACCGCTGTGAATATATCGATTAGAGGTATCCTTTAATGAGGAATTGAAAGGTTGTTGGGTTAGGATAGTATTTTCGGAAAATTTTGCGGTATCCTTTAATGAGGAATTGAAAGTAGATCGTGAAACGATTGACGGTGTGATATATCAGGTATCCTTTAATGAGGAATTGAAAGTTCTGGAAATCATCAAAAGACCAGACATAATCCTCGTCTCGTATCCTTTAATGAGGAATTGAAAGTTTACTGATTCCTTAAACAGATTGACGTCGTAAATTTCTGTATCCTTTAATGAGGAATTGAAAGATAGCTTTAGTCAGGTGTTCAAAGACCTTTTTGTTGGTATCCTTTAATGAGGAATTGAAAGAAAGGGGGTGCCATTTCAATCACCAAGTGTTATAGCGTATCCTTTAATGAGGAATTGAAAGTCGGCGTCGAGCTGTGGGTGCCAGCACATGGCACCGCGTATCCTTTAATGAGGAATTGAAAGTCAGGGTTGTGCGTGATTTGAAGAAGGAGGCGAGGAGTATCCTTTAATGAGGAATTGAAAGCTTCGTCTGTCAAAGGGCGCTCGAACGCTGTTTCAGACTGTATCCTTTAATGAGGAATTGAAAGTTAGTAGACCACGGTTCACCTGCGGCGAATGCACCACGTATCCTTTAATGAGGAATTGAAAGTTATTCCAGTCTGGTATCTCATCTCCCCTTATCGG
>Ga0167615_1000624_pt1 | contig 10157 bp, 12 predicted proteins | sample BED_Mat_host_9_1_FD_111800 | JGI IMG/M metagenome (GOLD analysis project Ga0167615, IMG submission 111800) | Extremophilic microbial mat communities from Yellowstone National Park, USA - BED_Mat_host_9_15 (v2) (version 2) | ecosystem: Environmental > Aquatic > Thermal springs > Hot (42-90C) >... | reverse complement strand
CCTACCACGCCTATAACGCACGCCGCACGCGGGTGCGGAGAACGCGCGACGCGATGTGGACGCCTTAACAGCAAGTAAATAATCAATACGGCGAAATCGAAAAGCAGACCGATTTCGAAGTAACCGATTTCGGAATACACTCAAATTCTCTCCTCCCTCACCCAGTTGAAAAAGTATGCTAAGTTCACTACACCTAACAGAAGCGGGAATATCGCTAAATAGAACGTAGAGCCTGAGAACGCTATATCCGTGTAGCCCTGGACAAACACCAGAAAGCCTAGAGCTCCTAGGAATGTGGCCATAAGATTAACTAAATAGTTTCTCGAAATGAGACCTACGGCGGGAAATAGAATAGAGACTGCATATATCACGTCGCCTAATGCACTCATCAAAAGAAGAAAAAGAAATTTGACTTTATAAAGGGCTTACTTATGCATACGTTTCAAACGTTTGGCTAAATATAGTGCTGGCAGTAAACTCTTACGCTCTTCTGACCCTTTCGGGTAGGTTTTCTTCACGTGACGAATCGCTTTCATTAAGTATTCCGTCTTTATATCGCCGCCACGGGTGAAAGCTTTACGCCCGTAGAGCCTCATTAAGTACCTGTGTACTCTTCCTTTACGCTTAATTGCCTCCTGTATCCACCTATCGTCCTTAGCCATAGGAGTCACCTCCTATGGTGCTTTTTATGGTGATGTTTGTGGTGACGTCTCATCTAAATCACCTCTCTCTTACCATTCTGTACACAACAAAAGCGGGAACTGCTATCATCACTAACAGATAGAAGATCGGTACCAATGACGCTATAGTAGCACCTTGTGAGCCTGCATACTCAGGATTTGCTACGAAACTACTAGTTGTTACTGTACCCGAGACTACTGTAGTATAGCTACCGGGTGATGATACTTGATTAACATATGTTATGATCTCTGGGAAGAATACTATACCTATCAATATGAAGATAAAAAGGCCTATAATTAACTTTGCATCTGTGTTGAGTTCCATGGTATCACTTTATTTCATCATTTTGTATACAACAACCGCGGGTACGATTATTATGACTAATATGTAGAATAGTGGCACTAGGTTAAGCAATGTGGCGTTAGTACCTGTGACTGAGGGTGAAGTACCTCCTGTTAGATTGCTAACTTCTGACGTGATTACAGGCAATAACACTACTCCTATGAGTATAAATATGAATAATGCTATAAGCAGACCAACGTTTACGTTACCTTCAGCTTTTGCTAGCTTTGGATTTGCTTTAGCAACCTCTACAAATCTCTTAGCTGAAGATATTATGTTACCGTCAAACGTTTGCCAGAAGACTTTAATTCCTTCTTCTATTTGTTCTTTGCTAAAGTATTTGTCTATATGTGTTACGTAGTGAACTACTTTTGCTTTCGACACCCCTCGTTTAACTTTAGATACAAGACTAGAGACCAATCTCATTTTTGTCAAATCGGAAAAACGCAGATAGCTTTATAAAGCGTTTAAGAAAATTTAAACCCTCTTCAATTTTTACCTCACTTATCATTTAAAACTCTCTTTAGTTCCTGAGCTTTCTCTTTCAGGGCTACATAAATCCTTCCCTGCTCTTTCCACATTTCTACAAGATCTTGGTCTTTCAGGATCTTAAGGTGTTTCATGGTGGCGGTGTAAGAGAGTAGTATCGAATGAGAAATGAACGCTACGCTTAGAGCATAGTTTTCCGCTAACAACTTCAATATTTTCTTTCTCGTAATTTCGCCTTTTAGAACGTTAGCATACGCTCTTCCCACATTATCACCCTGGGTTGTCGTACCCCCTGATTAGTTTAACGATTTCCCAAATCAGAACGAAATTGATTACTACCGCAAACATTAACAAAAACGGCCCAACAGTTGGTGCTGATGCTAACAGACTTAACGACGTCGTAAACACGTTGAATATGAAAACTACTACGGCGAAGATTGACGTCACTATCCAAATCAGCCAATCAACAAAGTAGAATAATGGCCACACCCATTCCCACGTTATTGTCCCTATGGTCAGATTCCATGTTATGTCAGCCTGTGATTGAGCCATTTGAGCGGTCGGCGGTGTAGAAATGTTAGGTGGTTGAATGGATGCGAATGACATCATTAAAATTGCTAAGATTATATCAAAGAATATTACATTAATAATTAGCTTAGTTCCCATCTTCCTCACCTCCTCTAATAGTAATAGTATAGAACATCATGAATAGAGAAACCGCCCCTACTAAGAACAACATATACAGTGGCCATAATCCTAACGCCCACACAATTACCACGCCGACTAAACTACCTAACGTTGTTATCGTCTTATTCTTACTGAATAAGTATGCCAGCCCTACAACAGTAAAGTACACTATGAAACCGAACAGTTCTTCTTCTTGCGGTGTAAGCTGAATACCTATATTCAATATACTGTTAATACTGTTAATCGGTGATGTCGACGTAGTGGTTGTCGAATTCACTCCCGTATTTATTGAAATCTGGCTGGTAGGGTTAGGCACTATGATTATAACGTTTGTACCTACCTTAGCATTCCCTATTACCTGTAATACTTGATGGTTAGCTCCATAGTTTGTATAGTTCCCGTTAATGATAACGTTAAAGTTCACAGTCGTAGTTAGGAACAATAGCTGGAACTGGTTCCCATAGTAGGAGTCGAGGTATACCTTTAACGCTGTACCATTCCATGTCTGGTTCATTACCCAGTCCTCCTGTGGCAAAGAGGCCCAATAGAGTTGTAAGTTAGTTGGATCCCACGTGGAAACATAGTACTCTGTGGCCACATCGCCCCATGGTTGTGTTTCGCTGTTCATCTGGAGTCCTGAACCATACAGCGAAACGTAGTAAACGTATGAAGTTGGATAAATGTATTCGGTCTTTTGCCATACTCTGCTGATGGCTAATGACGCTAAAGTGTTATTGCCTACCGTGTCAGCAAACCCACTTACAAGTTCGGCTTTATATGTATAATAGTCAGCGTCAACCATAGAATAATTAGCGTATACCCATAGCCTGTAAGTCACAGGGGCGTTTTGAACACCTAAGATACTATAACTTGGTGTTGGCACTTCACTATAATGAATTGCTTCCTCCACTAATTGAGCGTCCGTCAGATACATTGGGTTCTTAGTCACACTATATAGTAACATCAATGCCTGCCCCCCCATAACTGAAACGTCCAAGAAGTAGGGTTGTGGATAAACGTGTACACCAGGGTTAGGGTTGGTGATTGGCGGTAACGTAAATTCGCCGTAGATAGGATTCCTCCAAGACAGTGGAATTGTAATGTTTGATGGGCCGTTAGTAGAATCTATTAAAGCGTAAACTGTCGTTGAGGATTTAATATTCCACCCTATTACCAGGGTTGAACTTGGTGGGGCATTTACTGTAGTTAAGACGGGTACTTGAATCTCTACCGGATAGTATGGCGGGGAACCGCCACTTCCGCCTGCTTCAATAGGAACGTTAGTTAAAGTGACTGAGCCTATTGTCTGCAGAATGTTAGAATTATACGCTATTTGGACAGTGATAGTTATGTTTGCCGTAGTCGCAGTTCCCCCACCGTTCATCCAAATGAAAGTAGTCAGTACTCCGGAAACGTTTAGTGTGTTTTGATAAGTGAAGGGAAGTTTTCCAGTACCGTTAGTGATTAAGGAAATACCGTAGGAGGTGTTGAGCGGTATATCTTCAAAGAAGTTTAACCCTATGGTAGTACCGCTAAACACTGTTCCTACGTCCATGCCAGAAGTTTCGTTAATGATATACCCGTATGTAGTATAACCGTTTACTGTGGTAACGTATGGGTCTTTATGGTACCACATCGGAATATAGACGTATGCGTATTTGCTTTCATTTTGCCACTGCGATAACCAGTCAGCTATTGTTGTATACGTGTTGGAGTATTGTGGATTATCTGTCGTCTCTTCTAGAGTTATTGTGGCCATTAGGAAACGGGCAATTGATGAAGTATAAGACCACTCGTTATAAGTCTGTAGCTGATTGTAGTAAGCACTCCATGCCTGTTCAGCCATCGATAACGCCTGCGAATTACCATATTTTCCTAGCAACGCTAAAGCGTAGACTATTTCGCCTTCATAATAGTTCTCACCCCAATCTGCCTCCCACCAGTAATTAGGGAGTGTTGAGGGGTTATACACTGTAAAATTAGAGGGGATTAAATCACTGACTATCTGGGGGGGCGAAACTAGGTAATCGACAGAAGGCATTAGAAAGAAACCGTATGTCCCTGGACTATTGATATTTTCGAAAGCTATTTGTACCCACTGGAAGTATCCAGATAGAGTAATATAGTTTCCAAAGTAGAGAGTATTCCTAACCTCCGTTGGGTCACTCATATAAACTACATATCCCGGCATATCGACGTAAGGATTGTTAGTAGACGCAGGGAACATAAATAATAGTTGAAAATTACCTATCCAGCTGGGAGCATACCGCGTACTTAACAAAAACCATTTGCCGAAATTATTGCCTAGATACGTCCATGATACGTTGTTTTCATTCTGATAATTCTTTAAAATTCCTGTGGGGGTCTCAAGTATCGTATACCCTGTCCCTATCGTCGCTAGCCCGTTATAACCGACATAAATCCACGACCCATTGACAGGTGCAGAGGCTAACACTTCAATTGCGTCACCCTGTCCCAAGATATAAGAAACCCAAAATGTGGCACCAAGATAATCACTAGTCCATGATTCGTTGAAAACAACATAGCTTCCGTAGTCTTTGACACTGAATACAGGGCCGAATACCGTTGGGTATAATGTTGAAATAGAGCCTACGTAAACGCCCGTATTCCCTTGAGTTGAAGGAGTCGGCCCTGGAACCATTAACCCTACTCCTACCAGTAAGGGTACCGTGGATAAAGTCCCTAAATTATAATACTTTGGTAACATTGATGATGGTACCGTTACCACCACTTGGTGCCATTGCCCGTTAGCTGGGAAATATACGGGCATGTCTGTTAATACGTATGTGTTTGTACCGTTTATCCAATCGAATAGCAAATATACCCTATTTATTGATGATGACTGTAGGAACAACGTTATATTAAATTTCACAAACTGACCTTGGTAGTTATATTGCCCCAAAATCCCGTTTAAAGACGCGAAAGGAAGATAGTGAGGTAATACATTAATGACAGGAAAGTTAAACTGTAACTGTTCAGACGGCGTGCCGAAAAGACTAGGGCCTGTTAGATTCAAATAAGTCTTTGCATTGTTTAGTAATTGCGCTGCCGAATCATTCGTTAGTGTTACAGGGGTCAGCGATTCCCACGGTGGATTTTGGCCTCCAGTCCCTCCAAACCCGCCGTCAACTACAGGATTCTCCAATCCTTGTTCCATCTCTACTAGAATCCCGTTAGGATACTGAACCACGTTACCATACAAGTAGGTTATTGCTAACGTAGGATTGTAATAACTCCTTATGCTCATTGTATTGGACAATGGATTCCCAACGATATCATAGAACCCGTTGGTGTACCCGGACAAGCCGTTAATGGTTATAGGCTGAACTGGGTTTAATGGGTATTCGAATCTCTTTATGAATAAACCGCCTATGTCACCTTGTCGGATAAACTGGAGTGTAGAATTAACGTAAGTATTATAGCTTTGCCACCATGGTGCAATGCTTTCCAGAAACTTTGCATTATCGTCTATCCAAAAGCTTTGGTTCACGCTAGGTGCTTCATGGAAAGCGTACACCCCGGTAGGGCTTTTAGACCATAATTGATTGATTTCGGCGTTTACCGCGTCTTCAACATAAAGGGGTGGTAGGTTAGTTGACGCCAAAGAAATGTTAGCAATTAGTCCTAATATAAATAGTATAAGAACTAAGTACGCTTTCACTCTTCCTCACCTCCTCCTAGCTGTCTTGTCAGAATCCTTGCACCTATTATCGCCACTACAAAAACGAAAACGTAGATTATGTAAGATGGTATCAAACCGAAGAAACTCACTAAAAAAACGGAAACTACACCAAAAACCGCTAAGCCTGCAGATCCCATAAACTTCCACCCCACACCCATGAAAATTAGAACTAAGACAGCCCCTATAATCCACGAAACCCACGAAGGTAGACTAAATGTGAAGCCTTGGTTTTGATAAACCTTCACTGAAGTCGTAGTGTTTGTTTGGACAGTCTGCGGAAATATTTGGAAAATTGTGTAGTTTACATTCACCCAAACTACGTCTACATATTCTATTTGTGAATTAATAACTGGGACTCTTGCGTATCCTGTGCCGTTTGGCAGTGTATACCCTTCCGCCACCTCTGTTAGATTATTCGAGTTAGTTCCTACAAAGATAGCATATGGTTGTGGAGTGCCATTTACAGGACTGAACTGAAACTGCAGGTAGAAATAGGAATATGCAGGGGGGTTTACCGGTGGCGTTGAAACTATATTGATACTATAAGCTGAACCAAGCAGTGAGAAAATAGGTATAACTAACAACAGAAGTGGCCACTTCATTAAGCGTAAAAAAGAGTACGGATTTAAAAAAGGCCTAACTTGCTCCTATTAAAACTAATACCTCAAAAGCTAGAAAGACTAAACCTATAAAGAAGTTCAGTGCTGGGACTACGAGAGAAAAGAAGTGTTTCTCTTTCAGGAAGTAAAAAGATAACAATAACGCGTAGACTGAAGCACTAAAAGCTGTATAAAGCATTGTGTTGAATCCTGGATAGAATATCTTTTCATAAAGACTAACAAACAAACCTATATCTAGAAACCATGATAAGAAGAAAATCCCTACATAACTTAAAACCCTAAACCATGGCTTTTGGATCAAAGACATAAATGAAAATAAAGGAAAAAGATTTTATCTTTTATGGAATTAGATAGGCGTTATACGGGCTGAGAGATACGCTTAGAGGTATTCCGTAATAATAGTACAAGAACATGGCTAACGCTTGAACGCTTACTATTGTAGTTTCGGCGTTCGCTATAATAAGTCCCGGCCATTCTGCCTCTTCTGGAAGCCCTCCAGATAAAGTCCCTCCATATTGACCCCAAGTTTGCTCAAGTGTACTGACTACCGTAGGTCTCGAAGTTGAAAACACTGGATCGTTAGTGAAACCTGTCTCGAAACCGCCTATATTGGTAGGGGCTAAAACAAATGTATTTTGTCCGTTTATCTCGGCATAACCGCCCCCCTGCCATTGAGTTTGAGTAAGCGTATTCAGAATCGGCATTACTTGGCTCCATGAAATATATCCGTTCCCTGCTAACTTTGAACCTAACGCAACTGCCTCAGCATAACGCAATGTATCGTTACCACCTTCTGAGAACACTGAATACAAATTACCGTTAGCGAAAATAGCGAAAGTATAATATAACCCGTGGTTTCCCTGATAGAAGTTATATATATCGTTCCATGCTGATAAAGCGTTACCCCATTGCCCTGTATCCGTATAATATAAACCTTCTTCTTCATATGTCAATGGGTCGTAATAGCCTCCGCCGAATCCTGTCGAATACGTTTGATTCAAATCAATAATACTAAAGTTCAGTATCTCTGCCCATATCTGCCCTCCGTTATTCTCATTGACGACAACCAAACCGCTCTTGTAAGGATATGCGTTAGGGAAGAACAGATTAAACGTATCATTCTTATATGTGGGCCAATTATTGTTTATTGCGTCGTAGAAGGTTATTCCTAAATCTGGTTGCCAAGGATAGCCGAATAATGATGCATAGTAGCTTACAGGTTGATTTCCATTTTTACCCCATACGCCTACAGCACTCTGTATATAATAAACAGTACTATTAAAAGAATTATGAAGCGGTGATAATGAAGGCGATTCTTCAGTAAGCATATCCATCATTTCTTGTACATGCCTTATCGTCATTCTGAAACTATGAAAGTATTCGTCAGGATATGGAGGAAGAGCTATGCTAAACGCGTTTGGCGGTACATTAAGCAAAGGTGAAGCAGGATAGAAATATTGTCCAGACCATGTATATTCCCATGCTGTGCTGTTTATCTCGTTTAGTACAACCCCGGAAGCTAAGTAAGGTTGAACAGTCTGAACGTAATTCGCTGTGTAATTAACGTTAACTATAACTTGAACAGACCATACACCCGGCGAAAGGTTCCCGTAATTTACAACCTCATTAGCCTCAAAAATATTCACCTTATAATAATAAATATAGCCTGTCCTAGAATCAACTACCTCATCGCCATACGTGTATGCGTCATATGACACTGAAACTTTAGTAGTAGTCTCGGAAACCAGACTAACGGAAATACCGGGGGTGAAACTTTCTGGAACTGGAGTAGTAATAGGTCCACCGGTATGCTCAGGAGTACCGTAAACAGGAGTACCGTAAACAGAAGGACTATTAGCAGGAGCACCGGGTACAAAATACGCAGTAGAACCATTAGTATAAGTAACTAAAAATAATGCTGAAGGTGAAGCATATTCTGGAACATAACCATAGCCGTTAACATTCTCACCCATATTGAGTAAGTAGTTAAGTCCCATTGATATCTCATTCTGTATTGTAGCTATCAATGAATTGCTGAAGTAACCGGTTTGCAATAACAGGAAACCCGCAAAAGCGCCTCCTGTCGAAGCATGGATTTCAACCTCAGAAGTTGAGAATGTTGAACTAACTTGTGTAGTGGCATTAGTTACTAGCTGATTCCCAATATAGTAGGCTACCCATATTTCGCTAGAAGTAACCCCTACTTCTAAAGTAAACGCTTGCCAGGGTTGAGGCACTGCATTTATTTGTTGCCATACGGCTAATCCTTGAGAAGTATATACGAATATCGCAGGGCCTGAATACCCATTAACTGCTCCTGGATAGAATTCTATACCTACCATTGTACCTCCGTTAGAAGATACTGAGCCAGGCCATGCGCCGCCTTCGAAGTTTACAGGTGTTGAAGGACCTAAGACTAAAGCTATCTCGTCTGCGGGCGGGTTTGAAGCATTAACCATTACAGCCTGTAACGTATATACTCCGTAAGTTGCCGTAATACTGTTATTCAGAATAACGTAACCGCTTTGTCCAGTAGTTTGTGTTAGCAGAAACCCTGAGGTATAACCTATGGGGCCGTTTAGACTAGTGTACCCTGCTGAACCTCCTTCTGATGAGATCCCACCACTGTTTAACCAGAAATTGAATACCGTGTCTTCACCATTGCTTACTACTGCGTTTGTTATCCCGCTTAATGTGGGTGCGATAAAAATAGACAGGATTAATATTGAAAGGAGCTGTTTTCCTTTCATTGAAGGGCCAAAAAGAGAATGGTTTTATAAAGGGCATAATCCAAGAAGGGGCCTAGAAGATGGTGAAACTATCTAACTAACACATATGTTATGTTTTTTGCAAACATGATCTAGGGCCGAATCCGTATTAGCGAACTCCTTCCGACAGACAGGGCAGGTCGTCATATGCTCAGTATAACGTACATGTAGTTTCAGTGAGACGGAAGAACTAAATGGCGTGAGACAGAGAGGGCATACGTAAGGACTGATGGCTTTTGATATCAGTAATTTGTAGAGATAGTCGGGTTCTGTAAGTAAATCGGGATTGTAGATCAGCATTTTCACGACCGCCCGTATTAGCCGTTTCTGTTCCTGCGTAAGAGAGTGGTAACGTTCTAACTCTTCCGTTGAGACATGAATCATTATGCCCTTATGATTGCTCAGGTACTTCTTAGTACCTGACTCCGTCATTTGGGAAAAAAACAGTTCCTTCTCCCTTCTCATAGTCTGATCCCCCTCTGTATACATGTTTCATGAAGCATGTATACAGATGTATACGTCACCATGGCATCAAGTATACGTGAGATGAATAGTGTGTTCATAGCTGGATCCTCTCGACTCTGGCTTTCAACTCCTTACCAGCTCCATCTTCGTCTAACAACCTTGAGATGGCGAGTCTCACAGCCTCGCTTCTACTGTAGCCATGTTTCATGGCGTAAATGTCGAGCAGATAGAGCATCTCATCCTCAATCTTACACGTGAGGACTTTCATTGTGATCCTAGCTCCTCTGTCTCGTAGTAAACACTGTTCTCGTCTATGACCAAACGTTTCGCTTCGAAGTGTATCGCTATATATCTTCGATCCACTACTGCCCACAGTATTCGTTCTCTGTTGACGAGATACGT
>Ga0167615_1000623_pt1 | contig 10159 bp, 4 predicted proteins | sample BED_Mat_host_9_1_FD_111800 | JGI IMG/M metagenome (GOLD analysis project Ga0167615, IMG submission 111800) | Extremophilic microbial mat communities from Yellowstone National Park, USA - BED_Mat_host_9_15 (v2) (version 2) | ecosystem: Environmental > Aquatic > Thermal springs > Hot (42-90C) >... | reverse complement strand
CTACGCATCACTAGCGCGCTCAGAACTCGATGACTTTCAATTCCTCATTTTAGGATACCATCAAGCCAATAGGTTGTGCCAACACTAAGTCCAGACACTTTCAATTCCTCATTTTAGGATACAGCTGTTAACTGGTACACTTCGAGATATGACGACCCACTCTTTCAATTCCTCATTTTAGGATACGGGTAAACTATTTATGTAAGTGTGTGTAGTTATGTTCTTTCAATTCCTCATTTTAGGATACTCCACCACGAGAAGGTTCCGACCTTTGGAGGGGAAAAACTTTCAATTCCTCATTTTAGGATACTAATCCAAAAAAAGCCGTGGCTTATATTATCAAATATATCACTTTCAATTCCTCATTTTAGGATACCAAGCACTTGGAACATGGATATTTTCAGGTGTTCAATCTTTCAATTCCTCATTTTAGGATACTGGGGACAGGGTTAAGGAGTGTCGCACAATCATAATGGTGTTCAATCTTTCAATTCCTCATTTTAGGATACAACATGTGTTGGAGGTATGTTAGTGCGTCGTGCAGGCTACCTTTCAATTCCTCATTTTAGGATACGTCAAAAGTGGTAGGAGTAGCCACGTCAACAACTAGTACCTTTCAATTCCTCATTTTAGGATACCGCAAATAATGGATGTGTTTCAAATTCCAAAAGCGCAGCACTTTCAATTCCTCATTTTAGGATACAGGTGAATAATACCAAAACCAGCTAATGCGCCAAGCACATCTTTCAATTCCTCATTTTAGGATACAGGAATAGTGTTTTAATTATAGCTCTTATATTCCTTTTAATTCCTCATTTTAGGATACGCTCATCTCCAAGAGCTTATTTTAGTGCCCCTGACCTTTCAATTCCTCATTTTAGGATACCAGTAACCCTGGTCATATGCAACATCTGCAAATGGCGGACCTTTCAATTCCTCATTTTAGGATACAAGGGCTGCTTTGTTCCTCTATGTGAACTGTATATCTGCTTTCAATTCCTCATTTTAGGATACTCTTTCTTCAGTGCTTGACGACGTGGTTCGGATGGCTTTCAATTCCTCATTTTAGGATACATACCGTCAGGGCTGTTTTACTTTTTATGCTAGACTGTCTTTCAATTCCTCATTTTAGGATACAGTGGAGAGGGTGGGTGAGAGGAGGGTGAACGTCGACTTTCAATTCCTCATTTTAGGATACAAACAAGTGTCTCTGCATCCTTGCGTCATCTGTGGCTTTCAATTCCTCATTTTAGGATACGAGCTATTCCTCAAACTCGCGGAGCGCCGCTCGTCTTTCAATTCCTCATTTTAGGATACGAGCCCCTTAACCTCCTTCTGCCCCTTGTAGGCGTAGACGCGCTTTCAATTCCTCATTTTAGGATACTTTCCTCTCCTCTTCACTCCAATCCTTAGATAAAAATACTTTCAATTCCTCATTTTAGGATACTCGTCGAAAAGCAGTAAGGCAGTATTGGGGAACAGGCTTTCAATTCCTCATTTTAGGATACGGGCGCGGGCTACTTCCTCCTCCACCTGTAACCGTCAACTCCTTTCAATTCCTCATTTTAGGATACGCGGGTGAGTGAAAAATGAGTGAATCGGAAAGTTTACTTTCAATTCCTCATTTTAGGATACGCGTTTGCGAAGAGGTACGCCGAGCTCCTCACTAGAGCACTTTCAATTCCTCATTTTAGGATACTGGTATAGAGTTCGATGTCCCCCCGAGTGCCACGGCAGTGACTTTCAATTCCTCATTTTAGGATACAGCGTTGCGGCTAATGGCTTTGAGCCAAAAGGTGAGCTTTCAATTCCTCATTTTAGGATACAAGTGTGCCAGCCACAGAGCCTGATAGGCTGGGTAAATTCTTTCAATTCCTCATTTTAGGATACCGACGTAGGTGAGTGTCGCGGTGTACTGCACACTAACAGCTTTCAATTCCTCATTTTAGGATACCGGGGGTATCACAAGCACCGAAAGAGATAATGTAGGAACTTTCAATTCCTCATTTTAGGATACAAGAGGGATGCCCTTCATAGTTAGAAAAAAAGATGTGGCTGCTTTCAATTCCCCATTTTAGGATACGAGGCTAGAGAATTAGCAAGGGTGATGTCTCAATGAACACCCTTTCAATTCCTCATTTTAGGATACCCGACTGAAGCAACTATTGAGAAGCCCAGCACGAGGAGAACTTTCAATTCCTCATTTTAGGATACAAAGCCGCATTCCACGCATACATCGTAGTTCGACTGTCACTTTCAATTCCTCATTTTAGGATACTCTAAAAGATTCGGCGATAGACAGAGACAGGCTCCTTTCAATTCCTCATTTTAGGATACACGTCTGGTATAGTCACCTCCTTCCCTTTGAGTTTGCTCTCTTTCAATTCCTCATTTTAGGATACACGTGTTGCGACCCGGTCTTTCGGGCTTGGCTTAGCTTTCAATTCCTCATTTTAGGATACAAGTTGAGGCTGAAGAACTGGTGTTTAAAGCATCGAGCTTTCAATTCCTCATTTTAGGATACAATCGTGTAGGTGAGTGGGTCGAAGCACGCCACCGTGTGTCTTTCAATTCCTCATTTTAGGATACTTGACACTGGTCGGCGAGGTGCGAGACTTGCTAGTTTCGCTTTCAATTCCTCATTTTAGGATACCACCCATTTCAGCCACGACCCCAGTGCTTACATTTACTTTCAATTCCTCATTTTAGGATACAATACCTGCTTGTTCACCCGCTTCCAAGAAGAGACAAGGTCTTTCAATTCCTCATTTTAGGATACCGAGCCTATAAGCTGGCATCCATACTCTCAGACAGCTTTCAATTCCTCATTTTAGGATACCCAGTGGCTGTGAACAGAGTAACCATAAAAATGAATAACTTTCAATTCCTCATTTTAGGATACCTTTTAGTTGTGCCCCCATCCCCATCCCTTGTCGAGTTCCTTTCAATTCCTCATTTTAGGATACTCACGCCCGATTTGGCGGATAAGTACGTTAAAACTATTTACCTTTCAATTCCTCATTTTAGGATACCAGACGGAAAAAGTACTACAATTTTTGAAGAAAACGGGGATCTTTCAATTCCTCATTTTAGGATACTCAAACTCATGTACATAAATACACGGGGTAACAGTCTTTCAATTCCTCATTTTAGGATACTTTACTAACAATAGTGGTGGAAGTGTTACGGTTTCCTTTCAATTCCTCATTTTAGGATACTCATAAAGCGAAGGCGCATCCGCATCGGGAATACCATAATCTTTCAATTCCTCATTTTAGGATACCTTGAGGCTAAGGCACAATAGGGTTCACAGTTTCCCAGTCTTTCAATTCCTCATTTTAGGATACTCACTAATTCACAGACGGAAAGAGTCCTACAATACTTAACTTTCAATTCCTCATTTTAGGATACCGGAAAAAACGGGTGCAAAAGGGCTTGACAACCCATTTTCTTTCAATTCCTCATTTTAGGATACGGTTCAAGACAGAAGTTGCAAAGCAACAGCAGTGGCTTTCAATTCCTCATTTTAGGATACTTATGACGAATTCGCCTAATGTTTGTATTATTTCGTATCTTTCAATTCCTCATTTTAGGATACTAGATATAGATGTGATATGGGCGCACAAGTATAATACTTTCAATTCCTCATTTTAGGATACGAAAAGAAAATAGAAAAAGTGGGGTGGGGTAAGCTATCTTTCAATTCCTCATTTTAGGATACTTGAAATTTATGATGTTGGTCTACCGTTCACACCAGAGTCTTTCAATTCCTCATTTTAGGATACATATATCACTGAACGGGAAAGGCAAACTAGAGCATCTTTCAATTCCTCATTTTAGGATACTATACACTATAACAATAACTACGTAGGTGATTAGAAAAACTTTCAATTCCTCATTTTAGGATACTTTGCTACTGATAAAGGTGGATGGCTTGAAGGAATAATCTTTCAATTCCTCATTTTAGGATACTCGTTATAGCTTAGCTATATCAGAAAAAAAAGGGGTCTTTCAATTCCTCATTTTAGGATACTAGACGCACAGCATCAGCTCAGTTAGCACAGTGGCAAGCTCTTTCAATTCCTCATTTTAGGATACACGGCTTTTCAACGACTCTAAAGCCATGAGTAAGCTAATCTTTCAATTCCTCATTTTAGGATACCCGTTTTCCTGGAGTTCCACTGCCTTAACGTATACTTTCAATTCCTCATTTTAGGATACTTTTGAAGTAAGTCAATTTGTGGTTAAGGCGCGAAAAATCTTTCAATTCCTCATTTTAGGATACAAACTATGTGCAAAATCAAGGACACCTTGAGATTTATCTTTCAATTCCTCATTTTAGGATACTAATAATTTTTTGGGTTTAAACATGACCCAAAACCAAACTTTCAATTCCTCATTTTAGGATACATACAATTATATCGTCAAATGTAGCTCACAATCTAGTGTTCTTTCAATTCCTCATTTTAGGATACCACCACGCTGTATGGCTATGCTATCGCATTAGTATCTTTCAATTCCTCATTTTAGGATACACCAGAGGAAGATGGCGATAGGTTTCTACTTCATGAGTATACCTTTCAATTCCTCATTTTAGGATACCTACGGCTGGAACTGATAAGGTGGGGGTGTTCTACGCTCTTTCAATTCCTCATTTTAGGATACTTGTAGCGCCTAGGGCGCTTATGTGTTGTACTTTGCTTTCAATTCCTCATTTTAGGATACAATCAATCGGCTTCATCCGGCAGCGCAAGTATAACCACTTTCAATTCCTCATTTTAGGATACCAGCGGTCTACAGCTTGGGTTAGGTGGAGCGTACTACGCCTTTCAATTCCTCATTTTAGGATACTAACAGGTACACACCAAAACCGCCGGCAAACCCAACCTTTCAATTCCTCATTTTAGGATACAAAAACATGCAAATAGTGTGGGTGCCGTTACCGGTTTTGGACTTTCAATTCCTCATTTTAGGATACTTGTTATATCGGTCTCTATCAGGCTACCGACACTGTTAAGCTTTCAATTCCTCATTTTAGGATACACCAAAAGGCCCGTCCACCGTGTATTCATACACCGGGTCTTTCAATTCCTCATTTTAGGATACGACGGCGTACCGCCGCCGGGGGTACATTTAAAAGCAAGTGCTTTCAATTCCTCATTTTAGGATACCAAGCCTGGTGAGGTTGAGGCGAGCCGCATACGACTCTTTCAATTCCTCATTTTAGGATACGCTGGTAACGTAATGGTTGATGTGGAGAATTATCCTTTCTTTCAATTCCTCATTTTAGGATACAATACGCGGTGCACTTACGTAAACAAGGGTTCAGTAACTTTCAATTCCTCATTTTAGGATACGAAACGGTGTACTCGACATCGAGACAGGCCAACTCTTTCAATTCCTCATTTTAGGATACCCCAGCAGCCTCGGGTTCACACCGGCCTCGGTGACCTTTCAATTCCTCATTTTAGGATACCGAAAACGCTTTTGCTCTGCTGCGCCTGAAGCGCTCTTTCAATTCCTCATTTTAGGATACTTTATGAAATACGGTAAAAGCTACTGTGGGGAGTGGGTGCTTTCAATTCCTCATTTTAGGATACGCGACTTGGGTGACTCTCCGCGCAATGATCTGGTACTTTCAATTCCTCATTTTAGGATACCATCCGCCTCAGCTCAGGCTCAGACTCAGACTCCTTTCAATTCCTCATTTTAGGATACTGGGGATCGTGTACTGGTTGATTGGTCCCATGTGTATGTCTTTCAATTCCTCATTTTAGGATACACGCCACCACGATAGGTGTACCCATCCTCTTCATAGTCCTCTTTCAATTCCTCATTTTAGGATACCGCATAACTAGAGCTCTAATCATACCATAGTGTTCAAAGGCTTTCAATTCCTCATTTTAGGATACTAAGCTTGGTTTTAACCACTTCAACACTAGAAATTTTGCCTTTCAATTCCTCATTTTAGGATACGGTGGACACCCTGTCGCAGTCGGAGGACTAGTACGTGAAATTTTGCCTTTCAATTCCTCATTTTAGGATACCATTAAAGAAGACGTGGGTTAAGTATGCTGAGCACTTACCTTTCAATTCCTCATTTTAGGATACCGGGGGATCCGCGGCCTGCTTCAACCTGACACGACGACTCTCTTTCAATTCCTCATTTTAGGATACTCGTTAGGCAGTGTGCCCCTTAAGAAGTTTCTCGAAGCTTTCAATTCCTCATTTTAGGATACCCCCGTGGTTGAGGGGGTTGGGCTAAGTTTGGACGAGGCTTTCAATTCCTCATTTTAGGATACGAGGCCTACCTCAAAAGCAGGGAGGAGACAGCGAAGTGAGTCTTTCAATTCCTCATTTTAGGATACAGCATTATGAACCGTGCTATCATGCAACACAAGCACTCTTTCAATTCCTCATTTTAGGATACCTGTGATGTCGTCGTCTAGTTCGGGTTCGGATGGTAAGATCTTTCAATTCCTCATTTTAGGATACCGGATAATCGATACCGCAAAAGAAACACAAATACTTAGTAACTTTCAATTCCTCATTTTAGGATACTATGATTATGGGAAGAGAATCGCGCGTAAATGGAAGCTTTCAATTCCTCATTTTAGGATACATAAATGTAGGGGGGAAATAACCCCCCTACATGAGCCAACTTTCAATTCCTCATTTTAGGATACTTTTTTGTATGGACACACAGCACATCAAGGGAACAAGTCTTTCAATTCCTCATTTTAGGATACAGGAGTTGAAGCCTATCGTGGTGCCGTCGGGCGCCGTTATCTTTCAATTCCTCATTTTAGGATACATAAGACCCGCCAAAACCGCAGTATCGACTTGAGACACCACTTTCAATTCCTCATTTTAGGATACATACACCCTGCGTTGTCCCAAAATCAGAAGGAGCATAGCTTTCAATTCCTCATTTTAGGATACATGGGTACAACACCGACAGCGGAAGCCTTAGAATACATCTTTCAATTCCTCATTTTAGGATACCGAAAACTATTAATACGTCTAACTCTGAGACTGATTTCTTTCAATTCCTCATTTTAGGATACTTGTGTGTGAATCCACTAAGCATCTTGATAAGTATTTAGCCTTTCAATTCCTCATTTTAGGATACATCTGTAAGTGTTCAACGTGGTTAAACCTATCTAATCTTTCAATTCCTCATTTTAGGATACTTGTTACCGTTCGTAATGTAGAGTAGGACGGAGGCACCTGCTTTCAATTCCTCATTTTAGGATACTGACTCGTGGTTACAAAGGCCGCCGAAAATGCCACGGTGTCTTTCAATTCCTCATTTTAGGATACAGGTGAAGTCTTCTAGGTAACGGTCGAAAATGATCCTTTCAATTCCTCATTTTAGGATACCGATGATAACTCCACCGTCAACAATTAAAGTGACCTTTCAATTCCTCATTTTAGGATACCTCACCCACTTCTTCGTCCTGGTCTTCTTGTGTTGGTGGCTTTCAATTCCTCATTTTAGGATACAAAAGCGTGTTAATATCCATATTCTCGTTGTACACTTCTACTTTCAATTCCTCATTTTAGGATACCAGAGCAATTAACCAGCAGGCAAGCCACCAGTCAGAGGACTTTCAATTCCTCATTTTAGGATACCAGAAGGAAAGGTGCTTACTGAGGACGAAATGACTTTCAATTCCTCATTTTAGGATACGCAGTGATTACGCCACGTGGAGACTTAGTTATGTATTCTTTCAATTCCTCATTTTAGGATACCAGTTAAGTGTCGACAGCCCTAAAGTCTTAAGGCTGATGCGCTTTCAATTCCTCATTTTAGGATACCACTCCGACGGCACTTGCCAACACACAGAACACTGCTTTCAATTCCTCATTTTAGGATACCGGTTGAGGCCGTACCAGCCGAGGAGGGTGATGAGTATACCCTTTCAATTCCTCATTTTAGGATACGGACATTGGTGGGGGCGATGATAGGCCTAGTTATAAGTCTTTCAATTCCTCATTTTAGGATACGAATGAAAATAAGCACTTTCCCACCTAACCCCTACCCAACTTTCAATTCCTCATTTTAGGATACCCGCTTTGTCGGTGCAGGTGATAGCTAATGAGAACGCTACTTTCAATTCCTCATTTTAGGATACATGTCGTAGATACTCCATTGCATTTAATTCATAGATTCTAACTTTCAATTCCTCATTTTAGGATACTTGTCCATATGGTTATTGACAAGCTTGACCACGTTTACTCTTTCAATTCCTCATTTTAGGATACTTGAAGCGTAAGGATTGGCTGGAAGGGTCGTGCTGGTGGCTTTCAATTCCTCATTTTAGGATACTCGTACCGCGTTAGCGGTGGGGAAGACATTAACGTGTACTCTTTCAATTCCTCATTTTAGGATACAAGACAAGAAGGCAATGGAACGGCTACAAGAAGAGATCTTTCAATTCCTCATTTTAGGATACTACTGAAGGAGGCGTAATTAGTCGTGGTGAGTTCCAAAACCTTTCAATTCCTCATTTTAGGATACAGGAGCAGGAAGGGGAAAACAAACCTGATGAAGGGAAGACTTTCAATTCCTCATTTTAGGATACTCTCTGATTATGGTTGTAGCGTTAGACGATACTAGTCTTTCAATTCCTCATTTTAGGATACCCCAACTGAGAATATTGTTAATCTTTGTTTCATCTACTTTCAATTCCTCATTTTAGGATACCAATCGCTATACCGCACCTTTTGCATTGTAGTATGTAATTGCTTTCAATTCCTCATTTTAGGATACATGGTCAGGTGGTCAAGCTATGAAAGTGGAATTTGACATCTTTCAATTCCTCATTTTAGGATACCGAAGGTAGCCTTACATACTGTCCTAAATGCGGGCATTACGCTTTCAATTCCTCATTTTAGGATACAATAAAGTGCAGATAGAGGTTAAAAAAGACACGCCTATGACTTTCAATTCCTCATTTTAGGATACAAGATGAAGCTAACAATCAATGACTCAAACATAATATACGACTTTCAATTCCTCATTTTAGGATACTTATCTTGCTGTTAGTTCGCCTACGGCCGGTTCTACTGTTTCTTTCAATTCCTCATTTTAGGATACCTGTTAGTAATAAAGCGCTCTTCCCTGTTCTATATTCTTTCAATTCCTCATTTTAGGATACACGTCCTATTGCAACGGCACCTAACGTGAACAGTGCTCCAACTTTCAATTCCTCATTTTAGGATACCAGGAAGAGGGTTTTCGCCGTCCCAGGTGGGCCCACAACTTTCAATTCCTCATTTTAGGATACGAGGAGGCTGAAAACGACACTATTTGCCGGAGAACCCGACCTTTCAATTCCTCATTTTAGGATACGAGGAGGAAGTAGCCCGCGCCGGCGCCGAGCACGTAGAACTTTCAATTCCTCATTTTAGGATACCAACCTGAGCGTCGAGGAGGCCGTGAACGTGCCTGTAGCGGCTTTCAATTCCTCATTTTAGGATACCAAAAAAGGGTAAATTTGCAATACTTACACATTTTAACCCCTTTCAATTCCTCATTTTAGGATACACTCCCACTCGTCGCCGCGGGAGTATACCATCTTTCAGTCTTTCAATTCCTCATTTTAGGATACGTGGGCTGCGGTCATAATGTCAGCGCGGCGCTACCCAATGCTTTCAATTCCTCATTTTAGGATACCGTCCTACAGACTCCGAGGTACGTTGAACAGGACAGCTTTCAATTCCTCATTTTAGGATACTTCACCCTGATGCAGCTGTGCGGGTGGACGCCCTCAACTTTCAATTCCTCATTTTAGGATACTGCGTATAGAGGGGGTAAGGAAAGAGCGTTATTATTCTTTCAATTCCTCATTTTAGGATACCTAACGATAAGACAACCTACAGGTGGATACTCTTTAAACACTTTCAATTCCTCATTTTAGGATACGAGCTTCATTCTCTAAACACATCAAGAACCCTTTTTATAACTTTCAATTCCTCATTTTAGGATACGAGTACGGCTATTATTTCGGGGAAGACAAAGAGTTGAACCACTTTCAATTCCTCATTTTAGGATACTTGTTTAAGTCAGAGGTTGGGAAGTTCGCTGTTATTACTTTCTTTCAATTCCTCATTTTAGGATACATGTTATAGGAATACTAAAAATAGCTGAGAT
>Ga0167615_1000620_pt1 | contig 10170 bp, 6 predicted proteins | sample BED_Mat_host_9_1_FD_111800 | JGI IMG/M metagenome (GOLD analysis project Ga0167615, IMG submission 111800) | Extremophilic microbial mat communities from Yellowstone National Park, USA - BED_Mat_host_9_15 (v2) (version 2) | ecosystem: Environmental > Aquatic > Thermal springs > Hot (42-90C) >... | reverse complement strand
TCCGGGATACAACTCAGCGGCTGGAGAGCGAATACAAAAGGAGGACCTAGGAATGCCTAGGTTTTCTGGAGCGGCCGGAGCGCAACCCTTCCTTGCGCGTGGCGCTTTGGCTTGGTCTTGAGTGCGGGCCGGCCCCGACCTTCCGCCGGTTGGCGGCAACCGGTGCTTCCGCGCCGGTCCGCTCCCCCTGCCCTACCCCTTCACCCCAGCCACCTGGCGACGGCGGCCGCTGGCCTTTTTCGGACTAAGCATCTCGGCAAGGAACGCACCGGTGTGGGAGCCGGTGCGAGCGGCGGTTGCCGCCACCTCCTCGGGGGTCCCCTCCGCGATCACCAGCCCCCCTTCGTCCCCGCCCTCAGGGCCGAGATCGATCAGGTGGTCGGCCGACTTGATCACGTCGAGGTTGTGCTCGATCAGGACCACCGTGTTGCCGGCATCGACAAGGCGCTGGAGGACCGCCAGCAGCCGCTCCACGTCGGCGAAGTGCAGGCCGGTCGTTGGCTCGTCGAGGATGTAGAGGGTGCGGCCGGTTGCGACCTTGGAGAGCTCGGTCGCCAGCTTCACCCGCTGGGCCTCCCCCCCGGAGAGGGTTGTCGCCGGCTGACCGAGCCGGATGTAGCCGAGGCCAACCGCCTCCAAGGTCTCGAGGCGGCGGCGGACGCGGGGGATGTTTGCAAACAGCTCCAGCGCCTGCTCGACCGAGAGGTCGAGGACGTCGGCGATCGTCTTGCCCTTGAAGCGGATCTCCAACGTCTCGCGGTTGTAGCGGCGGCCGTGGCACTGCTCGCAGGGGACGTAGACGTCGGGGAGGAAGTGCATCTCGATCTTGATCTGGCCGTCCCCGTGACAGACCTCGCACCGGCCGCCCTTGACGTTGAAGGAGAACCGGCCGGGGCGGTAGCCGCGGGCCCTTGCCTCGGGGGTGAGGGCAAACAGCTCCCGGATCACGTCGAAGAGGCCGGTGTAGGTGGCGGGGTTGGAGCGGGGGGTGCGGCCGATCGGGGACTGGTCGACGACGATCACCTTGTCCAGCTGCTCCAGCCCCCGGATCTCCTTGTGGCGGCCCGGCCGCACCCGCGCTCCGTTCAGCCGGTGGGCAGCGGCTTTGTAGAGGATCTCGTTCACCAACGTCGACTTCCCCGAACCGGAGACCCCGGTCACGCAGACGAAGACCCCAAGCGGTACCCGGACGTCGATCGACCGCAGGTTGTGTTCGCTGGCGCCAACGATCTCCAGCCACCCGGTCGGCTTTCTGCGGACGGTTGGGGTTGGGATCGACCGCCGGCCGGAGAGGAACTGCCCGGTCGGCGAAGCGGGGTTTGCTTCTAGGTCGGCAGCGGTCCCTTGCGCAACCACCTGCCCCCCGTGCTCCCCAGCTCCGGGACCGAGATCGATCAGGTGGTCAGCCGCCCGCATCGTCTGCTCGTCGTGCTCGACCACGATCACCGTGTTGCCGAGGTCGCGAAGCCGCTCCAAGGTCGCGATCAGGCGGGCGTGGTCCCGCTGGTGGAGGCCGATCGAGGGCTCGTCGAGGATGTAGAGGACGCCGACCAGGGAGGAGCCGATCTGGGTTGCCAGCCGGATCCGTTGGGCCTCCCCTCCCGAGAGGGTGGAGGCAGGCCGGTCGAGGGAGAGGTAGCCGATCCCTACGTTCACCAAAAACCGGAGCCGTTCAGCGATCTCGCGGAGGATCAAGCGGGCGATCTGCCGCTCGTGGGCGGTCAGCTCCACCCCTTCAACCCAGGCCAGGGCTTGGCGGGCCGAGAGGGCGCATAGCTCCTCGATCCGCATCCCAGCAACCCGCACCGCCCGGGACTCCGGCCGCAGCCGCGCCCCCCCGCAGGCAGGGCAAGGCTGGAGGGACATGAACTGCTCGATCCGTTCCTTGGTCTGCTCCGAATCGGTTTCCCGGTAGCGCCGTTCCAGCGCGCCAACAACCCCCTCGAAGCGGGCGGCGTAGGAGCGGCGGCGGCCGTAGCGGTTGCGGTAGGTAAGGGGCAGCCGCTCCCCTTCGGTGCCGTAGAGGATCAGCTCCCGGTGCTCCGCCGGCAGGTCCTTCCAGGGGCGATCGAGGTCGATGCCGTACCGCCTCGCCAGGGCCTTCGCTAGTTGCTGGTGGTAGCCGCCGGGGACGCTGCTCCAGGGAAGGATCACCCCTTCGTTGATCGAGCGGTCGGGGTCGCCGATCACCAACTCGGGGTCGACGACAAGCTGGGCCCCTAGGCCGGTGCAGACCGGGCATGCCCCATGGGGGGAGTTGAAGGAGAAGACCCGAGGCTCCAGCTCGACCAGGGAGGGACCGTGGACCGGGCAAGCGAACCGCTCGGAGAAGGAGAAGACCGTGCCCGGCTCGGGAAGGACCCCCGGCTCGATCCCGCCGACCTGTTGGCGGGCGCCGCGGGCGCCGGTTGCCCGAGCCTCCTTCGTCCCCTCACCTGCACCGCCGACGATCTCGATCTCCACCAGCCCGTCGGCAAGGGCCAGCGCAGCTTCCACCGAATCGGCCAGCCGCTTGCGCAGCCCCTCCCGCTCCTCCCGGACCACCAACCGATCGACGACCACCGCGATGTCGTGCTTAAACCGCTTGTCGAGGACGATCTCCTCCTCGAGCAGCCGGACCTCCCCATCGACCTTCACCCGGGCATACCCTTCCCCCTGGAGCTGCTCGAACAGCTTTCCGTACTCCCCCTTCCGCCCCCGTACCACCGGGGCCAAGACCAGGAAGCGGGCCCCCGCTGGCAGCTCCAGGACCTGGTCGACGATCTGCTCCACCGACTGTCCTACGATCGGCCGGTCGCAGATGTGGCAGTGGGGCTTGCCGATCCGCGCCCAGAGCAGGCGGAGGTAGTCGTAGATCTCGGTTACGGTGCCGACCGTCGAACGCGGGTTGCGGCTGGTCGTCTTCTGATCGATCGAGATCGCCGGCGAGAGCCCTTCGATCGCCTCCACATCCGGCTTCTCCATCTGGCCGAGGAACTGGCGGGCGTAGGCGGAAAGGGACTCGACGTAGCGGCGCTGCCCCTCGGCGTAGATGGTGTCGAAGGCAAGGGAAGACTTCCCCGAGCCGGAGAGGCCGGTGATCACGACCAGGGCGTTGCGGGGGATCGTAAGCGAGATCCCCTTCAGGTTGTGCTGGCGAGCACCCCGGATCACGATCCCCTCTGGCCCCTTAGCGTCCGGGGAGGGATTTGCTACTCTGCCGTCGGCAACGGCGCCACGGCCCTTCGCGAGCCGGTCGCGGCGTTGCGCGAGGGAGCTGTCTGGCGATGTTGCCATCTCTGCGAAGCCATAGTAATCTGGTGGCGGAGCAGCCCGGCTAAAACCGGGAAAAAGAACCACAGTGCGCCCGTAGCTCAGTGGTCAAATCCAACCTTCGGGGTGGAGAAGAGCGGCGGTCTTTCAAACCGCAGGCCGCGGGTTCGATTCCCGCCGGGCGCATTTTTTTATGGCCGAACCGGCCTAAAGGAGGCCGCCAAGCTCGGCGGCACCGACGGCAACGAGGACGGCGGCGATGAAGTAGCCACCGAACCGGGCCAGTAGCTGCTCATGGGCAAGGCCGCCCACGGCGTAGGAGAGGAGGGTGAGGCCGACGAAGGTGGCGATCGTTGCAACCGCAAAGCAGAGCAGGGAGGCGGCAGCAACGCCTCCTCCGATCGCCCCCGCGGCGAGCAAGACCGGCAGGATCGTCAGGTCAGGGGAGGCCGCAGCGCCGAAGGCGGCGAGGATCGCCACCCTGCTGCGAAGCCGCCCCGGGGGGCGGTCGCGATGGTGGTGATGCGGGTGGTGGTGATGGTGGTGGCCGTGCTGGTGGTGGCCGCCGCGGAGCTCAAGCACGGCAAGGACCGCCCCGGTCACAACCAACAGGCTTCCTACCAGCCACCGCTGGCCGCCGGCAACGACCCCTTTTAGCTGGAGGCCGACCCCAATCACCGCTGCGCCGAGGAAGAGGGAGGTCGCGACGTGGACCGCGCCTGCGGCCAGGCTCAGCCTTGCCACCCGTCTGCGCCCCATCCCCCTCCCCCGGGCCGCTGCTGCCAACGGCAGCCAGTGGTCGGGCAGGACCGCGTGGCCAAAGCCAACCCCTGCCGCTGCAAGGAGCAGCCCTGGGGTTGTGCCCGCAGCCACCTACCCGCCAGCGACGGCGGGCAGGATCGTCAGCTCCGCGCCGTCCTCGAGCGGCGTCGCCTCCCCCTCTAGGAACCGGATGTCCTCGCCGCCGACATAGACGTTGACAAAGCGCCGCAGGGTGCCGTCCCCCTCAGCGATCCGGGCCTGCAGCTCGGGGTAAAGGGCGAACAGGTTGCGTAGCGCCTCGCCAACCGTCGCCCCCTCGACCGTCGCTTCCGCTGCCCCGCCGGCGGCAGGGCGCAGCTGGACCGGGAGCTTGACCGTCACCGCCATCAACAGGCCGCCTTTGCTGCTAGCGCCTCCTCCAGGGAGGCGACCTTTGGCTGGATCCTCACCGTCTGGACGGTCCCCTTTGCCGCCTCGAGGGTCTTCAGCCCCTCGCCGGTGATCAGCAGCACTACCCGCTCCTCGGGGTCGATCTCGCCGCTGCGGGCCAGCTTCGCAAGCACCGCGGTGGCCACCCCGCCTGCGGTCTCGGTGAAGATCCCGGTGGTCCGGGCAAGCAGGGCGATCCCTTCGACGATCTCCTCCTCGCTGACGGCCTCCACCGAGCCGCCGCTCTGGCGAGCGACATCGAGGGCATAGGGGCCGTCCGCGGGGTCGCCGATCGCCAGCGACTTGGCGATCGTCTGCGGCTTCACCGGGGTGCAGTACTCCTTCCCTTCAGCAAAGGCCGTGGCAACCGGCGCGCAGCCGGCGGCCTGGGCACCGTTCATGACCGGCAGCTCTCCAGAGACCAGCCCCAGCTCCCGCCATTCGGCAAACCCCTTGGCAAGCTTTGTGAAGAGGGAGCCGGAAGCGATCGGCACCACGCACCGATCCGGCAACTCAAAGCCGAGCTGCTCGGCGATCTCGAAGGCAAGGGTCTTCGACCCCTCGGCGTAGTAGGGGCGGAGGTTGATGTTGACAAACGCCCACGGCTTCTCCGCTGCAAGCTCGGTGCAGAGCCTGTTCACCTGGTCGTAGTTGCCTTCGACGGCGACGAGGTTGGCGCCGTAGACGCCGGCAGCGATCACCTTCTGCTCCTCCAGGTCGGCGGGGATGAAGACGTAGGACTCCATCCCCAGCGCGGCGCCGTAAGCAGCAACGGCCCCAGCGAGGTTGCCGGTAGAGGCACAGGCCAACGCCTCGAAACCAAGCTCCCGCGCCCGCGCTGCTGCAACAGCGACCACCCGGTCCTTGAAGGAGTGGGTTGGGTTGGCGGCGTCGTTCTTCACCCAGACCTCCTTCAGGCCAAGCGCCTCCGCCAGCCGGTCGGCCTTGATCAGTGGGGTGCAGCCAGCCGGCAAGCCTACCCGGGAGGTCCGCCGGCTGGAAGGACCGGGCGGGCCTTCGACGAGGGGCAGGAAGTCGCTGTACCGCCAGATGTTCTGGGGCCCTGCCTGGATCCGCCGCTTCAGCTCAGCGACATCCCCGCCAGCGAGGTGGCTGTGGTCGTAGGTTGCCTCAAGCGGCCCAAAGCACCGCTCGCAGGCGTACTGCGCGCCAAGCGGATAGGTTGCGCCGCACTCTTTGCATCTCAGGTTCTCGATAGCCATCGGGCTCCTTTCTCTGGTCTTCGCCGGTCTGTGTGGCGAAGATCAGGCCCGCCACACATCTATCTGGAATTGGCACCTGCCCGTGTCCCGGGTGGTTGCCGGCGCTTCATCGGGCCAGTCCCTCCACGCCTCTTGATGTGTCCGGCTATTTCTGGCCCCGCACTATAGCAGTTCACTCCCCGCAAACTCCACCGAAACCGGCGGCGGCCGCCTCCACACGGTTACCCTTCTCCAGCCATGGACCGCCTGCTTGTAATCGAAAACCCGCGGGCGACCAACGCCCGACCGGCCTGGGTCGCCGCCGCCCGCCGCCTCCTCGCCGACCGCTTTGCCCTGGAGTGGCGGACCACTGCCGGGCCGGGGGATGGTCGGCGGCTTGCTGGCGCGGCAGGAGCGGAAGGGTTTAGCATCGTCGCCGTCCTGGGCGGGGACGGAACGGTCAACGAAGCGGTCAACGGCCTGGTGGAGCTCCCTCCCGCTAGCCGGCCAGCCCTCGCCCTGTTGCCAGCCGGCCAAGCCGACGTCCTCGCCCGCATCTACGGCATCCCCCGCACCCCCCACGCCGCTGCCGCCAAGCTGCTCGCCCAACCCCGCCGCCGAGCCCTCTCCCTAGGGGAGGTCTCTGGCCGCCGCTTCACCTTTGCCGCCGGTATCGGACTCGACGCGGAGGTCGCCGGCAGGGTCGACGCCCGGCCAGGGCGTAAGGCGCGGTTTGGCTCCCTTTACTACGCCGCCGTCGCCGTTGCCACCGCCCGCCGCTACCGCCACCGCCCGCCCGATCTAGAGGTGGTCTGGGAGGGCGGGTCCGAGCGCGGCCTTACCGTCGCCTTTCAAACCACCCCAACCTACACCTACTTCCGGGAGGTCGGGATCGCCCTCAACCCGCCGCCCCCAGGCTCGCTAGGCGGGGCGGTGCTGAAGAGCGCAACGGCTGCGGCAGCGGCAACGGTTTTCTGGCGGGGGGTGGTCCGCCGCCGGCCGCTTGCCAGCGGGCCGCCGATCCAGCCGCTGCCGCCGCAGCCTACCTTCCAGGTCAAGGTCCGCTCCGGTGGTCCGCTCCCGCTCCAGGTAGACGGCGACCTGATCGAGTTGGTCGGGGAGGCGACCTTCTCGACCTGCCCTGAGGGGGTCGAGCTGGTCTGCTGACCGCTACCCCACCCCGGGGGTAACGCGGTAGGCGTCGAAGACCGAGTCGGTGTTGCGCAGCCGGTTGATCGCTGAGCGCAGGGTTTGGGTGTCGGCGACTTCGACGACAAACCGGTTCTTAACCATCGGCGGCCGGGAGAGACAACGGGCTTCAACGATGTTCGCACCGCACTCGGAGAAGACCCGGGAGAGGTCCTCGAGCAGCCGGTGGCGGTCCCACGCCTCGACCTGGATCTCGGCAACCAAGGCGGTCTGCTGGGCACCGTCCCAGCTGACGGAGGTAAACCGCTCCGAGTTCCGCCGCAGCGCCCGCAGGTTGGGGCAGTCGTCGCGGTGGATCGTGATCCCGCGGCCCAAGGAGATGTAGCCGACGATCGGGTCGCCTGGCACCGGCCGGCAGCACTTGGCAAGGCGGACGAGGACGTCGTCTACCCCCTCGACCCGGATCCCGTACTGACCGGAGGGCTTGGTTGGCTTCCGGCGGTCGAGCTGCTGGGGGGTGATCAGGTTGCCGTCCGCCGACTGCCCCTGCTTGAGCCGCTGGAGCACCTTGTTGACCACCACCCGCGCCGAGATCTTCCCAGCGCCAAGGGCGAGGTAGAAGTCCTCGGCCTTGCGGAAACCCATCTCCTTGATCACCTCGGCAAGGAGCGGGGAGCCGGTCAGCCGTTGGGCTGGGAGGCCCTGCTTGCGCAGCTGCTCTTGGAGCAGTTCTCTGCCTTGGTGCTCGGTGTCCTGGCGGCTCTCTGCCCGGAACCACTGGGCGATCTTCTTGCGGGCGCGGCTGGTCTTGGCGACCGACAGCCAGTCCCGGGACGGCCCCCGCTCCCTGTTGGCGGTGATGATCTCGACGATGTCCCCAGATTTCAGTTCGTAGTGGAGGGGGACGATCTTCCCGTTCACCTTGGCGCCGACGCAGCGGTGGCCGATCTCGGTGTGGACCTCGTAGGCGAAGTCGAGGGGGGTAGCCCCTGCAGCAAGGGCCTTGACATCCCCTTTCGGGGTGAAGACGTAGACCTCGTCCTCGAACAGGCCGATCTTCAGCTGCTCCATGAACTCCTTGGGGTCGGTCAGCTCCCGCTGCCAGTCGAGCATCGAGTCGACCCAGCGCAGCCGCTCCCGCTGTAAGGCGCCCCCTTTCTTGCCCTCCGCTTCCTTGTACATCCAGTGGGCGGCGATTCCGAACTCCGCCATCGCGTGCATCTCGTGGGTACGGATCTGGATCTCCAGCGGCCGCCCCTGGGGTCCGACCACGGTGGTGTGGAGGGACTGGTACATGTTGAACTTGGGCATCGCGATGAAGTCCTTAAAGCGGCCTGGGAGCGGCTTCCACAGGGAGTGGATCACGCCCACGGCGCCGTAGCAGTCGTTCACGGTGTTGACGATCACCCGCATCGCCGTGAGGTCGTAGATCTCGTTGAACTCCTTGCCCTTGCGGGTCATCTTCGTGTAGATCGAGTAGAAGTGCTTAGCCCGGCCGGAGATCTCCGCTTCGATCCCGATCTTGCGCAGCTCCTCAGCAAGGAGCTCCCCAGCTTCCGCGACGTACCGCTCCCGCTCCGCCCGCTGCTGGGCGACTAGCTCCTTGATTTCCTGGTAGCGGCGGGGATGGAGGACCTGGAAGGCAAGGTCCTCCAACTCCCACTTCAAGGCGTGGATGCCGAGACGGTGGGCGATCGGAGCGTAGATTTCAAGCGTCTCCCGCGCCTTCTCGAGCTGCTTCTGCTTGGGAAGGGCGTCGATCGTCCGCATGTTGTGGAGGCGATCGGCGAGCTTGATGAAGATCACCCGCAGATCGGAGGCCATCGCCACGATCATCTTCCGGTAGTTCTCGGCCTGGGCCTCGTCCCGGGATTGGAAGGTGATCCCGGTCAGCTTGGTGACCCCATCGACGATCGTTGCGATCTCGTTGCCGAACCGCTCCCGCACCTCCTCGAGGGAGGCCGTCGTGTCCTCGACCGTGTCGTGGAGGAGGGCAGCGCAAAGGGTCTGCGTGTCAAGCCTCATCCCGGCGCAGATCCGCGCCACCGCTGCCGGATGGACGATGAACTCCTCCCCGCTTTTGCGCCGCTGCTCAGCGTGTTTTTCGCAGGCGAAGAGAAACGCCTCTTCGACCTTTTGGCGATCGATCCTTGGCCCACCCTCCCCTTCGTGCTCCGCGACGATCGCAAAGAGGTCTTCAAGCAGCTGGAGCTCGAAGGGGTTTAGCTCCGCCCTGCGCAGGACGCGGCTACCGTTCCCCTCCGCCCCGTCGGCGGCCTGCGTAGGACGGTGAAGGATCGCGTCAAGCGGCGGTCTTGCCCGTTCCTCTGCCATCCCCTACAGGGTAGGCGAGGCTGGGCTCGCCTCCGGCCGCTGCCGCCCGCGCCGCCAACAGCCGCAGCCGAGGTTCGATCGCTCCCCGCCATTCGTTGAGCTCCAGCACGCAGGCGGCGTCGATCGGCTCCCCCAAGGCAAGCAGCCGCCGCCCTGGAATCCGGCCTACCCCGAAGGCGATCCCCGCCAGCCGCTGCTCCCCTTCCCGGACCGCAAACCGCAGGTGGCGACCTCCGGAGAGCTCGCTTACCCCCTCCGCCCTCACCCCCTCGAGGAGGAGGGCGATCGGCGGGTTGCCGTGGCCGAACGGGGAAAGGAGGGCAAGCTCTTCAGCAAGGGCGGCGTCCAGTTCGCCGACCCGGGCCCGGGCATCCACGCGAACCCTCCTGCCCGGGAGGGACCGGCACCCCTCCTGGGCGGTGGCGATGAACCGGCTGCCAAACCGCTGCAGCTCGGCCCGCTCCACCTCGAAGCCGGCAGCAAGCCTGTGGCCGCCGTAGCGGCGGAGGTGGGGGGAGCAGGCGCGCAGCGCAGCGACAAGGTCGAACCCCTCTACCGAGCGGGCGGAGCCCCGCCCCCGCTCCCCCTCCAACGCCACTAGGGCAAAGGGGCGGTTGTAGGCCTCGACCAGCCGCGAGGCGACGATCCCTACAACACCGGGATGCCACCGTTCCCCAGCAAGGACGTAGGCGGGGCGGGGACCGAGCGCCCGCACCTGGCCTTCCGCTTGGGAGAGGATCTGCCGCTCCAGGCGGCGCCGCAGCTCGTTCGCCCGCTGTAGCTCCGCCGCCACCTCCCGCGCCCGTTGCGGGTCCTCGCAGAGGAGCAGCTCAAGCGAAGCGTCGGCGCGCAGCAGCCGGCCCGGGGCGTTGAGGCGGGGGGCAAGGCTAAAGGCAAGGTCCCGCTCCGTCGCCTTGGCAGCCTCGACGCCGCTTGCCGCCAGGAGCGCCCGCAAACCGGGCTTGGCGGTGGTGCGCAGGGTCCGCAGCCCCCGCTTCACCAAGGAGCGGTTCTCGCCGAGGAGCGGGACCGCGTCGGCAAC
>Ga0167615_1000615_pt1 | contig 10197 bp, 15 predicted proteins | sample BED_Mat_host_9_1_FD_111800 | JGI IMG/M metagenome (GOLD analysis project Ga0167615, IMG submission 111800) | Extremophilic microbial mat communities from Yellowstone National Park, USA - BED_Mat_host_9_15 (v2) (version 2) | ecosystem: Environmental > Aquatic > Thermal springs > Hot (42-90C) >... | reverse complement strand
GTGTGATCTCGCGGACATGCCGCCCGTCGGATAGGACACGCCGTGCTCCACCTGAGGTGATGGTGTGCAGGCCCTGCCGGTGGTCTACATCGACATCGTCTGGATGGTCAACTTCATCATGGATTTCGCGTTGCTCTGGACGACCGGTTGGTTGATGAAGCGCCGGCCGCGCTGGACGCGGCTTCTGGCGGGTGCCTTGCTGGGCGCGACGTACGCGCTCGCGCTGTTTGTCCCTGCCCTGTCCCTTGCCACCACGTGGCCCGGCAAGGCGCTGGTGTCGGTCTTGATGGTGTGGCTGGCCCTGCCTCACCGCAACGCGCTCGATCTCGCCCGCCTCGTCGGCGTCTACTACCTCGTGTCGTTCATCGTGGCTGGGGCGAGTGTCGCTGCCCGCTTCGCCGTGCCCGGCACGACGCTCAACCACGCCCTGTGGAGCGATCGCGGCGTGACCTTCTCGACCTCGGGCGAGACGCTCGGCCTCATGGTGGGTCTGCCGCTCGCCGTCGAGGGTCTCAAGCGCCTCGCCGCCCGCCTGAAGCGGGAAGCGCGCGTCGAGGCGTCGCTGGTCGATCTCGAGGTGCAGTTCGACGGGATTTCCATCCGCTGCCGCGCCCTGGTGGACACGGGCAATGCGCTGGTCGATCCCGTCTCCAAGCGACCTGTGTCGCTGGTCGACGCCGACGTCCTCATGCCAGCCTTTCCAGAGCCGGTGCGCGAAAAGTTGGCCGCCGGCGCGGACCTGTTGGATGCCTTGACCGAGGCGTTGCCCGGCACACCGCTCACCGTGGTGCCGTTTCAAGGGGCATCGGGCCGCGGCCTCACGGTCGCGATCCGGCCGAAGGCCGTGTACCTGGTCCAGCCGGATGGCACGCGCACCCGCGGTGCGGACAGCCTGTTTGCGGTATTTCCCGGCGTGCTCAGCGCGGAGGGGACGTTTCAAGCCATCTTGCATCCAGAAGTCTTGAATGGAGTGGATGAAGATGCACGTGTTCCAGTTTCTCAAGACCAAGCGCCGCCTCGCGCTCCTTCGGCTTCGCCTCCTGTACATCCGCCTGCGAGTTCGCCTCCTGGGTCAGCCGGATGAGGTGTATTATGTGGGCGGCAGCGAGGCGCTGCCGCCGCCGCTCACGAAGGAGGAGGAACAATACCTTTTGGAGCGGCTTCCTTCGGGCGATCCGTCCGTGCGGTCGATGCTCATCGAGCGAAACCTGCGCCTGGTCGTGTACATCGCCCGCAAGTTTGAGAACACGGGGGTGAACATTGAGGACCTGGTGTCCATCGGGACCATCGGCCTCATTAAGGCCGTAAACACGTTCGATCCGTCGAAAAAGATCAAGCTCGCGACGTACGCGTCGCGGTGCATCGAGAATGAGATCCTCATGTACCTCCGCCGGAACAACAAGCTTCGCGCCGAGGTGTCGCTGGACGAGCCGCTGAATGTGGACTGGGACGGAAACGAACTGCTTCTGTCCGACGTGCTCGGGACGGATTCGGACACCATCTACCGCAACCTCGAGGACGAGGTGGACCGCGAGTTGCTCTACGACGCCCTCGACAAGCTGAGCGAGCGGGAGCGCACCATCATGGAGTTGCGGTTTGGCCTGGGCACCGGCCAGGAGATGACCCAGAAGGACGTCGCGGATCTCCTCGGGATCTCCCAATCCTACATATCGCGCTTGGAGAAGCGCATCTTGAAGCGGCTTCAGCGTGAATTTAACAAGATGATGTGAGGGACGCCTCCCGCCTGCGCCGCGGTCCGCGGCGGCGCATGCGACCGCCGCCGCACCTTGTTGGACCTGCATAACCCGCCCGAGTCCGGACATACTTAAGACGAATTTTGGAATATGTGTGCACACGTGTATGACGGGCAGACTTGGGGGGACTTCTTTGAAGCGCAACAAGGTGGAGATCTGCGGCGTCAACACTTCTCAGCTTCCGGTTCTGACAAACGCTCAAATGCGCGAGTTGTTCGAACAGCTCCGGGCCGGCGATCTGTCGGCGCGCGAGAAGTTGGTCAACGGCAACCTGCGCCTGGTCTTATCGGTCATTCAGCGGTTCAACAACCGCGGTGAATACGTGGACGACCTGTTCCAGGTCGGATGCATCGGACTGATGAAAGCCATCGACAATTTTGACCTGAATCAGAATGTGCGCTTTTCCACCTATGCGGTCCCCATGATCGTCGGCGAGATTCGCCGATATCTGCGCGACAACAACCCCATCCGCGTCAGCCGTTCCCTTCGCGACATCGCCTACAAAGCGCTGCAGGTTCGCGACATGCTGGCGTCCAAAAACCTGCGCGAGCCGTCCATTGTCGAGATCGCCAACGAGATGAATTTGCCGAAGGAGGAGGTCGTATTTGCGCTCGACGCCATCCAGGATCCCGTCTCCATGTTCGAGCCCATCTATCACGACGGGGGCGATCCCATCTACGTGATGGATCAGATTCACGACGAGCGCGAGAAGGATTCCGCGTGGGTGGAGGGCATTGCGCTGCGCGAAGCGATGCGCAAGCTGTCGGATCGGGAGAAGAAGATTTTGGCCAAGCGGTTTTACGAGGGAAAGACGCAGATGGAGGTGGCGGACGAGATCGGCATCTCGCAGGCGCAGGTGTCGCGGCTGGAGAAGGCGGCCATTCATCGCATGTACAAGCACATCCAGTCGTAACCCCTTCGCCATCGGTCATAGGATGACCTTAGGACCGATGGGAGGCGGATACGCGTGGTGCGCATATCGGAGCTTCAGTCGAAGGATGTGGTCAACGTCGAGGACGGCAAGCGGCTTGGGACCATTGGCGATCTGGAGATCGATCTCGACAGCGGGCTCATCCGCGCGATTGTCATACCCGGGCCGTCGAAGTTCTTCGGCATGGTGGGCGGATCGCAGGACTACATCATTCCCTGGAACCAGATTGTCAAAATTGGCGCGGACGTGATCCTCGTGGATCTGCGCCCGCCCGGCGAGCCGGGCTACTACCTCCCTCCGCAGTCCGGCAAGCGCGGAACAGGCGGCTACTGACGCGTGGCGCTGAGAAGCCGGATGGATGTATGATAGAGAGCGGAGGGATGCGCTTGCTGAAGGACGTGATGGGACGACATGGCGGCCTCGGGATTCGCCCGCCGTTCGCGGGCCCGGGCGTGCGCGCCATGTTTTTCTTTCGCCATTTGGACACGTGGCCGCCTGAGGAAGCCGACGTTTCGACGCGCCTTGCGGGTCCGGAGGCGGCTCGGGACCATCGCGCGAGGATGCTGACGAATGCGCGCATCGGAGCCGAGGCGCTGTGCCTGGTGCGGCAGGTCCACGGCGACCGCGTTGTCCGCGTAGACGCGCCGAGCGAGTTCGCCGTCGAGGCCGATGGGATGATCACGGACGTCCCGGATCTCGCGCTTGCCATCCTGGTCGCCGACTGCGCGCCCGTTCTGTTGTACGATCCCGTCCGCCGCGCGGTGGGCGCTTGCCACTCGGGATGGCGAGGCACGGTGCAGCAGATTGTCGCCCGCGCCATCGAACGCATGCAGGAAGAATACGGGACACAGCCGAGCGATCTGCACGTGGCCATCGGCCCGTGCATCCGTCGCTGTTGCTACGAGGTGGACGACGCCGTGGCGGCCCACGTCCTCCGCACGCCGCTCGAGCGAGCGCTCCTGCCCAGGTTCGGGCGCCCCGGGAAATACACCTTCAGCCTGCCCCACGCCATTCGCATGACGGCCGAGGCTTGTGGGGTTCAGCCGGATCGCATCTACGACGCTGGCATCTGCACGTCCTGCCGGAACCGCCATCTGTTTTCACATCGCCGCGAGGGCGAGCGGGCGGGACGGCAGATGGCGGCCATCGCGCTTGGGATGGGGGGCTAGTCGTTGGATTACGGATTCGTGCCTCAGCGGGTCGAGGAGATACGCGCTCGAGTGGCTCGCGCCTGCGCGCGATCCGGCCGGGATCCTGCGGCCGTCCGCCTGGTGGCCGTGACCAAGACGGCCACGCCGGACGTGTTGCCCGCGCTTCTGGCCGCGGGCATCCGCGACGTGGCGGAAAATCGGTGGCAGATGGCGCGGGACAAGCTTGCGCATCCTGCCGCCCCGAGCTTTGAATGGCACTTCATCGGCACCCTTCAGACCAACAAGGTGAAATATGTCGTGCCTCGCTTTGCGTGGGTCCATTCGCTGGACCGGCCCGAACTGGCTCGCGCGCTGTCGGAAGAGGCGGTTCGGCGAGGCGCACGGGTGAACGTGTTGGTTCAGGTCAACATCAGCGGCGAGACGCAAAAGCACGGCGTCGCGCCCGAGGAGGCGGAGGATCTGGTCCGCCTCGCTCGCGATCTCCCTGGGCTTGCCGTCAGGGGCCTCATGACCATGGCGCCCATGGTCGACGAACCGGAGGACGTCCGCTACGTGTTCACGGGACTTCGCGCCTTGAGGGACGATTTGAAATCTCGCCTGGGGCTCGAGGCGTTCGACGAGCTGTCGATGGGCATGTCCGATGACTTCGAGGTGGCCGTCGAGGAAGGCGCGACGATGATTCGCATCGGGCGGCGATTGGTGAATCCATGAGGGGGTGGAGGTATGGATGGGTTGGCAGACGCCGTGGAATGGATGTTTGGCCTCTATTTCATCGTGCTCCTGGCCGGCGCGCTGATGCAGATGGTACCCGATTGGACCTATCATCGCGTTTTCCGGTGGATTCACGCCTGCTGCGAGCCCTATCTGTGGGTGTTTCGGCGTTACCTTCGTCCCTTGCGCGTCGGCCGGGCCTCCGTCGACGTGACGTGGCTCGTGGCGGTGGTCGTCTTTTTCGTGATTCAAGCGGGCGTGGACACCACGCTGACACAATTGACCACGAGCTGAGGAGGCGTGCTGTGCAACACGGATGGGTGCGTGCGTCGGAACAACCCTGGGTCCGCCGCGCAGCGGATTGGGTGCGGCAGGTGGAGGAGAGCTACGCCCCTTATTTGACCGACTTTTTGACGCCGCGCGAACGATACCTTGCCGAAAGCGTGGCGCGTGGGGCGGGGATCCACGTCGAGGCCTTCGGGGGCTACGACGGCGCGGAGCGCGTGCGGCTCCTGCTGTTGCCGGAGCCGTGGCCGACCTCCCCACAGGATTTCGAGATTCGGGCGCTCCACGTGGTCGCGCCGGAAGGCGCCTTTTCCCACGGCGACGTGCTGGGCTCGCTTCTTGGCCTCGGGCTGAAGCGCGCGTCGGTGGGCGACATCGCCATCGCCGCGCCTCTGCAGGCGTATGTGTTCGTCACGAAACCTGTCGCGCGCTACCTGCAAGACGCATGGACTCGCGTCGGCCGGACGCCGGTGATCGCGCAGGCGGTGGACGAGATCCCGCCCTTGCCCCCGCCGCCATACGAACCGAAGGAGATTTTCGTCGTGTCCCCGCGCATGGACGCCGTCGTCGCGCAGGCCTGTCAGATGTCGCGAAAAGACGCGCAGTCCCTGGTGGCGAGCGGACGGGTGGAGCTGAATCACGCCGAGGCCCCGCCCGACGCGGAGGTGCGGCCGGGGGATGTGTTGTCCGTCAGGGGATTCGGGCGCGTGCGGGTGCTGGAGACCGTGGGCCAATCCAAGAGCGGCCGATGGATCGTGCGGGTCGGCGTTTTGCGATCTCGCCGCGAAGTGCGGTGACGGTGAAGGATTTTGCCGGTTGCTGTCGAATAGCAGGGTGACGAACCTTGACCCAAACGAGGGGTTTCACAAGCCTGTGGTCGAGATGAGGGGGATTCGCCATGCCGTTGTCGCCCATCGACATTCACAATAAAGAGTTCCGGCGCTCGTTGCGCGGGTACAACGAGGACGAAGTCGATGACTTTCTTGAGCGCGTGATTCAGGACTATGAGGCTCTCATTCGCCAGAACAAGCAGTTGGAAGAGGAGATCGCGCGGCTCAACGAGAAGTTGGCGCACTATCAGAACCTCGAGGAGAGCCTGAGCAAATCCATCCTCGTCGCCCAGGAGACGGCGGAAGAGCTAAAGAACAACGCGAAAAAGGAAGCGCAACTCATCATCCGCGAGGCGGAAAAGAACGCGGACCGCATCATCAGCGAAGCGCTCAACAAGGCGCGCAAAGTGGCGCTCGAGGTGGAGGAAATGCAGAAACAAGCCGCGATTTTCCGCGCGCGCTTCCGGTCGCTCATTCAATCTCAGCTCGAAATGATGGAGTCCGGAGACTGGGAGTCGTTCGAGCGGGAACTCGCTCGGCGCGAGGTCGCGGCGGCCGAACCGGACTTCGCCTGATCCAAGAACGCAAGGCACCTGCCTGGACGAGCCGATCCTCGGGGTCGGCTATTTTTTTTCGCTCCGCGCGGCATACCAGAGGAGGGCGAGCCCGAAGGCCACGAGCGAGGCGTCAATCACGACGTACGTGGTGTACGGCAGCGCCAGTTGCAGCCACACCCGGGCGAGGATGCAGGCGGCGAACAACGTGATGCCAATCCATACAATTGCCCAGGAAGCGGCGTAAAGCCATGTTCTGCGCATCCATCATCTCTCCAGTCGAAACAACCCTGCCGATCTCCATCATACACAGACCCGCCGAAGATACCAATGACAGTCTGGTGAACATGTCCGACATGGAAGGACCCACGCCGGGCACACTATCGGCAGACCATCCACAGCCGGGACGGTGAACCACATGCGGCAAAGGCGCAAGCGGCGTCATTCGCTCACCCATCTCGGACTGCTGCGGCTGACCGAATACCTCGAAGGTGCGAACTTCGCGGCGTACGTCGACCTGCTGCAGACCCCGTGGCGGCTCGCGCTCCTCAATCTCATCGGCGGCGTGTTTCGCGGTCTGGGCATCGGCCTCGGTTTCACCGTGATCGCAGGCTTGGTGGTGCTGATCCTGCAGCAGCTCGAGCTCCTCAACCTCCCGATCATCGGCAAGTGGATCGCGGATTTGGTCCAGATTGTGGACGGGCAGCTCAGGGCACGTCAATTCGCGTACTGAAGGAGGACGACCATGGAACACGAGCCCATCCGATCCCGCCTGGAGGCGGCGCGGGAGCGCCTGATGCACCGCCTGAACCAAACGGAGACGTCGGCTGACATCCAGCGCGCCATGTCCGACGAGTTCTCGGAGCTCTCGATGTATGACAATCACCCCGCGGACCTCGCCAGCGAACTGGCGCTCCGCAATCAGGCGGTCGGAGAACGGCTTCGCGACAAGCGCGCGCTTGAGGACGTGGAGGATGCGCTGTTGCGGATCCGCCGCGGAACGTACGGACAGTGCGAGTCCTGCGGGCGGCCCATTCCCTCGGCGCGGCTCGAGGCGATGCCCACCGCCCGCCGGTGCGTCGAATGTGAACGCGAGGTCGAGGCCAAGCGGGCGTCGGTGCATCGCCCCGTGGAGGAGGACATCCTGGCGCCCTCGTTCGGTCGGTTCGATCTCGACGACGCGGACGAAACGGGATACGACGGGGAGGACGCCCTGCAGGACGTCATGCGCGCCGACCGCCCGCTCCAAGGCCTCGCGCGTTACGACGAGCCCGATCTCGACGATGACGCCGGCTACGTCGACGGGGTGGACCGCATCTCGGAGGACGACTACCGCCGGACGCTGCCGTCGCCGGCCAACGAACTTGCGGATTACGACGAGCCTAGGACGGAGGCGCCTCCAGGGTGAGCACGAAGGTGTCGGCCCTGAGGCCGAGCCGAAGGCACTCGACGGCAATGGCGTCTCCGGGCGGCACGTTGCCCAGGTTGACGCTCGGACCAAAGCGGCGAATGAGTTCCACTTGCTGAGACTTTTTCGGCGCTTCCCAAATCACCCGGCTCCGTGCTTCGGCGGGCAGTGCGGCCACAAACACGCTCAGTGCGTCGTCGAGCACCTTGCCCGCTGGATCATAAATGCCTACGCCTTCGCCCGATTCCCGCCCTTCGAGGATCACGTAATCGGCGCCAGCTTCAAGATCCCGGAGCACGCCTTCGGCGCAGCGCGCCAGGTCCACGTCGTGGCTCAGTTTTTTGCCCACCTCCGTGATGACGACGGGAAACAAGCGTTTCGCCGCCGCAATGGCCTTGGCGCGATGGTCGGGCGGCAGGTCGATGGTGCCGTCCGAGATCTCCATCGCTTGAAACCCAAGCTGGCGGCAGCGCCGGAGGTATTCGGGAAACACGCCCTGGACCCACGCCACTTCGGCCAGGGTCCCTCCGGGGCACGCCATGACGTCCGCCTGTGCCGCCCGCTCCAGCTTGGCCCGCAGCACGTGCGCAGGATAGACGGCGCTCGTCCCAAATCCGAGCTTCAGCAGATCAATGGTCGGAGCGGCCGTCGACAAGAGGGACTCCGTCTCCGAAAGGCTCAGTCCTTTGTCGATGACCATGGTGATCCCGCTTGTGCGCGGCTTGGGCGCCCGCGGTCCAAGCGGTGGGGCAATCCATTGTGAGAAGGCGCCGCCCTCTGGTACAATCACCGTATTCACACCCCTTCACTTGCCGCCTTTTCACGGTATGCGACGGCGGCTCGCGAGGGTGCAGGCTGTGAACCGGCGAGGAGACGTGTCGAGTGGGGAAGCAGAAGTGGCTGTTGTACGTGGTCGGCTTGGTGATACTTGTTGCCGATCAAGTCATCAAGCTGGTTGTGCGGGCCAAGTTGGCCATCGGCAGCGCCGTCATGGTCATCCCGGGCGTGGTGGAGTTCACGCACATCCAGAATCCGGGCGCCGCATTCAGTCTCTTGCCTCATCAGGTTTGGCTGTTTGTCCTCGTGGCCATCGCCGTCGTGGCGGCGGTGGTTGTGGTGAACACGCGGTTCCAATTGAGCGCTCTGGCGCAGGTGGGGCTTGGCCTATTGCTGGGCGGCGCGCTCGGGAACATGGTGGATCGCGTCTTTTCGCCGACTCACACGGTCACCGACTACGTGTACTTCTACACCATCCATTTCCCCGTCTTCAACCTCGCGGACGCCTCCATCGACATCGGCGTCGTGCTCCTCATTCTCTCGACCTTTCGCGGCGGGAACGATTCCCGCGACTGATGGGGTAAGGAGGACAACATGAGACCGGCCATCCACGTTCAATATGAGGTGAGCGCGGAGGATGCGGGCGAGCGACTCGACCGATGGCTGACGGACAGGCTGCAGGAGGACGACATTGAGGTCTCGCGGACGCAGGTGCAGCGGTGGCTTGACGACGGGTTGGTCCGCCGCGCGCGCCCTGGGCGCGTGAAGGCCAGCGATCCCGTGGAACCGGGTGACCTCTACGAGGTGGACGTGCCGGAGGAGGAGCCGCTGGAGCTGGTGCCCGATGCGGGCGTGCCGTTTGTCGTCGCCTACGAGGACGGCGATGTGGTGGTGGTGGACAAGCCGCGCGGCGTCGTCGTGCACCCGGGGGCAGGTCACTTGCGCGGCACGCTGGTGAACGGCCTCCTGGCGCGCGGGACGCCCCTCTCGGCGCTCGCGGGCGCGATGAGGCCGGGGGTCGTCCACCGGATCGACAAGGACACGAGCGGGCTCGTCGTGTTCGCCAAGTCGGACCGCGCGTATCGCGCGCTGGTCGAGGCGTTTCGGGCGCACGACGTCGAGCGCGAGTACGTGGCCATCGCGCACGGCCGCTTGCCCCATCGCGAGGGCACCATCGACATGCCTATCGCGCGCGATCCGGCGGATCGCCAGCGGATGGCCGTGCGCCAGGGGGGCAAACGCGCCGTCACGCACTTTTGGGTCCTCGAATCGTTTGCCAACTACTCGTATCTGCGCTTGCGCCTCGAGACCGGGCGGACGCACCAGATCCGCGTTCACCTCGCGGCCATCGGCCATCCCATCGCGGGCGATCCCGTCTATGGCCCGCGCCACACGCTGCCCATCGACGGACAGGCGCTTCACGCGCGGACGCTCGGGTTCACGCATCCCGATGGGCGCCGCCTCCGGTTCGAAAGCGACGTGCCGCATGACATGGCCCGGCTCCTTGACGGCCTGCGACAGGGGCGGATGGGAACTTGACACCTGTCGCCCGAACTGATAGTCTACCTTCGATTGAAGCAAATTGAAGATGGACACTGCCTTTAAACCAATCCCGTGAGGTTGGTAAGGAGTCGGACGTTTTGGGGGCGCTGTGCACGCGTGGCGCGCCTGCCGGGCTAAGGCCACCTCTCGCGGAGAGGCGGCCTTTTTTCGTGCCGACGAGAGCGGTGCCGAGGAGGGAAGGCTGTGGCTCAAAAGACGCAGATTATGGACGAAGCGGCGATGCGCAGATCGCT
>Ga0167615_1000612_pt1 | contig 10206 bp, 13 predicted proteins | sample BED_Mat_host_9_1_FD_111800 | JGI IMG/M metagenome (GOLD analysis project Ga0167615, IMG submission 111800) | Extremophilic microbial mat communities from Yellowstone National Park, USA - BED_Mat_host_9_15 (v2) (version 2) | ecosystem: Environmental > Aquatic > Thermal springs > Hot (42-90C) >... | reverse complement strand
GGTTTGGAGAGCAACATATAATGGAAAAGAAGGTTTATTTTCTTTAGAAGTCTATCCTCTCAAATTAATTGATAAAAATGAAAAGGGTTGGGAATATAGAATAATTGAAACTGAACCTAGTGGTGATCCTAACGAGGATGGTATTGATATTGACTCTCTATTTGAAACTAGCGAAGGATACGACCATGCTCCTAATGCCGAAGTTGCAATGAAATGGGCAGAAAATACTTTGAGAGATATCATAGAAGAGAGAAACGCTAAAAAGTGAAATGGTTAAGGTGATAAAATGGCGAAAAATGAAACTGAACCGAAAATTCCAATTTGGGCTATTTAAGTTAATCACGAGATTGGATGAACTTTATGATAGTTTGGATATAAGTATTAGGCAACACAATATTTACGACAAAGAAGAAATAATAATGTATAAACATATCGCTGATATAATTTCGCAACGTACCGAAAAAATTAAAAACCTTGCAGATAAATTAAAAGAGAACTAAGTGAAATAAATAAAAATTTTAAACCAAATAAATATCATATACTTGTATAAGAATCTTTATTGTATTTAGCTTGTTGTAAAAAGAAGTTGCCTGCGTCCGTTTTTGGACGCAGGCGGAATATATTTGTTTGTGGTCGCATGCGTTGGTTTTAACGCATGGTCATAAATGGTCGCCTGCGTTTTTTGAACGCAGGGTCATATATGTTGCGACTTTTTAAAATTGATAATTATAAAACTAAATGACAAGATGAAAACATTAAAAAACCCTCTTCAAAAATTAAATTGGCTGAAAATCCAAAAACACCAAAAGAGATTCTGGAGAGATTGTCTAAAGATAAAGATATAAGAATAAGATTGCGCGTAGCAGAAAACCCTAATACACCACCAGAGGTCCTTGCAAAACTATCAAAAGATGAAAGTAAAGATGTAAGAAGGCTTGTTGCACGCAATCCTCATTCTCCAAAAGAAATATTAATAGAATTTTCTAAAGATGCAGAAATAAAAGCTGAAATTGCACTTAACATTAAAACTCCAGAAGATGTGCTCCGCAAATTAGCAAAAGATAAAAACTATGTTGTTAGACTTAGAGTTGCACTAAACCCTAAAACTCCGAAAAATGTTCTTGTATATCTTTCAAAGGATAAAAATGAAGCGGTAAAAGAAGCTGTTGCCGAAAATCCTAATACGCCAAAAATTATCCTTGCGAAGTTATCAAAAGAAAGATATTGGCGAATAAGAGCATCAGTTGCACTAAATCCTCATAGTCCAAAGAAAATTCTTGAAAAACTAGCAAAAGATAAGGAAAACCATGTTAGAAGAGCGATTGCAAAAAATCCTTATATACCTAAAGGTGTTCTTGTGAATTTATCAAAAGATACAGACGCTTTTGTAAGATGGAATGTTGCAAGAAACGCAAACACACCTAAAAGGTTCTTAACCAAATGAAAAACAATCACGATTCATTTCCATATCCAAGTTATGAAGCTAAAGTATACTATAATTTTAGAACTATGGAATTTTAGAGTTCTTAATTTTAGCGTCTTTCCAATTTACACTTTTAAGTTTAGCATTTTCAAATTTTACATCAGAAAGATATGCTCCTTCAAAATTTGCACCTGTTAGGTCAGCATTGCTAAAATCTGCTTTGTAAATAAAACTATTTTTTAAGTTTGCTCCAATTAATTTTACACCAATGAATTTTGTATGACTGCATATTGCATTCTCTATATTCGTTTTAGTTAAATCAGCATTAGTCAAATCTGCGTATTCAAGATTTGCATCAAAAAGGTTTGAAAACCTCAAATCGGCATTCTTTAAACTTGCACTCTCAAAATCAGCATCGGAAAAATCTGAATATTTTAAGTCGCTGTTTTCAAGGACTGTATTGGTAAAATCAGATGATCTAAAAATAGATTTTTGAAGGTGCATATTACTTAAATCCATGCCATTAAAAAATATTCCATCAAACAACCTTTCTCCTTTCTTATATCTTTATAAAAGTTCCTCAGCATACATTACCAAATAATCACAAGGATAATATATTTTTTGCTTTTTAAAAAGTTGTTGTATATTGCCAAAGGCAATAGAATAAAGACCCCTAATCCTTTATTTTTAATAATGCCATAGAACACGACCTTTTATGAGGTTGGTTATAAGGCTGTGTTCATACTATTTTCGATAAAAAAAAACACGAAAAACCTCAAAAATGTCAGTTTTATAAAATTTCAAATTCTCCGTCGGAGGCGTTTTTTAGGTTTTCCTCGAAAATTTTCAGGAAATGGCATTTATGTGCCAAATAGGTATGGGTATAAGTTCAATATTTTCATTTTCTTGCGATTTTCGACGGAAATTTATAGGTATTAGCGACAATTCAAAACCGTTAAAATTACAGCCTAAAAATAAGCCTAAAAGTGAGATACTGTACTGAATGCTAAAAAGATACAATTAGTAAGATACCTCCAAATTCAATAAAATATTCTTTTAACTCTTATATGTCCATCTTAAAACCTTAAACTTTGCTTCGCTGGTTTATCTGATTTCGATGCTTTACGTTCTTAAAAAATATTTTTTCAAATACTGGTTTGGCAAGATATACTGCAACAAGGATGAAAAGTCCCACAACAAGATAATCTCTTACAAACAAAACAACACTGTTTGCATTATAAATTCCAATATAAAATATTCCGCAAAAAAGACCTGCATAAAAAATAACTGCCATTAGAACAACAATCGCGTTTATTTCCTTTTCAGATAGCAATATACTCATTTTTCTCATTCACTTACCTGTCTTAAATTTTTATACCTGTCAGCTCGGCGTCTTCAAAATTTTCATCTTCAAGGTTTTCCTTTTGTAAGTTTGTTCCACGAAAGTCTGCATTGGTTAGGTCTGCACCAATAAAATATGTTATGGAAAGCTTTGCATTTCTTAGATTTACATTCATAAGGTCTGCATGGTTAAACGAAGCGAAAGAAAGGTCTGCATCACTTAAATTTGCACCTATAAGATTTGCACTTCTAAAATCCGCATCAGCTTTTGTATAAGAAAGATTAGCTCGTTTTAGGTTTGTATGAGCAAAAGAGGCGCCTCTAAGATCAGCATGAGAAAGATTTGCGTTTTCAAGGTCTGAATGGTCTAGATTAGCAAAACTCAAATCTGCGTTCTTTAGGTTTATGCCCGAAAGGTTTGTTGAAGATAGATTAGCGAATGCCAAACTAATACCTTCTAAATTCACACCTGCAAGGTCTTCGTTTGAAAGATCCACATCTTTGAAATTTCTTTCTCCTTGTGCATACCTTTGAAGAAGCTCCTTTGCACTCATTTTTATTTTTTCGGTCATTTTATCGCTTCTAAAAGATTTATGCGATATAAATATAAAAACCTTTTGTTTTAGAAAACAATACCAAAAGCTTTTTATATTTTAAGATTGCATATATAAGTTAGTGCAAAAATGGACGCAGAAAAATTTAGAAATGAATATGATGGAAAATTGGCTGAGCGTGGATTTGTCTTGAAAGAAGTTGATAGTTCATATCTAGTTTATAAAAAATATCCAAAAGATAGCCATATAGCTGATCCTTCTCCTGACTATGTCTTAACTATTTCTTTTAATAGTGAAAAAATAAAAGACATTAAGTTAATTAAATATAAATATTACCTTGATGACTACACTCCTAGAACATCAAAACAGATATATCATTTTAAATCAATGGATGATTTGCTAGTAGAAATATGAGGTGTGAATATGGTAAAGAAAATAAAAAAGTGTGCGGTTGAAGGTTGCGACAAGCCTGCTATTGGTAAGGTTCCTATTACATTAGTCGAAAATAACAAAGCAAGGAGTGGATATATGAATTTATGCGAGGATCATTTTAATCCCAGAATTAAGGAAGTATTAAGTTTAAGAAGTGAAAAAGGAGAGGTAGACATTATGACTTCAAATAATGGTAAAATTGACTTGAATGTAAGCAATTATGTAGAAGACACGACATCATATGCATTTTTATCACACATAGAAGCAAAGGCGGTTATAGAGTTTCTTAAAAAATATGTTGCTTAAGGCAACATCTCGCTTTCTGCGATAATTTATTTGCGAAGCGAAAAATATAAAAATCTTTTATAATAATAATAATTAAGGCTAAAAGGTGATATAATGGTAAACACAGAAAAATTGAAAAAAGCGTATGAAGAGGCATTACTTGAGTATGAAAAGGCAGACGAAGTATATGACAGAGCAATGGAATTAGAGGATAAGGCGTGGAGTGTGTATTTTGATTTAAAGGAGAAACATAAAGATAAAAGAGCACTAATAGAGGCAAATGAAGCGTATAACAGAGCACGCGAAATAGAGGCTGAGGCGTCACGCGAGTATTATAAAGCAAAAAGAAAATATGAGAAAGCTTGGAAAGCATACAGTAAAGCCACTGCTAAAAAAGACTGATGTGCTAAAATGCTGTTATTTGCACAAAAATGCGTTATTTTGCGTTTTGTCGCTTTTAGCAACATAAATAACCAATCCACCTGATTTTGCGTTTTTAAGCGATTTGCGAGCATTTGCGAAGCAAAAATATCGGGTGGCGAATACGATTGGCATATATCTGTTGCCGAAGGCAACATGGATTTGGCAACCTAACACAACTACAACACAACGAACCATTAGCAATCCTTTAAAGCAACACACCGACCTTAGTAATCCTTTATATATTATAAGGCGATACAACACGTCCAGTCATAGGAAATGAGGCGGTGTTCATATGAACGCAGTTTTATTTATTATAAAAAGTCGCGTTCTATCGTTTTATAAATTATAAAGGATTAGGGGCGTGTTTTGTTTCTGAAAGAAATATGTTTGTTTCCTTCGGAAAGATACAACACAACCTACCATAATGAATGGGATGGTATTCATTCTGGAAATAAAATACAAGGCGTGAGTTCTTAATACAACTATATATTACAGCCTATTAAACCATTTTTATAATAATATATATTTTAAGGAGACAGCCATAGTACAGGTTTTATATAGGATTTTATAGGTTTTATTAAATATATATGGTTGTCTTATTGATGAGTGATTATATATTATATAAAACCATCTATAGAACAAAAAATGAAAAAACAAAACTTGCAACCAAATATATATAACCGGATGATTATAATGATAATATATAAAACCCACAAAACCTATTAATACAACTGTTATATTTTAATATTGGGTATTATAATCTGGTTGTTATATATAGTTTTATTAAAAAGTCGGATTAAACTTCATGATAAGGTTTTTTATAAAACCTTATCTATAATTTGGTTGCAATTTAAGTTTGGTGAGATTTTGTCCAATCTGACATATTAATAATTTACATATATCCTTAAAGTTGTATGAAAAGCACCCAAAATCTAAAAAATTTTTAATGTTTTTTAGATAATTTTAAGGCTTGAATACAACTTGTTTATACAACTTTGGTTAAATAAAGTTATGTATAAAAACTATAATATAGCTTTCTATTTTTAGTTTGATATAATTGTTTAATAATACAAGTTGTTTAAATCAACTATATATAACAACTTTGTTAAGAAAGTTTTGTTTAAAAGTATAATAAAACTATATAAACAAACTATATATAAAAGTAACAAATAAAGCAACAAGTAAAAAACAGTTGGGGTCTAGTTAAAATGTTTTTGTTATATATATAATATAAAACCTATAAAATCATTCAATCTTTTCTAAAAATCCTTTTCAAAAAACCTTTCTTTTCAGGATAGAGCAACTTTTCTGCATAGCCATCAAGTTCATCAAGTCCTTCTGATGTTTCCATATATACATATGTCTTTTTATTAGTTCTAGACCTTTCTTTTATTTCGTTTGCTACTACTTGAGCCGATTCTTTACTAATTCTTCCAAGACCTGCATCTTCAAACGAATATTTATTTAAATATATATTATTTTTTCGGCATCTTCTGCGAAATGGCATATCTCATATTCTCTAAATTTATGTTCAATTAAACTATTATTCCACTTCTGTTGTTCATCTATGCTAAATAAAATAAAATTCCATCCCCACTGCGATTTTATAGATATTTTATTTGGATCTATGTCATATGTATTAGTGATTGCATCAATAATAAACTTCTTATTTTCACTTTCATATGTTTTGTCGGCATGAATATTCGCCTATTATAGAAATAATTAGATGCTTAAAATATACATATATTTTTTGTGAGTGTCAGATTTTTTACATGCTTTACCGCCTCGTTTTACTAAAAATTTAAAATTGATTGTTCTTTTATAATTTGTGTATCAAATGGGAGTAGATGACTTTTATTCTGATATAAAATGGTTTTATACTAATTATAAATCTTTGAGTAAAAGGTTTGAAAATAAATTTATAGTTATAAATAGACAAAAAGTTGTGATAAACACGAGTAATATAAAAGAGTTGAAAGAAAAAGCTAAAAAACAAAAGATTGATTTAAGAAAAAAGGTAGTTAAATTTATAACCACGAGCGAGCGTCCCGCATCTTATATAAAGAATTTTGAATTTCATATACCTTATTAAATAAAGAAAAATCACATAAAATAATTTTAAAATAGACTAAACAAAAACAACAATTTAAAATTATAATAACACATCTTTTATTGGAGGATATTCAATGCTTGAAAAAGATATAGATGAGGATTGGTCTTTCGAGAATTTAAAGCCATCGGAAACTGGTAAATGGACGCACAATTACCATAGATACCCCGCAAAGTTTATTCCGCAGTTAGTTGAAAAACTGTTGGATGAATATATGGTTGGTAAAGATGGTCATATAGATGACCCTTTTATGGGAAGCGGAACGACAATTGTAACAGCAATTTCGAGAGGATTAAAAGCAAGTGGAACTGATATAAATCCAATTGCATATTTGATAACAAAAGTGAAATCTACTCCTATAGAGCCAGAGTATCTTAATGATAAGATAAATCAATTGATTAGTAAACTTAATGATTCAAACATTATTCCGTTTATTCCTCAAAATAATATTGAAAGAATAAATTATTGGTTTACCGAACATAATAAAAATGAACTTGGAAAAATATTAAGAATTATTTATGAAGAGAAAGATCCAAATATAAGAGATTTTTACCTTGTTGCTTTCAGTCACATTCTTAAAAATTGTTCACTTTGGCTTCAGAAAAGTACAAAACCCACAAGAGATTTGAAAAAGAAACCAGTTGAGCCAAAAGAAGCGTTCCGCAAGCATTTACTAAAAATGAAGAAAGGGAATGATGAGTTTTATAAAATTGTTCCAGAAGATGTAAGAAGGAATATAAAAGATTATTTAAATATTAAAATAGGAGATGCTCGTAAACAACCTGTGCCAGATGAAAGCGTTGATTTGATTATAACTTCAAGTCCTTATGTGACGAGCTATGAATACGCCGACCTTCATCAGTTATCTACAATATGGCTTAATCTAGTGGAAGATCAAAAAGAATATAAAAAAGAATTTATCGGCACTTCTTATAAAAAATATGAAAATGCAGATTTAAAGAGCGAAACTGCTAATAAGATAGTAAATGAACTTGTTAAAAAAGATGAAAAGATAGCAAAAGCGGTAGAAGCATTTTTCAGTGATATGGAAGAAGTATTTAATGAAAGTTTTAGAATATTAAAGCATGGAGGAAGATGTTGTTATGTTATAGGCAATACAAAGCTTCTAGGAGTTGATATTTTGAACGCTGAAGTTTTTACAGAGAGCTTGCAACATTCTGGATTTAAAATTGATAGAATAATAAAAAGAAAGATTCCTTCAAAAGCACTGCCACAAAAACGCGATGAAAAGACAGGTAGATTTACTAGCGCACAAAAATCAAATTTCGAATCTTATCCTGTAGAATATATAATTGTAGGTTCAAAAAATAAGGCGTATGACTGAAGCGCAAAAATTTTTAAATCTGATGTGATATAGTGAATAAGAAAAGTGAGTGGATGAAAAAGATTGATATTATATCATTGGCGAATGTTTTAAAGAAGTCAAAGATTTCTTTATTGAGAAAGTTAGGTTATAATAACGACGGCGTTTATGTAATGTTGGAGGACGGCGAAAGACTTTTAGACAAATATACACTTGAACCAGTTAGAATAGATAATATGATGATACTACCAACTCCACGAGGTCCAATAATTCTTAACAACGATATATTCAGTTTAATGGAATATTTGGAAGAATATAAAATTGAAATACTAACTTAATGCTACTCTTTCCGATGATGCTGAATTCGTAAGTAAAAATGCGAGTTGATTGATTTAAACTGCTTCCTTAAAAATATAATTATGAAAATTGAAAGTATGATTAACAAAGTAATTTTAGGAGATGCAGTAGAAGTAATGAAGAAGATACCAGATAAATCCATTGACCTTGTTTTTGCTGATCCTCCTTATAATATAGGAATTAAATATGACAATTATAAAGATAATTTGTCTCAAAAAGATTACCTCGATTGGACAGACAAATGGTTAACAGAGGCAATAAGAATTCTTAAACCAACAGGCTCTTTATACGTTGCGATAAATGATGAAAATGTGGCAGAAGTTGCACTAATGTTGAAAAACAAAGGACTATTTATGAGAAACTGGATAATATGGTATTATACTTTTGGCGAGCATCAGAAGAATAAATTTACAAGATCGCACACCCACATTTTATATTTTGTCAAAGACAAAAATAATTTCACTTTTAATGCTGATTCGGTTCGAATAATGTCTGTAAGGCAAAAGATTGGCGATAAGAGAGCAAATCCAAAAGGTCGTATTCCAGATGATGTTTGGTATGATGAGTTAGCTGATGTTTGGAAGATTTCGAGAGTTGCAGGAACTTTTAAAGAAAGAGTTAAAGGATTTCCTTGCCAGATGCCTATAAAAGTTTTGGAAAGAATCATTCTTGCTTCAACTAACGAAGGCGATATAGTTTTAGATCCGTTCGCTGGAAGCGGAACTACGCTTGTCGTTGCTAAAAAATATAATAGAGAATATATTGGAATTGAGTTGTCTAAAAAGTATGTTAAGATGATTAAACAAAGATTAAATAAAATTACTAATGAGAATGCAACACACGTTTGATTTACCATCATCAGTCGTGTTATATCGTCTGATTCATCATCGGCTGTGTTGTATCGCTTGATTCATCATCAAGGATTACGGGTTTATTTTCAATCAGTTCTGTGTGTTAAAATCAAGCTTGTGTGTTTCAATCAAGTGTGTTTTACAATTAAGCTTGTGCATCGCAATCAAGTGTGTGCTACATCTAACTTATCTCTCAACACTCACTCTCGTAATTGTAAATTCTTTTATTTCCAATTCGCTTTCTATCTCCTTAACCAACTTATAATCTTCGCTATCTCTTATCGCATCAAGCGAAGTTTCTAAAAAGTATTCATAATCCATTTCATCTTCACTTGAATAGTTTTTGGGAACGATGAGCAGACCGATTGCACGATTACCTTTATAAAACCTCTTTTTCAAAAACTCCTTTGTTGGCATTTTTAACGCTCTTTCAATCTCTTTTGGTTCTGTGCTCTCCTTCATAGAATATTTCAAGTTTTTTCTTTTTACTTTTGGCGAAACTTCCGTTCTCATTTTCAATCCTTCAAAATTAAGTTTCAGTTTCATAGTTTCAGTTAGTATATTTAATTAAAGACTTAAATAATTTTTGCTTCGCAAATCTACGCAAAAACAAACATTTAAATATCTTATATTCCTAATATTATTTACAAAGTGTTACTATGGCGGTTCCACGAAAACTTGCATCTGTTCAAAGAATAAAAGATATTCAACCTATTCCAAACGCAGATAATATAGAAGTAGCAACTGTTTTGGGATGGCACTGCGTTGTCAGAAAAGGCGAGTTTAAGCGTGGCGACTTATGTGTTTATTTTGAGATAGATAGTTTATTGCCAATGACGGATGATTTTTCATTTATGAAAAATCAAAAGCCCGTAAAAAGTTATGTCGATGGAAAAGAATATGTTGGTTATAGATTAAAGACGATAACACTTAGAGGTCAAATATCACAGGGCTTGTGTCTGCCGATGTCTATATTAAAAGGGAAAAGGTATCCAAACGACACAAGAGAAAATCCAGTTTATGAGTTTAAAGAAGGTGATGATGTTACTTCGCTTCTTGGCGTTGTAAAATACGAGCCTCAAATTCCTCCTAATTTAAGAGGAGAG
>Ga0167615_1000610_pt1 | contig 10214 bp, 12 predicted proteins | sample BED_Mat_host_9_1_FD_111800 | JGI IMG/M metagenome (GOLD analysis project Ga0167615, IMG submission 111800) | Extremophilic microbial mat communities from Yellowstone National Park, USA - BED_Mat_host_9_15 (v2) (version 2) | ecosystem: Environmental > Aquatic > Thermal springs > Hot (42-90C) >... | reverse complement strand
GCGCCGCACGCGGGAGGAAATCCGCCGAGACGCCCGGACGCCGGCGCTTCCCATCTCCTCGCCGACCGAGAACAAGATGTGAATAGGCGGGTGCCGTCTGCCATCCCGCACGACTCGTGCCACTGCGGCCACCGCGGCGGCCACGCCAGCCTTGTCGTCCGCGCCGAGAGGCACCTCGTTCGCGCTCTCGATCCATCCGTCGGCACGCCGCCGCACATCGGGAACCCCGGCCCACCGCGTGTCCAGATGCGCGCACACGAGCACCGGATCGAGCGCTGGATCGCCCGGCGCATGCGCCCACACATTGGCGGACACGCCATCACCGATTGCCACAGGCTCCCACTCGACGGACAGGCCCAGCTCCTCCATCCACGTGGCGCAGAAGCGCGCCGCGCGTTGCTCGCCGCCCGACGGGCTGTCGATGCGCAAAAGTTCCAGAAAGAAAGCGAGGGCCGACTCATCGTCGGCCGCACGCGGTCCCGCCCTCACGCGGGCTCCTCCGTCAGAACGACGTCACAGGCGAACACGTCGCAGAAGTGTCTGCGGAGGCGGACTTCCCACACTTTCATATCCTGAGGTGCCCCCAACACCGCCGCCACGCTCGTCACGCCGCGATCGCGGATCCCGCACGGAACGATCACGTCGAAGTCCTGAAGATCGGTGTTCACGTTCAGGGCGATACCGTGATACGTGACGAATTCGCCCGACGGGCGTTTTTTCACCCGCGCGCCCACCGCGCAAATCTTATCTTCGCCCACCCACACGCCGGGCAAGTCATCGATGCGACGGCCCTCGATCCCGACCTCCGCGAGCGAGCGAATGACAATCTCTTCCAGGTTGCGCACGAATCGCGCCACGTCGTTTCCCCACGGCGCGAGATGAAGCACTGGGTACAGCACCCACTGTCCCGGTCCGTGGTACGTGACATCGCCGCCGCGATCGACCATCCGCACCTCAAACCCCTTGCGGGTGAGGACATCGACCGGAAGGAGAATGTTCGCCTCCGATCCATTGCGGCCGACCGTGATCGTTCGCGGGTGCTCGAGCGCAAACACGGTCTGCACATCGTCCTCGAGGTTCAGAAGCCGTAGCGCCTGATTCACCTGCATGTCCAGCGCGTCGTCATACGGGACGACGCCGAGTGAACGCCAAACGAGCGACGTGGCCAACGAACTCACTCCCCACTTCCCGCGGGCGTCTCCTGGTGGCGCCAAGGGACCTGGTCCTTCGCATGGTACGAGCTGCGGACCATGGGCCCGGACTCCACGTGCTTGAATCCCCGCTTCAATCCCTCTCCACGCAAGCGCAGGAATTCGGTTGGTGTGTAGTACCGCACCACCGGCAGATGTTTGGCCGTCGGCTGGAGGTACTGGCCGATGGTCAGGATGTCGACGTCGACCGCGCGGAGATCATCCATCGTCTCGTAAATCTCTTCAAACGTCTCGCCGAGTCCCACCATGATGCTCGACTTGGTGGGAATGTCCGGGGCGATCTCCTTCGAACGCCGGAGCAACTCGAGCGTCCGATCGTACTTCGCTCTGGATCGCACCGAGTCCGACAACCGACGGACGGTCTCGATGTTGTGATTCAACACATCGGGACGCGCGTCCAGCACCGCGGCAAGCGCGTCCCAGTTGCCGTCAAAGTCCGGGATCAAAACCTCCACGCTGCAGGTCGGCACTTTCCGCCGCACCGCGCGAATCGTCTCCGCGAAGACGGAAGCCCCCCCGTCGGCGAGATCGTCACGGGCCACGCTCGTGATCACGACGTGCTCCAGCCCCATCGCGACCACGGCATCCGCCACGCGCTCCGGCTCGCGCAGGTCGAGCTCATTCGGGCGTCCGGTGTGCACGGCGCAGAAGCGGCATGCGCGCGTGCAGATGTCGCCGAGGATCATGAAGGTGGCCGTGCGCATTTCCCAGCACTCGAACAAATTGGGACAATGCGCCTCTTCGCACACCGTGTGCAGCGACTGCGTGCGCATGATTTCTTTGAGTTGCTTATAGTTTTCACCGGTCTTCGCGCGAATCTTGAGCCATTCTGGGCGGGCCTTGGTGGTCCCCGCCTCGATCATGCGAATGCTGGCCTCTGGCTTCCCCATCGATCATCATCCCTGTTCACAAGGTCGCTTGCCGATGTCTATTGTAACGCTCAACTGCCGCCGGAGCCACCGGACGCGCTCCGCTCGTATCGCCCGCTTGCGCCGCCGTCCTTCAACACCAGGCGAACGTTCGAGATGGTCATGCCGCGATCCGCCTTCTTGCACATGTCGTACACGGTGAGCGCCGCGACCGACGCGGCCGTGAGCGCCTCCATCTCCACGCCGGTCTGATGCGCGGTGCGGACCTCGGCGAGCACCCGAAACGTGGCCTCATCCGCTTCCAGCGCATGCTCCTCGATGCGGACGGACACATGGTGCAAGGGCACCGGATGGCAGAGCGGGATGAGATCGCTCGTTTGCTTGGCCGCCATGATGCCTGCGATCTCGGCCACTTTCATCACATCGCCTTTGGCCATCGCGTGATGTACAATAGCATCGCGCGTCGCCCGCGACATGCGGATGTACGCTTCGGCGACCGCCACGCGGGCCGTGACGGCCTTTTCGCTGACGTCCACCATGTGCGGGCGGCCGTCTGGCGAAAAGTGATGGAACACATCTTGAGACTCCACGTCCATCGCTCCTTATCGCATTCGAATTGACCTCGAGGTGAACGATACATGCGCGTCGACATTCGCCTATTCGCAAATGTAAAGGAGATCGCCGGGCGAGACAAACTTGAGCTGGACGTGCCGGACGATGCGACCATTGCCGATGTCCTGCATGCGCTCAAAGAGGCATACCCAGAGCTTCACGATGCGCTCCAACACGTGATGGTCGCCGTGAATCTGGAATTGGCTGCTCCGTCCCGTCGTGTCCACCCGAGCGACGAGATCGCCCTCATCCCCCCCGTGGGAGGCGGCGAAGGAGACAATCCGTTTGCGCGGCTCACGAGAGAACCGCTTCACGTCCAAGAAGCGGAAGCGCTGCTGGCGAATCCGCGTCACGGAGGTTGTGTCTTGTTTCTCGGGACCGTGCGCGCGTGGACAGGCCATCGGCAAACCGACCACATCGAGTACGAAGCGTATGAGGCCATGGTGCAGGTCCAACTGGAGCAGCTGGTGACTGAGATCGAGCAGGAATTTTCGGGCGTCAAGGCGCTGGTGTGGCATCGAATTGGAACACTGTATCCGGAAGATGTCGCGGTGATTTGCGGTGCGGCACACCCGCATCGCAAGACAGCCTTTGAGGCCTGCCAGGCGCTCATCGACCGGCTCAAAGCTCGGGTGGCCATCTGGAAGAAGGAATTTTTCGCGGACGGATCGTCCGAGTGGCGGCCCAATCCGTAGCGCTCAAGCTTGGTTTACATAATGGCGGCGCTCCCGTCATAGACATGGGCCAGAGGCTCATTGGACGAGGAGCGTGCTATGCGTGAACCGCAGCAAACCTTCCCGCCTCATCGCCGAACTGGTCGCAGCCGTCTCCGCGCTCTTCCTCCTAGCGGCAGGCTTTGTGATCTCAATCGCATCGACGGTTGGACAACCCTTCACCGACCGCTTGGCGGAATCGGAAGTGCAAACGCTCGCTTCCATCGAGGTGAGCGCCCTCTTTGGAAGCGACGGGACCCCGGGCAATGAACACGACGCAGCCAACCCATTTCGCGCCGTGGCTCAGCGCCTGCAGTCCCTGTTTCTCGATCCAGCCGCCATGCTTCGCAACATGCTCCCGCAGGTCGCGCCGAGCGACCCCGGCGGGGGACTGCAGACGTCGCTGCTCAACTCCATTGCGGCCATGGCCCAGAGCCACCACACGCTCGTCATCGGATGGCTCCCTTCCACCGATCCCCAGACCTGCGTCCGGTGGATCCAGGACAATCCCGGCATCAACGTCGTCAGCCCGACCTGGCTTCATCTCGCCGACGCCTCGGGCAATTTGTCCGGCAGCGTGCTGCCGACCGTGGTGCAATACGCGCAGGAGCGGCACATTCAGGTGTGGGTACTCGTGGACAACCAGTTTTCCGCGGCGATCACGCACGAGGTCCTGGCCAATCCTCGCGCGGAGGCCAATCTCATCGACGAGATCGCATACCAGGCGAGCGCATATCACCTGAACGGCGTCAACCTCGACTTTGAGAACGTGGCTGCGGCGGATCGAAATCGTTTCACGCAGTTTGTCGGGAGGCTTCACGCCCGCCTGCGCTCGCTCGGGATCGATCTTTCACTCGATCTGACGCCAGACATCGTGCAGCTCGACGACTCCGAAGCGTTCTTCCACGCCGCGCTCGCGGACGAAGTGGACCAGGTGGTTCTGATGGCGTATGACGAGCACTGGGCCACCGACCCGGATCCAGGGCCCGTGGCCGACCTGCCATGGGTTGAGCGAAGCGTCAACGACCTGTTGGACACGGGCGTGCCGGCGAACAAGCTGGTACTCGGCATTCCGCTTTACACCCGGTTCTGGTACGTAAACACGGACGGGAGCGTGCAGAGCGACGCGGTCAGCGCCGGTGCCGTGCAAGCGATTCTCAACCAGTACCGGCTGCCGCTCGGCACGTGGAACGATTCCCTGGATCTGATGTTTACCCAATATCCCACGAAAACGGGCTACGCAGAGGTCTGGTATCCCACGTCTCAGACGTACGAGGACTGGCTCCAGATCGTGAGCGACGACGGGCTGGCAGGCGTTGCGGTGTGGTCGCTGGCCTGGTCTGACGCCACCTCGTGGGCGTCGACCGTGCACGCGCTCCGTTTGAACGGATCACCTTGAAACGGGGATGATGACGTGGATCGCACGCTCGTTTGGATCGCCGCCGCCACTGGGGTGGGGTACGTGCTGGCCTGTGTGCAGGAGCCGACCGACGCGCTGGAAGCGGCGCAGTCGTCGCTCGGCATGTTGGCGCAGTCGCTGCCGTGGATCGTCGTCTCCATGTTTCTCGCAGGGCTCGTCAGCCAATGGCTCGAACCCGAACTGGTGGCGCGGTGGTTAGGACGCGAAGCGGGGATCGCGGGGATCGTGTTCGGCGCCCTGCTGGGCATGCTCGGAACCGGATCGCGGTTTTCGGTCTATCCTCTGGCGGTGAGCTTGCTCGCTGCCGACGCCTCGCCGGGTGCCGTCGTGGCGTTCACCACGTCGTGGCAGCTGACCTCCCTGGCGCGCCTTCCCGCCGAATTCCCGTTCTTCGGCGTACCTTTCGCACTGGTCCGGTTCGCGATCTCGCTCGTCATCTCGGTGGCAGGCGGCGTGTTGTTTGAATGGCTTTGGAACGCGTGGTCCCATTTTCGGTAATCGCGTCATTGAACCGGGGAGTCCACGCCGCCTTCGACGTAGTGTCCCTGCTGCCACACGACCTTTTCGATGGAGGCTTGACCGACGTCGGTCTTCGCCAGAAGATAAAATTCATCCGGCAGCCGGTACGATCCGACGTTCCAGGCAGCAAACCACGTCTGGTTTTTTCGAATGGGAACGGACGCTAGGCGCTGCAGATGCGCGTTGGACTTGAGCGTGTAGTCGCCGTGATGCGCAGTGACGATCGCGGCAGGCGCGTAGTACAGATCCACGCGATGGCCGTTCCAGCCGTGATCGTCCGACCAGATGTTCAAGGTGGATCCGTGGCTCAGGACTTCGAAGTGTGGATTGCGCATCTGATAGTGTGCCAATTCCACCCGTGAGGGCGGATCGGCAATGGAAGGCGGCAGCGACTGACCGACGAGCGCCGACGGATGCACCTCAAGCTCGCGCCCACAACCCACGACGGCTCCTGTGACCGACAGCGCGACAAAAACAGAAACAGAGACGAACGCATGACGAGCACGCATGCGCGAGACCCCCTCCGAGGACACCAGCCTGTTGGCGGTAGTGTGCTCGAACGGGCTTTTGAGTATGCGCATCGCTCGTCGGTAAGAATTGCGATAAAGTTGGGATATGAGATTGAAAACCGTTCAGAGCCATGAAGGAGACATCGTTGCGTACGAACTGGATCTCGGCCACGACCTCGTCGCGATCCGCGTTCGACCGGGGAAACGAACGCAGAAGCGGATTGTCCTCCGCGCCGATGAGCACGGGTTTTCCATCAGCGCCCCGCCGTGGGCGCCATCGCGCGATCTGGAGCAGGTCATCCTGCAGAACTGGCGCTGGCTCAAGGACGTGCGCGCAAAAACTGTCGCAGCCAAGCCGAAACGCCTCGAGGCGGGCGACGAGATCTGGATTCTCGGACGACCGTACGTCATCTGCACCTGCGGGAAGGCGGACGGTGGAGTGGATCACGAGAACACTATCGTATGGCTGCCTGAGCGGGCGGACGACGTGCACGCACAGGTCTGTCAGATGCTTCGTGAGCTTGCCCATCTACACCTGTCGAATCGAGCGATGATGTGGGCAGAGAGGACGGCGCTGCGACCTTCCCGCATTGGGGTCAAGGCGCAGCGAAGTAGGTGGGGCAGTTGCACCAGCAAGCGGCACATCTACCTGAATTGGAGGCTCATTCAGGCCCCTCAAGACGTGATCGATTACGTGATTGTGCACGAGCTCGCACACCTGGCCCACATGAACCACGGCCCGGAATTTTGGAAACTCGTGGCCCGCTGGATGCCGGACTGGCAGGCGCAGAGAGCGTGGCTGCGCCTGCACGGCCACGAACTGTTCCGACTGGATCTCGGGACGCAAGCGTAACCCCGGTCACTACGCTTGCCCAAGATAGCGTAACCCGGTCACTACGCTTGCCCAAGATACCTGGTTGCGAGCACGACGAGCGCCCTGCATCCTACGACGAGCGCGTTCTCGTCAATGTCAAAGCGTGGATGGTGGTGCGGATACGCCTCGCGGTCGGACCGGCGAATGCCTGTGAAGAAAAACGTGCCGGGCGCCACCGTCTGATATGCCGAGAAATCCTCGCCGCCCATCGTGGGCTCGGCGTCCGTGACGAGATCGCCGAATTCCTCCTCCAGGGTGGCTCGAACGAATGCCGTGAGTTCCGGATCGTTCACCACGGGTCGATAGCCGCGCTCATAGCGGAATTCGTATGATGCGCCCTGCGCCTCCGCGATTCCCTTGATCACGGCCTCCATCGCTTGTTCGGCCCAGGCGCGCCGTTCCTCGCGGAACGTCCGCACCGTGCCACAGAGCTCCACTTCACTCGGGATCACGTTGTCCGCGGTCCCGCCGACGAACTTGGTGACGCTGAGCACGAACGGCTCGAACGGATCCACTCTCCGGCTGGCGAGCTGCTGCAGACTCACCACGATCTGCGCGCCGATGGCGATGGGGTCGACCGTGAGATGAGGCTGCGCCGCGTGTCCGCCTCGCCCGATGATGCGGATGTGAAACGTATCCGGTGCGGCCATGAGTTCACCTGCCCGCACCCCGATGCGACAGCTCTCCATGCCCTGCCACAGGTGCTGGCCGATCACGGCGTCGACACCGTCCAAAACCCCTGCGTCGACCAACTCCTGAGCACCGCCCGGCGTCAATTCTTCCGCGTGTTGAAAAATGAAGCGGATCTCTCCCCGCAGTTCGTCGCGGTGTGCGGCGAGCACCTTGCATGCGCCGAGCAACATGGCGGTGTGTCCATCGTGGCCGCACGCGTGCATCACGCCCGGGTTCTTGGACGCAAACGGAAGCCCCGTGTCTTCCTCGATGGGAAGCGCGTCGATGTCCGCGCGAAGCGCGAGGACGCGGCCAGGGCGACCGGTGACCAACCGAGCGACCACGCTCGTCTCCGTCGGTCGGCTGATCTCGAATGCGCCCATCTTCGTCAGTTCTCGCTCGATGAAGGCCGCCGTCTCCCGCTCTTGAAAGCTGAGTTCCGGATGTTCATGCAAGTGTCGGCGCCAAGCGACGAGATCGTCGCGGATGACCTCCACTTCGCGCGCAAAATCCACCATCTCCGATCCTCCCCCCTCTTACCCGTGGAGCGTCATCATCCACTGCGTCAAACCTTCCACGTCGACCTGTTCTCCAACGTAAAACGGCCCAAATTCGGCAAAACGAGCGCTCGACTCGTCAAACCGCATCTCGTAGATCAATTTCTTGAAATGGATGGGATCGTTCGCATACAGCGTCACACCCCATTCCCAGTCGTCGAGTCCCACGGAGCCGGAGATGACCTGCTTGACCTTTCCGGCAAACTGACGCCCGATTTGGCCGTGCGCCATCAGATGCTTTCTGCGCTCGTCTTCATCGAGCATGTACCAATTGTCGGGATGCGTGCGGCGCTTGTTCATCGGATAAAAGCAGACGTACCGCATATCGGGCACGGGCGGTTTCAACCTCAATTGGAGCGCCTCGTCCTTCTCCACGTCGACGCCCGGTTTGGCCAGATATCGGCCCAATTCGACCACAGACACGTACGAATATGCTCGCTCCGTGAAATCCGCGAAGCGAGTGGCCTCAAACCTCGCCTTGACATCGTTTAACTCGCGAATCGTGGGCCGCATGTACAAAAACAAAAGATCCGCTTTCGTGCCCGCGATCACGAATTGGCCAAAGCTGCCGAACCGCGCGCGCTGCGCCTCGAGCTCCGCCTGGATAAACGCACCAAAGTCGCGCAGCACGGCGGCAGCCGCGTGCGCATCGGTTTTCTTCCACTTCTCTCGCCGGATCGTACGGAAATCGTGCAACACATACCATCCGTCCAGCGTGTGCGGTGCTGGCATCGTGTCACCCTCCTCTGCCGTACACATTATCACAACGGCCATGGGGGGGCCAAAAGCATCGACGGCGAGGGACATACAGATCCCACATGGGACATAGGATGTCCTTGAGGGACCTTCTTGTCCAAGGGGTGATCCGATGCGCGCGTGGAAATGGTGGCTCGCCTCCGCGTCCTGGATGCTCGGCTGCTACGGCATTTGGTCCTGTTTGGCGCTGGCGCGCGCTGGGGCCGCCGCGGACATCCCGCAGCTCGAAGCGGCCGGTGCAGCGGAACTGACCGCGGCTGCGGCCTGGATCCTGACAGGATGCATCGCCGTCTGGAAGTTGTCGGCCTCCGCGGCCCTTCACTTCGCCAATGTGCTTTGGACCGCGTCCTTGGCCTGGTACTACCAGGATGAGACGGTCTGGCTCTGGAGCGGAGCCTGCGCCCTTCTCGGCATGTTGACCTCCGCGGTCGCGTCTCGAAGCAAGAGGCGCGCGCGCACGGTCCGTTCGACCTAGCCGACGCGGTGTTCCATCCGAAGCCGGTCGGCGATCATCGCGATGAACTCGGAATTGGTGGGCTTGGTCTTGGAGGCCGAAACCGTGTAACCGAACACGCGGCGAATGGCCTCCATGTTGCCCCGGCCCCACGCGACCTCGATGGAGTGGCGGATCGCGCGCTCGACGCGAGAGGGCGTCGTCTTAAATCTCTGCGCGATTTTGGGATACAACACCTTCGTGATGGAGCCGAGGATCTCGACGTCCTCATACACGAGGCCAATCGCCTCTCGCAGGTAGTGGTACCCCTTGATGTGCGCGGGCACGCCGATCTCGTGAATGATCTGCGTGATCTGCGCGTCGATCGAACGCCGCGAAGGCGGCGACGGCGCGGGCATGGGCGCAACAACGGCCTGTGACGTGGCGGCCACCGGCGCGGGCGCCTCGAACATCACCTGCCGAATGCGCTCGGCCAGTACTGGCATGTCGAAGGGTTTCAGGATAAAGTAAGACACACCCAGCTCCGCCGCGCGCCGTGTGACGCTCTCCTGACCAAATGCGGTGAGCATGATGACCTTCGGCGGATGATCCGTGACTTCCGAAAGGCGTTCCAGCGCGCCGAGCCCGTCCAACACGGGCATGATGATGTCGAGAATCAACACGTCCGGCCGCGTTTCGCGCACGAGATTCAGCACCTCCGTGCCGTTGTGCGCAATTCCGCAGACCTCCATATCCGGCTGTCCGGAAATGAATTCGCTCAAAAGCTCCGCGAATTCATGGTGATCATCGGCCAATAGGATCTTCATGCGTGTGGACACGGCCATACCCCCTCTGCAATCCTCCGGACTTACCAATTCGACGCGAAGCCCGAGACTCCTGTCAAAACTATGTAAAAAATTTCGCCTTTATGCCACCTTTTTCGACACAAATCGAGTAGGAGGGGGCGGCTAGCCCCCGTCCTCTCACACCACCGTACGTGCGGTCCCGCATACGGCGGTTCATGAAACTCCACGGAGTTCGAGATATCGCGTGTACATGCTCCTAAGTC
>Ga0167615_1000607_pt1 | contig 10236 bp, 10 predicted proteins | sample BED_Mat_host_9_1_FD_111800 | JGI IMG/M metagenome (GOLD analysis project Ga0167615, IMG submission 111800) | Extremophilic microbial mat communities from Yellowstone National Park, USA - BED_Mat_host_9_15 (v2) (version 2) | ecosystem: Environmental > Aquatic > Thermal springs > Hot (42-90C) >... | reverse complement strand
TCCGATTGGCTCCCTGGCGACCTTGCTCTGGCTGAACGTGCTGGAACGTCGGGATATCCGGATTACCTGGGGGTATTATTTTCGGGTTGGCGTCACGCTTACCCTACCCGTACTGTTTGTGACCTTATTGGCATTATGGGGTTGGAGCGCCGTCATGGGAGGTTAACCGAATGTTAATCCGGCCTTCACCGCGCCATCATCGGGATTTGCTATAGTTTAGGACATGCCATCAGGTTAAGGAGGTATCATTGGGTGCATTTGGTCATCATCGGCGGCAGTGACGCCGGAATTAGCGCCGCGTTGCGGGCCCGTGAGCTCGATCGGATGGCGGAGATAACCCTGGTGGTCGGCGACGCCTACCCGAATTTCAGCATCTGTGGACTCCCCTTTTATCTCAGCGGCGAAATCGCCGATTGGCGAACGTTGGCCCATCGAACCCAGGAAGAGATTGAAGCCCACGATATTCGGGTCCTGCTCAACACGTGGGCGGAGGCAATTGATCCGCCGGCGCACCGGGTTACCGTGCGCACCCCGGACGGTCACCGTCATGAGCTGGCCTACGACCGCCTGGTGGTTGCGACCGGGGCGGTACCGATACGCCCGTCATTGCCCGGTTTAGACGACCCACGGGTGTTTTTGTTGCATAGCATGGATGACAGTTTCCGGTTACATGCCTTTTTAACGGAAAAAGTCCCCCAATCGGCGGTTATTGTCGGGGCCGGCTATATCGGGCTTGAGATGGCCGACGCGTTGACCCATCGCGGAATTCAGGTGACGTTGATTGAACAGGCGGAGCACGTGTTGCCGACCGTCGATCCGGATTTCGGAGCCCAACTGGACGAGTATCTTCAATCACACGGGGTGACGGTGATGACCGGATCCCGGGTGCGTGCACTGGAAAAGGCAGACCAGGGGGTCCAGGTGGTGGGTGAACCCGATTGGCAAATCACCGCTGACTTGGTGCTTGTCGTGGTCGGAGTGGCTCCGAATACGGATTTGGCGGTGCGGGCCGGCATTGTTACCGGGGTCCGAGGAGCGATTCGGGTGGACCGACAGATGCGGACCAACTTGCCGGATATTTGGGCCGCGGGCGATTGCGTGGAGACGTATCACCGGTTGTTGGACACCAACACTTATCTGCCGCTGGGAACCACGGCCCATAAACAGGGACGAGTGGCCGGCGAAAATATGCTCGGGGGCGACCGCGTTTACGAAGGGTCCTTAGGTACCCAGGTGGTTAAAGTATTCGATTGGGCGGTCGGACGAACTGGATTGAAAGCATCCGAAGCCCGATCGGCTGGGTTTTTGCCACGGACCGCCCGATTGACGACGTGGGATCACAAGGTCTATTATCGCGGCGCTACCCCCTTGACGGTATCCATCACCGGCGACGAGAATACCGGGCGGCTATTGGGCGGTCAAATTCTCGGCCATTGGCAGGGGCAAGTGGCCAAACGCCTCGATATTCTGGCGACGGCCCTCTATCACGGGATGACGGTAGACGGCTTGAACGATTTGGACTTGAGTTATACCCCGCCACTCAGTAGCCCCTGGGACCCCGTGCAAATGGCGGCCCAGCAGTGGATGATATCGTCACACGGGGGAAATACCTAAACCGGTAGGCCACGGGAGTCATTTGTCAGAGCGAGGTTCGTCGGGATTACCTGAATCCCAGGGTGAATTCCGCCTGGGTGCAGGTGACGGTGATCGATGAACCGGGTCGAATGGGATATCCCGCTTGAGGATGCACCGGTGAAAAGGCAGCTTGCATCCTTCCGTGAAATTCGGAGGAGCTCCGGCCAGTGGCCAGAGCTCCTACCACTCTAATGGTTGAATCCATCGGCTGATTTGAACGGTTGCTTCGTACAGGCCAAATACAGGCAGAATAACTGCCAGCAACGTGAACGGATCCTGGGAAGGAACCACTGCAGCCGCAAATACGGCACTCAAGAAGAACGCGACGCGCCGGCCGCGGCGAAGTTTGGCGGAAGTCATCCACCCCACTTTGACAGCGATACCTAGCCATACGGGGACGGTAAAGACGGCTCCCATGGCAAGACTGAAACTGGTGACAAAACCAAGATACGCGGAAGCTCTGACCGACTCGCTAAATACGCTTTGAGCGAATAACAGCAAAAAGCGAAGGGAGGCGGGAATAACACCAAAAAAGGCGACGGCCACCCCCACCCAAAAAAGAATCAGACCAATCAATAATGCGCGCAAGATCCACCGCCGATGGGCCATCGGCACCGTCGGGCCTAAAAACTGCCATGCCTCATAAATCCACACCGGCGAGGCCAGTACCACCGCCACCGCCAAGATGACGTTAATCACCGTAAAAACGGCTCCGTCGGAGACAACGTCAACAACGTTAGATGACCAACAGCCGTTGACTTGGGGATGTCGGCCAGGTACCACGGCAATAAAATCTCGTGCATCATCATACGCCACTTAAACGCTAATCCGACTGCAATCAGGATGGTCCATGTCCCGGCCCAAATAATCCGGGTTCGCAGCTCGTCAAGGTGGGCGGTAATGGACATGACGCGGTCAGGATTCGCGACGTTTCGGGCACGAGAATTCGGCCCCTTGAGCGGAATCACCACGGGTAACCCTCCCTCCGGTCCTATCGCGGCTCCGGCTCTTTAACCCACGCGGCCGTTCGCTCGGCGTAATCCAGGGCTAGTCCGGCAAGCCATCCGTAGGTAGAATCATCGGGCAGTGACTGACGTATGCGCGAAAGGATGCGTATGACTTTATGGGCGAGGACGTCTAACCACTCGGCGCGGGACTTCCCCAGTAACTCCGGAACGTTCGGAAGACCGATTAAGGCAGCCCATAAGGCAAATAGCACCGATAAATGGTCCGGGCTGATCGGATAGGCACGTCCGGGCGAAAACTCCTCTTTTTGCCATTCGATATCGAGAATTGCTGCCAGTTGCCAAAGATTCGGATCCTCTTCGCTGGGCATGTCAACATCGTCATAAAGACTATAAGGGCTTCCGGGCATCGGGATGCAGAACAGTTCTTCATATTGCGTTGCCAACGTCCTAGTATCGATCCGTAAATAATCCGGTAAGTCTACCGGCCTATTCAACGCTTCACAAATGCCGGGGATTACCGATTCCCGGACCGTAGTCCATACGGTCTCGGGGGGCGGCCCGTCAAACAGAGCCGCCCACAACCACAAAATATCGGCAATAGCCTCATGTGGAGATTGACGATCCGATGGAAGTGGAGTAGTCATGTGTTTCACCGCCTTATATCGCTAGTGGGTTAGTAGGTTCTGGCGTGGTTTTTTCCAACGCGACACGGGTGCTAAAGTAATCGGCTCCACCCCCCACCGGATCGATCATGCATGTCCCCCACCCGGTGGTGTCAGCTAAGTTGGGATCGCGCCGCATCAAGGGATTCAAGCGGACCGGCGTATTGAGATGGTTGTCGCCGGTAAATCGGCGTCCGTTAATGGCCCAACTGCCGGAATCATAATGCCAATGGCCGTAAGGTTGAGGGAAACTGACGACGCCCAACCGGACACCCGGCATAATCCGTACTGGAGCCTTGATTCCTTTCGGATAGGTCGCTGACCACACTCTGACCCAGTCGCCATTTTTAAGACCCAAACGCTGAGCATCGAGCGGATTCATATCCAGATATCCGATCGGCATCAATTCGACGAGCCACTTGTCAGCCCATGTGCGCGCCTTACTGTGGATGGGCTGTTTGTACGTAGAGAGAATAAACGGGTATTTTTTGGGATCATCCACCTCATCCACCGGGGTTCCATCAAACAAGGTCACCGGTTGCCAATGGGCCACCGGGACAAAGGTCTCCCCGGTCAAGCTGTTATGGGTTTTGACAAAGGTGGCGTTATAGAGCTGCAACGGTAACTTTTCGGAACCGTATTGATAGGTCATCTGGGTCGGGACCTGTGCGGGCAGATAGCCGACGTCATAGTCCTCGAATCGGCCGCCGCGAGCAAGCACGTACGCCGCTTTGCGCCATTGCGCCGGTGTCAATGCCGAGCCGTAACGTTTTTGCCAACGTTCCGCCGCCGCCCATTCCCGCGGGGTCGACGCATCGGGTACCGGGCCGGTTTTAATCAACCGATTGCCTTCGCGACGGTGATAATCGGGATAGTACGCCACGTTGGCCACCATCTTCAAGTAGTAGTCTTCCCGACGTGTAAGGGATCCACCCTCCAAGAACGCGTTTTGGCCAAATCCGGGTAGACCTAGAGCCAACGCCACATCAATCAGAAATTGTTCCACGCACATCGGCTCACCGGATGGGGTTTTGGCCGTCATGGGTTCGATAACCGGCTGACGTATCCCCAACACTCCGGTGGGTACGGTCGGAAACCCTGGTAACATCCCCCACGTCTCGAGATAGGTCGTGTCAGGCACTATATAATCCGCATAACGGGACGATTCCGAGATGATAATGTCGCTCGCGATATATAGAGGAATTTTATCCGTGTCTTTAATCAGACGGAACCAGGGCAAGGTTTCGTCGGGAGCGCCACTCATACCCGGAGGGGCCGACCAAGCCGGGTTAGCCTCGTGTTGCAATAGAATTTTCACGGGATACGGGTATTGATACCAGGCACCGGCAAAGATTTCGTGCCAAATGCCGAATCCGAACGGATACCAAGGACGTCGCGTCGGGAAAGGATTTTGACCGGACTTGACGGCATCCTGATACAACGAGGTTGATTCATAAAAACTCTTTTCGCGCGAAATCGGCACTCCTGGAGGTACCGTGCGGGTCGGTGCAGGCCACTTGGCGAGATTATAGGGAGCCCCATGATAACTACCTAGAGGATCTGCCGCTTTTCCGCCCGTAATATAGCCTCCTGCCCAATCGATGTTCCCAATCAAAAAGTTCAGGGTCATAATCCCTCTTCCGGCATAGACGCCGTTGGTATGCATGGCAGGGCCGCGATAGAAGTCGGCGGCAGCCTTGCGGCCGTGACTGGTAAATTCGGTAGCCAGTTCGTAGATAATGGATTCCGCTATCCCGGCTTCATGGGCGTATTCGGCGTAACTATGCTTTTTCGCCTCTTGGTAGAGGATTTGAAAACCGGTCCGACACGAAATCCCGTTCACGGATACGGGTCGAACGGACAAATCACCCGTGGGCCACAATGAGGCCGTTGTCGTTTGCGAAGCAAGCCGGGCGTTGCCGCTGGCGGCGTCGATGACGACCGGATCATCGGCGGCGGCATCCGTGGCGGAGACCAGTCCCGCCTGGGCGGCTGTCAAAAATTGGCCATGGGCCGGATTTGCCGGATCTTGGATGACCAGCCAGGACGCATTGGTATAATCCAATTCTCCCGCACTTTGCGCGGCCTGGTAACTCGGGTGACTCAGGAACGGCAGATTATACCGGTGTTGTTCGATGATGTGGCGGATCATGCCCATGACCAGTGCGCCGTCACCACCAGGCTTAATCTTCACATGACGGACCGCACGCACTGCGGAATTCGGGGTGTTGGGATCGACCAAGACAAATTTCAGCTGTCCGGATGCCGACGCGTCGGCGACTTTACGGGATAAGGTCTGCATCGGAAAATTCGCGTTGTAGACATTGACCCCGAAGAAAATGATATATTCGCTGTTCTTGATGTCGGGCTTTAACATCGCGATTTTGCCGTCTAGAGACTGCATAGTGGCCACATGGTGATTGAGCTCACAGATTCCCACATGCGGCAATGCATTGACGGAACCGAAGGCAGTGGCAAACCGGGTGAGGAAGTTGTTTTGGCCCGGCTCCGACCGTCCCCAAAACAACACGAATTGATTGGTGATCGGGCCTAAATCAGGATGTTGGGGATCGACCGGCGTGTTAGGTCCCTGCCCGTTCTTCTATAAGTCCTTAAAGCCCTCCACATATCGGTTTTCTTCTCCCGGGACATGACGGAACAAATAACCGCCTTCAGTGACTTCACGAATCAATTGTTCCCAACTAATCGTCTGCCATTGCCCCGATCCTCGGGGACCCTTCCGCTTTAGCGGGAAAAATACTCGATAGCGGTCATAGACCGTCTGTCGGCCGGCCTGGCCCCGTGCACAAAGTGAATGCGGTACGGTAACACGGAGCGATTCGTCAACCGGCGTGGCATACTCTAAGTGGGGCTCGGTGGTGTTTGGGTGGTAAGGATTGCCATCCAACTTGATCAGCACCCCGTTAAAGACACGTGCCTCGATTCCGCAATCGCTGCGACATTGACGGCACACGCTATAGCGAACATCGACCCCTTTCCACAGCTCGGTGCGCATCGGAAACGTATAGGTGCCTCGTCGGCGAAACATGGCGGGGAGCCATGGGGATACGCCCCAGGCCGCCGTAAGGGCACTAGCTGCTCCAACGGATCCGACAACAAACATGCGGCGTGAAATTTCTTTATCACCTAATCCCATGACGCTTTCCCCCTATTTGGAGACTTGTGGGCTCATGCGTTCCGTGCCCCGGGTTTTGTGACTGGTTCGTGCCCAATGCTCTGCCCAGCGATGGTCCCAGGGCAACAGCAACAACTGCAACGCGATTAACAGAATGGCGATCGCAAAGATTCCCAGAACCGTTTGGATGCTGTCACGACCCAGCCACGGTGGGGTATAAAGGACCAATCCCTGCGAAGCTTTCGGTTGTAGCTGCCCTCCGATGACGGTGTTGTAGCGCATGGCGTATACGCTAATGAGGACAAAGAGGCTTGTAATGCTGGCCCACCAACGCGAACGGCGCACCCGAGGAATAAAGGTGAGAACCAGTGCCACAAATAGGAAGCCTAACTGTAGGCCCCAGTACATAAAGGTGAGCGGTCCGCCCATAAAGATGCTATGAAACCCGTCATATACCGGGCCGCTGGTATAGGCGGACACCCCGGAGTTCAGTAAATCGACAATATCAAGGAACAGGTCGACGAAAATGACCCACATTAATAAGCCCATCAGGCCAGCAATTAACTTGGGGTCCACCTCCTCACGGGAAATCAGCCCACCGACGATGGTCACATAGGCCAAGATCATTAACGCGATACCGGAGACGATCGCCGACACGATAAACATGGGCATCATTAATGGATTGCTCCACAAGTGACGGGCTTTTAGCGCGCCGAAAATAAATCCGATATAGCCATGAAACGCGAAAGCCAGAAAAATCCCGAATGCCGCCAACACTACTAACACCGTGTGATCCCGTTTAAGGGCCGGTTCGGAAACATCCCGATAACCCAACGTCAAAAACCGATGCCAGCTTCGGCGCCATCCGCCGGCATGGGTAGCGAGATACACGTTGTCTTCCCGAAAGATAAAATAGGTTTCGGCCAAAGCCAACAAAACGTAGGTGGTCCAAATCAGGGTAAAGAGTCCCATTGGAGCATACGGGACGTGAGGGCGGAAATACAGCTCCAAAAATCGGTGGGGTTGACGAGCATCCGCCAATGGAGCCAACGCTGCAATCAACAAAAACGCCAGCGTCACGACCGCGGCCAATTTGGCCATCGGCTCAAACTGCTTGGCGCCGAATACTTTAGAAAGTGAACCGACAATAAAGGATCCGGCGACCAAACCGGAAAGGTAGGGATAAACGACGATTAATATACCCCAGTATACGTGTTCCAGTCCCAATAATTGCCCCGTATCAAGCGGCATTGTCTATTGCCTCCTTTCAGCGTATCGGCAGGTTACTGTCGGCATTTGCCGTATACGTGAAGACCATGTGTTGAATATCCGGATCGTCAATGGTCGAAATTTCACCGCTCATACCGATGTAAAACACTTGGGGATCCGTGCCAAAGTCAGGGTGCCGAACGACATGGGGGTATTGTGCCAGCAATTGAGAGACCTCACTGTTGGGATCATTGGCGTCGCCAAAAATCCGGGCGCGGCCAACGCATGTGGTCACACAGGCGGGAAGTAGTCCCTGATCAACCCGTTCGACACAAAACGTGCATTTATCGGCCGTATGCGACACGGGATTCAAGTACCGCGCATCATACGGACAGGCATTCACACACGTGCCACACCCGATGCATAGGGTGGGATCCACCAAAACAATCCCGTCTTCCCGTTTATAAGTAGCCTTGACCGGACACACTTCAACACACGGCGGATCGTCAAGGCAGGGATGTCCTGGGGTTCGGTACACGCAACTCGCAATGACGAATATTTCGCGGCTAACCCCTCGGTATTCCTGGTCAGATCACTTATTTCTTACTTGGATGGAACAGACTGATTGGCCCCCGAACTTCAAGCGGGTGCTGCGCCTGCTGTTTGAGCACCAACGCAAGCACGGGCGCGTGTTTCTTTTTTATAAAACAATCGCCACCTGGTTGCACATCAGTGTGAAAACTGTGCAGCGGGCTGTTCGGTTTTTCGCTAACCTCGGTCTGGTGGAGGTGCAGCACCGACGGACCCAAGCCGGCGATCTCGGGGCGAATTACTTTAAGGTGATTCCCCATATTTTGGCATTATCACCGGCCGCTAATGTCGCCACCTGCGGACAATCTGTCGCGACCCCTCCAGTTCCTGACACCTCCACACCGCAAGCCAGTCCACCGATTCCGGACCCTGTGGATAACGGCAATAATAAAGAGTTCTTTAATAAAAAGATCAACAACCTCCCGCTAGCCTCCTCGTCAGCCGCTGGCTCCCCACCAACCGTTGTTGTTCCTCCTGTCCCTTCTTTTTCACAAATCCCCCCACCCTAATGACCTTAGCCCACACCTTATCCCTTACCTCCACCTTTGTGCACGCTCTCTTACGCCAAGCGCCCCTAGACCATGTCCAGCAGCTGTTGACCTGGGCCGCTGCGTGCCCCGCGCATCACCCGGCTCGCCCGCGCCATTTGGAGGCTTGGCTTATGGCCGGCGCCCGCCAGCAGTGGACAACCCCGCCCACGTGGGTTAAGCCGCTGGCCTCTGCGATGCCCTATCGCGCGTTGTCTGATGCGGAAAGTCAGGCGACTCCCATCCGCACAGAGCCCCGTGTGGACCCAGACTGGCCGACTGTAGAGCGGTTTTTGAATTCGGGCGACCCCCGCACCGCGGAATTTCTTCACGAGGTCGCACAACGGTTAACAGACAAAATGGGCCCCGAATTGGCCCGGCGCGCTTGTGCCACCGCTGGCCCTTTTTGGCGGGCGATGTGCTGTGAAGTGTGGCGGCAGCGTTATACGGCATTTGAGGCGACGGGATAAGGCGTTACTCCGGTCGCGGGCGACCGTGCACTTGAAATCCCGCCCGCGTAAGTGTCAAGTCTGGCATGAGCTGGCCTTGCAGCGCAATGGTGACGCAGTGGCCTTGCGCCTCCAACTGGCGGCGTTTGCGCTCGGCCTTGATAATGCTCTTCGTGCTCAGGCGGGCCGTCACCGTGAAGCCTTCTGGCGTTTGAAGGGGGACTTCTAGCGCTTCATGTGCCGGGGTCGCGGCCTGTCGTAAGGTGGGCCACTGGTCGGCCCCAATGACTATAGTCACACTAATCGCGTGAATCGGCACCTGTGCCACTCGCGTTACCTCCTGGGGTGATGGCACAAACCCTCGCCACACCTTGAGTGACGTCGCTTGTGGCGGCGGCGGCAACCCGCGCGTGTGGCTTTGCGGTTTGCGATGGACGGTCCAGGTGGTGCCTACCTCGGGATGCCATTGACGGAGGATGGGGACGCCGGTGGCTCGGGATCGGATCCACCCCCGCCCCACACCGGGTAACCACACCTGGACCCCTTTGGATTGAACAGCTACGATTACACCGTACCGCGCGAGCATACTCCGGAGCCATTGAGCCGCGGTGGGTAAGTCCTTGCCTAACCCCTGAGCCACGATCGACGCTGCCGAGCGGCTGATGCGCATGGTGTCAAACGGCGGCCGCCAACCGCCGTAACAAAACGGACAGAGGAGCGCCCAGACCTCGAGCGACTGGGCTGTGTCGGGTGAGGCCGTCGGGGTACGGAGCCTAAACCGCGCGACTTGCTGATCCATTGGTCGCCCACATATTTCGCAGCGTCCGTCTTCGGCGGCCCAGATGGTATGCCACGGCGTCACGCGGGGGTGGGCCATAGGCGGCATGGGCGCTCTCCTTTCTTAGGACACATTGTAGCAAACTCACATCCTAACTGTTGACGTTCTCCCCAGCCCTAAAGGGCGGGGATTCTTTCTCGCTCTGCGCGAGCTACGCGGAGGTGCTGGTGGGGACGCCATCGCCCAACTACTGGGTGGAGACCCAGATACTTGCGCCGGAT
>Ga0167615_1000601_pt1 | contig 10303 bp, 9 predicted proteins | sample BED_Mat_host_9_1_FD_111800 | JGI IMG/M metagenome (GOLD analysis project Ga0167615, IMG submission 111800) | Extremophilic microbial mat communities from Yellowstone National Park, USA - BED_Mat_host_9_15 (v2) (version 2) | ecosystem: Environmental > Aquatic > Thermal springs > Hot (42-90C) >... | reverse complement strand
TCTATATGTATTGTGCTGACAGCTTCATGTATCAAAGGGTCAAGCATTTTCATTGCTGTGCTGACCCTACTTGAAAACTGCTGTTCGTATGTCCTCCAGTCCCTCTTGTTCTTTGGGTGAGCAAGTTTGTACTTCTCATTGATATAATCATTGATGTCCTTCAGCTTGCTCTGGATATCGTAACTGCTCATCCTGCCCATGCGTTAGTTATAAACCGGGAAGTTTAAAAATTCGTTCCTTTATATATAAAGCAATGGCGTAATTCGTTACGGTTTTTATAAAGTAAATATACTATAATAGTGTCCCACACCCGTTGAACCACGGGCTCTTATTGGTCCAACCAATAGTTGTGTCCCGCTTCTAAGCCTCCAGTAGAGTTGTTGGCAAACATGATCCCCGAACATTCGAGTGATACACAAACACAGCTATGGGCACTCTGAATCTTAGGGGCCGCTTTCGCAGCATTTTGCGCCAAAAAGCGAGCGGGCGATATATTAACCGCGAGCTACCCCGCCTTAAAAGGTGGAGCCCTCTTGCCAGAGGAGAGGTGAACTAATCCATTAAGGCGGATAGCGGCAGCGAATGAGAGACGCTTGCTCACACCCACACCTTTTCTAGAACCCGCAGCGTGTTGCCTCCCACTGCCTTTTTGATTTCGTCATCTGAATAGCCGTGTTTGACCAGCCAACGGACGATGTTGGGGTACTCGCTTGGGTTCTCCAAGCCTTTAACATACTCCACTTCCTCATATTGGAGAGTCTTTGAAGTTTGGGTAATGGACATGTACTTGGCAAACATCCGGTGGTAGCCCACGTGGTCGCCGAAGAACGTGTCTGGTCCAAACGTGACATGGTCTATTCCGAGTAATTTAACACAGTATTCAAAGTGTTCCATAACAGATTCAATAGAATGCTGAGGATGTTTCTGCGTCAGAGTCGTATGCGGCGCTGCTTCTATACCAATCACCCCTCCCTTTTCCGCCAATGCTTGCAACACGTTGTCGGGTTTCATCCTCTTTGTGCCCCAAAGCGCCCTTGCGCCCGCGTGTGTTATAAACACGGGTGTTCTACTGGCCGCTATAGCGTCCAGCGACGTAACGTCGCCAACATGGGCTAGGTCGATCGCCATGCCTATTTTGTTCATGCGGTCAACCACTTCGTATCCGAACTCGGTTAGTCCTCCGTCGCCTTTCTCTCTGAGTCCCCCGCCCAGTGCATTGGATTCGTTGTAAACCAATCCCATGCACCGGTATCCCAAACCATAAAGCACGTCCACTCTGTCCACCTCATTTTCGATTGGCATCGCGCCTTCCAGGTGAGGTATCAGTGCGAGCTTGCCTTCATTGTGAGCACGAATTATGTCCTCAACCTTTTCACCACGAATCACAAAGTCTTGGTGGGCTATATCGCTGAGACGCATACCCAAGTCGTAAACCACGTCTTCCCACTTCCAGCCCATTTTGGACGTAATTATCGAAGAGCCGTCTTGTAACCCGTCGAACATCGCGTCTATTCCAGAGGCCGCCAATCCCTCGTAGCCTGTGGCCACTCTGGCCTGCCTGTAATAGTCAGGGTACTTCGAAAGGTCCACAGGGGCGCGTTCGCTGTGGTCATGCAGTGAGATGACGATGCTTTTGTTCAGGATGTCCCAGACCCGCTCCTCCTCCGTCTTACTTACCTCTACGATGTACTGCGGGACCCGTCCTATCTCTTTGACCAGTTCATATTCCTCATAATCTCTGCCTGCTTCCAGGTAGCTGAAGGATTTGTATCCACTGTATTTTTTGGGTTTGCCCAGCATAGGAGCTGTATTCTCTTTGCCTAATAAATTTGTTGCGGTACACCTGCAAAAATTTTACAGTGAAAGGTTCACGATGGGACGGTTGTGTCCGGATTAGTGGGTGGTGTGCGTTTCCCCCAAGCGTGGAAAAGCGTTATCCGGACACCATCGATGGGACGGGAAAACACTTAAATAGATAATTTCTGTCCTATTTCTTAATGTATAACCAAAAAAATGCAATCACCCGGCTCACGGCGGTAGCATTAGTCGTCATAATCGTATTATTGGTGGTCCTAACCACCTCTTTGGTTCTGTTCAATAAAAGCTCAGCCACCCACTCCATATCTTCGGTGTCCACGTCGGCCACCACTAGCGGTGCTGCTTCCGCACCACCCAACACCAGTCAGCTTACAGTTCTAGCTATAGGCGGGCCACGAACACTTGATCCCGCGGGTTTGTTCTCCTCCGAGGAGACCCTAGTGGGCATAAATGTGTATCAAGAACTCGTCCAGCTCAACGGTACAAGCACAGATGTATTCGACCCGGTGTTGGCCACTAGTTGGTCTTCGAATTCAAACGATACGTCCTTCGTGTTTAATCTCCGAAGCAACGCGTATTTTATGAACGGTGACGCGTTCAATGCCTCCGTGGTCTGGTTCAACTTTTACAGGACAATTGTCATGAATCAGATAGGCTCCTCTTTCTTCGCGGGTTTCCTCTACAATGCGTCTCTGGCTTCCTCGACAGGCTACGCTGTTCCTGCAGGCTTGCCGGAAGCCTTGGCTGCAAACGGATACTCTTTGTCAACCTCGAACATTAGCCTAAGACAGCAGCAGGCTGCTAACGACTTGGCCAACATTTTGAGTCACTTTGACCCCTCCAACACCACTGTTCAAAGCATAATGAGTTACCCCAACCAAGCGGTTGTGGTGCTCAACAATACAGCTGTCCGGTTCAACTCCTTGGTTCCTTATCCGTATTTTCTATACCTGATAAGTTCGAGCGCGGGCGGACAAGTCGACCCCGCATTCGTAGACTCCCATGGAGGCGTGGCTCCAAACCACGCGAACACGTATATAGCCGCTAACGGAGCCGTGGGAACCGCTCCTTATTACGTGAAGAGTTATGTTCAAAGCCAAGTGTTGGTTCTGAACAAGAACCCCAACTACTGGGGTTCCAAAATCCCACAGAACCAGCAGAACATTATGATCGCACCGGCTCATATACCCGTGGTTGTAATAGAATACTTCCAGCAATCTTCCCAAATCATTCAGGGGCTGCAGAACAACGAAGGAGCACTGATGGCTGGTCCACCCATTCCTGTTCTGTCACCTCTGCAAGCCGATTCTTTGGCCAATGTGGCCGGGTTAAAAGTCGTCGCTTTGACGAACGCTCCAACCTACAGTTTCCTTGAAGCTTCGTTTGATACACAAAAATACCCCACAAACATCACCGATTTCAGATTGGCCGTGGTACACGCCATAAACTACTCCGAGATAATCTCGACTGTTGCAGCTGGTTACGGTGTTCCGATGGTGGGACCCATCTCGCCGGGACTACCCTACTATAACCCCGACGGTTTACAGCCATATCAATATGACCCGGAGCTTTCAATAAGCCTTCTCGAGAGTCTTGGGTTCAGGCTTAACCTTGCCAATGGCACTGTTGTCAACCCAAGCGGTAAGCCTGTGCCCACCATCACCTTTGTATACTGGAACGCTGACCCTTCGGAGACAAAGATAGTCCAAGAAGTTCAAATCATGCTTTCCCAGGTGGGTATCCCCGTGCAGTTGCTGGGCGAGACCTCATCAGAGGGACTTGCATCCGTGTCTCAGCCAGGAACCGCGTCAAGCTATCCTTCTCTCTATATACAGTACTGGTATCCTTCTTGGTTCGACCCCATAGACCAAGACTTGGTTGCGCTCACTAATGTAGCTAACGCTGGTATTCCTGTGAACACTGCTTGGTTCAACAACAGTGTGGTCAACAATTTGACAAATCAGTTGCCGTACCTGACCAATCAAGCTGAAATTCGGCACGATGTTGCTGTGGTTTACAATATAACCTACAGCCAAGCCCCGTACATCTGGTTCTACGCGTTGAAGCCCTACTGGGTTCAGCGCACATATCTGTCAGGGGTGTTCTACAACCCTGCATTCGAAGGTTTCTATTTCCCAACGATGTATTATAACACGACTGCGTAGAACCCCACGAACGCAACTGTCTCTGTCTGCTCGAACAAATGTGCTGCATGGTTGTAGGAGTCAGAACCCACTCAAAGTCACACGGTGTTTGATAGGAGTCCACGCTTTTCGGGGTATCGAAGCCAGGTTCGCAGCGTTCGAATCTTGGATTTCAGTCTCCGCGAACCCCTTATAGTTGTATCATGGTTTGGCTTGGTGTTTTCCTGTGATGTTGCCATGCGCTGCGCAATATGACGGCTGATGTGTTTTAAAGTGGGTGACCGGAGATCGTGTATTCAATTTAGTTTGGGACACAAAATGTAGGAAGGCGTGGGAAGCAGTTTTCAGAAACTCTTCGAATCACAATTGGGTCTGTTCATATAGGAAGCAGCTGACCCTTGCCTCATCTATCTGAATCGGTGTTGGCTCCTTCTCTTTGCATTTGGCCATCGAATAGGGGCAGCGAGGCTCATAGCGGCACCCCTGTGGAATGTTTATAAGGCTTGGGGGCTCGCCTTGAATGGGTTTTGAAGAGGTGGCCCCGGTGATTTTTGGCGCCGAGAGCAAAAGGGCTTGGGTGTAAGGGTGTTTGGGGTTGTCAAGCACTCTGCTTAACGGTCCGTACTCAACTATTTTTCCGAGGTACATTACGGCAACAGCGTCCGCCATGAATCTGGCCACGTTTGGGTCGTGTGTTATGAGAACGTAGGTGTACCCCTTGAGCCTTTGAAGTTCAACTAGGAGATTTAGAACTTGGGCCTGAATGGACACGTCGATCGAAGAGGTGGGTTCGTCCAGAACTATGACATCCGGTTCGCTTACTATTGCGCGTGCGATTGCAACTCTTTGTTTCTGGCCGCCGCTTAACTCCGATGTTTTTCTTTTTGCAGACGACTCTTCGAGCCCAACCAGTCTCAATGCCTCAATGACTTTTTTGGTGATCTCTTCCTTTTTGTGGCCACTTTGGAGGATTGGCTCGGCGACGCAGTCGGCGACGCTTTGAAACGGGTCGAGGGACGCACCTGGGTCTTGGAACACCATTTGTAGGCGTCCCCTCAACGCACCTCGTTCTCGCACGTAAACCACTTTCGTTCCGTTGAGCAGTATTTTGCCTTGATCGGGTTTTTCTAAGCCGACTATGATTCTTCCAAGAGTGGTTTTCCCCGAGCCGCTTTCGCCGAGTATTGCCACGGTCTCCCCTTTTTTGATACTCAGCGAGACTCCTTCCAAAGCGGTAACGAACCGTTGCCTTTTGCTAAAGAACCGGAAGAGGCTCTTTTTGCCCAGCTGAAACCTTTTGACCACGTTGTCGACCACTAGAAACACTTGCTCGTTAGTTCTCGTATTGTTCACCGTAATTCACACATCTAACAGCTCTGCCATTCACTACAGTGGCAACTGGGACGCCTTTAAAACATGCGTCGTGTGCCAAGGGACATCTTGGCGCAAAGGCGCACATGTGTTCCAAGCCGTCCCATTTGAAGAATCCCTTGATTGCTTCCAGCATACCTTCAGCCTTTGTCTTCGAAGGAATGCTTTTGATTAACCCCAAAGTATAGGGGTGCATTGGATTCGAGAGTACCTCATTCGCGGGGCCGCTCTCCTGCAGCATTCCTCCGTAAAGCACCGCTAACCGGTCACTGATTGTTGCGGCAACCGCTAGGTCGTGCGTAATAAACATCATGGACATCTTTGTGCTGCGAATGATCTCTTTGAAGAGGTCGAGGATTTGGGCTTGAGTTGTCACGTCGAGGGCGGTCGTGGGTTCGTCTGCGATAACGAGTTTCGGCTTCTCGACTAGTGCCATTGCCAGCATCACTCGTTGATTCTGTCCACCCGAGAGCTGATGAGGGTAACGCTCCATGATGTCGTCCGCGTCTCCTATTCTCACCTTTTTCAAACTTTCTAGAGCTTCGCGCTCAGCTTCTTCTCTGTTGAAGGGTTCCAAGCTTCTTTTACAGCGAACACGTATGGCTTCGATCATTTGATGCTTGATTTTCATAAGGGGATTGAGGCTCATAAATGGGTCTTGAAATATCATGAACACGCCCGTTCCCCTGATCCTGTCGATATCCGACGCCTTCGACGTCAAAATGTTTGTTCCCTCCAATAGTATTTGGCTTGAGTCGTTAACACTCGCGTTTCTGGGAAGAAGACCCGCTACGGCGAGGGCAACGGTGGTTTTCCCCGAGCCGCTTTCTCCAACCACGCCCAGAACCTCTCCTTCATTAACTGAAAGGTTCACCCTACGTACTGCGTGTAGCGTTCCAGAGGCGGTTTGGTAGTCCACGCTCAAATCTTTGACTTCCAGCAACTTGGTCAACTAAAGTTCACCAGCCAAAATATCCCGTAGACCATCACCCAGCAACGCTGCGCCGACCACCACTGTGGTTATGACTATGCCTGGTAAGATTGAGTACCACCACCATTGAGGAAAATACTCCAGTCCTGAGGCAACCATGGTTCCCCACTCGGGGGCAGGAGGGGGCAATCCCAAGCCCAGAAAGCTAAGAATCGAATAAACCAGAATTGCGTTTCCCAAGTCGATTGTGGCGTAGGACACGAGCGTGTTAAGGGATGAGCGCACAACGTGTTTGGTGATTATGCGTGTATCCGAAAGCCCCGATAACATGGCTGCGTCTATGAATTTTCTTCCCTTAATTTTGAGGGCTTCCGCACGAAGAAGCCTAGCGTATGAAGGCCACCATACAGCCACAAGAGCTACGATGGCGTAGACAAGGTTTCTGCCAAGAGTGGCTTCGATGACCAGCGCGAGTATCAGAGCTGGGAAGGCGAGGAAAAGGTCCGTGAGTCTCATGTTGACTTCTTCGACGCCGTTTCCAAAGTAGCCAGCCGGGAGCCCAAGCAAACCACCTATTAACACACCTCCTCCGACCACCAAAAGAGACACGGCCGCATCAACTGGCGCAGCATATAGCACCCTACTCCAAATGTCCCTTCCCAAGTCGTCTGTCCCCATAAGATGGTGAAGCGAGGGTGGAAGCAGCGATTGTGAAAGACTAGATTGAAACGGGTTGTATGGAAGAAGTATCCAGCCCAGACTTTTGGTGTTCAACACCATCCCCATAAGCTGCATGACACCCTCGACAAGCGACCAGCCGTAAAAGAGTGCGACTATGACCAATCCTATGAGAGAGGCGGGCCTCGAAGCCAGCCTGCGAATCACTAATAGACGGCTCACTTCAATCACCCAACCTAACCCGAGGGTCTATAATGGCATAGAGCAGATCCGCCACAAAATTGATGATTATTACTGAAACAGTTATCACAATGGTGCATCCTATCAGAGTGGGGTAATCAAAGTTGTAGAGGGCTTGCGTTATCAGATAACCCATTCCGTCGTAGCTGAACACTTCTTCGATTACCACTGCGCCGGCGATTAGGAACGCAAATGTGAGCGCGATCACGGTTATAACGGGTATAAGTGAGTTTTTGAGTGCGTGGACGTAAACTGCTCTCCGGTGTCCAACACCCTTCATTATCGCGGTTCTCACATAGTCGGCGCGTAAACTTTCAAGCATCGATGAACGCATTATTCTTGTTATGATGCCGAAAGAGATAAGAGCCAATGAAAAAGCGGGAAGTATAAGATGCCTGAGCGATGAGTAGAAAAATGTATAGTTTCCTGCTATGAGCGCGTCAATCGATATAAAACCCGTTACTTCTTTGGGTACACTCAGCGCTGGATTTGCCAACTGGTTTGGCGGAAGGATTTTCAGAGTATAGGCAAAAAAGAACTGGAAAAGCAGAGCCACTAGAAACGGAGGCATCGACCAACTCACTAGGTAAACCGCTCTAACGGCGTAGTCGCCCGCTCTTTCTTGGTGTGCAGCTGCAAAGGCTCCTGTGAACACGCCGAGTATCACTGTGAGTAACATAGCACTGAACACCAACTCGAGCGTCCTCGGAAAATACGTTGCGATCAAAGAGGAAACGGGTTCTTTGAAATAGGGCGAGTTACCGAAGTTCAAAGTAAAAAAGTCGACGAGGTAATAGTATAGCTGAATCTGTACAGGTTGGTTCAGGTGATACTGAACTATGACCGCCTTAAGAACCGATTTCGAAGCATGGGGACCCGCCCAAACCGAAGCTGGGTTGGGTGCGACCAAATGGGTCAACACAAATGTAAGAATAACTGAACCCAACACAAGCAAGAAAGAGTAAAATGCTCTCCTTATCAAGTATCCAGCTAATCCCACGGCTACCACTCCTGTCCAACTGGAAAACAGAGAATGTTTCCCGATACATTCGACGCCTCATCGCGCCGAAAACACCACTCTTCCTTTTGGAACCCTTTTGTCAAAGGACAGGTCAAAGCGCATTGAAGTCGCATATAAAACACTTTTCTGCCAAGGTTTAACAAACAAGTTTGGGTTCCAACCATTTCTGAATGATTTAACCAATTACACTTGCTTATTTAAAGTCTGTTGTCTTAACTAGCTGCCTCACTGATGGTGGTTGCAGTCTTGCTTACTAATTCAAATAACAATGGGCGGCTGCCATCTAGATTAAGCTTCGAGTTGTCTATAGGATTTATTTTAATGATTTTTATTTGCAAACTTTCCCACAATTTACTGATAATTATGATTATTTCTTCAAAGTTTGATATCTAATAGAACGCTTTGCAGTTATCAACTCGGATCCAGAATACCGTGAGTCTGCAGGAGTAGTGTCCACTGGTTCGGTATTCGTCCACGAATTTTCAATTTTACCTGTTAACCATCTAAGCGACAAAATGAACCAGTTCGTTTGCCAAAAGCTATTAATATTAGTCATGGTTTAACGCGTCATGCGCTCCCGTGCGCCAGCCTTAAGCAGAGCAATAAGTAGTTTAGTAGCTGCAATTTTGATTGCTGTTGTAGTAGTGGCAGCAATAGTTGCCGTTGTGTACGTTGAGTCCACCAGGCCACCCAGTGTTTCGACTACCACTAGTACGCAACAATCGACCACAGGAACAAGCAGTGTTTTCGCGACGTCGACGTCGGCGTCAACATCTGTTTCATCGGGAGCTAGTGAAACAGGTAATGTTAGCACAACTTTGTTGTCTGGCCCGTTGAATCGGAGTCAGCTGGTCGTAATAGAAAACGAGCCTCCGAATTCCGTGGATCCCGCCTCGGGATTTTTTGCAGGAGAAGATGAAGTTATGGTTAATGTTTATCAGGGTTTGGTTATGTTCAACTACACGAGTCTAACAGAATTTGCACCCATCCTCGCAACTGGATGGAACAATAACGCAGACTACACCAGTTACTCGTTTACGTTGCGCAACAACGCGTATTTTATGAACGGTGACGCGTTCAATGCCTCCGTGGTCTGGTTCAACTTTTACAGGACAATTGTCATGAATCAGATAGGCGCCTCTTATTTTACCAATCTGCTTTACAACGGAACAACCGCTTATTCCACGGGATACGCTGTTCCAGCGGGAGTTGCGGGTGCCTTGGAATCCGCGGGTTACCAACTGTCACCCACCAACTCCACTCTCGCCCAGATTCAAGCGGCCAAAGACTTGGCGAATGTTCTTAGCAACTTTAACGCGGCGAATGCGACCCAGCAAAAAATAATGGGTTACCCGAACCAAGCGGTTGTGGTCACTGGACCATACAGCGTTGAGTTCAATTTGGTGAATCCATACGTTGATTTCCTGCAAGTTCTGAGCATGCCGGGAGCGGGTCAAGTGGACCCTGCGTTTGTGGACCAAAACGGCGGGGTGGTGCCCAACCAAGCCAACACATATGTGAATACTCACTCTATGGGCACGGGTCCATACACGGTCAAGAGTTATGTGCAAGGCCAAGTTTTAACAATGACCGAAAACACGAATTACTGGGCCGCGAAACTCTCTGCTAGCCAAACCAACATCATGCTTACAACACCGAAGATTCCGGTGGTGGTGCTCGAATACGAAACCGCGGCAACTCAGATGATTCAGGGGATAGAAAGTAACTCAGCCTCTCTTTTGGAAGGTCCACCGATTCCAACTCCTGCGCCAACTTATCTTCCAACACTTGCCTCTACGCCCGGAATAAAAGTAGTGAGTCTTCCGAACGCACCAAAGTTTCTCTTCTTAATGGCCGCGTTGGACACTGAGCAGTATCCCTACAACATAACCAATTTGATGGTGTCCGGATAAGGCTTAAACGTGGTGGGCGCCACGGTTCGGAATTGGTGACTACCCGTGGATCCCACCACGGATGTCTTTACATTCTTCAGGGATTTAAATGTTTTTAAGAGGAACAAGAAGAGGTTCTCGCGAGCTCAAGGTTATCGCCGTGCTACTCTACGCGTTTGGGTTGAGCCTCAGAAAAACCTCTGGATTC
>Ga0167615_1000600_pt1 | contig 10308 bp, 9 predicted proteins | sample BED_Mat_host_9_1_FD_111800 | JGI IMG/M metagenome (GOLD analysis project Ga0167615, IMG submission 111800) | Extremophilic microbial mat communities from Yellowstone National Park, USA - BED_Mat_host_9_15 (v2) (version 2) | ecosystem: Environmental > Aquatic > Thermal springs > Hot (42-90C) >... | reverse complement strand
TCTTCCGCAATCTGCACCTTACCCAGGCTGGTCTCCACCGTCTTCGGCATCCTATCACTCCTACAGGATTCATAACTTTCCTCTATTGTACCATGTATTTCGGCATGTCGCAAAGGATTTTTCGTCGATTTCAATCCAGCCGACCGTTCATCGCAATCTTCCGGCACATCTCGCGAAACTGTGCTACAATGAGAGCCATCTGCGAAACACGACTTCATCGCGGCCACAGAGGGGATTTCCATGAACGACGCGCTGCGCCTAAAAGTCTGCGATCTTCTTCACGAAAATGCGAAATTGAGCCCTGAAACCATTGCGCGAATGCTCGGCGAGAAACCGGACGTGATCGAAAAGACCATTGAGGAACTGGAGCAGGAAAAAGTCATCCTGCGCTATTCCGCCGTTGTCAACTGGGAGAAACTCCCTGTCAATCAAGTGACGGCCGTGATCGATGTCAAGGTGCTCCCGCAGCGGGAGGTCGGTTTCGACGCCATCGCGCGCAAGATCTATCGCTTCGACGAGGTGAAGTCCGTCGCGCTGATGTCCGGGGGCTACGACCTTCAGGTAACGGTCGTGGGGCGAGATCTCCGCGAGGTCTCCAGGTTCGTGTCTGAGAAACTGGCGACGCTCGAAAACGTCACGTCCACAGCGACGCACTTCCTGCTCAAGACGTACAAGTCGGACGGCGTCATCTACGACGACACCGATGGAGAAAGGCGACTGATGATCACGCCATGAACACGCTGTATGAACGTTTGTCGCCCGTCGTTCGCCATCTGCCCCCGTCTGGCATCCGCCGGTTTTTCGATCTCGCCAGTCAAATGCAGGACGTCATCTCGCTCGGCGTGGGTGAACCTGACTTCGTGACCCCTTGGCACGTGCGCGAGGCGTGCATGTACTCCCTGGAGCAGGGCTACACGACCTACACGCCCAACCGAGGGCTCCCCGAGTTGTGCGTCGAGATCGCCAAATATCTCACGAAGTTTGGACTCACGTACGATCCGTCCCACGAGGTTCTCGTCACCGTCGGCGGAAGCGAGGCCATCGACCTGGCGCTCAGGGCGCTGGTGTGCCCAGGCGACGAGGTCCTCATCCCTGTCCCGACATACGTCAGCTACAAGCCCTGCGCGCTGCTCGCGGGCGCGGACGTGGTGGAACTGCCCACCTACGCGGAGGACGGTTTTCGACTCACTGCAGATGCCCTGGAGCGAGCCATCACGCCACGGAGCAAGGTGCTCGTCCTGTGTTTTCCGAACAATCCGACCGGCGCGGTCATGGACAAGGAAGACCTCCAGGCCATTGCGGAGGTCGTCCGGCGCCACGACCTGTTTGTGGTGTCCGACGAGATTTACGCCGAGCTGACGTATGGCAGCCAACACGTGAGCATCGCCGCCATCCCAGGAATGCGAGAGCGCACCGTCGTGGTGAGCGGCATGTCGAAGGCGTACGCCATGACGGGCTGGCGCATCGGCTACGCGGCCGGGCCGGAACCCATCATCTCGGCCATGCTCAAGATTCACCAGTACACCATCATGTGCGCGCCGCACATGGCGCAGCGGGCCGCGCTCGAAGCGCTGCGAAACGGGGACGACGAGCGGGATCGCATGGTGGAGAGCTACGACAGGCGGAGAAAACTGATTGTGGCAGGGCTGAACGAAATCGGGCTGCCGTGCCACGAGCCGCGGGGCGCGTTCTACGCGTTCCCCGACATCCGCCCCACGGGGCTCACGTCGGAACAGTTCGCGGAACGGCTGCTTCTGGAGCAGGGCGTGGCCGTGGTCCCGGGCAACGTGTTTGGCGATCCCGGCGAGGGTTTCGTCCGCTGCTCCTACGCCACCTCGGTGGAACTCATCGAAGAGGCGCTCCGGCGCATCCGGACCTTCGTGGAACACCTCAGCTATCATCCCGTGCGGTGACGCCGAGAACGAGCGATGCCTTCTGCGGCGCGCGCTCCCGCGCGAGCCACGCGCCGCAGAAGCCGATGGCCGCAAACGCCGTCGGGATCGCCAGCGCGAAGTGGAAGCCGAGAGCGCGCGATGCCGGCACGGAGCTCAGCACGACGCCAAACAGCGCCGGGAGCAAGACGGCGCTGAGGAAGCCCCCCATGTTGGCGAAGCCCGATGCAATCCCCACGCGTTCCACGGCAAACGTCTCGCGCACCAACGCGAAGGTCAGCGAGCTGCCCCCGTTGCCGAAGCCAATCACGAGGAGAAGCGCGGACACAAGGCCGAGCGACGGCCGCGTGCCCATGCTCACCCACACCAACCAGCTGGCAAGGGTGAGCGCGTGGACCGCGAGGTACAGGCGCTTCACGTGCCCGAACCGGCTTGCGAGCCAGCTCGTCGTCGGCCCGCCGGCCATCGCGCCCAAAAGTCCCAGCATGACGAGCGCGCTGGCGGACGATCTCGCCATGTGAAAGACCTGCATGAGGTACGGCACAGCCCAGGAGCCCATGAACCCCACGTACGTTCCCACCAGCCCAAAGTGGCACATCGCAAGGGCGTAGGCCTGTCGCGAGCCGAACGTCTCGCGAATCGCCTGCCGGACGTGCAAAGGCCTCACCGGCTGTCCCGCACGGGCCCCATCGTCCAGGAACATGCGGCGCGGCCGGCGGATGACGACGATTTCGAGCGCCACGGCCAACAGGATCAAAACGGCGCTCACCGCGACAAAGAGGCTGCGCCAGCCCCAGGCGCGAATGAGCAAGGCATAAGGAACCGTCGCCGTGAGCGAGCCAAAGCCCGCTGCAATGCCGATGACCCCGAGCAGCGCCACAAACTCCTGCGCTCGAAACCACTCGTTCAAAATGGCCACGAGATTGACGAAAATGGTGGCGTCCCCGACGCCGACGAGCAGACGGGCCATCTCTAACATCCAGGGTGCCGCGGCAAGGCCCGTCAGAAGCGTTCCCACCCCGTTGATGGCCGTGCCGGCTACAAGCAAGCGCCCGGGCCCAAACCTGTCTGACAAGAGCCCCACGGGCACCTGCAAAAGCGCGTACGCGAGAAACTGGATGCCGTCCATGAGCCCGAGAGCACCCGGACTCATGTGGAAATCGGACATCCACACGTTGGTCACGAGCCCGGGCGCGGTCCGCTGACTGACAATGAGATAGTAGGCGGCGAGCGCGGTGAACAGCACGAACCAACGGTATGGACTCTCCTGGCGCGACACCATCGTCACTCTCCTCGTAAACGCGAGAAAACGGAGGCAGGTCGCATAGCCTCCGTTTCAGCTCGAAATCCGCACAGATAGGACTGTACCTCGATTGTACCGCAAGGACCGGAAAAGACCAACCGGAGCTGGCTCGCGTCCCGTCGTCACAGGTTTGAGGCGTCGGAAGCGGGCGCGGTCTTTGCGCGGCCCATGCGACCGAGTCCCATCAGGCACAGACACAGGGCGGCGCAAGCCAAGATGGTGAGCCCAAACGGCCAGGCGTCGCGCGCACCCCCGACGCCGGGCAGGGGCGACGTGATGCTGCCGAAGAGAAACGGCAAAATCCCGAGCACTGCGGATGCCGTACCCGCTCGTTCCCCATGGTTTTGCATGGCGAGCGACGTGCAGGCAGGTCCGATGAACCCGTTCGCCGCGTTCAACACAAACAAGGCTCCAACGAGAACGGGGAACGGTCCGTGCAGACCCGCGGTGAAACATGCGCAAAGTCCAGCCGACGCCCCCACCCACAGCGCTCCGTGCAGGAGTCGCTTCACCGGCACGCGCGGTGCAAGCATCCTGAGCGCTTGCGCTGCGGCCATAAGCCCGACTCCGTTCGACGCAAAGACTGCCGAATAGACAATCGGGTTGAGCCCATACAGCGTCTCATACACGAACGGGCTTCCCGCCACATACGCGAAAATCGCCCCCATGTACAGGCCTGAAATCACCGCGTAGACGGTAAACGTCTTATCTCTCAGCACGGCGAGATATGCCGTTCCCGGCGCCCCCGCGCTTCGGCTCACCCTTCGCGCGCGCGGCAGCGTCTCCGGCAACACAAACCTGGCCATCACGAGGAGTACCATTCCCACCGCGGTCAAGAACCAAAAGATGCCTCGCCACCCCGCGGCGGTGAGGACCATGCCACCAACCAGAGGCGAAATGAGGGGCGAGACGCTGCCGATGATCGACGTCAAAGCATACAACCTCGTCAACGCAAGCCCTTCAAATTCATCTCTGACCATGGCGCGAGGAATGGACAGGGCCGCGCCTGCTCCGCAGCCCTGGATCCATCGCATCGCGACGAAACAGGCCGCGTTCGGGGACAGGGCGCAGCCCAACGAGGCCAGCGTGAACAAACCCATGCCCCACGCGAGCGGACGGCGGCGCCCCCAAACATCGGAGAGCGGCCCCGCTGCGGCCTGACCGCACGCCAGACCTAACATGCCCATCGTGAGGCTCAATTGAATCACCGCCGGACTCGCGTGCAGTTGGCTCGCAAGGTCCGGAAAGGCCGACAGGTACATGTCGACCGTGAACGGCCCCAGGGCGGAAAACACCGCCACCCAGGCGGCGAACATGGCCGGCCGCAATGTCATCCCCTCCGCGAATCTGCGCCGCGCTTCCGTTCACCGACCAGCGCGCCTGAACACGGAATCACGATTGCCGCATCGTGCTGATGTCAATCACGAACCGGTACCGCACGTCCGACTTCAGCACGCGTTCCCACGCCGCGTCGATCTCGTCCGCCGAAATCATCTCAATCTCCGGCGTCACCCCATGTTCCGCGCAGAAATCGAGCATCTCCTGCGTCTCGCGAATGCCGCCGATGCACGAACCCGCGAACGACCGCCTGTGGGTGATGAGCGGGAACGCGTTCACCTCGAGCGCCTCCGGCGGCGCGCCCACGTTGACGAGCGTCCCGTCCGTCTTCAGCAGCTCGAGATACGCATTGATGGGGATCTTGGCAGACACCGTGTTGATGATGAGATCGAAACGGCCCGCGAGCTGGCGGAACGTCTCGGGATCGCTCGTCGCGTAATACGCTTTTGCCCCGAGGCGCAGCCCATCGTCCTTTTTGCGCAGCGACTGGGACAGCACCGTCACGTCCGCCCCCATCGCCTTTGCGAGCTTCACGGCCATGTGGCCGAGCCCGCCGAGGCCTATCACGGCGACTTCCTTTCCGGGCCCCGCCTGCCAGTGGCGCAGCGGCGAATACGTCGTGATCCCCGCGCACAGGAGCGGAGCGGCCTTGTCGAGGGGCAGCGCATCCGGAATCCGAAGGACGAAGTCTTCTTTCACGACGATGTGCGTGGAATAGCCTCCCATGGTGTATTGACCATAGCGGTCCACGCTCCCGTAGGTCTGAATGTTGCCCTTCACACAGTACTGCTCATCGCCGCGCTTGCAGTTCTCGCATTCGCCGCACGAGTCGACCATGCAGCCCACCCCGACGCGATCGCCCGGCTTGAATCGGGTCACCGCAGGGCCGACCTCCTTGACGATGCCGGTGATCTCGTGCCCGGGCACAAAGGGATACCGCACTTCGCCCCACTCGCCGCGGGCCGAATGAATGTCGGAGTGGCAGATCCCGCAGTATTGGATTTCAATCAGCACGTCCTCGGGTTGAAGCGCCCGCCGCTCAATCTCGATGGCGTGAAACGGGCTCTCCTTGCTCAGCACGCCTCTCGCTTGGACTCGCATTGCGCCAACCTCCCCACTGGCGAATTACACAACCATGTAGTAAGCTTCGAACGTGTATGATTGTAGCGCAGCGCGGTCCGAGGGCCATGGACACGTCGCGCGCCAATGCGCATTAGTACACATTTGCACGAAAGGTGTGGCCTCTTTCGAAGTGGAGACGAAGGGGCAGCAAGGAAAGAAAGCGAGGAGGACGAGCCCAGTGGATCGGCGAGTACAGAAATCGCGCCAGGCGATTCGCGAGGCGTTCGTGGGCCTCATGAAGGAGAAGAATTTCGAACATATCACGGTCCAGGACATCACAGACCGCGCCAACGTCAGCCGAAAGACGTTCTATCTCCATTTTCTGGACAAATACGACCTGTTGGATCGCATCATTGAGGACGCCATTCGGGAGATGGACGAGTTCGGCCGGTGCGTCTGCGAACTCGACTGGGTCCCGGCCACCGAACACTGCTTTCAGTATCTCGCGGACCGGTATGACTTCTTCGGTACCATGCTGACCCAAGCAGGGGCGCCTTACTTCCGCCGGCGCTACGTCGAATCCTGCATGAGCTCGTTCCGGCAGGAGATCCGCAAAGTCGTGGGCCGTCAACCGCTGCCGGAGGAAGAGGTCATCCTCCAGTTCGTCGTGCACGCCTACGTCGGAACGGTCGAATGGTGGCTGCAACAGGGCATGCCCCATCCGCCAAAGGTCATGGCGGATCGCGTAGGGCGCATGCTCGAAGCGGTCTACGCACAACTGCCCGCGCTCCGACACCCCGTCACCGAACGCGAAACCCCGGCGGCACCGCTTGCCCAGTTGGACCCAGGCGCGTAAACCCAGGGCAGCGCACCGCGCCGCGACATGCGGGAGATGCGCCGCCCACGCCGCCCACGCCGCTCACACCGCCTGCACTGCGCCGTCACGAAAGGGAGAGAATGGCGTCTCGAAGCACGTCGACGATGTGCTGAATGTCCCCTTCAGACACCACGAAAGGCGGACACAGCGTCACGACGTTGTTGCCGCCCGGCGTGGTGTCGCCATTTTTCCCGACGATCACGCCGCGCGCCTTGCACTCCGCCACCACGCGAGCCACGAGATCCGGCGCCAGCGGCGCACGCGTCGCCCTGTCCTCGACCATCTCCACGCCCGCCAGCAGGCCAAATGTGCGGATGTCCCCCACGTGCGGCAGATCCTCAAGCCGCGCCAGTTCCCCCGCCAGCACCTCGCCCAACGTGCGGGCGCGATCGACCAGGTTCTCGCGCTCCATGATGTCGAGCGTCGCGAGCCCTACGGCGCAGGAGGCCGGGTGACCGCCGAACGTATTGACATGCCGCAGATGCGCATAGTCCTCACTCGTCGCGAAGGCTGCGTCGAAAATCTCCGAGCGCACCGCGGTCGCGGCGAGCGGCAGATAGCCGCTCGTGATGCCCTTGGCCATCGTCACGATGTCCGGGCACACGCCATAGCGCTGATGGCCAAAGGGCGCACCCGTCCGCCCAAAGCCGCAGATCACCTCGTCCACGATGAGCAGCGCGCCGTGCCGATCACAGATCTCCCGCAGTTTGGGCAGGTAACCGTCCGGCGGGACGAGGACGCCTCCGCCCGTGATCACGGGCTCGGCGATCACGGCCGCGATGGTCGCATCCACTTCCCAGCGCATGACGTCGTCCACGTGGCGCGCGCACTCCAGGGCACACGTCGCCGGCTGTTTGCCGAACGGGCAGCGATAGCAGTCGGGCGGCGGGACGTGAACGAAGCCCGGCGCCAACGGCTCGTAGCGGTACTTCCGGTCAAACTGTCCGGACGCCGCAAGTGCCCCCATCGTGTTTCCGTGGTACGCGCGGTAGCGCGAGACAATCTTCCAGCGATGCGGCTCACCCCGCTGCGCGTGGTACTGGCGCGCGATCTTGAACGCGACCTCGTTGGCCTCCGAGCCGCTGTTCGAGAAAAAGACGCGGTACTCACCGCCGAGCCAAGTGGAAATTCGCTCGGCCAACTCGATGGCGGGCGAATGGGTTTGAGTCAGAGGATAATACGGCATCTCCGTCAGCTGGCGATAGGCCGCCTCAGCGAGTTCCCGCCGCGAATAACCGAGGTTCACGCACCAAAGCCCCGACATCGCATCCAAATACTTGCGCCCGTCCACGTCAAAGACATAGGGGCCGTCGCCCCGAACGACGTGCAGCGGATGTTGCGCCGCCTCGTAGGGCACCATGCCGTGCCACACGTAGCGCCTATCCTTCTCGAGCCACGCCGATCTGCCCGCGCCAAGCACCTCGTTTTCGACCGCCATGCGCATCCCTCTTTCGCGTCCGTGGAGGAATTAGGTTGAGACCAGTGTACCATACGTCTCCGGCCTGCGATCCCGGTAAAACTGCCACGTCTCGCGCACCTCGCGGATGACCTCGCGGTCCATGTCGGCGATGACAATCTCGTCCTGATCTCGCGAAGCAACGCGCAAAAAGTTGCCCCGCGGGTCGACCAGGTACGACTACGTCGATCACGGCCGCCGTGTTGAAATACACGCCGGGCATGGCCTCCTCGTAGAGGGGAACAACGAGGACCCTTTCGTGACGCTTCCCCACCTCCTGCATCAACTGAACGGTCGGGCTCCAGCAAACACGATGGACAACCCACTCGGTGATCCGTTGACGAGCGTTCAGGTGTAAAATGGTCGACAGTGGGAGGTGAGTCGCATGGAACCAACGGATATTCGTCGGGGCGTGATTCTTTCCCGCGCGACGCGTCGCCAGGCCATTGGGTTGTTCTGTGCGCTCGGGTTGATCTTCGCTGCCTACCTAGCCACCGGGAGCCTCGTCGGCCACCTGCCGGTCGACTCTGCCGGCTGGTTCTGGTTAGATCTCCCTTCTTTTGCGCTGCTGGCTTGTGTTTTGGCTGTCTACGCCAAGTGGCGAGGAGAGCAGCGAGAAGTCGCAGTTCGTTGGCAGGCAGATGCGCGCATCTGCGAAATCGCAGGGGCTTCCTGTGAGGGGACCTGGGAGGTCATGGGCAAGTCCTTGCAGAGAGTGAGCGAATGGACGGTTGCTGTGGTGTTTCTCGCTGCCATTGCCGTCGGAATGGCGGCCTTAGGCGTCTGGGAGCTTGCCCATTCGCACCATGTCCGCGATATGGCGCAGGGCATTCAGATGCTGTGCGATGCCTCGGGGCCCAGCGTGCTGATTCTCTTGAACTGGCCTTTCCGTGCGAGGCGCTTTCAATATGTGGTCACCTTGCGGCGCGGTACGGAGCGGATGCGCGTCTTGACTTGATGGGAAACACTGAACCACCCGGCAGACGCAGTCGCTCGCCGGTCACGCCAGTTCGTCCTCGATCCAAGTCAGGTACGTGCCAATGCGCGCATCCGGGTCGTGGCGCAAGGACTCGATGTCCTGCCGCACGGGAATCTTCCCTGCCATATAGAAGATGCGGGCTGCCGTCCCGACTGCCAAAGCGTCCTGCGACGGCATATCGCCGTAGCCGTGTTCAAAATGCGCCCAGCATTCCAAGGCGTCGGGCCGATTTTTGAGGTGCAGTTTAACCACGCCGAGATCGAGGGCCCTGTGTCCGTATCCGCATTCGTCGAAATCAAGACAATACCAGCTCGGTTCCCGCACGACCATGTTTCCGAAATGAAGATCCGCGTGGATGAAGCGTCGATCCGGCTCGAGAGCGCGGAATCTGTTCTCGATTTCCTCCGCCACGGAGACACAACGCCTTTTGTTCTCCTCGCTCAGTGACTCGAACTGAAGCAAATGACGAAGCGGCTCTCGCACCGCGTGTTGAATATCGTACACGGGCCGATTCAAGGACCAATCCTCGGGCTTCGATTGCATGATGGCGTCCGCGCCGCTGTGGAGTGCTTTCATCAATTCCCCAAGACGGCGATAGTCTTCGCTGGAGGGTCTCTCGGGCGATTCCCCTTCGATGAACTCAAAGACCGCGTACAAGCGTTCCCCATCTGAACCGACGAGCCGTGTGGCGAGATCTCCTGCTGTATTCGCCATCACGTTGGGCACGTTGATGTCATTGCGCAGTGCACACATCCAAGCAAGTTATTCCATAATATCCTGTTAACGGAACATTTCCCGTCGATAGCGCCTCAGAATGTATCGCATTCCACCCGTTCGAACGAGAAACGTATCGTTCTCCCCCTGATGAAGCAACTGAAAGTCCGTGTCGTCCTGATGCCAGCCATACAAAGTTATAAGCCTCAGCCTTTCTGGATGGCATAAATGACCCAACACAAGCATGTCCTCACCTCTTTTCCTCAGGCGATGGCGCGAATCCGTGCGCGGCAGAATCGCGGTAACTCGCGTGGGGCGGGCAAGCCAAGCAAAAGGCGAACCGGGGCTCTCCCGGTCCGCCTTTCTTCTTCATTCCACCGTCACGCTCTTCGCCAAGTTCCGCGGCTTGTCGACGTCGTTCCCCCGCGCCACCGCCGCGTAGTACGCCAGCAGCTGCAGCGGAATGACCGCCGCCACGGGCGCGAGAAGCGGCATCGTCTTGGGCAGATAGATGACTTCGTCGACCGTCTTCTCCAAGTCCTCGTTGCCCACCCACGTGAGCCCGAGGACGAACGCGCCGCGCGCCTTCACCTCCACGATGTTCGACAGCGTCTTCTCGTACAGTTCCGGCTGCATCGCGAGCGCAATGACCGGCACGCCATCCGTGATGAGCGCCAGTGTCCCGTG
>Ga0167615_1000597_pt1 | contig 10323 bp, 8 predicted proteins | sample BED_Mat_host_9_1_FD_111800 | JGI IMG/M metagenome (GOLD analysis project Ga0167615, IMG submission 111800) | Extremophilic microbial mat communities from Yellowstone National Park, USA - BED_Mat_host_9_15 (v2) (version 2) | ecosystem: Environmental > Aquatic > Thermal springs > Hot (42-90C) >... | reverse complement strand
GCACCAGAACTGCCCCGGACCCTACGCTTAAGGCCATTGTCTCTGGGGACACCTCAGCGACTCAACCCCTGAGCTTGGCGCGTGCGTTCATGGAGAACTGGGTCTAAACCATTTCATACGAGGTGGCATTGATCCTTTGATAAACTTTTGATGTTTTTCAACGCAGCTTCAAGCTCGTTCCCGTAAGCTATGCGGTGTTCAAGGCAAGTGAGGAGGGGGTCAAGGTGAGCCAGGCCCTGGCGAAGAAACCGCATCTGTACGAGGTCGACCTGATGCGGGCCTGCATCATCTTGGGGGTTATCTGCGTGCACGTCCTGTCCAGCTTCAACGTTCGCACCGCGGACGGATCGTGGATGGACGTGTCCTCAGGCATTCTGATGATGACGTTCCACTTCACGCGCGAAGCGTTCATGTTCATCACCGGCCTCGTTCTCTTCTACACCTATTACGATCGCCCATTTTCAGCCGCGTCGTTTTGGAAGAAAAGGTTTCTGCTCATTGCCATTCCGTATATCGCGTGGACGGCCATTTATATTTTGTTTCAAGGCACGTTTCTCAAGGGATTTGAGTGGACGGCGCCGTACCTCCTCCACACATTTCTCACGAGCCTGGCCACGGCCAAGCAGTATTTCCTGTATTTTCTTCTTGTGTCGATGCAGCTATACGTGGTGTTTCCGCTTATGGTCCGCTGGCTCAAGCGCTCGGCACGGTGGCACAGGGCGATTGTGGTGGTCGCCTTTTTGGTCGAGATCGGCATCATGATCTGGAATCAGGCATCGCTGCAGTTCGTGAACGTGTACCAGCTGCCGGCGTGGCTGCGCATCCTCGTGCGGTATCGGGACCGCGACATCTTCACGTACGAGTTCTGGTTCATTGCGGGCGCGATGTTCGCCATCTACTATCCGCGGTTGAAGAGCTGGGCCATATCGCACGCGCGCGCGCTCTTCGGGATCTGGCTTGGCATGTGGTTTTTGCTCTTTGGCGTCTACTTTCTCAACCGCGACGCGTTCCACCTCACGGGCGGGCAGATTGTCGACACCCTGCAGCCCGTCATGGTGCCCTACAGCTTGGCAGTGGCGCTCTTGTTGTGGCGCATCGGCCTCGGCTGGCAGGCCCGGCGAGCCAAGGGCCATCTGCCGCGTGCGAGCCGGGTCATCCGCTTTTTTGGCGGTGTGAGCTTCGGCATCTTTCTCATCCACCCCATCGCGCTTCGGTTCGTCGAGCTTTTGGCGGACCAGATTCACGCCCCGCTCGGCGTGCAGTACGCGATGTTGCCCATCTGGATTGCGCTGACCTACGTGTCTTCCGGCGTCGCTGCCTACCTGATCGGAAAGATCCCTTTCGTCGGATACATCGTCGGCGAAAAGGCGGGCCTGCCGAAGTCCACGGCGCGCAAGACCGCATCCAGTGCGGCGGGATGAGGCGCTTTGTCAGGATTCGAATCTCGGAATCGAGGTGTTTCACATGTCCAAGCTGAATGACGCGTTGTGGCGAGCACTCGCCGATTCGTCGCGATCCGTCATCTGGGACGGCCGCTGGTACACGTGCGGCGAGGTCCGCGCACACGTGGAGGAACTCCGGGCTCAGCTCGCCGCCCTCGGCGTGCGCCCTGGGCATCGCGTGATGGTGGCCCTGCCGAACTCGTACGCGTTTGTCGTCAGCTACCTGGCGTGTCTGGCGCACGGGGCCATCTGCGTGCCTGCCAACAGCGACATGCCGACGGGCGAGCTGGAACGAGCGCTCGCGCGCTACCGGGCGGATTACGGCATGATTGCGCCCGAAGCCGGTGAACGGTGGGACGCGGTGCTCCGCGAGCGGGGATTCGCCCGCGGGACCTCTGTGCAGATGGACGCCGAGGGCGGGCAGGTGGTTCAAATCTGGCAAGGTTCTCCTGGGCCTTCGCGCGAAGCGCGGCAAAGCCTCGCCGAGCAACATCCGGCCGTCCTCATGTTCACGTCGGGCACCACCGGCGAGCCGAAGGGCGTGCTTCTGACGCACGGACACCTGTTGGCGGCCGTGCGGAACGTGACGCAAAGCCACGAACTCACGGCGTCGGACGTCGCGTACTGCATCCTGCCGCTCTTTCACATCAATGGCCAAGTCATCGTGCTTTTGTCGACGCTGGTGTCGGGCGGCCGGATCGTCATGCGCGACAAGTTCCACGCCTCCCTGTTCTGGGACGACATTCGCGAGCACGGCGTCACCTGGGTCTCCTGCGTGCCGACGATTCTGTCCATCCTCGCCAAGCGGCCGGTGCCCAAGGAGGCGCTCGGCACGCTTCGCTTTCTGCGCTCCGCCTCCGCGCCGCTCACGCCGGCGGTGGCCGCGCGCATGGAGGCGGCCTGCGGCGTCCCCGTGATCGAGGCCTACGGCATGACCGAGGCGGCGGGGCAGATCTGCACCAACCCGCTGCCGCCGGGAGTGCGGAAGTCGGGGTCGGTCGGCAAGCCAGTGGGCATGTCGCTCGTCATCGTCGACGCGGAGCGCCAGCCCGTCGCGCCGTATGAGCTCGGCGAAATCGCCATCCGCGGCGCGAACGTCATCGAGCACTACGAGGGCATGGAGCCTGCGCCCGATTACGGCTATGGCCCGGGATGGATTTACACGGGCGATCTCGGCTACGTGGATGAGGATGGCTACGTGTTCATCACCGGGCGCGCGAAGGAGATGATCAACCGGGCGGGCGAGAAAATCTCGCCAAGGGAAATTGAGGACGTCCTGAACGCGCACGAGAAGGTGGCGCGCTCCGCCGTGGTGGGTCTTCCGGATCCGCTCTACGGGGAGCGGGCCGTGGCGTGGGTGGTGCCGGAAGAGCCGGATGCCGTCGACGCGGACGCCCTGCGGGCCGAGTTGGAGTCGCTCTGTGCAGCCCATCTCGCCAGGCCCAAGCGGCCGTCGCAAATTGTGATCGCGAAATCCCTGCCGGTGAACGCGACGGGCAAAGTGCAGAAACACGTGTTGCGCAACTTGGAGCCGCGTGATAGGCTTGCCTGAACTGGGGCGTGGCGCAGGGCGCGGACCACTTGAAGGAGGATGACTTTGAAGAAGGAACGGTGGATTGCCGGATTCGTCGGCGCGGCCGCAGGGGCGCTGGTCGTGGGCGGGGTGTGGTTTGGCACGTACGCGGCGCACGGAGGCGGCTCGGTCGTGGCGATGGTGGGCAACACGCCCATCACGAGGCAGGAACTTGCGCAGCAGTCGGAGGCCTATGCCGGATCGGCGATGCTGGAGGAGCTCATCGCCAACGCCCTAATTGAGCAGGCGGCCGCCAAACAGCACGTGACGGCGACGAATGCGGAGATCAACCAGCAACTGACCGCCATCGAGCTGCAGAACGGCATCACGTCCGCTGCGCAGCTCAACTCGCTCCTCGCGCAGAACCACATGACGAAGGCACAGCTTCTGAGCCAAATTCGCGACAACATCCTCGCCGCGAAGCTCGCCGAGGCGCGGGTCCGCGTGACGGACAAGCAGATTGCGTCGTACTACAAGCAGAATGTGTCGATGTTCACCGTGCCTGAGACCCGCAAAATCGCCGTGATCGCCGTGAAGACGAAGGCGGATGCGGAGAAGGCCCTCGCCGAGATCCGGTCGGGCACGCCCTTTGCGTCCGTGGCGAAATCGATGTCGACGGACGCCGCGACGCGCGCGAAGGGCGGGCTGCTCGGGACGTTCAGCCTGGCGGAGCTGAAGGCGGAACAGCCGTCCATCGCCTCTGCGGCCTTCGCCCTCAAGGCGGGCGCGGTGAGCGAGCCCATCAAGGTGCAGGGCGGATACGAGTTGGTTCAGTGCCAGGCCATCACGCCGCAGCATGTGCAGCCGCTTTCTGCCGTTCGCTCGCAGATCATCGAAGCCATCAAGCAACAGAACGCGGAGAGCGAGACGAAGCTCGTGGCCGAGCTCGCGAAGTCCGCGGACATTCGTATCCTCGACCCGTCGTATCAGGCGGTGCTCACGGCCATCAAGAATCCGACATCGACCTGACGCACGGCGCCGCGCTGGCCTCGCGGCGTCCGCTCGCGGCGGGTGCCCAGAGCTGTGTCCCGCATTGCGTTGATCTCAAATTTCGTGTATCGTAATAAGAACCACGCATACTCCATTGCGATACAAGCGGCAGCGCTGAATTCCTCTGCAGAGGAAACGGGGGACCCAACGTCCGGGGTGAAACGACAGCCGTCGTGGGGCGCCTTTCCGCCCTAACCCGTCAGCTAACCTCGTAAGCGCGCGGAAAGGGGACGATGCCATGTATCGCCGCTTTCTTTTCCTCACGTTTTCCACTGGAGAGCCCCGTTGGTGCACGTCATCTGCAGATCCCCCTCGAACCATCCCGAATCGCATGCTGTCGCATTGCGCGCGCGGCGCGATCGAGATCGACAACCTTTGAGGGGGGAGACCATGGAACTGCAGGCGACTAAGCCGGTGAATCCGGTCGAAGACGCGAAGTGGAGCCCTTTTCACCTGAAGCTCACCATCTATTCCTCGGGCGGGCCGTTTCTCGACGGGTACATCCTGAGCATCGTCGCGGTGGCCTTGACGCAGTTGACGCCTCAGCTCCATCTCGACGCCGTGTGGAGCGGCTTGATTGGTGCGTCCGCGCTGATCGGCATCTTCATCGGCGGGCTGCTCGGGTACGTGACGGATCGATTTGGCCGGCAGCTGATGTACACCATCGATTTCATCTTGCTGATTGTGGCTTCGATTTTGCAGTTCTTCGTGCACGCCGCCTGGGAGCTTTTTGTCCTGCGCGTGGTGCTCGGCATCGCCGTCGGCGCGGACTACCCGATCGCCACGTCGCTCTTGACAGAGTTCGCGCCGCGCAAGCACCGCGGTCTGATGCTTGGCATGACGGTCATCGCGTGGTACGTGGGCGCCACGGTCGCGTACCTCGTGGGACAGTGGCTTCTGCCCATCGGGCCGGACGCGTGGCGGTACATGTTGGCGTCGAGCGCGGTGCCGGGGATTGCGCTCGTGATTCTGCGGCTCGGGACGCCGGAGTCCCCGCGTTGGCTGCTTCAGCAGGGCCGGGCGCGCGAAGCGCTGAAGGTGCTGCGCGAGATCTATGGGCCGGGGGCGAGCCTCAGGCATATCGCGGTCCCGGATGAGAAACGCGCGCGAACCAGCTACCTGACGCTGTTCAATCGCACGTACTGGAAGCGGACGCTGTACGTGAGTGGGTTTTTCACGGCGGCGGTCGCGCCGCTTTTCGCCATGCTGACGTTCGGGCCGACGCTGCTCGACGACTATCACGTGCTCAGCGGATCGTCCGGCTATGGGTCGGCGATCATCAGCGCGCTGTTCATCGCGGGCTGCGTCCCCGCGCTGTGGTTGCTGAATCGCCTTGGGCGCAGGGCGACGATGATTGCCTCGTTTGCGGTCATGACCGTCGGCATGTTGTTGTTGGGGCTGTTTCCGAAGGGGCCGCTCTGGGTCATCGGCCTCGGTTTTCTGCTGTACGCCCTGTTTTCCGGCGGGCCGAACATCATGGAGTGGCTCGCGCCGAACGAGCTGTTCCCGACCGAGGTTCGCGGCACGGCCGTTGGCGTGACGACCTGCATCAGCAGGCTCGGGGCCGTGGCTGGCACGTACCTCCTGCCGTGGGCGTTGGCCCGCTACGGCGTGGGCCCGACGATGTTGGTGGGGGCGCTCGTGACGTTCGGAGGATTTTTGATCTGCGTCTTCTTGGCACCGGAGACGCGCGGTCTCACGCTGAACGCGGCGAGCGTCGGCGAGGACGCCGAGGCGGAGCGCGTGCCCGGCTCGCCCGAACGCCGGATCCGCGTCGGCCGCTGAGGGTTCAGCAAGAGGAAAGCCCTGGCTCCCCGTCGGGTTGCCAGGGCTTTGCGCCGTTTCGCGCCGTGTGCGACATCACATTCGCACAGCCTGACTCTTCACCAGGACGGCCACCAGTTGCCAGAGCGCGCCGAGGCCGACGAGCGCGTACACGAACTGCGAAAGCCACGTCGCGCCGAAGAGGGCGCCCACGAGGTTGTAGTTGGCAAAACCAATCAGGCCCCAGTTGATGCCCCCGATGATGACGAGCGCCCAGGCAATCCAGTCCACGGGGTTGAAGCGCACGGTCTCACCTCCAAATCGAATCTGTCGCTAGGGTGTTCTGGCTTTTGTCGCCCTATGCGCGCGGACTTTACGCAATTTGCCGTTGCTCGCGTCAATCGCGCACGTATATACTTGTGTCTGAATCTTTATTCAGGTCCTGCGCACCGGATCGTGTCGCGCGTCGAGCAAGAGAGAGACGATAGGAGTGGACAGTGTGAAGTCAGAACACCTGTTGGACGTGAGGCCGAGCGTGGACGCGCACTTTCCGCGAGACGAAAAGGGCCACCTTCTCATCGGCGGGGTGAGCGCGGTCGATCTCGCCCGCGAGTTCGGAACGCCGCTCATCGCATACGACGAGGGGCTGATTCGCGAGACCATCCGCGCGTTTCACCGCGTGTTCCAAGAGGAAGGTGTGCCGTACCAGATTTCTTACGCCAGCAAGGCCTTCTGCACCATCGCCATGTGTCAGCTCGCGCACGAGGAGGGACTCGGCATCGACGTCGTGTCGGGGGGCGAGTTGTACACTGCGCTCGCGGCCGGCGTGCCCGCGGCGAAGCTTCACATGCACGGCAACAACAAGACCCCGGAGGAACTCCAATACGCGGTGGAGAGCGGCATCGGCGCCGTGATCGTGGACAACTTTGACGAGATCGATCTCCTGGCCGATATCCTTGAAACCACCGGGCGCACGGTCGACGTCCTCGTGCGGGTGGCGCCGGGCGTCGAGGCGCACACGCACGACTACATCTCCACCGGACAGCAGGACTCCAAGTTCGGCTTCGATCTCGCGAGCCATCAGGTGGAGCAGGCGTTTGCGCGGCTCAAGGAAGTGGAACGCGCGCGCGTCATCGGGGTGCACGCCCACATTGGATCGCAGATCTTCGACGTGGAAGGCTTCCAGCTGCTCGCCCATCGCATGGCGAGCGTGTACGAAGACGGACTGAGCCGCTTCGGCCTGCCCTTTTCCGTGCTCAACTTGGGCGGCGGGTTCGGGATCCCGTACACCGACGAGGACGCGCCGCCGGTGGCCGATCTCGTCCGCGGCGTCATTCGCGCTGCCAAGTCGGCCTTTGCGGCTCGCGGCATGGACGTGCCGGTCCTGTGGATTGAGCCGGGCCGCAGCATCGTCGGGCCGGCGGGGGTCACGCTGTATCGCGTGGGCAGTCGCAAGGTGATCCCGGGCGTGCGCAATTACGTCGCCATCGACGGGGGCATGACGGACAATCCGCGCCTAGCGCTCTACGGCGCGAAGTACCACGCGTGTTATGCGAACCGCGCGGCGGAGGCGCCGGATCGCCCGTGGTCGGTGGCGGGCAAGTGCTGCGAGAGCGGGGATATGCTCATCTGGGATCTCCCGCTTGCGGACCCGCAGCCGGGGGATCTGCTCGCCGTCTTCGCGACCGGCGCCTACACGTACGCGATGGCGAGCCACTACAACCGCATCCCCAAGCCCGCGGTGGTCTTCTGCCGGGACGGCGAGGCGCGTCTCGTAGCGCGCCGGGAGACGTGGGCGGATGTGGCGCGGCTGGATGTGCCGCTCCGGTGAGGGCCTTTTGGCCCTTTTTTTGTGGGCGGCGGTGAACGGACCGCGATTCCGGCTTCGGAGGCGGCTAGTGATATACTGAAAGAGGGCCACCAGGCACGTGCTGTGAAAGGGGTAGTGGCAAGTGGCGACGAAAGCGTTTGATAGTCTATTGGAGCTCATCACGGAGACCTCCACGAATCTGCCGCCCGACGTGCGCAGGGCCATCAAGCGGGCGCAGCTCCAGGAGGAGTTGGGCAGCCGCGCGTCCATCGCCCTGAACACCATCATCGACAATATCATCTCCGCAGAGGAGGACGTGCAGCCCATCTGTCAGGATACGGGCATGCCGACCTTCATCGTCCATTGTCCGGTCGGTTTCAACCAAATTGAGTTCGAGAAAGAGATTCGCCGGGCCGTCGCCGAAGCGACGCGGCTTGGCAAGCTGCGGCCCAACTCGGTCGATCCGCTCACCGGCAAGAACACCGGCGACAACCTCGGCGAGGGCACGCCCATTGTCCATTTCCACCAGTGGGAGAAAGACGAGGTCGAGGTGAAGCTCATCCTCAAGGGCGGCGGCTGTGAAAACAAGAACATCCAGTACGCCCTTCCGACGGAGCTTCCGGGCCTCGGGCGAGCGGGGCGCGATCTCGACGGCGTTCGCAAGTGCATCCTGCACGCGGTCTATCAGGCTCAGGGCCAGGGGTGCAGTGCGGGCTTCATCGGCGTGTGCATCGGCGGCGATCGCACGAGCGGATATGAAGCGGCGAAGGAACAGCTGTTCCGCCCGCTGGACGATGTCAACCCGAATCCGCAGTTGGCCGAACTCGAGCAATACATCATGGAGAAGGCCAATCAGCTCGACATCGGCACCATGGGCTTTGGCGGGAGAGTGACGCTCTTAGGTTGCAAGATTGGCGTGCGCAACCGGATTCCCGCGAGCTTCTTCGTCTCGGTGGCGTACAACTGCTGGGCCTTCCGACGCCTCGGCGTGGTGCTCGATCCCGAGACGGGTGAAATCCGGCGCTGGCTGTACAAGGACGGCGAGGGTCAGCTCGAGCGGCCGAAGCAAGCCTTTTCGACGGAGAACGCGATCGTGCTGCAGGCGCCCATCAGCGAGGAGCAGATCCGCAAGCTGAAGGTGGGCGACGTGGTGCTCATCCGGGGCGAGATCCACACGGGTCGCGACGAGCTTCACAAGTACCTCATGCACCACGATTCGCCGGTGGACCTCCGGGGCGGCATTTTGTATCACTGCGGCCCGGTGATGCTCAAGGACGAGAACGGCGAATGGCACGTCAAGGCCGCGGGGCCCACGACGAGTTCGCGCGAGGAGCCTTATCAGGCCGACATCATCGAGAAATTTGGCATTCGCGCGGTCATCGGCAAGGGCGGCATGGGCGAAAAGACGCTGCAGGGCCTGAAGAAGTGCGGCGCGGTCTACTTGAACGCCATCGGCGGCGCGGCGCAATTCTACGCGCGGTGCGTGACCAAGGTGAAGGGGGTCGACTTCCTCGAGCAGTTCGGCATCCCTGAGGCCATGTGGCACCTCGAGGTGGACAACTTCCCGGCCATCGTGACGATGGATGCACATGGGAACAGCTTGCACAAGGAAGTCGCCGAGGAGTCCATGGTCAAGCTTGAGGACCTCAAGGATCCTGTGTTTGTGTGATTGCGTGGAACCTACGTGTTTGGGTTTCGGAGGCTGCCCTATATGCGTTGGCAAAGCGGTGAAAGGGGCAGCCCTTTTTTTGTGTGTGGAGCACCGTCGGTTCCCCTCTTTCAACTCTGCTCTCACTTGGCAGGACCACGAACGATTTGCGAGAGCGACTGGACCGGTCGGCAGGTATGGTATGCTGACTGCGGTAGAACACGGTGTTGTCTAGCTGAACGCGATGCACAGGGGAGGAATCCATGTACGATGTCGATTGCTCGGATCGTCCCATACCTGAGTTTCCAGGGGAACGCGGAAGAAGCCCTGCACTTTTATGCAGAAGTGTTTGGGGGCGACGTGACGGAGTTGCGCCGTTATGAAGACATGCCTGGTGCACAGATTCCTGAACACTACCGAACGAAGGTCTTGCATGCGCGGCTCAAATTGGGCGATGCGTGGTTGTTTATTTCGGACGTTTTTCCGAGGGACGGGGTGCTCCCAGAGCGTGGTGCAGTCAGTTTGATGGTCGAGTTTTCGGCCGAATCGGATCTTGATGCCGTCTATACCCGTTTGGTGAAAGAAGCCAAAGTTCATATGCCGCTGCAGAAGACGTTTTGGGGTGCGAAATACGCTAAACTGACAGATAAATTCGGAATTACGTGGGACCTGAATTGTCAGTTGTGAAAGGGCCAATATACGGCGAAAGGAGTATTCGGTTGTCCAGACGCTGCGCTGCCAAGTCCTCGACAATTCACGTCCAGTTTCACGTTCAGCCGCCGCGGTTAAAGTCTCAAGTATTGGTGTAAAATCCGTCAGTCCCAATTGACGAGAAAGCCACCGTGCGTGTCTACGAAAGTGTGGCGAACACCAAAAGTAGGAGGCACGCACGATAGCTTCGCTCAATAGTTTCACAGTTTTGGAATGGATTCGCAAGATGCAAGATGAGGATCACATCGACGTGTTGCGTGAACTCATGCAACTGATCGCCCAATTCATCATCGATGCGGAGGCGACGGAGAAAATCGGCGCGGAGCGTTATGAACGCACAGAGAGCCGCGTCACGCAACGAAACGGTTCGCGCTCGCGGACGTGG
>Ga0167615_1000587_pt1 | contig 10431 bp, 11 predicted proteins | sample BED_Mat_host_9_1_FD_111800 | JGI IMG/M metagenome (GOLD analysis project Ga0167615, IMG submission 111800) | Extremophilic microbial mat communities from Yellowstone National Park, USA - BED_Mat_host_9_15 (v2) (version 2) | ecosystem: Environmental > Aquatic > Thermal springs > Hot (42-90C) >... | reverse complement strand
TTTTTCTACGAGATGTGCAAGGTGAATCGGCCACTCGTGTGGGGCTCGTCTTGATGACGCAATCCTTGAGTATGTTCGTATTCTCACCAGTCGCGGGATGGCTAAGTGATCGATATGGCCCTCGCGCTTGGCCTGTGATAGGCATGGCGATAGTGGGCATTTCAGTTGCGATTTTTTCCTCGTTGTCTGCGCATACGCCGCTTGCCTATACAACGCTCGATCTCTTTCTCTTCGGTCTAGGGCTCAGCCTGTTCACCGCGCCGAATAACGCACTCGTGTTAGCGGCTGTCCCACCTCAACATAGTGGTGAAGTCGGGAGCCTGCTTGCACTCGTGCGGAATCTTGGCCGCCTTGTGGGCATAGCGGTCTCGTCGGCAGAACTGACCGTCAGTCACGTAAATGGTAGTGGAATGGTGAATTCCCACACTCTCGTCACGGCCTTTGAACGGACATTTTTCATAGGAGTTATCCTCTCGACGCTCGCATTTGCAACAAGCATCAGTGTCAGTTTGCATCGTTGGTTGGTAGGAAACACATAGAAACAGCGCATCCCTTAAGGTTCGGGAGCTCTCGCGGACGAAATATCGACTATCTTGGCTACCCCTATTTATCTCGCTAAGTATTCGAATATGCTATTGTAAGGTCGGTCAAAGGCAAACTTCGCGAAAGCGGAGGACGCAAAGCTATAGGGGCTCGACACGAAATGTCGTGCCAGCCAGTTGCCTGGCCATAGCCCTCCGACCTGTCTAAATTCCAGGTGTAGGAGGATACGAGAATGGGGAGAATTTCAGGAAAAGCTTTCGTTTCCGCATCAGTGGCATTGATGACCGCTATCTCCGTGACGTCTATCGTGTACGCAGCGACACGACATGAGGCTGTACCGGCCCGCTCCTTGTCTCACGGTCCAGCTGTGGTGGCTTCAAAAATCAAGGAAGCTGAGGATCACAAAGCGCCCGAACAATCGGGCCAAGGCGACCAAAAGGACCATGGCGATCGAAACAACCATTCGTCAGACGCCCAAGAATCTGATCAGCAAGACGCACAAGGTCGTTTAACAGAAAGCGTCCGTCGGCTCGTGGCTGAGACCAATCAGAAGATCGAAGCCGCGCACAGTCGATTGGAACGGGCTCTTGGACAAGCCAAAGGAAACCCAACAGCCATCTCGGCAGCCATCAGTGCATATGAGGCGCAGGTTCAGCAGGCCCTGTCTCAGCTGCAAACTGAATGGGGACAATTGAGCACTTCGGCTCAGGCTTCTTCGTCCAACACAGGGAATAGCACATCGAACTCGACAACGAGGAACGCCACTGCAAATTCCACGGGTAACAACGCAACTTCGAGTTCGAACTCGACATCCAATGTTTCGACGACGAGTGCAACAAGCAACGGGGACTAAGTCGAACTTCCAACGCGCTTGGGCCAATCAGCCCAAGCGCGTTGGTTTTAGAAGGGAAGTCCTAGGATTCCTCTGTACGCTTTAGAGCCGCAAGATAGCGTTCCACAGAACGCATGACGGCATCTTTAGCTCGGGTCTCAATCACGCTATCAAATTGCGTTCCATAGAGCCGCTCAAATGACAGGGGTTCCAGTTTATTGCGGATAGATTCGACGATGGTTGCTGATAACGGAATCCGGTTTGGAAAGCTGTACATAAACGACACGTAACGGCGGTCAGCCGACACAGAGAGCGTATCCCCCGTCAACAAAACACCTCGGCCTTGAGCACCTTGATTCCACAGGAGTACTGTCGATCCAGCAAAATGTCCTCCCACGTGGAATAGCGTACATTCCGAACCCAGCTCATACTTTGCACCATCCCACCAGATGATGCGTTCACTTGGCCTCATTACCCACTGTTTGTCACGAACATGAAGATAGATACAAGCGTCGAATCGTTCCGCCCACTCAACCATCGAAGAGTAGAAATGCGGGTGCGAAACCGCGATGACACGAATTCCACCGATGCTTCGAATCAGGTCCACCGTGACGTCATCAAGGTACGAAATGCAGTCCCACAAGATGTTGCCTTCTTGTGTGCGAATCAACTTCGCGTGTTGCCCAATAGCGAATTCAGGCACAGTCTCAATGCCCCACAAATAGGGTTCGTGCTGATAGAACGCGTTTCGATATCCATGTCGCTGCATATCCGCGAGCGTCGTCCACCTTTGGCCTTCGCGTCCAACATACTGCCGCTCGTCTTGGCAAATCGGACATGTGGATGGTGGCAAATCGGTCTCTGGGTATTGCGTGCCACAGGTCATACAGATCCATGCAGGCATAAGGTTCACCCTTTCCATTCGCTGCATTCTGTCCCTTCGCTCCGGACTCTACGCAGGACTTCTCGTGCAAGCAACATCTCGGTTCCAGCAAGACCCACGGAGAAAAATACGGTGATCCCAAGGCGGTCTGGTGCCACACAAGACTGTGTGGCCAACAACTCCCCCAGTTCGATCACCGGCTTCGTCGCGATCGTGGAGATGTGCGGTTCGGAATAACCTGTCATCTGTGCAATGGAGTCCGTCACGAGTCGCGTCGCTGTTTGAACCGTCTCACGCGGAATTTCGTGCGCTCCCACCCATTTCGGTCCCACCGTATTGATGTGTACATCCGAAGCGAGCATGGTCGGATCGAATACGGGTGTCCGGCTGTTAGTCGCGCAGATGACCACATCGGCGCCTCGCACGCAACGCTCCACTCGGTCCGACTCCACAATGTCCCGCCCCAACCGCTTGGACATACGGCCCACAAATGCCATTCGCTTTTCAGCATGACGGCTGTACACTCGAATTTCCTCAAAGTGCCGGACTTGCACCGCGGCCTCGAGTTGCGTTTCCGCCTGTCTGCCCGTCCCAATCACAGCAAGCACACGTGCGTCTCGCCGCGCCATGTACTTTACAGCGACTCCGCCAATGGCTCCCGTACGCATCTGACCGAGCGCATCCCCCAAGACGATCCCTTCCAGCACGCCATCGCGGCTGTACACCGCCACCAACTGCTGACCCTCCGGGGTGTCAACGCCCAGTGCAGGATACACTCGGAACCCCATGCATCCGTCGTCCCCATCCACAGCGCCAGCAGTGAATACGAGTCGTGCGCGGTCGTTTTCTACGTGAAACCGCGGTGGAGCGTGGAGTTCACCTCTGGTGTGCATCGCTAAGGCTCTCTCCATCACGGAGATGGCCGTGCGCATGTCGATCAGATTCCGCACCTCAACGTCCTGGATGATGCGCATTCCAACTCGTCCCCATTCCCGTCACTGCGAACTGCTTCCATCCCCATCGACAGTCTAAACCAGCCCTCATATCCACACATCGTACGAAAGTACTATCAACAATCGGCTCACAGCTAAGCCGTTTACCGGACGCGTCACCGCGTGACCTCTCGTTACGATCTCGACATCCAACCAAACGGGAGGCGACGACATGCTGCATCCATACTTCACTTTGCAGACAGCCAGAACACGCTGGGAGGAACTCAAGCGGCGCGTGCGGAAGTCATGAACAAGACCCTCGCACGCCTATCGCATGGAGGCATCAACCATGTCATTTTCGCTGGAACGTGAACTGTTGAGCGAGATCGCCAAGGAGCTATCCCGCGGAACGCAAGTAGATGAGGCGTTGCCGCGGGTGCTCGCACGTCTTGCTGAACTTCTCGGTCTGCGGGCCACATGGGCCTTTGCATATGATGATCGACGTCGTTCGTATCGGCTGATGGCGTCGGTGGGTCTTCCGCCAGCCCTCGCACAGAGGGAATGTCATGCACTCCGGGGTGGATGGTGTGAATGCCAGGATCAGTTTGACGCCGGAGACTTGCGTGAAGCCATCACCATCGTGCGCTGTAGTCGGCTAGAGCGCGCACGGGGAGACAAAGAGGGGCTTGCCTACCACGCGAGTGTCCCCCTTGTCAGCGGGAGCGCCCGCCTTGGCGTGATGAACATCGCCGCGTGCGAGCGGAATGTGTTTACCCCTGAGACTTTGCGCGTGCTCTCAACCGTCGGCGCACATCTCGCCACCGCCATGGCACGCGAGTGGCACGCCCTGCTTGCCGAGCGACATGCGGCGAGCCTGCGAGAATTAATCGCGCTTGGACGACAGATGACCACTACGGACAATGAGATGGCTCTTTTTCGTGCCACCGCCGATGCCATCGTTCGTTTGCTCCGGTGCGAAGGTGGTGCCGTGATCACGTCAACTGGAGAAGTGGTCGCCGCCGCTGTATCTCAGACGAGAGCGCCGCGATTGTACACCTATTGGCCACCGGAAGTGACGAAGCAAATCCGCGCAGGTGTCCGTGCCGTCGCGCTGCCGCGTGCGGGCGAGCAAATCCAGGCCCCGATCACTCCGGAGGTCAGGATCGTCGCGGAAGATCGCACCATCGGCCGGTTCGACGAGACAGATCGACGAATGCTGGAGGCCATCGCGCTCATGGCGGGCCATGCGCTGGCCGCGCTCGACACACGCCGCCGGCACGCAGAATGGCGGGCTGTTTCGGAACGCCAAGCGATTGCAAGCCACCTGCACGATTCGGTGAACCAGCGGCTCTTCTCCGCCGCCATGTTCACGCATGCGGCCCAGGCCGAGATCGAGCGCGATCCAATGAAAGCGGCTCAACATCTGACGAAGATCCGGAATTTGATCGACGACGCTCGCCAAGAGCTGAGGCAACTGGCCTCCACGCTACGCCACACAAATGTTCCATCGGTGTCGAACACCATCCAGCGTGTGATGGACGATCTCGCTGACCTGCCCGGCCTCACCGTTGATGTGCGAGCGATAACACCGCTCGCGGACATGCTCCTCCGGCCTTCGGCGCGCACCGCGCTTTGCCGCGCGATCGACGAATCCGTCCAAAACGCGCTCCGGCATGGTGCCCCGAGCCATCTGGATATGGCTCTGTTCGAAGATGAACGAGGCATCAAGTTTGTATTAGTCGACGATGGTCTCGGGTTCGATCCCGCTCGTGTCGACGGAGGTTTCGGACTTGACTCGATTCGGCGACAAATCGAGGAAGAAGGGGGCACCGTTTGTTGGCACAGTCATCCCGGCCAAGGAACACGATGCGAGGTGTGGTTGCCTACGCATGCGGAGGAATGATATGCGCACTAAGATCCGAATTGCGATGGTAGAAGATCACCCTGTGGTTCGAGAAGGCCTTCGCGTGCTCCTCGATCTCGAACCGGACATGGAGTTGGTGGGCGAAGCGGGCAGCGCAACTTCGGCACTTGCTCTCATCCAACGCATACCTGTGGACGTACTCCTGCTCGATCTGGTCCTCGGCGAAGAGGATGGTATTGATCTCATCCCCGCGATTCGAAAGGCGGCTCCGGAGACGCGCATTCTCGCCTTGAGCTCGTTCACCGATCCTGCGCGCATGGCGCGTCTCGCCTCTGCGGGCGCCGACGGCTTCCTTCCGAAGACTGTGGATCCGAGTCATTTGCTCGCTGCCATTCGCCAGGTGGCCGCGGGACGCGTGGTATTCGATCGCACCATGGTAAGGGCATTGCAGGCACCGGACGCGGAAGAAGCCAAACGGTTGGCACAATTGACCCCTCGAGAAGCGGAAATTCTTCGTCAGCTGACGAAGGGCCTATCCAACAAAGAGATTGCATCCCAATTGCAGATTTCCGAGCGGACCGTCAAAGTGCACCTGCAGCACATCTTCGACAAACTCGGCGTGCAGGATCGAACCAGTGCGGCCGTGCTCGCCATTCGGCACGGATGGATGTAGGGCTACCGAAGAACCCGACACCGACACTTGTTCTTGTAGTCATATGAAGCCCCACGAACCCATGGCCAACGCGGGTTCGTGGGGCCAGTGGATAACTCCCCTTGTCAACATCGGTTGTAAAATACCCAATAACATCGGATGAGAATGCCCCAAGATCATCGGCGTCAATTCCTCAAAATCATTGGGATGAATTCCCCACCCCTATGTCGAATCGGGGCACCTGTCATCCATTCATGGGAGGTGCCCGTCATGAGGGAGGACGAAAGGATGGAAATCAGGCAACTCTACGAGGCAGGCGTTAGCATCTCGGAGCTGGCCAGAAGATTCGGCTATGACCGAAAGACTGGTGTTAAGTCAAGGTTGTGGACACCCCAAAACCGCGAATGTTGTTCAATGTGCACGGATCGCCGTCGATATCAGCGGTCAGGGCTTAACGTGGAGAGACGGGCATGATAGCCTGGCGGGCTTTACGAGGGCGAGCGTGGCTCGGCTGCGGTCAAACGCGACATCATGCCCGCAGAGGCTCCATGTCAAGCACAGCCGAGGCTGCGTATGAGTGGGAAATCTTGCACATTCTCAGTTTTGATGTGTCCATTGTATTCATTCAAGACCACCTCCATCTCTGCCCACCGTATGACCGCATCCAGTCCATCCCTCCCCGGGTAAGATCGGTCGCTTTCACCCCATGTACCTGCTCAATTTGCTGCTGCATCCCCTGCCTGTAAAAGGCTTTGTCTTATCAGGCAATCTTGCCCGAATCCAGCACAGCGTCACCTTGGGTCCGTGGTCCCCAGGTCGGACTTCGACTCCGATTTCCTTCACATTCCATATCGTGATGGACACCCTTGCTTTTGACGAGCGCTCGGTACCAGCCAGCCCCCGCAGCGGACTTTCACTGCCCAGGCACCCACATGCCGGGCGCATCCATAAGAGGCAGGCGCCGCCTTCGCGGAACCTGCCGTCCATTCCCACGTATCACAACTCGAACGTCTCGCCGATTTTGAGTTCCACCGCGTCGATCCCGCGCGCCTTGCAGTCCGCGACGAACTTCGCGCCGTCCTGGGCGATGAGCGGAAACGTGTTGTAGTGCATCGGAATGACCTTCTTCGCCTTGAGCCATTCCGCGGCAATCAGCGCGTCGTCCGGGCCCATGGTGAAGTTGTCGCCGATGGGGAGGAGCGCAAGATCGATGTTATTCAGCTCGCCGAGGATCTTCATGTCGCCAAAGAGCCCCGTGTCTCCGGCGTGGTAGATGGTCTTGCCCTCGAGCGTCAACAGGAAGCCAACCGGCGGGCCGACGTACACCAGGCCGTTCTCCGTCTCCACGCCGGAACCGTGGAACGCGAGCGTGACCTTCACGCGGCCGAACGGGAAGTCCCGCTTGCCTCCGATGCCCATCGGATGGACGTTCAGCCCCTTGCTCGCGTAGTAAACAGCCAGCTCGTTCGCCGCAATGATGGTCGCGTTGTTGTTGCGCGCGATGGTCTCCGCGTCGAGGACGTGATCGGCATGGCCATGCGTGAGGACCACCCACTGGACCTTGATGTCCTCCGGTTTTGCCACCGCGTTCGGATTGCCGCTCAAGAACGGATCGATGACCAGGCGATGCTCTCCGCTTTCGATCACGAAACAGGACTGGCCATGGTACGTCAATTTCACGACTCTCGCCCCACTTCCCTCATGATTTCGTCGAGCGGCGCAAGGCGGACGTCTTCCAACGGCTCCGAGACGATGCGCTGGACGTCCATCCACAGCCGCTGCAGTTCGAGATCCGCCTCCAGGTACGCCCGCGCGTCCTGATTCAACTGGACGATCTCGAACAACTTGCGCAGTTGCTCCCATTCCTCCTGCGCAGGCTCTTCGCCGCGGATGCGCTTCACCTCGAGCTGGTACTGGCGCCGGTAGAAGTCGAGCACCATCTGCTTCGTCGGCTCGTCCCGCTCGATGGCCTCTTTGGCTCGCTTCGCGCGCTGGTAAGGCTCCCACTCGCGAATGGCCCGCGCCAGGGCGTGCGCATGATCATACGGGTTCACGCGCCGTCCCTCCTTGCTGTACGGGTCTATTATAACGCCGGAAGAAGTCGTGGAAAAAAGCTTGGGCGCGAGGTCCTGCCACAGACGGCTTCGCTGCGCAACCCCTTCGCTTTCGGTATACTGTTCGGAAGAGGAGGGTGGACCTCTGTGGCAACCACAACCCTTTACGAGGCCATCGGCGGCGCGAGCACGTTACGCAAGCTCGTCGACGCCTTCTACGATCGCGTCGCACAGGACGAACTCCTGCGCCCGCTGTTTCCGCCGACGTTTGACGAGGTCAAAGCGCGGCAGTACTGGTTTTTGACGCAGCTGTTCGGCGGCCCGAGGCTCTACACCGAACGCCGGGGTCACCCCATGCTTCGGGCTCGGCACCTGCGGTTCCCCATCACCGTCCGCCACGCCAAACACTGGCTCCGATGCATGGCCGAGGCCATGGAGGAGACCGGCATTCCGCCCGCTGCGCGCGACGCGATGCTCGAACGGCTCGGCGCCATCGCGCTGCACATGGTGAACACGCCCGGAGAGGAGGGAGAAGCATGACGCCGTCCTCGCCCGTGCCCCCGCTCGGCGAGCGCATCGCCCAACTGCGGAAAGAGCGAGGCCTCACGCAGGCCAAGCTCGCGGAGCGCGCCCACCTTTCGACGAGCGCCATCGCCATGTACGAGACCAACCGGCGACAGCCGGACGAGCGGACCCTCGCGCAAATCGCCGCGGCACTCGGGGTGGAGATGGCGCAGATTGCGCCGCACCTGGCCGCCGAAGCCTCCCTTCAGCAGGCGAAGACCGCGCAAAGCGAGCGCCACCCGAGCGACAGGGCTCGGCAGCCGACGCCATCCAACCCAACCGAACGAACCGCCGACGCGCCCGGCGTGACGCAGCTCGTCCTCTCCAAGGACGAGGCTCGGCTCATCCTCTTTGTCCGCATGCATCCCGACGCCATGCCGTTTCTGCAGTCGTACGTGACGGCGGATGCCGACAAGCGCCGCCAGCTGGAGCGGGCGTGGCGGCTCATCCAGGCGTTCCAAGGCTAATCGTTGAAGCCTGGGCGGTACGGGATGGGATCCTTCGCGCCCGCCTCCGCAAACCCCTTCAGGCGCAGACGGCAGCTGTCGCACTCGCCGCACGCCACCTCGCCGCCCTGGTAGCAGGACGTGGTGAGCTCGTACGGCACGCCGAGCTCCAGCCCCCTGCGCACGATCTCGCCCTTCGTCCAATGCAACAGCGGCGTCTCGATACGAATGGGCCGCCCCTCGACGCCCGCCTTCGTGCCGATTCTCAGCACGTGCTCCACGCCTTCGATGAACTCCGGCCGGCAGTCGGGGTAGCCGCTGTAATCGAGTGCGTTCACGCCGATGTAGATGGCCTCCGCGCCGATGACCTCCGCGTACGACGCCGCGATGGCGAGAAACAAAAGATTCCGCCCGGGCACGTAGGTCACCGGAATCTCGCGGGACACGCCCTCCGTCGGCACGTCGATGGATTCATCGGTCAGGGCGCTCCCCCCGATCTGGCGCAGAAAGTCGATGGACACGATGCGGTGGTCCTTGACGCCGTAGAACGCCGCCACCTTTTTCGCCGACTCGAGCTCAATCCGGTGCCGCTGCCCGTAGTCAAAGGTGATGGGACAAAGCTCGTAGCCCGCGGCGTGCGCAATGCCCATGCACGTCGCGCTGTCGAGCCCTCCGCTCAAAATCACCACAGCCTTTGCCATGCCCACACGCCCTTGTCGCGAAGCAGTCCCCGTGCCCGGCTTGTCCGGCCCGAAAGCTTCAGCAGCCCACCGGCGCCGTTTCCCCGAACACGAAGCCATCCTCACTGTAATCCAGCACGACATTCTCCAGCAACTTGACGAGCGCCTGCCCCACCGTTACCTCGACGTCCCCGTCCGGGCCGCTCACGCGGATGACCGAATCGAGCGGCGTCGACACCTCGTCGATCACGACCTGAAACCGCGGTCCTCCGCACCGGTACGCGCGGTCAATCCGCACAAATTCCCCCGGCCCAAGCTCCTCCCGCGCGAGGCGAAGGAGCGCCCGCGCCGCCCGCTCGCTCACCTGCACCTCTCGTCCCCTCGCTTCCCTGTACAATCTCTGCACTCCACAGTATACTATACGTCGAAAATAGGAAACGGACGATCGCGGCCGCGCCACGCTGCGGCGGCCCAAACACTCGTCCTCGCCGGACGAGTGTTTTTGTTGCATCTTCGCCGACACACCCCAAGCGTAGGCGAAGCGCATGACCACTTGGAATCGTTCGCACAAGGAGTGAACCACGCAGATGGCGATGCGGAAGGTCGATGCCAAGGAACCGGCCACGTCGCGCGAACAGCGCGTGCTCGAATTCTGGAAGCAGGAGAACATCTTCCAAAAGAGCGAGAAGGCGCGCGAGGGGCGGCCGGAATGGGTGTTCTACGAGGGGCCGCCCACGGCCAACGGACTGCCCCACCCCGGCCACGTGCTCACGCGCGTGTTCAAGGATCTGTATCCCCGCTACCGCACCATGAAGGGCTACCACGTCATGCGCAAGGCGGGGTGGGACACGCACGGTCTGCCCGTCGAGATCGAAATTGAGAAGAAATTCGGCATGAACGGCAAGAAGGACATTCAGGCGTTCGGCATCGAGCGCTTCGTCCAGGCGTGCCGGGAGAGCGTGTTCAAGTACGAGGAGGTCT
>Ga0167615_1000585_pt1 | contig 10439 bp, 8 predicted proteins | sample BED_Mat_host_9_1_FD_111800 | JGI IMG/M metagenome (GOLD analysis project Ga0167615, IMG submission 111800) | Extremophilic microbial mat communities from Yellowstone National Park, USA - BED_Mat_host_9_15 (v2) (version 2) | ecosystem: Environmental > Aquatic > Thermal springs > Hot (42-90C) >... | reverse complement strand
TCGTGCATCAGACACCACACGAGTGCAAGGGTACGGCCTGTCACATTTCACATGCGCAAGGTGACATTATCACTGCCGCATTTGGCCTCGTCCGCGGTGACAGATTCACTGACGCTTGACACCCCTGCTCATCCACAACCCATCCACACGTCCACAGCCTGTGGATGGCTCTGCATGTGGATGCGTGGATCCTGTGGAAAGACGTTTTTCGACATTGCTCGACGCTCAGGATCCTGCTATGATCTGCCCTATCCGTTATCCACAATCGAGCCTGTGGAACCCTTTCATCCACAACCTTATCCACAACCTGTGGACAACATTACCCACAGCTTCTGCACCTGTGGATGATGACCATGCACAAATCCACAGGTGATACCGACGAAACTCGGACTTCCTAATCGTTCGTTCTACTCCCGCGTGCTGTGGACAAGTCCTTTCAACACTAGGGGGAACCTTTCGTGATGAGTACCAAAGTCGATCCGACCTACGACGCGCTGTGGAACCAGGTCCTCCAGATGGTTCAGGATAAGGTCTCCGGCCCGACGTACAGCACCTGGTTCGAGGACACCCACATTGTCCGAATCGATGAGTCGGAACAAACGGTCTACGTCTCCGCGCCCTCCACATTCGTACGCAATTGGCTGTCCGAACACTACACTTCCCTCGTCGAGACGCTGATGATGACCCTGATGGAGCGGGAGTATCGGGTACGATTTATCACAGAGGACGATGCGCAGCCCCCCGCCGTCATCGTTCGACGTGCGCCCGAACCGGTGACAGCCGAAGAAGACGCGGAGACGAATCTCAATCCCCGCTACACCTTTGAGTCGTTCGTGATAGGCGCCGGCAACCGATTTGCGCATGCGGCTTGCCTCGCCGTTGCGGAGCGCCCGGCGAACGCCTACAATCCACTGTTCATTTACGGCGGTGTAGGCCTCGGCAAGACGCACCTCATGCACGCCATTGGGCACTATGTGCGACAGCATTATCCGAATTTCAAAGTCAGTTACATATCCTCCGAGCGATTCACGAACGAGTTCATCGCGGCCATCCGCGACAAAAACCCCGACTCGTTCCGAGCGCGATACCGCACAGTCGACGTCCTTTTGATTGACGACATTCAGTTCATCGCGAACAAGGAACAGACCCAGGAGGAGTTCTTCCATACCTTCAACAGTCTTCACGAGGTCGGAAAGCAAATCGTCATCTCAAGCGACCGCCCGCCGCGGGAGATCCCGACGCTCGAGGATCGGCTTCGCTCGCGTTTCGAGTGGGGCCTCATCACCGACATCCAACCGCCCGACCTCGAGACGCGCATCGCCATTCTGCAGCGGAAAGCGAAAGCGGATGGGTTGGACGTGCCCGTCGACGTGCTCGCCTTCATCGCCAACCAGATTGACACGAACATCCGTGAACTCGAGGGCGCGCTCACCAGGGTCATTGCGTACTCCTCGCTCGCGAAGGAAGATCTGAGCGTGGCCCTCGCCGAGGAGGCGTTGAAAGACCTCATTCATCCCAACCGCCCCCGGGCGGTGACGGTCAATCACGTCCAAAAGGTCGTGGCCGATCACTACGGCCTCAAGGTCGACGACCTGAAGGGCAAGAAGCGCACGCGGAACATCGCGTTCCCGCGCCAAATCGCGATGTACCTCACGCGCGAGCTGACCGATCTTTCGCTGCCGCGCATCGGCGACGCCTTCGGCGGGCGAGATCACACCACCGTCATGCACGCCTGCGAGCGAGTGCACGAGGAAATGATGAGGGACGACGATCTGCGCGCCACCATCGAGCGGCTGAGCCAGGCCATCAGAACCCTCACCTAAACCACAGGTTGTCCACAGGTGGACAACACAAATTCACGGACTTATCCACAACGTTATCAACAGGCTGTGCATGAACGCCGCGGCGAGATCATGAAGTTGTCCACATATCCACCGCACTGATCATGATCATGACGACGATCAGGATCTACTCTCCTTCTCCTGCTGATCCTGATGACACGACCGCGCTGACTTTGGACGCCGCGCTTTGCACAGGGAAGGGAGTCGACGCATGGAATTCTCATTGCAAAAGCAGGCGCTCGCAAACGCCCTGCAGATCGTCTCCAAGGCCGTCGCGGTTAGGACCCCGAAGCAAGTGCTGATGGGGATTCTCATTGAAGTTCACGAGGACGAGCTCGTCGCGACTGCCTATGATCTCGAGCTGGCCATCCAGACCCGGGTGCCCGTGAACGAGGAAACCGGGCTTTCCGTGCAGCAGACAGGTGCGATTGTCCTGCCCGCCCGATACTTTGGCGACATCGTGCGCAAGCTCCCCGACACGGAGATTCATATGCGCGTGGACGCCAACTATATGACGGAGATCTCGGCGCAAAGCGTGGAATTCCATCTGCACGGGATCGACGCCGAAGAATTCCCCGAGCTGCCGAACTTCATGGGCTATGAGGGCATGCAGATTCCTGCCAACACGTTGGGGCGGCTCATCGAGTCCACCGTCTTCGCGGCGGCCACGTCCGAAGTTCGCCCGGTCTTGACCGGCGTGTCCATCACATCGAGTCCCACGCATCTCACGTTCGTCGCTACCGACGGCCTGCGGCTCGCGCAGCACCAGGTTCCCCAGGCGGACCTGCCCGAGCGCCAGGTGGTGATCCCGGCGAAATCCTTGTCCGAGCTGTCCAAAATCCTGCCCGAAGACGAGACGCCGGTGGAGATGGTCCTCACGCCGAGCCATGGGCTCTTTATCATCGGGCCGACGCGGTTTTACACGCGCCTCTTGGAGGGCACTTATCCGGACACCTCGCGGCTTGTTCCGCGCTCGGCGCGCACGCACGTGGTGCTCGATGGCGACGCCTTCTTGCACGCCATCGATCGCGCCGCGCTCATCGCCCGCGACAAGGACAACCACATGGTGCGCCTAGAGGTGGCGGGCGAGACGCTCACGGTCACCTCGCATTCGCCCGAGGTGGGCAACGTCTCGGAGACCCTCGGGGCCCTGCGCAAGGAAGGGGAAGACCTGCAGATCGCCTTCAACGGCCGGTACGTGATTGAAGCCGTGCGCGCCCTCGACGCCAGCGAGATCTCGATACGATTCAATGGGGCCAATCAGGCCTTCGTCATTGAGCGGAGTGGTGATCCGTCCATGCTGCAGCTCATCTCTCCCATTCTCTGGAGGTCGTGATGGACGTTTACATTCGCGGAGATCACATCACATTGGGGCAACTGCTGAAGAAGCTGCAGATGGTGGCCTCGGGCGGGGAGGCGAAGTCGTTTTTGGCCGAAGGACGGGTGCGCGTCAACGGGGCCGTGGAGACGCGGCGCGGCAGGAAACTTCGGGGCGGCGACGAGATCGAGGTGGCAGGCGCGGTGTACCGCGTGGTGAGCGAACCGGATGAACATCCGCCGCGTTGAAATGCATGACTTTCGCAATTACGCGGCTGCCGCCCTCGAGCTCTCCCCAGGGGTGAACGTGCTGGTTGGCGAGAACGGCCAGGGGAAGACGAACGCGCTGGAGGCCATGCTGCTCATCGCCGTGGGCAAGTCGCACAGGGCTTATCGGGATCGCGATCTCATCCGCTGGGAGAAGGACCGCGCGCGCATCCTGTTGGAGGCCTCGACGCGGTACGGAGACCGTCGCCTGACGTTGGAACTCGGCCCGGAGGGGCGCAGGGCGTTCGCAAACGGCGTTCAGGTGGGCCGGATGACGGAGTTTGTCGGCCAGGTGCAGGTGGTGCTCTTTGCGCCAGAAGATCTCGATCTCGTCAAGGGCAGTCCCCGCGTTCGGCGGAGGTTTCTCGACACGGAACTGGGGCAGATGGAGCCCCTGTATCTGCATCACCTGAGCCTGTACAACCGCGCGCTTCTGCAGCGAAACCGCTGGCTGAAGTCGTCTGGGCTGTCGCCGGACGACGGCGTGCTCGCCACCTTTGACGAGCAGATCGCCTTTCACGGGGCGCACGTGATCCACCGGCGTCTTCGGTTTCTCGCGCGGTTGCGCGCCTACGCCGCGCGCATCTACAGCGACATCGCGAGCGGGCGGGAACAGTTTGCGCTGTCGTACCGAAGCTCGGTCTTGGGCGTCGAGGAGGGCATGACGGTCGAGCAAATCGAAGGCGCCGTGCAGCGCGCGCTCGAGCGGAACCGCGCGCAGGATCTCCGCTTTGGCACCACGAGCGCCGGCCCGCACCGGGACGACATCCTGCTCTTCCTCGATGGTCGCGAGGTGCACACCGCGGCGAGCCAGGGACAACAGCGGACTATCGCACTGTCGCTTCGGCTGGCCGAGATCGACTTCATGCACGAAGAACTGGGCGAGTATCCGGTGCTGCTCCTCGACGATGTCCTATCTGAACTGGACGATCTCCGGCAGCGCAATCTCGTGCTCGGCATGAGCCGCAAGGTGCAGACCGTCATTACCACTACGAGCCTCAATCGACTCGGCCAGGAGCTCGACGATTTCCGGCTGTTCCGAGTTTGTTCTGGTATAATAGCCGAAGAACGCGTCTGAAGTGCGGGAAACTCGGCGATCCTGGGAGGATGGACGCCGAGCCGCTTTTTGTTGTGTTCGGAGGCGGAGGGAACTTCTTTGGCGGATCGAATACCGGAACAGGTGTACGATGAGTCGCAAATTGAGGTCTTGGAAGGGCTTCAGGCCGTGCGCAAGCGCCCTGGGATGTATATCGGCTCGACGAGCGCGAAGGGGCTGCACCACCTTGTGTGGGAGATCGTCGATAACGCGGTGGATGAAGCGCTCGCCGGGCGATGCACGCGCATCGTGGTGCAGGTTCACCCGGACAACAGCGTGACGGTCATAGACAACGGGGCCGGGTTTCCCGTGGGCATTCACCCGAAGACGGGCAGGCCCGCGGTCGAGACCGTCTTGACCACCCTGCACGCCGGCGGCAAGTTCGGCGGCAAGGGGTACAAGGTTTCCGGCGGCCTGCACGGCGTGGGCGCCTCGGTCGTCAACGCGCTGTCGGAGTGGATGCGCGTCGAAGTGCATCGCGACGGACACATTTATGTCCAGGAGTACGAGCGCGGCACGCCGCTTTACGACCTGAAAGTGATAGGCACGACGGACAAGACCGGGACGAAGGTCTCGTTCAAGCCGGATCCCGAGATCTTCACAGAGACGACGGTGTTCTCGGCAGAGACCCTCATGAACCGCCTGCGTGAACTCGCCTTTCTCAACGCGGGGCTCGAGATTGTGTTCGAAGATGAGCGCGAGGGCGGCAAGCGCGCCGTGTTCAAGTACGACGGAGGCGTCGCCGAGTTCGTCCGCTGGCTGAATCAGTCGAAGGACGTGCTGTTTGACGATCCCATCTACGTCTCCGCGGTCAAGGATGACGTGGCGGTCGAGATCGCCCTCCAGTACAACGACGGCTACACGGCGACCGTGTACTCGTTCGCAAACAACATCAACACGGCGGAGGGCGGCACGCACGAGGCGGGCTTCAAGAGCGCGTTGACGCGCGTCATCAACGACTACGCGAGGCGATACGGCTTTCTGAAGTCGAACGACAACAGCATGACCGGGGACGACGTCCGCGAAGGGCTGACGGCCGTGGTGAGCGTCAAGGTTCCCGAACCCCAGTTCGAAGGCCAGACGAAGACGAAGCTCGGCAACAGCGAGGTGCGCGGCATCGTCGAGACGCTCTTCGCCGAGCGGATGCAGATGTTCCTCGAGGAGAACCCGCCCATCGCGCGCAAGATCGTGGATAAGTGCATTCTTGCGGCTCGGGCGCGCGAAGCGGCGAGGCGGGCCCGGGAGCTGACGCGAAGCAAGAAGATGGACGTGACGAGCCTGCCCGGCAAGCTGACGGACTGCAGTTCGAAAGATCCCGAGCGGTCGGAGTTGTTCTTGGTGGAGGGGGATTCCGCGGGCGGATCGGCCAAGATGGGGCGAGATCCGCAGACGCAGGCGATTCTGCCGCTGCGCGGGAAGATCATCAACGTGGAAAAGGCGCGACTGGACAAAGTGCTTGCGAACGAGGAGATCCGCGCCATCATCACGGCGTGCGGCACGGGCATCGGGGACGACTTCGACATCTCAAAGGCCCGCTACCACAAGATTGTCATCATGACCGATGCCGATCACGACGGGAGCCACATCCGCATCCTGTTGCTCACGCTCTTCTACCGGTTCATGCGTCCGCTCATCGACGCGGGCTATATCTACATCGCCCAGCCGCCGCTGTACAAGATCGAGAAGGGCAAGGTGGTCCGCTACGCCTATTCCGACGCGCAGCTGGAGCAGATCCTGCAGGAGATGGGGCGCGACGGCGTGCGGCTGCAGCGGTACAAGGGGCTCGGCGAGATGAACGCAGATCAGCTGTGGGAGACGACGATGGATCCCGAGTCGCGCACGCTGCTTCGCGTCACCATGGAGGACGCGATGGACGCGGACATGATCTTCAGCATCCTCATGGGGGACAAGGTGGAGCCGCGGCGGGACTTCATCGCGGAACACGCGCGGTTCGTGCGCAACTTGGACGTCTGACACTTGCACGCGGGCGATGGGCCCGGGTGGAACCAAATGAGAGGTGGCATGCATGGCAGACGAGAGCAGCTCTCGCGGCATCTTGCCGGTGGACATCAGCCAGGAGCTGCGCAATTCCTTTCTGGATTACGCGATGAGCGTCATCGTCGCCCGGGCCATTCCGGACGTGCGCGACGGGTTGAAGCCGGTGCATCGGCGGATTTTGTACGCGATGTACGAGGCGGGCATGACGCCGGACAAGCCGTACAAAAAGTCGTCGCGCATCGTCGGCGACGTGCTGGGTAAGTTCCACCCACACGGCGACGCGGCGGTGTACGAGGCCTTGGTGCGGCTGGCGCAGGACTTTTCGACGCGGTATCCGCTCATCGACGGGCACGGGAACTTCGGGTCCATCGACGGCGACGCGGCGGCGGCCATGAGGTACACCGAGTCGCGCATGTCCGCCATCGCGCTCGAACTGTTGCGGGACATCAACAAGGAGACGGTCGACTTCATCCCCAACTACGACGAGCAGGAAGAGGAGCCCGTCGTCCTTCCGTCCCGTTTCCCGAACCTTCTCGTGAACGGATCGAGCGGGATCGCCGTCGGCATGGCGACGAACATCCCGCCGCACAACCTGCGCGAGGTGATCGACGGTGTCGTCATGCTGATCGACCATCCGGACGCGACGCTCGACGACCTGATGACCGTCATCAAGGGTCCGGACTTCCCCACGGGTGGCGTCATTTTGGGCCGCGACGGCATTCGCAAGGCGTACGAGACGGGGCGCGGTTCCATCACCGTGCGCGCGGTCACGCACTTCGAGGAGCTCTCGGGCGGCAAGACGCGCATCGTGGTGACCGAGATCCCGTATCAGCAGAACAAGGCCCGCATCGTGGAGAAGATCGCGGAGCTCGCCCGCGAGAAGAAGATCGACGGCATCACGGACCTGCGCGACGAGAGCGATCGCCGCGGCATGCGCGTCGTGATCGAGCTGCGCCGCGACGTGCGCCCGCAGGTCGTCTTGAACAATCTGTTCAAGCACACGGCGCTGCAGACGAGCTTTGGCGTCATCAACCTGGCGCTTGTGAACGGCGAGCCGAAGGTGCTCACGTTGCGCGAGACGCTCGAACACTACCTGAATCACCAGCGCGACGTGGTGCGCCGCAGGACACAGTACGATCTCGCCAAGGCCGAAGCGCGCGCCCATATCCTCGAGGGTCTGCGCATCGCGCTCGATCACCTGGACGAGGTCATCGCCCTCATCCGCAGCTCGCGGACCGTTGAGGAGGCGCGCCAGGGGCTCATCTCCACGTTCGGGCTGTCGGAGGAGCAGGCCCAGGCCATCCTCGACATGCGCCTGCAGCGGCTCACGGGCCTGGAGCGGGAGAAGATTGAGGCCGAGTATCAGGAGCTCATTCAGCGCATCGCCGAGCTCAAGGCCATCCTCGCTGATCCCAAACTGTTGGACGGGGTGATTCGGCAGGAGATCCTCGAGATCAAGGAGCGGTTCGGCGACGAGCGGCGCACGCGCATCGTGAACGCGGAGGGGGACATCAGCGAGGAGGATCTCATCCCCGTGCACGACGTCGTGATCGCCATCACCCACCGCGGCTACATCAAGCGGGTGCCGCTGTCGACCTACCACAGCCAGCGCCGCGGCGGTCGGGGCATGACGCTCATCAACGCGCACGAGGAGGACTTCGTGACCGGACTTCACGTCACCTCGACGCACGACTACCTGCTCTTCTTCACGAATCGGGGCCGCATGTACGCCATCAAGGCGTACGATGTACCGGAATTCAGCCGCCAGGCGCGCGGCACGCCGATTGTGAACCTGCTGAACATCGAGCAGGGCGAGAAGGTGACGGCGATGATCCCGGTGAAGTCGCTCGATCCGGCCGAGATCGGCGATACGTACCTGTTCTTCGCCACCCGCCAGGGCATCGTGAAGAAGACGCCGCTCGCGGAGTATTCGAACGTGCGCAAGAACGGCCTCATCGCCATCAACCTGCGGGACGACGACGATCTCGTCGGCGTGAAGCTGACGGACGGCACGAAGGAGATCATGATGGTCACGCGCAACGGCCTCGCCATTCGCTTCCCGGAGACGGACGTGCGCCCGATGGGCCGCGCCGCAACGGGGGTGAAGGGCATCTCGCTCAGCGAGGGCGACGAGGTGATTGCGATGGACGTGGCGGAGGACGATCACGACGTGCTCGTCGTGACCTCCCGCGGCTACGGCAAGCGCACGCCGGTGAGCGAGTACCGCGCCCAGTCGCGAGGTGGCAAGGGCATCAAGACCCTCAACTGCACCGCAAAGAACGGGCATGCCATCGAGATGTGCATGGTGACAGAAGACGACGACGTCATGATTGTGACGCAGGCCGGCGTCGCCATCCGCATCCACGTCCGCGACGTCTCCACGCTGAGCCGGAACACGCAGGGCGTGCGGCTCATCAACGTCGACGAAGGCGTCGAGGTGGCCTCCGTCAGCCGCGTGGTCAAGGATGAGGACGGCGATTCGGAGGCGTGATCGCATGGGGCGCGCTTTTCCCGAGGCGCGCCCGTCTGATACGATGCGAGTGAGGAGGCGATGTTGGTGCAGAACGCGTTTTGGGACTTTCTCATCCATACGAGCGCGATGTTTCTCGCCTTCGCGACCTTCGTGGGCCTTTGTTTCATTGTGGTGAACGCCATCGTCAAAGAGAAGTGAGACCGTGAGGCGCTGGTCGAGGCGAGGAGAGTGACCCATGTTCCGAAGGCTGACACCGTCCGATCACGATCGCGTCGTCGCCTACTTGTCCAAGCGGCCGGCGCTTCACACCTTTCTCACGGGCGACATCGAGCGGTACGGGTACGACGCACCTTTTCAGGAGGTGTACGGCCACCTCTCAGGCGGGCGGGTGACCGCCGTCCTCCTGCGATTCTACGGGAGCTACATCTTTTCGACCGAGAGCCCCGAGGGCGTGGAAGACGTGGTCCGCATGTTGCAGGTGAACACGGCGTGGACGATGGTCCAAGGCGATTCGGTGTCGATGAGCTTGCTCCAGGACGTGGGCGGATTCCAGCCGCGTCAGGTGCGCGAGTTCGCCTTTGCAGAGCGGCCACCGCACGCGCCGAGGCCTTACGTCAACACGGAGGGCGTCTATCAGGCCACGGTCGATCACGTCCCGCAACTGTGGCAACTTAGAAAAAGCATCGCTGAGTTTGCGAACAGCAACACGACGGAGTTGTCGCTTCGCCAATCGTTCGAGTCCGGGGATACGCTTTGCGTCTATGTTCCGGGCGAACGCGGGGAGATGGCGGCTTCTGCGAGCGTGGTGGCGGAGAACACGTGGACCGCGATGGTCGTCGGCGTCTGCACACGTCCGCTCTATCGCGGGCTCGGCTATGCCACGCGGTGTGTGGCGAAGCTGTGCGACCTGTTTGACGAGCGTGGCAAGACGCTCTGTCTGTACTACGACAATCCCAATGCCGGTGGCATCTATCGCCGCCTTGGTTTCGCCGTGACGAGCGGTTGGACGCAGTTTTTTCGTTGACCCGCGGGGCGGCGGCGAGGATGTTGGGTCGCGATCGCCGAGAAAACGAATTCACCGCCGGCGGGGATGCCGAGTGGGGATGGAGGCGCGCCGATGACGTTTGACGAGCTCATCGCCAGGGCCCAAGCCGTGCACGGGTTTCGGCAGTTGTCGCCGGAGGCGACGGCGGGATCCGTGGCGGCAGCGCTCGAGACGGACGCGGGGAACGTGTACGTGGGTGTGTGCATCGACACGGCGTGCTCGCTCGGCTTCTGCGCCGAACACGCGGCTGCGGCGGCGATGATCACGGCGGGGGAGAACCGCGTCGTCCGCATGGTGGCGGTGGGAAGGGACGGCCGGATCCTGCCACCGTGCGGGCGGTGTCGGGAATTCATCCGGCAGCTCCATCCCGATAACCGAGAGGCCGAGGTGATGGTGGCGTCG
>Ga0167615_1000583_pt1 | contig 10454 bp, 13 predicted proteins | sample BED_Mat_host_9_1_FD_111800 | JGI IMG/M metagenome (GOLD analysis project Ga0167615, IMG submission 111800) | Extremophilic microbial mat communities from Yellowstone National Park, USA - BED_Mat_host_9_15 (v2) (version 2) | ecosystem: Environmental > Aquatic > Thermal springs > Hot (42-90C) >... | reverse complement strand
TGGCCGCGGCCGACCACCTGAATTCCTGGGATCCTTCAGTACCACTCAAGGCAGGCTACGCTGCACACAGATTGCCTCCGCATGCAGGTTCATACCCCAAGCCATAGCAAAAACCATGGTTCCGGCTACGAACTTGGGCCTCCGCGAAGGCTGGGTCACGTCCCGCATGCCATTGCGGGCTGCCCAACCTTCTTAACTCCCAGCATGAGCCCAGGGCTGGGCGCCCCAAGCCCACACCAGGAACTTCATCGATGTGCCCTTCGACGGATTTTTAGCCCCGTCTTCAGGCGCGGACGGTTGACTAGAATACTGCGCCACCCGCAGGGACGTTTCGTCGGACTGCGCTCAACGTCATTATACCACACGGCCCGCGGCCCCCGCAGAGGGAGACGCTGGGGCGTTCTCCATTGCGGCGAGATGACGCCGTCACCGGTCCCGCTCCACGATGAGCGCCTGGAGGACCTGGAGCGGTTCCGAGCGCACCCCAACCTTGGCCAACGCCTGCTCGCCGCGCCGGATGACGTCTTCCGCCATTTGGCGCGTCCTCTCCACGCCGACGAAACGTGGATAGGTCAGCTTCCCTTCCTCGACGTCCTTTCCGGCCGTCTTGCCAAGTTGCTCGGTCGACGCGGTCACGTCCAGCACGTCGTCGATCATCTGGAATGCCAAGCCCAGGCACTCGCCGTAACACGAAAGCGACTGCCGCACCTGATCGTCGAGATCGGCAAAATAGCCTCCAATCTCGACACACGCCTGGATAAGCCGAGCCGTCTTGTGGAGGTGAATGAATTCGACGTCCTGAAGGGTCCCCTGGCCCCCCGTGCGCTCGATGTCGACGGCCTGTCCGCCCACCATGCCATCCACGCCGGCCCGCGAAGCCAATGTGCGGATCATCGCCAGCTGCCGTTCCGCAGGGACGCCTTCCAGCGGGCTAGCCAACAAATGGAAGGCCTCCGTCAAGAGCGCGTCCCCGGCCAAGAGCGCCATGGCCTCGCCAAAGACGACGTGATTCGTCGGCTGTCCCCGCCGGAGATCGTCGTCGTCCATGCACGGAAGGTCATCGTGAATCAGCGAATAACAGTGAATGAGCTCCACCGCAGCGGCGGCGGGCAGCACGCGATCCCTCGGCACACCAAAGGTCTCGGCCGTCGCGATGACGAGCGCCGGACGGAGTCGCTTGCCGTCGGCCATCAGGCTGTACTTCATCGCTTCCTTCAGCCGAGCGTGAAGGCCCGTCGGTTCGAACAGGCGCGCGAGAAAGTCATTGACCGCCGCCTTGCACGCCTCGAGGTACGTCTGCAACACATCCACCCCCGGATTGGCCAGCGCCGGTCAGGGCGAAACGGACTCGTCCGCCAGCTCCTGACCGAGCTTTTCGAGCTGAAATTCCGCTTTATCGAGCTGCTCCCGACAAAACTTCACGAGCTTCATGGACTCCTCGTACGCCCGGATGGACGCATCCAACGGCAGATCTCCTGCCTCCAGCTGGCGCACGATTTCCTCCAGCCGCCGCATGGCCTGCTCAAAGGTCCAACCGGAGCTGTTCCACTCGGCCGCCCGCGTCTCCTCCACGCGCCTTCACCTCCGCTTCCACCGTGCCATCGTGCATTCGAATCCCAATTCGCTTGCCCGGCACAAGCGATTGGGCCGAGGTGATGACGGAATGCCCGTCTTCGTCGAGAATCACGCTGTATCCGCGCCGCAACACGGCCAGAGGGTTCAGCGCTTCGAGCTTGCCGATCATCCCGTCGAGCTTCCGGCTCTGCAAGAGCAACTGGCGCTCCGCGAGCGATTGCAACTGGTGCTCGAGCCGCATCAAGTCCCGCCTTCGCGCCTGAATGGCCCCGCGGAGCTCCACGCGTTGAAGCCTTCGTTCCAACTCCGCCAGCGCTCGACGCCGAAGCCCAATGGGGCGGCGCTGCGCCTCGCGCACGCGCGTCTCGATGTAATCCACGAGCTGCCGTCTCGCGGCGATGATGCGCGCCGGATCGCGAAGCACGGGCCGTGTCGCCAAATCGGACAGCCGGTCCCGCCACCGGGCGACCTTGACGAAGGCGGCCTTCCGCGCCCTCGCCGAAGCCTGTTCCAGGTACGCCCGGAGTTCGGCCTGGTGAGGGCACACAAGCTCCGCGGCCGCCGTCGGCGTCGCAGCTCGAACGTCCGCCGCGAAATCGCACAGGGTCACGTCGGTCTCGTGCCCGACCGCCGACACGACGGGCACGGGCGATCGCGCCACAGCCCGCACCACCATTTCCTCGTTGAAGGGCCAGAGTTCCTCCAACGAACCGCCGCCTCGACCGACGATAATGACGTCCACCTTGGGTTCCAGCCCGTACAACAGCTCGAGGGCGCGCACGATGGTGGGCGCCGCATCGGGACCCTGCACCTGTGCCGGCGCGAGGACGACACGCGCGAGCGGATAACGCCGCTCGATGGTCGTGCAGATGTCCCGAATGACCGCACCCGTGGGGCTGGTGACGACGCCCACGCGCAGCGGAAACCGAGGCAGTGGTCGCTTTTTCTCCTGGGCAAACAGCCCCTCTGCGGCGAGTTGCTGGCGAAGCTGCTCGTAGCGCACGTACAGGGCGCCCAGTCCGTCCGGCTCCAGGTCCTCCACGTACAGCTGGTACTGGCCGTCCCGCTCGAAGACCCCGACGGATCCGAAGGCAATGACTCGCATGCCGTCCTCCGGCTGAAATTGCAGGCGGCGATTTCGGCTGCTGAACATGACCGCGCGAATGCGGCTCGTCTCATCCTTGAGCGTAAAATACATGTGGCCGCTCGGGTGGTGTTTGAAATTCGAAATCTCTCCGACCACGCGGCACTGGAGGAGCCTCGGGTCCGACTCCAAGCGCTCTTTGATCCGCCGATTGAGTTCGGTGACGGAGAGCACAGCCTCCGCCGCGTCTGCGGCGCGCGTCAGCGCGTTCATCCACGTCTACCCCCCTCGCCGCATCGCGCACAAATCCACAGCGTTTTGGGCCACCATCGCAACCGTCATGGGCCCCACGCCACCCGGTACCGGCGTGATCCACGAAGCGCGCGCTGCCGCACCTGGATCCACATCCCCGCGCGGCCCGTCCTCGGTGTACGTGATTCCCACGTCGATCACGACCGCGCCAGGCCGGACCTCCTCCGCGCCAACCAACCCCGGTGCACCCGCCGCGCTCACGACGATATCCGCCTGTTTGGTCCACGTCGCGATGGACGGCGTCTGCCGATGACATTGTATCACGGTGGCCCCGTGCGCCATGAACCACTGCGCGATGGGCCATCCGACCAGCGGACTTCGCCCAATCACGCACGCCACCTTGCCGCGCACACCAATCTCATGGAGTTCCAAAAGTTCCCCGATGCCCCGCGCGGTGCACGGCCAAACGCGAGGCCGGCCGAAAGCGATCCGCCCCAGGTTCTGCGGGTGAAGCCCATCCACATCCTTGTCGGGGCGCAAGTGCGACAGCATGTCTCCCTCGTCCCACCCTGCGGGAAGCGGGAGTTGCACCAGGATGGCATCCACCTCGTCGTCCTCGTTCAGGCGGCCAATCGCCGAACGAAGAGCCCCGGGGCCCTCGGACGGGCGAAACGTTCGGATTTCCGCCACAAGCCCGGCTCCGCGCGCAAAGCGCGCCTTCCGCCGCACGTGTCCAAGGGATATCTCGTCCGCCTCGGAGACGAGCATTACCAACTTGGGCACGATGCCGCGCGACACGAGCTGATCCACGCGCCGCCTGAGCGCTTCCTGCACGCGCTCGGCAGCTCGTCTGCCGTCCAACCGCTGCGCCATTTCGCCTCACGCCTCCATCCAGAAGACAGAAAGCGACAGGCTGTCCGCTCCGCGGAGCCGAACAGCCTGTCCGCCATCCTCAGTGCCCGAGGTTCGTCATACTCGTGCTGTGACCCGGGAACAGCTTCGCCTTGGGGTCGATGTAGGTCTTTGCGTTATTCACCGCGGTTGGCGCTTCGCCAAAGCCCGTCGCGATGAGCTTCAACTTGCCCGGATAGGTGACGATATCTCCCGCTGCGTAAACGCCGGGGATGTTGGTTTCCATCTTGGAATTCACGACGATGTCGTTCTTCTCAATCTCAAGACCCCACTCCTTGATGGGGCCGAGCGAGGCGTGAAATCCGAGACCGCTCACAATCGCGTCGACTTCGAGTTCCTCGTGTTGCTTCGTCTGGTTGTTCACGATGACGGCCTTTTCGACCCAATTCCCACCCTGCACGTCCACCAACTCGTAGAACGTCTTCACGTGCACGCGAGACTCAAACAGCTTGCGCACGCTGTCCTCATGGGCCCGGAAGCCATCGCGGCGATGGATGAGGGTGACCGATTCGGCGACTTCCTCGAGCATCAATGCGTAATCCACCGCTGTGTCGCCCCCGCCGATCACGAGCACCCGCTTGCCGCGATAATGATCGATCTTGTCGATGTAATACGCCACGCCGCGCCCCTCGAAGTGCTTCGCGGACTCCGCAGGAAGCGGCCTCGGCGTGAAGGCCCCGATGCCGGCGCAGATGATGACCGCCTTGCCGACGTGCACCGACTGATTCGTGTGCAGTTCAAACAGCCCATCTTCTCGCTTGACGAGCCGCTCGACAGACTCGTTCAAGTGAACGCCCGGCTTGAAGGCCATGGCCTGCTCGACCAACTGATCGACGAGATCGCGCGCGCGAATTTTCGGAAATCCAGCGACGTCGTAAATATACTTTTCGGGGTACAGCATCGCAAGCTGTCCGCCCAATTGAGGCAAACTATCAATAATTTTACAAGAACAGTTGCGCAACCCCGCGTAAAACGCCGCGAAAAGTCCGGTCGGGCCACCCCCGATGATCAGCATATCTGTGACATTCTCTTGTACCTGTACGTTCTCCGACAACGCAGAACCTCCTTTGTTCACGACACTACGCGCCCCATTATAGCAAGATAGGTCCGAAAAGACTATCAATGCCCATGTGCTTTGTCGACAATTTTCTGTTTGAGATTTTGCAAACGTGTCAGCGTTCCAACTCGCGCCAGTAGCCAATGGTCGCCACGCCGAGCGCGTTGTCCCGCGCGAACTCCGGCGGCGCAAAGGCCACGCGGATGCCGGGCACGCGCCGCGCCAGTCGCGATCGGATCGTGCCCTGGATGTACTGATTCGACGCGACGCCGCCCGCGATGAGCACGTGCCGCGCAGTTTGACTGCGGCGAACGGCGTATTCCACCGCCTTCGCGACCGAACGCGCGATGCAGTCCTCGACGGCCCGCGCGACCTCGTGCGCCGGCGCACCCGTTTCTGCGGCGCGCAGCGCCGCCGTGAGTGGCCCCGAGAAGCTCATGCTCGCGCCGCGCACCGGGGACTTCAACAACAGCGAGCCAGGTGAGGTTCCGCACTGCCGCGCCAGTTGCTCGAGGTGGGGTCCAGCTGGAAACGGCAGTCCCAGCGCGACACCGACGCGATCGACGAACTGACCGGGATGAAGGTCCAGCCCCTCTCCGAGGCGCGAAATGGCATATCCGAACGGCGTGCGTCGCGCCAAGACCACGTCGCAGGTGCCGCCCGACATATGGACGGCGACAAATGGGGCGCCATGCAGGGGCGTGAAGTACTCCGCGGCGGCGAGATGACCCTCCTGATGCGAGGTTCGGGTCAGCGGAACGCCGAGACTCTGCGCCAACGAGGCGGCCACGGCAAGTCCGGTCTGAAACACGGGCATGTACGAGGACGCCCACGGCCTCGGCCGGACGGAGACAGCGACGCGGTGCCACGCGGGCCGCACGCCCTGTGCCGCCATCCTGTCCAGAAGTTCGGCCATCACCTCTGGGAAGTGCCGCACGTGCTGAAAAGCGGCATCGCTCTGGCGCAGGCCGCGTTCTCCACTCGGCACGCGGAGCAGCCTCCGGGCCTCGGCCACCATTCGCCCATCGATCGCGTCCACCGCGCACACCGAAGTCGTGTAGTTGCTCGTATCCACGCCGAGCACGAGCGGCGTTTCACGCGCCATCCTCGACGCCCTCCTGCGCCGGTTCGACCGCGCCCGCTGCCCCCGTTTCCTGGCTTGGCCGCGGCCGGTCCGCGCGCCGCCTGTCCGCCACGGCTGGCAAAAGCTTCGCGAGCACGCCGTTCACGAAGCGACCGGATTGCTCCGTGGCGAACGTCTTTGCAATCTCCACCGCCTCATCGATGGCGCTGGCAATCGGCAGCTCTGGCTCGAACAAAAGCTCGTACGCAGCCAGGCGCAAAACGTTCCGCTCGACGCGCCCGATGCGCTGCGGCGACCAGCGCTCCATGTGCCGGGCGAGCAACTGGTCGATCTCGTCCAAATGCTGGCGCGTGCCTTGGACGAGTTCTTCGATGTACCTCACATCTGCCTCAGAGCCCAACCCGCGTTCGGCCAACACGGAGGCTATCGCCTCCCCGGCGCCGAGATCGCCCTGGACATCGAGCACGCACAGCGCCTGCATCGCGCACTCTCTCGCTTCATGTCGAGTCAATCGGCTTCACTCCGTCTATCGATCTGTCAACAGGCGTTCGAGGATGCGCCGCCAGGACTGGTCTTCTTCCCAGACGCGCCCGCCCGCATAGCCCAGGGCAGCGAAGACCAAGAGGAGCAGGACGCGCCAGAACCCAAAGATCATCCATAAGATCCAGAACAGAATGCCGGCGGCGACGCCGTGGTATCTCCGCGGACGGCCTTGAAACCAGTGCCAAGCTCGTTCCAGGCGGTTCATGCGCCACGCCACGCCTTGCCTGCTTGCCCGTTCGGGGCGACCTCCGTGACATGGACGATGACGCGTTCCACCTTGACACCGGCCGTCCGCTCGACGTACTCCTTGACAGCGGCTTGCGCTTCTCGGCTGAGCGCCGCGATATCGATGTCGGGCAACACCTGCATCCGGCAAGCGATGAGAACGCCGTCCCGTCCCTGTCGCACGCGCGAGTCAAACGACTCGGCCCCTTTCAACTGAGAGCCCCGGCGGTTCGCCAACTGACGCAAGGTCTCGTAGGAAATGCGAATTTGGCCGTGATCGCCCGCCAGAAGCACGGACTCGGCGGGAACGCCCGCGCCGCCGCGGCGCGATCGATAGAACAGAAAGCGGATGGCGAGCAGTGCGCCGATCACGCCCACCACAAGGCACACCGTGTTCCAGGGCTGCACCGTGAGCTCGCTCGCGGCCCACGTGACCGAGATGACGCCCGCGCCGAGCAGGGCGAGCAGCACGCCCAACACGAGCCCGACGATCGACAACAGGAACAAGAGGAATCGATCGCCAACGTTCATCCAATCCCTCCCGACGAGCGCTCCTCCTGCGAGAACACCGTTCCAATCTGGTCCGCATCCTGGGCGCGCTCGGCATCCGTCTGAAAGGCCACGCCCACGACGTGCACGTGCACGGCGTCGACGCGCAGGCCCGTCATCGACTCGACGGAAGACTTCACGTGCTCCTGAATTTGGTACCCAACCTCCGGGATGCTCACGCCGAACCGAAGCTGCACCCAGACGTCGATGGTGCACGAGCGACCCGCTTCGTCGTATTGGACTTTGACGCCCTTGGCCATGTTCTTTCTTCCCGTGATGGACTCCGTGAGGCCCCCGTACAGCGAGCCGCTCGTGCTCAGCACGCCGTCTACCTCGTTCGTCGCCACGCCCGCGATAATCTGCACGACTTCATCCGAAATGTGCACCGAACCGCGCTCGCTCAACTCGTACTGCATGTCGGCCATCTCCATCTTCCTCCTCAGCCCGTTTCGAACTCCACCTGAGAATGGAACGAATGCGAACGTTCTTCGTCTAGAGTATTGGATTTTCCTCCAAAAAGCGAGTCGATACGTCGCCTTTGCGAAAACGCTCGTTCTGCAGGAGGGCCATATGGAACGGAATGGTTGTCTGGATGCCCTCAATCTCGTACTCGCTGAGCGCGGACAGCATTCGGGCAATGGCCTGCTCGCGGGTCGGCGCCCAAACGATGAGCTTGGCCACCATCGAGTCGTAGTACGGCGGGATGGTGTAGCCTGGGTAACAGGCGGAATCCACCCTGACACCCGGGCCGGACGGCGCCAGGTACGACCGGATGGTGCCCGGCGAAGGCGCGAATTGGCGGAACGGATCCTCCGCATTGATCCGGCATTCAATGGCGTGCCCTCTCAGCACGATGTCTTCCTGTTTGACCGAGAGGGGCTCCCCGGCGGCGGCCAGGATCATCTCGCGCACGAGATCCACACCGGTGACCCACTCGGTCACGGGATGTTCCACCTGGATGCGCGTGTTCATCTCCATGAAGTAGAAATCGCCATCCGGGGTGTAGATGAACTCGACCGTGCCCGCGCCCACATAGTCCACCGCCCGAGCGGCCCGCACCGCGGCATCTCCCATCTCCTGCCGCTTCTCCTCGGTCATGACAGGACAAGGCGACTCTTCGACCAGCTTCTGAAGGCGGCGCTGAACGGAGCAATCCCGTTCTCCCAGGTGAATGACGTTGCCGTGCCGATCCGCCAGAATCTGAATCTCCACGTGGCGCATCCGCTCGATGTACTTTTCAATGTAGATACCAGAGTTGCCGAACGAAGCCTCCGCTTCCCGGCGAGCTTGGTCATACGCTTTCCGAAGTTCCGGCTCGTCGCGCACCACCCGGATTCCGCGGCCACCGCCCCCTGCGGTCGCCTTGATGATCAGCGGATAGCCGATGGCATTGGCGATGGCGAGCGCCTCCTCCAGGGACTCCACCAGGCCCTCGCTTCCCGGCACGGTCGGCACGCCGGCCCTGCGCATGGTCATCTTCGCAGTGGACTTGTCTCCCATGAGCTCAATCGCCCGCGGGCTCGGCCCGATGAACGTGATCCCGCACGCCTCGCAGGCTTCCGCAAAATCACTGTTCTCCGAAAGGAACCCGTATCCCGGATGCACGGCGTCGACCCCGCACAGCGTCGCCACCGACATGACGCTGGGGATGTTCAGGTAGCTCATCTTGGCGGGCGCCGGCCCAATGCAATACGCCTCGTCCGCCATTCGCACATGGAGCGCATCGCGGTCCGCCGTCGAGTACACGGCGACCGTCTCGATCCCCAGTTCGCGGCATGCTCGGATCACGCGGACCGCGATCTCGCCGCGATTCGCGACCAACACGCGCTTAAACATCCACGGCTCCCCTTCACCCAGTCAGTTTTCGGTCCAACACCGCCGTCAGGTGCGGCGCACCTTGAACAGAGGCTGACCGTACTCCACCAACTGCCCGTTCTCCGCCAAGACCTCGACAATCTCGCCCGAGACCTCGGCCTCAATCTCGTTCATCAACTTCATCGCCTCAATGATGCACACCACCGTCTTCGGCCCGACCTGCGAACCCACGTCGACAAACGGAGGGGCATCCGGAGCCGGTGCCCGGTAAAACGTGCCCACCATCGGCGACGTGATCACGTGAAGCGCCGGATCCTCGACCGCCGCGGTCGCCGCGTTCGCCGTCGGCGGCGCGGGCTGGGTGGCTGGTGCGGGCGCGGCCTGGGCGACGGGCATCGCCACTTGCGGCACCGCGTACGAGACGACCTCGGCTCGCTTCGCCAATCTCACCTTCCCGTCCTCAAACTCGAGTTCCAACTCCGTCAGCGTGCTGTCGTCGAGCAAACGAATCAGCTCACGAATTTCTTCCATCGTCAGCAACCCATCGTCTCTCCCCGAATCCGGATCTACAAATCCATCTGACAAGGTCTTCACGAGTATACCACAGGGAAGCCTACCGTTCTAGGGAATGGAAGAACGTAGAAAACCCTGCCCAGCCGGTGGCGGCCCTTGCTTCTCCGGGGGCGGCGCGCAAAACAAAGGGGCGGCCCCAGCCCCGTCCTCGCGGCTGAGACCGCCTCCCCCGTCCGCCGATTCAAGCGTGCGGTTTGACGGAAATGTTGAAGATGGACGTGTCCAACTGTTGACTCACGATGTTCATGATCTTCACGGCGTCCGCCTTCGAAAGGTGATTCGTCTCCACATACACCGTGAACGTGGTCTGGTTCTTGTCCGGTGCAATCACAGCGTTCTTGTATCCTTCCGCGATCACGGCCTGGGTGGCCTGCTGAAGGCTGTTGTACAGCGCCTCTTCCTCGCCCAACTGCTTTTGGGCCTCGGCGATCTGCGCCTGGGACGCGTTGTTGTTGGCGATGATCGCCTGGTCGTTTGAGATCCGCTGGCTAATCTCGTTGTTCACGGAAGCTTGCAGCGCGTTGTACCAATTGTCGGCGCTCGACACGTTCGAGCCGGTCGTCGCCTGCGTTTGGTTCGAGACCTGCGTCGCGTTCGTGGGACTGGTCGTCACCGTGGGTGTCGTCGAGTTCGACGGGCTCGTGGACGTGGTGCTGGTCTGGTTGTTCATCGTGTAGTAGCCAATCAGCATCAGGCTCAGCACCATCATCGTGGACAACCACACCGTCTGCCGTTTCACCATCGCATGCATCCTCCTAATCTCCGTCTATTCACCCTTTTGAGGT
>Ga0167615_1000577_pt1 | contig 10540 bp, 10 predicted proteins | sample BED_Mat_host_9_1_FD_111800 | JGI IMG/M metagenome (GOLD analysis project Ga0167615, IMG submission 111800) | Extremophilic microbial mat communities from Yellowstone National Park, USA - BED_Mat_host_9_15 (v2) (version 2) | ecosystem: Environmental > Aquatic > Thermal springs > Hot (42-90C) >... | reverse complement strand
GAAAAATAGTAAATGATATAGAATATATCATAGAATTTCTTAGGAACTTTGAATATGGAGATTTATTTGTAATGGAATCAACTGGATTTTACGAACCAATATATGATGCAATAGAATCCAAGTGATTTAAAGTAAAGCTAGCTAACCCATTGAAGCTTAAATTAATTGCGGAATCAAGGATTAAAAATGATAATATTGATTCAGAGATCCTTGCCAGGCTATTAAAGAATAACTGGGTACTAGAATCTTATGTACCTGATAAAAAGATTAGAGAAATAAGAAGGATTGTAAGAACTAGAATTAATTTAAAAAGGGTACCTACAGGTTTTAAAACAGGATTTATATGGAATTAAAGAGGCTAAAGATTTATTATGATGGAAATTTATTTACATTAGAAGGTAAACATTTTCTTAGATCGCCGAATAATTTCAGGATTAACATTTATTTGAATTCACTTGAGGATATTGAAAAAGATATAAAAATTATAGAAAATGAAATACAAAAATATTCAGATATAGAAGAAGCAAAGTTATTAATGACAATACCAGGAATAGGATTATTTTCGGCATTAATAATATATTCCAAAATAGGAGACATAAGCAGGTTCAGGAATTCAGGAAAGCTAGTATCGTATGCAGGATTAAATCCCACAACAAGGCAATAATCGGACATAATTTATCATGGCCATATAACAAGAGAGTAATCACCTTATTTGAGGTGGATATTAACTGAATGTATTCACATTCATTTAATAAAAGATTCACATTCAAATTTATCAAATTATTGTATAAGAATGGTAAAAAGGATAGGTAAAAAGAAGGTAATAGTAGCATCAGCATCAAAATTGCTGAAAATAATATACTGGATATTAAAAGAAAAAAGAGAATACATTAAGAATTACGCTCAATAGAATAGCCTGGTTAAGTTAAACTGGCAGAAAGTGCCGTCGGTCTGATTGAGGTACTCTATTGAGGAAAGGTGGAATAATCCATAATGAGGGTAAAAGCCTCGAATAGATGTTTCACCGATTAAGAAAAAATATATAAGGCATTAATCCATTAATGCCATTCGTAATCTCTTAATATAGATGTATCTATTGATTGCAATATTTCATTGTTAATTTTGTATCGATTAATCATTCTAACTTTTCTTAAGAGTGTTGTGAAATTTCGAATCTCTCTTACATCTAGCACGTTTTTAATATCAGGATATATTTTAAAGAAAGCTTCAGTCGATCTATAGGATATTCAATATATTTAGAGAATTATTAGAATTTTCACAATCAGAATATTTGAATATTTCCTATCCTCTAAAGCATTATTATATATATATTTTATATTATTAATGGAATATAGTTCATTTCCATATCCTAAAATAGATTTTATTTAATAAATATACGACATAAGTCATATATTTTTATGAAAATTGAGGCACTCTAATACGTTAGATATATACTTAATATATGATATTTGTGATTGATATATGGTGGTATTTATGAAAATTAAAATTATTGATCCGCATAAGGATTCCAAACAAATATGGTTGGGTGAAAAGCCTGGGGAAATAAGAAAAGTTTTTAGATCAGTTGATAAAGAACTTTGTGATTCTGAATATTTTGTAAGTGGCATTACTTACTTTGAACCAGGTGAATCATCCTCATATCATAATCATCCAATTTCGGAAGAAATTGATTTTGTAATTAAAGGGCATGGAAAAGTTGAAAGCGATGGTGAATTAAAGGATTTTAAAGAATTTGATTATATGTTCATACCAAAAGGTGTTTACCACAGACATATAAATACAAGTAAAGAAACATTAATATTGCTGTGGGTTTATACACCGCCTGGGGAGCTTCCTAAAGTATAAACAGGTATAAATTATGTATTATAGATTCAATTTAGATAATTCTATTTCATTTAGAGACGTTGAGCTTGGTAGAGATCCTTTAATTTGTATACCTATTGTATCATTAGAAAAACGGATAATAAAAAGATTAAACAATTTGAAAAATGAGATTAAATTAATTGAGATTAGATTTGACTATCTTTATAACCAATATAAAGATATTTTTGAACAAATAAACCAAATAAAAATACCATATATCTTTACATTCAGATCTTATATAGAGAGTGACAGGGGTAAAAATGCGATAAGAATAGATGATGAAACAAGAATTAAATATTATTTAAAAGCAATAGAACAGGATGCATCATTAATAGACTTTGAACTTAGTTCTATAAAAATCAACAAAAACTTTTATAAATTAATTGAAGAAGCACATAGGAAGAATGTTGGTGTAATTATATCGTATCATAATTTTCAAGAAACCCCCAAGCCTCAGGTATTGTTTGATAAAATAGATGAGGAAAATAGTTATAATGCGGACGTTTTAAAAATAGCGACTATGGTTAAAAATTTAGAGGATATAATCACAATTGATAATGTTACTTTTATAGCGAGGCAAAAATTCAGAAAACCAATGATGACAATGGGGATGGGGCAAATTGGAAAACTATCTAGAATCTCAGCTGTAGCATTTGGTTCAGATATTATTTTTGCTCATTTAGGTAAAAAATCAGCACCCGGCCAATTATCATTCTCTCAGGCTAAGAAGATTATTGATTATTTATATAAAGGTGATTAGAAATGTGGAAGATTCTTTTTGATCAAGAAACTAAGTCATTTAAAAAGATTGTTGTCCCAGATGTTCCGTTAAAAGATTGTTTTATAAGATTTCGCCCTAAATATTATTCAGTTTGTGGATCGGACAGATCAATTGTGAGTGGTCATAGAAGATTAGAGCATCCTGTTGTTATAGGGCATGAACTTTCTGGTTATGTAAGTAATGGTAGTGGTTATGATATGGAAGGTGAAGTTATAAATAATGGAGACTTGATAACGATATTGCCAAATTATTATTGTGGTGAATGTTTAAATTGCATACATGGCAATTATAATACTTGCTTGAACAAAACTATTATAGGAGTTATTGAGGATGGAGGGCTTTCAGAATACTTAGATTTAAAACCAAAATTTGCATTAAAATTACCTAAAAGTATAAAGGAGGAATTAGGTGCATTAATAGAACCTACAGCTGTTGGAGTTCATGCTTTAAAAAAATTTTCTTCAACAGAAAATCCATTAATAATTATAGGAGCAGGGGGAACAGGAGCATTAGCTTATGAGACTGCGTTTAAAATGGGTTTTGAAGATGTATCTCTTGTGGAAATAAATGAAAAAAAGATTCAAACTCTTAAAAACATTGGAATTGATACATATAAAACAATAAAAGAAGCTATAGCATCAAAAACTGACTCATTAAATATTCTTGATACAATTGGTATGGATTCCCTTTCAAGTAGATTCTCTTCAATTTTTAATTCTGTTGCATCGGGTTCAAAGATTGTTATTACAGGTTTATTTTCAAGTGAATATTCAATTTCTTCTGATTTATTAATTAGAAAAGAAATAGATGTAACTGGTTCAATAATCTATAATCCAAATGACTTTATTTTAGCAAAAAAAATAATTTTGAAAAACCAGAATTCATATCTAAAATTTATTACGAATATTATTGATATGACATCTTTAAAGGATTTAAATGATTTATATCAAATTATTTTAGATGAAAAAAGTATTAAAAATGTGGTTAAACTTCATTAAAAAAAGAATAATAAGGATAATTTTATTGAGCTGGACACTATAAATTTTTCTTTTGCTTATTAGATTGGTATATGGTGTAATAATAATACCAATACAAACTATTTAAAAATTAATTATTTTTTATCTTTACTACTTTTATCACCATTTTTTGGAGGTTACGTTATATTCAACTTCCCAGCAGGATATATCGTTGATAAATTTGGTTATAAAATTTCAGCAATTTTTCTAATAGTATTTTCGATACTATTTTTAGAGTTTATTTTTGATAGTTTAAAATGACCTTTCTTCTATTTAAAGAAAAAGCATTTCAAATTTTAAATTGTTATGGGTGATGTTATCACTTATACTGGTAATGTTATTTTAGGATTTCTTTCTTTAACTATTGACCAACATTTGCTCTAATATTTTTGAAATTTTTAATACAATTACCAAAAAAATGACCTTTTTTTGTATGAATAATCAATGTAAATGGACTTAGTTTTTGTGTAATTTTTTATAGATGTTAAACCTAATTCTTCACCATAACCAGATTCTTTATGACCTAAATAAGGTAATGAATATTCAATACCCGTGGGACCTTGATTTACAAATGTTACTCCTGCATCAATTTCTTCGATTGCTCTAAAGGCTGACCTTATATCAGTTGTATATATAGCTGATACAAGACCATATCTGGAATAATTTGCTAATTCTATTGCTTCGTCTAAATTTTCTGCAGAAACAATAGAAACTACTGGACCAAAAATTTCATCTTGAAATAACTCGTCATCTTTGTCTACATCATAGAATATAGTTGGATATATAAAATATCCATTAGGATTATCATCATAAATCCTTTTATTGGTAGTAGTCTTAATACCTCTATTAAATGCATTTTCTATGTATCTTTTGACCTTTTCATATTGTTTTTTTCCTGCAACAGGACCCATGAGAACGTCTTCTTTTAAACCATTCCCCACTTTTATGTTTTTTGATTTTTCGGTAAATTTATTAATGAATTCTGAATAAATTGGTTTTTCTACAATTATTCTCGATCCAGCTGTGCACCTTTGGCCTGCATTACTAAAAGATGCAAATAATAAAGCAGATATAGCAAGATCTAAATTTGCATCTTTTAAAACTATAGCAGGATCCTTTCCACCAAGTTCTAAAATCTGTCTTCTTTTAAATTTACCATTTAATTCAGATAACTCATTTCCGACCTCTGTTCCTCCTGTAAATGCAACTGCCTGTATTCTTGAATCATTTAAAAGTATATCCGAAATCAATTTAGAATTTCCTAACAAAAGATTAAATATACCACTGGGAGCAGTTGCTTTGTCAAATAATTCGGCAATCTTAAAGCCAACTCCAGCTGTAATTGAAGACGGTTTAAATAAAATAGTATTTCCATGGAGCAGTGCAGGAGCAATATTCCAAAATGGTATAGAAAATGGTGAATTAAAAGGCGTTATAACATAAACAATACCTAAAGGCTGTCTTATTGTACCCGCAAATACTTCGTTCTGTTCACTTTTTATTATTTCAGATAATATTCTTCTTGCCTCTCCATAGTAATAATATAACACTTTGTATGCATTATTAACTTCATTTAAACTTTCTTTGTAAGTTTTTCCTTCTTCCATAGTTATGAGTTTTGCTATTTCTTCTTTTTCAGAATTAATTAAATCCGCAACTTTTTTTAATAATTCCGCCCTTTCTATAACATTTATTTGCTTCCATTTATGAAATGCTTCTTCAGCAAAATTTATAGATTCGGTTATTTCTTTTTCATTCATTTCATGATATTCTGTAACTGTTGAAAGATCAGCTGGATTTATAGTTTTTTTATTTAATTCACCTTTCAAAAATTTTCCATTTATATAGGGATATGCTTTCATTTTTTCACCTTCTATCAAACATATATTTTATTTTACCCATATATATATCGGTTATAGACCAATGTCCTGTTATGGGTACATCTGGTTCTAATTCTGTCATAACATCGATTACTGCTATTTCATCGTTAATCAAAGAATCTTCTATTGTTCTAGATAAATCTTCAGGCGATTTTACCGTATAGCCTTTTGCATAAGATGCTTCTGCTATTTTTGCAAAATCTGGATTATAAAGAAATTCATTAAAACCTGAAAATGCAGTGCCAATATAATTTCTTGAAAAATAAGAGCGTTGAAGCCCTTGAATCGTCCCGAAACTAAAATTATTCATTATTAAAAATGTTACAGGTATTTTATATTGTACAGCTGTAAATAATGAAGAAATTGTAGACGAAAAACCCCCATCCCCTACAATGCATAAAACCTTCCTATTTGGATCACCTAATTTAAAACCTAGGGATGCTGGTGGTGCAAAACCCATTGTAGCAAGACCACCAGGAGTAATGAAATTTTTAACATTTTTTATCCTTAGATATTGAGCAATACCATTTTTACTCCAGCCTACATCTGTTATCATAGTAATTTCTTCATGCTTATTTAGTAGTTCTTGCACTACTTTAATTATATAATTAGGTTTTAATTTTTTAGTATCATTTTCTGTGTTCAAAAATTCAAGATAGTATTTGTCAAGATTTTCCCTGAATTCTTGGAACCATGTAGATTTTTTAATTGTTTTTCTATTTAACTCTTTATTTAATTCATAAATTAACAGTTTTAATGTTTCTTTTGCATCTCCCAAAAGGAAAATATCTTCTGGATAATTCTTAGATTCTTCTTTTTCATCAATGTCTATTCTAATCAATTTTGTTTTACTAAAATCAAATGTGTAACCATTAATCCATGAACTTGAATTAACTTCTCCAAATCTAGTTCCAATACTTATTATTAAATCAGATTGCAATGAGGCATCGTTTGAGTATGGATTTCCCCATCCACCTAAATAACCTAGGCTTAAAGGGTCATCTTCAGGAAATGTCCCTTTGCCACCCATTGTAGTTACAACTGGAGCATTTATAATATGTGCAAATTCATATAACTCTTTCTCAGCTTCTGAAAGTCTCATGCCTCCTCCAGCCAATATTAGTACTTTTCCAGAATTTAATATCATATCTATAGCTTGTTTTATTTTTTCTATAGAAGGAACTATTCTATTCATATTTAAATAATGTTTTTTATTAAAGATACCATATTTATCCGTTTTTTGACTAAAAATTTCCATGGGAACACTTACAAGTACTGGACCCGGTCTCATATTAAGAGAAATTGAAAAAGCTCTATCTATGATTCTTTCAATATTTTCAACGTGTGATACTCTCCAAGTTCGTTTAACAAATGGGAGATATATCAAATATTGAGAAAGATCAGTAACCAAATTTATTTCTTGGTGTGGGCCAGCTCCCTCATAAATTGATGGAGCGTCCCCCGATATTACGATTATCGCACTTGAATCAAGAGAGGCAGTTGCAACACCTGTAGTGGCATTAAGTAACCCAGGTCCTAAATGTGTAACCAAGATTCCAGGTTTATGAGAAGCACGAAAATATCCATCCGCCATATGTGCTGCAATTTGTTCATGCCTCACACTAATTAGCTTAATATTGGATTTTCTAATCGCATCATAAAGAGCTATAATGGTATGACCTGTAAGCGAAAAAACATACTCAACTTCATTTTCTTCTAATTGCTTTGTTATTACCTCGCCACCGCTAATTTTTTCCACTTTTATCGCCGATATATGTATTTCTTTTTTCTATTAAACAATCATTTCTAACATATTAGATTATATGATCAAAAAACCTTTATTTAATTTTTAATATATTAGAGTAATATTATTTATTATTGAAATGCCTTATACTTACACATGATAGTTGATGATACGCTTAGAGAAGGTTTACAAATGCCAGGAATTGCATTTACAAAAGAGGAGAAATTGAAATTGGGTGAATTAATTTCTAATTCAGGAGTAACTACTGCAATTGTTTCTTATCCTTCTGCTCATAATTCAGAATTTGAAATTACTAAAGAAATAATTCGAAGAAAATATTTTAAAACAGTTTTTGCACTCGGAAGAGCAACAATAGAAGACGTGAACAAAATTTATGAAACAGGGGCTAATATTTCTTTGCATTTACCGTTTCAAATTAATAATAAAAATAAACTGATGGATGCAATAAAATATGCTTCAAAATTAGATAAAATATTAGAAGTTGGGTTAGTTAATGTGACGCAGTATTCCATTAATGAAATTGAAAAGCTTGTAAAAGATATTGAAAATGCTGGTGCAAATAGATTGCAGGTTTCAGATAGTTTGGGTGTGGCATTGCCACAAGAAATTAGAAAAATTGTTTCTGCAATAAAATCCATTACAAATATGGAAATAATTATGCATTTACACAATGATTTGGGATTGGCAATAACTAATGCTATTACTGCTTTAGATGGGGGAGCTGATTATATAGATACAACACTCTTTGGAATAGGTGAAAGGAATGGAATTGTTGATTCAATTATAATTATCAATTATTTAAATCATTTAGGTATAAAAACGGGAATAAATTTGTCAAATTTAATGATCGCTTATGAATATTTAGAGGGACTAATTTCTAAAAAATTAGGTTATAAATCATTTTTAGACAATTTTCCTATTTATGGAAAAAATGTATCAATACTTACGGCTGGTACCCATGCAGCTTTTGGACAAGTTTTTAAAGAAAATAATTTTTCATTAAATGTTTATACAGGTAAAAATGTTATTAAAAAAATTTTAGATGAAAAGAACATTCATCTCGATGATGAAAAATTAGAATATTTAGTTACTAAAATAAAAAATGATTCAGTAAGTCTAGGAAAAGCTTTTAATGAAAATGATCTATTAAAAATGGTGAGGGATATTTATGGTAAAAGTAATTGAAATTGGTCAAATAATTGCAGGACCAACCGCAGGTTTAATATTCTCTGATTTGGGGTTTGATGTTATTAAAATAGAACAGCCAGGCAGAGGTGATATTGGGAGATACTTGAGAAAGTCAAGTAGTGGTACTTTTCCATTTTACAATCGAAATAAAAAAAGTTTAACATTAGACCTCAAACTTGGAAAAGAAATTTTCTTAAGGCTAATAAAAAAATCAGACATATTAATAGACAACTTAGCGGCAGGTGCAATGGAAAAATTTGGGCTAGGTTATGATTCCTTGAAAGAAGTAAATCCAGGTTTAATATATATTTCTATAAAAGGTTATGGCCCTGGTCCTTATTCCAATCGAAATTCTTTAGATTATCCAATCGAAGTTGAAACTGGTGTTGCATATATGACTGGGCTTAAGGATAGACCTTTGAGACTTGGGGGTTCAATTATAGATATGGGCGCTGCAATGTTTGGTGTTATAGGTGCACTTAATGCATTACTAAAAAGAAATGTTACTGGGAAAGGTGAAAAAATAGAGATAGGACTTTTTGAGACAGGGTTTTTTTTCATGGGACAGCATGTAGTTACATACCAAATTAACAATGAACCTTTGGAACCTTTAAATGAACAAGGGTTTGCTTGGGGCATTTATGATTTTTTTGAAACAAAAGATGGAAAAAAATTGTTCATTGGAATTACAACTGACTCTCAATGGAAAAAGTTTTGTTCGACTTTCCATTTTCAACTATGTAATAATGAATATTATGATAAAAATGAAAATAGATATGATATGAGAAAAGAATTAATACCAAAACTTCACAAATTTTTTAAGAATTTCAATTTTGATGAACTTTTGAATAAATTAGAAGAGGCAAATATTAGTTATGCTAAATTAAATAGACCTTGGGATTTATTAAATGATCCTCATGCAACATTAAAATTAGTAAATTACAATTATAATGGCATTAAAATTAAAGCACCCACACCTCCAATAGGTTTTCAAAATAAATTTGATCCACCAAGATTAGGGGAAAATTCAGAGGAGATTCTAAAAGAACTGAATTACAGTGAAGAAGAAATAAAAGCATTTAAAGATAGAGGTATAATTTAAAAATTTTTTATTATATCTTCCAATAATTTTCTTTCTCCGTTTCTTATATGATATGAAATTGTGGGTTTAGAAAGCTGAAGCGTTTTAGAAATACCCTCAAGATTTTGTTGTCTTGGCCAATTAAAAAATCCATTAAAATATGCCTTTTTTAATATCATTTTCTCTATTTTCGTTAGTTTATTTGACAATAATATAGAATAGGCCCTAGTGAAATAATTAAAACAATCATTAAATTCCATTGATTCACAATCAAAATTTACAATATCATTATATTTAGATACATTATCTTTAACATAGTCTATTGAATTTTTATTTATACTTACAAAATTAAATAATTCTTTCCCATCTTCAGCTATAATAGGAAATAATGGAATTGAACCTTTGCTTGTAATACTATTCAATACATTATGTCCTTTTTTTATACCATAAATAAAAATAATATTATTAAATTCAGATTTAAATAATTTTATAAATATAAAATCTTTTTTAAAATGCTCTTTCAATGCTTTAATGTCGTTAAACTCAGTAAAGGCAAAAACATAATTTATTTTACCATTTGGGTATACATAGAGTGATATAATACTAATTCCTAAATTTTCTGCTGTACTACTTAGATCACAATTACTATTAATTGAAAAATTACAAAGATACATATTTTTTTATGAATCTCTAATATTTAAATATTACGAAAAACTTCCTTTCTTGAATTTCATCTGATTGAATCACCAAACCTTCTTTTAATTACGTAATGTACTGTTTCTATCTTAGTTCTTTGTTTATATTCATCTGGCAATCCCTTTTTCATCTTTTTCCTGTAATATCCCTTTGTCCTGTAAACAGGTACTTCCTCATACCTTGCTGGTATTACACTTATCAGTCCATATGACCTTGCACACTCGTGATTATATTCTGAGTCATACCCCT
>Ga0167615_1000575_pt1 | contig 10587 bp, 3 predicted proteins | sample BED_Mat_host_9_1_FD_111800 | JGI IMG/M metagenome (GOLD analysis project Ga0167615, IMG submission 111800) | Extremophilic microbial mat communities from Yellowstone National Park, USA - BED_Mat_host_9_15 (v2) (version 2) | ecosystem: Environmental > Aquatic > Thermal springs > Hot (42-90C) >... | reverse complement strand
CTTTCAATTCCTCATTTTAGGATACTTAAGACCTGAAAAAGCTGATTCAATGGCTTCTACTAGTTGTCTTTCAATTCCTCATTTTAGGATACAAGCTTATCAATTAGCAACTGGTGTCTTCTACCATGAAATTTTCTTTCAATTCCTCATCTTAGGATACTTAGTATGGAGTCAGAGGCTTTTGTTGACTATGTTATGCTTTCAATTCCTCATTTTAGGATACCGTTAGGGATAAGTCGTATAGGGCGTCGTAAGTGTCTTTCAATTCCTCATTTTAGGATACCCGCCGCAAACTTTGATAACGCGAAAGATTTGGTCTTTCAATTCCTCATTTTAGGATACCGTGGTCTTCACTTCAACCACCAAGTGTTATAATACACCTTTCAATTCCTCATTTTAGGATACCTTAACGTGCCCCAGAAGGGTGAGGAGAGTGTTGGACCTTTCAATTCCTCATTTTAGGATACCCGAGCCTAAGTCGGAGCCTAAGGCTGAACAGAAACCTTTCAATTCCTCATTTTAGGATACTGATGAAGATAGGCAAAAGCTTATTCTTGACTTTCAATTCCTCATTTTAGGATACCAGCGATGAGAGAGGGATAGACGTCATAAGGGGGAAGGTTACTTTCAATTCCTCATTTTAGGATACAAAATATGTAATCCCAAAAGTTTTACGTGAATCATGCGCGCTTTCAATTCCTCATTTTAGGATACTAAAGCTCGATGGGTTCCCTGTACCCTGTGAACCAGTGTCTTTCAATTCCTCATTTTAGGATACCTGCCGAACAGCGCCTTCCTGATAGGCGCGTACAGCGCTTTCAATTCCTCATTTTAGGATACCCCAAGCTACCCCAAGCTCCTTCATCAATATCCACTGCTCTTTCAATTCCTCATTTTAGGATACTCCAGCGGTAACCCCGTTACAACCGCCTTCGTCGTGGGTGTCTTTCAATTCCTCATTTTAGGATACTGGGCGCTCAGGGTTGTTTCGATGCTTCCCGGTGTGCTTTCAATTCCTCATTTTAGGATACTAGATGGAGCCCTGTAAGCACATGTGAGCCAAGGCTCGGACTTTCAATTCCTCATTTTAGGATACCGGGTGGAGTCTTCTATGCGGATGAGCTCAACGCGGCTGACTTTCAATTCCTCATTTTAGGATACATATACGACCCCCTGTGATTCATCCGAACGGGTAGACCTTTCAATTCCTCATTTTAGGATACCAAGTCCATCAGTGAAGTGAGGGTTTCCGCTTCACTCTCTTTCAATTCCTCATTTTAGGATACTAAACATGAAATCGATAAAAACCTGGTGTGTAAATGGTTCACTTTCAATTCCTCATTTTAGGATACTAGAACCAGCTTCTGTGCGTCCACCTTCCTGTCTCCATCCACTTTCAATTCCTCATTTTAGGATACCAACCGTTATCCCCCTCCCCCTTATCCCCTTCAGGTCTTCTTTCAATTCCTCATTTTAGGATACTGATGGCTCAGAAAGTCAGGATCAGGCAGCAGGCGATGAGCTTTCAATTCCTCATTTTAGGATACTTGTTTTTGGAGCGTTTTTTGGGTGGTAATCAGAAGAAGAACTTTCAATTCCTCATTTTAGGATACCCGCCTACCGAGACGCTTCTGTGCTTCCGCTGCTTTCACTTTCAATTCCTCATTTTAGGATACTCGCAGAAATGGAGGCAGAGGAGAAAAGCAGACAACCAAACTTTCAATTCCTCATTTTAGGATACAACTTCCCGGCTAACAACATCACGAGCCCAGTAACATACTTTCAATTCCTCATTTTAGGATACTAACATCTGGGAAGCGTTGTTCTTTTCTGCTAGCTTTCAATTCCTCATTTTAGGATACCGTTCGATTTGCCAAGGGTCGACGTTCGTTTCGGGAAAGGCTTTCAATTCCTCATTTTAGGATACAAGGTTTTTGGTGGGTAGGGGGGTCTCCCCCCACTCATGACTTTCAATTCCTCATTTTAGGATACCCGCGGACACCCTCGAAGAGGAACTCGCTGAACACTACTTTCAATTCCTCATTTTAGGATACTCATCGTGAGCGCTGTTATAGGCACCGTTGATAGGGCGTCTTTCAATTCCTCATTTTAGGATACCGTCAATGAGTAAAAACAAGTTTATTAGTGTACCCCAAATCTTTCAATTCCTCATTTTAGGATACAAATTTAGTTACCCCCAAGTAGTCCTTGATGGTACATATCTTTCAATTCCTCATTTTAGGATACGCTTTTTTCTCTTACCCCAATTCATCACAGTAACATCTTTCAATTCCTCATTTTAGGATACGTGAAAATAATACTGATAGGGCACACTACTACTACAGGTCTTTCAATTCCTCATTTTAGGATACTTGCTATTGGTGGTTAATGTGGTAAAACCACAAAAAGACTTTCAATTCCTCATTTTAGGATACAGTGGTGGTGTTGGCAGTGATTCAGTTATATCAACTTTCAATTCCTCATTTTAGGATACAAGACCACAGCAACGGGTAGATTGAAAATGAGCACAATACTTTCAATTCCTCATTTTAGGATACCTGAAACAACGCTTCCACCAGCACTTAACACCTTACCTTTCAATTCCTCATTTTAGGATACCGGAGAACCCAACAGGGATTTGTTCCTGTCGGTACTTTCTTTCAATTCCTCATTTTAGGATACTGGTGGTGTGGTACTTTGTCTTTGGAAGAGCAAATCTTTCAATTCCTCATTTTAGGATACCAGGGGTGAATGGATACGAGGAGCAAAGCGTGGTTCATAGCTTTCAATTCCTCATTTTAGGATACAAATTCATCGATCAGTGGAACCTGAGCAAGGGAGACGTGACTTTCAATTCCTCATTTTAGGATACGTGGCGTAGACGTTTATTTCGTCTCCTTCCTGAGTAGTGAACTTTCAATTCCTCATTTTAGGATACACCACGACCCCGGCGCACCCATACTCAAGCTACGACCTACTTTCAATTCCTCATTTTAGGATACCAGCCCTCATAGTGGGGAGTACTGTGGAGAAACGGCTTTCAATTCCTCATTTTAGGATACAGGATAATACACGAGATACTAGAGTACCTACATTACTTTCAATTCCTCATTTTAGGATACACAAGTATGTTGTCGAGTTGACGAGTAGCACCAATAACGTCTTTCAATTCCTCATTTTAGGATACCCTCGACCTCCTCGCCCGCCGCCGGCTGAGAGTGGTCTTTCAATTCCTCATTTTAGGATACCTGGAGTAAGGCGTTTCCAAATGCCCCCGACTCTATAACTTTCAATTCCTCATTTTAGGATACTGCACGCCTTCAGCAGTCTCACCACGTCCCTCTCAGTCACTTTCAATTCCTCATTTTAGGATACGGCAACTACTCCTTGTGGAGTAGGCTAAGCGCGTCTATGGGCTTTCAATTCCTCATTTTAGGATACTAGAGTTATTTCTTCTACATTCACCTTAAGGTTACCACTAGCTTTCAATTCCTCATTTTAGGATACAAGACGAAAGAGAGTTAGACCACATAGAAAGATTACTTTCAATTCCTCATTTTAGGATACTGTGGACTCCTGACGGTCTCACCTATAGGATAGATATGACCTTTCAATTCCTCATTTTAGGATACATGTTGCAAACAGGGGATGGGATGGTTGGATGGCTCTCCGCTTTCAATTCCTCATTTTAGGATACCTGCGAACCTCGTTTCAATATACGGCGACTGTTCTAAGTTCTTTCAATTCCTCATTTTAGGATACGTGACCTAACGTTGTTCGCAACTTTATATAAGACATATACCTTTCAATTCCTCATTTTAGGATACAAGCGACTCTCCTTATGAGGACATTCAGAGGATAAGACCTTTCAATTCCTCATTTTAGGATACACTGGGAACCACTCTTCAAACTTGGGATGGAACAGTATATCTTTCAATTCCTCATTTTAGGATACCCGATATGAGTGGATACTACACGTGTGGTATGCAACTTTCAATTCCTCATTTTAGGATACGAGACTCAACTGTAAGCGGTCATCAACGCGTGGAATTCACCTTTCAATTCCTCATTTTAGGATACGTGGTTGAACTACGTTAGCTATGGAGAGAATGACTTTCAATTCCTCATTTTAGGATACCACTTCACGGGTTCAAAACACTTAACCATATTATTCACTCCTTTCAATTCCTCATTTTAGGATACAGGCTGACGTGTTTTTACCATTTACGTCTTCCCTAACAGAACTTTCAATTCCTCATTTTAGGATACCTTAGGGTGCTGGGCCATTGAGCGCGATAATACAAGACATCTTTCAATTCCTCATTTTAGGATACAAGCGGTTATCTGTGAACCGTGCGATGCTTGGGGAATATCTTTCAATTCCTCATTTTAGGATACGGCTAGAAAGCTTTATTTGTGTGTCTTAAGTTTATAACTGCTTTCAATTCCTCATTTTAGGATACAAGAATAGGAAAACACTATTCACGACACCACTTATGGGTACTTTCAATTCCTCATTTTAGGATACCGTATCGTGGCTACTGTAAGTTGTTAGCGTGTAGCATACTTTCAATTCCTCATTTTAGGATACCACCTTGCTAAACGCACTTTGAACACTATTCACAAACTTTCAATTCCTCATTTTAGGATACCCAAAGGTCGGAACCTTCTCGTGGTGGAGGGGGTCTCTTTCAATTCCTCATTTTAGGATACAAAGGTTAAAGTGCTACCTAAACCCAAACAAGCTAAAGTCTTTCAATTCCTCATTTTAGGATACTCAAGAGAACCCTGAACCGCTAAAGCACGAACGAAGCTTTCTTTCAATTCCTCATTTTAGGATACATACAGATGAAGCAAAAAGTGGTGTCTTCAGATGAAGAGTTCTTTCAATTCCTCATTTTAGGATACCCTTATGAAGTATGTTACTAAGATTTTGAGGAATGGTGACTTTCAATTCCTCATTTTAGGATACAAGAGACCACCCGCCGTAGTAAAGCTCCATATATCATAACTCTTTCAATTCCTCATTTTAGGATACCTGAGTATCAGAAGGCGATTCAGCATAAGATTTGGGGGGCTTTCAATTCCTCATTTTAGGATACATTTAGCGCCCGCGCAACCATCTGTCGACGAGAGTGATCAAACTTTCAATTCCTCATTTTAGGATACAGCGCCCATCAGGAGGACAGCCATACTGTAGCCGAAGATGCCTTTCAATTCCTCATTTTAGGATACGTAGAAGGCTACGCGGTTGTCGCTGAGCCCCTGGCTTCCTTTCAATTCCTCATTTTAGGATACGTTCCCCCGATGTGGCTCCACAGTATCTGCGCCTGCTTGTCTTTCAATTCCTCATTTTAGGATACCGGTGCAGATCACGGGTGTCCAAGCGGTTCATAACGGTGTCTTTCAATTCCTCATTTTAGGATACTGAAAGCGCCGACAAGATTATGGAGAGTGCAGGGTTCACTTTCAATTCCTCATTTTAGGATACAGGTTGAAGAAGCTGGACAGCGGGAAGGAGGAGAAGAAGCTTTCAATTCCTCATTTTAGGATACTGGGTGAGTGGGTCAGTTACCCCCTAGTCAGTTAACTTTCAATTCCTCATTTTAGGATACTGACTGCATTATAGGTACCGCGAACACTCACCTAGCGTTATCTTTCAATTCCTCATTTTAGGATACTGTCTGGGTCAGAAGCTATACAAACAGTTCTACGCCTTTCAATTCCTCATTTTAGGATACCTGTGAGCCTTGACCTACTCTTGACGTCTAACCACCTTTCAATTCCTCATTTTAGGATACAGGCTGAGCGCGCCAATAGGTGAAAAAACATGTCAACCTTTCAATTCCTCATTTTAGGATACTATGCATACTCAGCGATAACAATCATCCATTGGTCTGACTTCTTTCAATTCCTCATTTTAGGATACTCCGTTAGGAGGCGCTCGCTAGCTATTTCCCAATCCACTTTCAATTCCTCATTTTAGGATACCAGTTCCTTCGGGAGAAAATCCATTCGACGAGTTGCTCAACTTTCAATTCCTCATTTTAGGATACCGCCAAATCCTCGAGAGGCTTAAAGTCTTCTCTGATGACTTTCAATTCCTCATTTTAGGATACTGAGTGTAACCACTTCGGGGTCCTAGTTAGACCATACACTTTCAATTCCTCATTTTAGGATACAGCTTGAAGAAGACAAGGAAGCTATGGAGAAGCTAGCTACTTTCAATTCCTCATTTTAGGATACAAGGGACGAGTGAAACTTCCAGTTCCCCTTTTTTACTTTCAATTCCTCATTTTAGGATACTCAACACTATCGCCACCATTTACTGCGAAGGTGAGTAGCACTTTCAATTCCTCATTTTAGGATACAACCCTCCATTCGTGGGTGCGGATTACATAGTTCTCTTTCAATTCCTCATTTTAGGATACTCGCAACCCTAACGACGGATGAGCTCGTTGAATACCCATCTTTCAATTCCTCATTTTAGGATACCAATCAACCTTTCATCCCCCTATGAAGCGCAGATAGACATCTTTCAATTCCTCATTTTAGGATACACCTTGGAAAACAAACTGAGTCGGTTATCCTTCTCACTTTCAATTCCTCATTTTAGGATACCTCAGACATATAAGGAGAGGCTGGAAGGAAATGAAATCCTTTCAATTCCTCATTTTAGGATACCACTACATCATAAGGGACGTTGGGAAGAGGATAAACACTTTCAATTCCTCATTTTAGGATACCGCAACGTTACTAACCCGTTGGTCAAGCAAATCTTGGCTTTCAATTCCTCATTTTAGGATACAATGGCGCTGGTTAATCCTCAGGGTCAAGTAGTGAACACTTTCAATTCCTCATTTTAGGATACCTCGACTACGTCAACGCTTTCCAGTGAGTCAGCCCCTTTCAATTCCTCATTTTAGGATACTCGTCAGACTTACGTGCCATGAATAACACTACTGTCTTTCAATTCCTCATTTTAGGATACACTGAAGTTGTGGTACCCACATCACTTTATCGACGTGACTTTCAATTCCTCATTTTAGGATACAACCGTAAGGACATAGTGGTCAGTGTCCTCCTGTTTAACTTTCAATTCCTCATTTTAGGATACTTTTTACGCGCGTATTATGTTGTGGTGATTAAAAACTTTCAATTCCTCATTTTAGGATACCGAAATAGGTATAACAATAGATGAAATTTTAGATATAGTCTTTCAATTCCTCATTTTAGGATACAATAATTATCAAACATATCATTGAGGAGGTGCAATATACTTTCAATTCCTCATTTTAGGATACACAATGCTCGTCCACACGGATAAAGGTATCTTATTCTTTCAATTCCTCATTTTAGGATACTCTCTATCGGGACTGAGTCATCGGTTATCACGTCTTTCAATTCCTCATTTTAGGATACGCTGTAACTGGGGTTCATACCACAGTTGCGGCCAACTTTCAATTCCTCATTTTAGGATACGAAGTAAAAATGACGTCGCACTGTTCACCATACGGTCTTTCAATTCCTCATTTTAGGATACCTAGGGTATGGCTAAGCAGGTTGTAGAGAGAGTAACCTTTCAATTCCTCATTTTAGGATACGCGATAGGGTGGATATATACGTAAATGTGCTGACAGTCTTTCAATTCCTCATTTTAGGATACAAATCATTTACTAATGGTTCTGGTGGTAATGTAACAGTCTTTCAATTCCTCATTTTAGGATACTAGCACTACTAACATGGATAGTAAAAGCGATGCTCGATCTTTCAATTCCTCATTTTAGGATACGGAGGAAAAGAGTGAGTACCGACGCGGCTGAATTGGCCTTTCAATTCCTCATTTTAGGATACTGATAACTAGAGCTTGATTTGGAGGTAAGGGGATAGTTCTTTCAATTCCTCATTTTAGGATACCCTAGGAGTGTGACTGGGGGGGTGAGTAAAACATGTATAGCTTTCAATTCCTCATTTTAGGATACAGGAAGGCGCTGTTCGGCAGGAAGGTGTCCGACGCCTTTCAATTCCTCATTTTAGGATACGTGAAGGTTGTCCTGAGTGTGGCAACAAAAGGGGGTACTGCTTTCAATTCCTCATTTTAGGATACAGTGAAATGAGTGAAACAAGGAAGAGGGTCATCGAACTCTTTCAATTCCTCATTTTAGGATACTCGGCTAAAAAGTCACGGGTTTGAGGCACGCTACTTCTTTCAATTCCTCATTTTAGGATACAAAAAAGAAGGTTACTCATTTTTACTCTCTTGACTTTCACTTTCAATTCCTCATTTTAGGATACTATTCCAGACGCAGAAAACTAACGTTCTTCAACCACACCATCTTTCAATTCCTCATTTTAGGATACCTAGAGATACAGGTTAAAAAAGACCAGCCAATAACTAACTTTCAATTCCTCATTTTAGGATACCATAGTAGTGCCTTATGCTCTGCTCTTTGTAGTCAGCTTTCAATTCCTCATTTTAGGATACTCTGGTTGGGCGCAAAGAAACGTGCCGCTACATCATTCACTTTCAATTCCTCATTTTAGGATACTCGCCACCGGGCTACGACACCAAGTATGCGGAGGCAGGCCTCTCTTTCAATTCCTCATTTTAGGATACATCCTCCTAAAAATAGACTGAAAATAGACTGAAAACTTTCAATTCCTCATTTTAGGATACCAGGCTAAGAGCGCCAACTAGGTGGGAAAACATGTCAACCTTTCAATTCCTCATTTTAGGATACCAAACGAAAAGTACAGGTGCGTCCAATGCGGTTATATCTCCTTTCAATTCCTCATTTTAGGATACAGATATAAAGCTGTTAAGTGGTTAAAAGCGGAAGAGGTAACTTTCAATTCCTCATTTTAGGATACTTCGAGAGCTCTATGCCGACTGAAGCAACTATGGCTTTCAATTCCTCATTTTAGGATACCTATGCTCTCGTGATCGGGGCTAGTGATTGTGGTTTCTTCCTTTCAATTCCTCATTTTAGGATACGTGAGGTGCCCCGCACCCTTCGAGTGTATGACTAGTAGCTTTCAATTCCTCATTTTAGGATACTTTAGTCGGCTACGGGGGGTAGTGCTAGTATAACGACGAGCTTTCAATTCCTCATTTTAGGATACCGAACTCATCAACCCGTTCGAGGAGCTTCTTACAGACAACTTTCAATTCCTCATTTTAGGATACAAGGTGAGAAGCATGAGCGAAATATTAAGCGGTAGGGTCTTTCAATTCCTCATTTTAGGATACCACAACTTTGCCAGCAACGCCGACACAAGTGTTGCCAATCTTTCAATTCCTCATTTTAGGATACCCGAGAACTCCTGTGAAGCCTCACCATTAGAGTTGAGTGCTTTCAATTCCTCATTTTAGGATACGCGCAACGCCGGAGGCGGCTGAGAGGCTACGGAACGCGGCTTTCAATTCCTCATTTTAGGATACGTGTAATGTCGTCTCTCTCTACTAGTAACTATTAGTAAACTTTCAATTCCTCATTTTAGGATACAGGTCGATGAGTAAAATGCAAAGCCAGCGTTTTGAAAAGATCTTTCAATTCCTCATTTTAGGATACCTTCTCCATGTGGTGGAGGAGAAGGCCACCACGAAGGAGGCTTTCAATTCCTCATTTTAGGATACACTGTTAACCCGTCGGCTGAAGCCCTCGTGATAAAGTTCTTTCAATTCCTCATTTTAGGATACTAGCTAAGCGTTTAGCTTACATCGGACTAGGAAATTACCGCTTTCAATTCCTCATTTTAGGATACGAACCAGAGGCAGCCCCAGGAGAAGCAGCTCTCACCCATCTTTCAATTCCTCATTTTAGGATACTGGGTTCTGAAAGACGTATTATAGCTATCAGTAACTTTCAATTCCTCATTTTAGGATACTACCGGAGCCCCTGGCCATAATGAGGATGGCGCTCGAGTTATTGACTTTCAATTCCTCATTTTAGGATACCGAAGGAAGCAATTGACAAGGCTAAGAAGTGGTACAACTTTCAATTCCTCATTTTAGGATACCTTGACTGGTCGAAGGTGAAGCCTGTCCAGGAGGAGGCTTTCAATTCCTCATTTTAGGATACTTGACGGTTACTGCTTTTCACTGTCTGCTTCTAGGGGTAACTTTCAATTCCTCATTTTAGGATACCATCGAACTAATATATGTAACTACCGCCATAGACAAAACTTTCAATTCCTCATTTTAGGATACTAACGTATCACGACCCGTATTACGACAATGAATACGACTTTCAATTCCTCATTTTAGGATACTGTTCATGAGCGTCACATTGTAGGTGAGGTTCACGACTTTCAATTCCTCATTTTAGGATACTCGCTGATTACCAAAAGCGCCTAGAAGAGTACGAACCTTTCAATTCCTCATTTTAGGATACCCCGAGGAGAAAAGTGGGGTTGGTGGCGGTGGGGGCATCTTTCAATTCCTCATTTTAGGATACCGTAGTGGGGGTTAGACCTGACACGGCGTACTGGTTAACCTTTCAATTCCTCATTTTAGGATACCTGTAGCGACTTCAAATACTGTGCGTCCCTAATCGGTGAACTTTCAATTCCTCATTTTAGGATACG
>Ga0167615_1000573_pt1 | contig 10617 bp, 14 predicted proteins | sample BED_Mat_host_9_1_FD_111800 | JGI IMG/M metagenome (GOLD analysis project Ga0167615, IMG submission 111800) | Extremophilic microbial mat communities from Yellowstone National Park, USA - BED_Mat_host_9_15 (v2) (version 2) | ecosystem: Environmental > Aquatic > Thermal springs > Hot (42-90C) >... | reverse complement strand
ACTTAGAAAAGCAAATTAGGGTGCTGAAGAATGTGGTAAGCGTATACAATCAACTGAAAAAAGAAGGAGAACCCGTGAAAGTCCAGAAACAAGAAAAAAATGATTAACTTATTTTTTCTGTTCTGGAGCTTTTTGCTTTTGGTCTTCTTTAATTAATGTTTCAGCTTTTTGGGCAATCTCTTCTCCATCAAGTTTCTTGAAATAGTTATATGCCACTTGAGATAATTGTGCAATGTTATCAATTGAGCCTAACAGTGATGCATTGTTGTACAAGAAGTTATATGCCTCTTGGTCTTTCGCGTATAATTTGATTTCTACTACTAAAGACTTCTTATGTCCGATTATCTCAATCTTTGATATATAACTTGAGAGTATATTTTTAACAGACTCTAGGCTCATCAAGTTAATTTAATATGACTACTTTAAAAGTGCGTATATTAATTTGAACAGATTTCTATGAGGATATAAATGGGTATAATCTACTTTGTATTTAGTATGACCTTTCAGAACTGTCTAGCTGGTGCAATAACGGGATTTACCACCGCGGGGCTTGTTGAAGCTGGAGTAATTTTAGCAGTAGGGGCAACACCACCTGGATGGATTGCTGTAGGAGGGTTAATAGCTGGGTCAATTATAGGTTGTGTAGTTTGTAACTATTTTTGTAGTAATCCAGCTCGACCAGTTGTAAGTAATGAACTTTCTACTATTATTCAAGAAGATGAAGCCCAATTTCAAGATGTAGTAAGGTTATTATATGCTTTACAAAACGCAATGGCTAATGCTATAAATAATATATCTTCTTTTGAGGCTGGTCTAAAGTATGATTTACTTCAAATCCTTTATTTAAACTATAACGATTATTATGCATACATACAGAGTGTTGAGAACTATCAAGAATATGTAGTGAATCAATTTCTTAATTCTCTACAACCATTCCTAAAGAACTTCATACTTTCAGCACAAGCTTATGCTATAACTTTACAAAACCTAGCTCAGTTGGGGCAAATGAGCATAACATTAAATGGTGCTACAATTAACGCAAATATATCATCAGTAAGCCCTCTGGTAGTCTTCTTTGATAATACTCAAATTCCAGTGGGTTTTGGTGTTCAGCTCAATATTAATGGCTCAACAAATAACATAGTTTATTTATTTAGTGACCCTACAGCCACATACCAAGCTGTCCTCTATGACCAAAACGGTAATCCAGTCAATCAATTTAGTATTACATTCAATGATGCAGTGGTTGAAGAAGTACCGTTAGGATTAGCCACTGTTTTGCCATATCTAATTATTTCTAAAAATATAACGCCACCTACTGCCATCGATCAATTATATGTACAAGTAAGTAATGATGGTGCTGTAACTCTTGATGAAACAGCTGACTATGACAGTGGCTGGAATCCTAACTTTACAAATGTAGCGATTTTATTAAACATCACAGAGGACACAATAAATGATTTAATATTTGAGTCACCGTCTAGCGTGGCTAATTATCTTTCATTACAGGCTATTGTCCAGTATTATCAATACTTACAAAATCTAAACTTAGTTTCGTATGCCAACTATTTATGGGAGTACTATCATAATAACGGGGTTACACAACAACAGCTCTATCAGATACTTAATGGTATCGTATATAACATTAATATACCTCAGTGCAATCCTAGTGCAGTTGTGCAAGAAGCGGGTACTTTATTTACTATACTTAATGATTTAGCTCTGCAAAACCAGACCACTCAAATTAATATTTACCCCATCTTCACATACGGTCAGTTTAATGTTGAATCTATTGGTCAAATAAGCGGTTATGCTCAATTTAATCAGCCCGTGGTATTAACGCCAAACCAATGCACTAATGTAGGTGGGTTTATCGTTACTCAGAATAATCAACTTTACGTAATCCCGCCTGGTCAAACTGTATGTAATTCATCTAATTATACTGTTGTCTTCAGACCAGACATCTATATTGTAGGTAACCAATGTTACTTTGCACCAATACCTAATAGTCTAGCGGGGGTCTCAAATCCACCACAGAATGCAGTTGGTATAGTTCTTGACTTAAATGAAGAGCTGATATTCAACCAAGGACAGCAATATAGTGAACAAGGGTGGTACGTGAACAGTGTATTAGATTCTGGAGATAATATTGATGAGATTAGTTTTACTCCTAGCCAAACGTTTGCGTATGTACCGTCAACATTAGCGTATCTAGTGTTGAACAACCAAGGACTCGAGACTACAGAGTCAAAGACAACCCCAGTAGCCCCATCTTCAAGCGGTATTAATCCTATATGGCTACTGGTATTAGCGGTGGTTGCTGGTATAGGTCTCGGGTTACTGGTAAGATACACCAAAAAGCACGAATAGTTAACATATATACTTATATACTAATTTGCACAAATAGTATTTGACCAGTATGAGGTATATATCCTCAAAAAAGCACGAGCTACTGAAGTGTGTAGGAGAGCTGTTAACAAAACAAGAAAGGAAGTTTAAAGGTAAGAGGGTGGTAATTCTCGGCTATGATGAAGCAAAAAGAGCGATAGTGTTGAAGTCATATGATGGGGATATCATATATATAAGGTCAATTGCAGAGCTGAGGTCATTATTATGAAGGACTTCACCTCTATACGTATCAACGTAAACATCTATAGACTTAATGAATACTATCAGTACCTAGAGGACAAGAACAATAGAAAGAAAGCATTATTGATAATGAGTAAAAATGTCTACCTAAAGAAGTTCTTAGGATATAAAATAGGTGCATATAAAATAATTGGTGTGTTCGAGAGCGAAGGGATATTTGCTCTGTCAAATGGTGTTGATATAATATACATAAAAGCAGAAGACGTACTAAGATTTATGAAGGCGTTAAACGAGAAAATATGAAAAAAGAAAAAAGGTACCTTATTTTTTTACGAATACTCGATAACCACTTTGTCTACTTTTGTGTCTATCCCTAACAATTTTAATGTGTCGTTTGGTCTCGTTATGAGTTCACAAAATAAATACTTTAAATCTTTTACGCCCATGTTCTCATATTTCTCATCAATAAACTCTTTCCCTTCTCTGTCAAGTTCAACCGTGAACACAAAATAATCGGTGTTATCTTTAATAAAATAAGACTCGTGTGGGTTATCATCTAAAAAAAACCTAAAACCGTATTCCTTTAACTCGACAATCAAGTTAGTCATTGAGACACCTCAACATATGATTTCAGTTTGTGGTATGTTGTTATGCATTTTGCGTTTAATCGAGATAGTCTTATTCTTTCTAATGCACTACTCTAATTTGTTGAGATGAACCGCACCTATTAGTATTTCCCTTAACCCCTCACCGTCCATATAAATTACGCCTACCTTTGACCTCCCGCTATATGAGTTTATTACCCGAAAATCTACGATTTGGTCGGGACGTATCTCAACATCTCCTAGGACTGGCTGAATTACTTCTTTCCTTATTTGTTCAAGTTTTTTGAGGAGTTCATTCTCGGGCATTTTTGGTCACTTATAATATGTTCATACTTAGTTTATAAATGTTACTGTCATATATGAGCATAATATGTATCTGGTTTAAATGGACATTATCATTTAATTTTAATGAAATGATTCAGCTGTTTCCCCAGTTAATAATAGCACCATCGCCAAATGCTGGTACTTTATGTCAGACCACAGCATCAAACGGTCAAACAATATTCTACGGTAACTGGGGTTATGCACAGATTGACGCAGTGGTATTAACACCTGGACAAAAATACAATATTCAACTAGAGACTCCAGGGTACGTTACGTTAAGTCTAGGATATTATATAAATACAGACTATGTTTTTAGTAGTCCATCTAATCCTCCAGTAAGCAGTGTTGATTTTTATTATTCTACATTCAATCTGAATGATTATAACAGTTACATTAATAACAATACTTACACAACATATGAATTCGGTATATCAAACTTTAACAGCACGGCACTTGCATATGGTTATGTTGACTCAAACGGGTTTACGATAGACTTAACACAGCTACCTAGTCAGTACGCTGTTGTTCTAGGTCTTCTAAAGTTTGATTTATTAACACAGTTCAATACGTATAATTATAGTAATTACACTTATAACATATATGGCATGTCAACTGCATCGAACAACATATTTACATCTTCAGTGAATAGTGTGAATATTAACACTGCAACATTTTTAGGAATTCCAGTTAACACCACTGTACAGTTTAGTAACCCAACATATTTTGAAATAGGATACCAACTAAATAACGGCTTTTTGGTAAATGATGAGACAGTTAGTAATTCAGCCTTCAATTTCCCAACAGATAAAAGCAATGTAGCGGGTCTTGTGAACTACGCTAGCCCATTTGAAGTATTACAGCCACCCTCTGCTAGTTCACCAGAATTCGCATCTTTAACTGAATTCGGTAGCCCCGAAAACATTCAGTATAGTGCTGTAGTATATTATAATAACAATACTGAATATACTTATGTAAACGGTACTGGTTCTAACCCCGCATCTGGATTACCAAACACTAATGCTATTGTAGCTAGCAGTATAACGTTACCATTTCCATTAATCAATAGTAACATTATCAATCTAAAAAGTCTGTATAATAATAACGGATATAATGATATATGGGTTTTCTCGTCAAATAACATTATTTGTACACCAGTAAATTCATCAAGTTCTAATGTATATTATGTCTTACCAGCTTATTTTACACCATGGAATGGTCAGACGTATCCAGTACTTAATTCTAATAATGCATCGATTTTATTACAGTATATTTTACAGCCACCAATAGTTCAAGTTACTTCAACAAGTTCTACAACAAATATAACAACTACACAGAACATCACTTCAAGTACAGTTCAATCTAGCACCCCCACGACACAAGCTGGTTCAACAACTTCTACTAGCACTTCAACTAGTACTACTTCAACTCAATCTACTACATCTACTGCTAGCAGTACCATAACTAGTAACATTACAATTACCAATATAACCGAAAAAATTGTGACAGCTCTAGCAAACCCGATTGTGGCACTGATACTTGCACTTGCACTTGTAGGATTAGCAGTATTCGTGTTGGTATAAGGTGGTGATGATGGATGGCAGACAAAAAGAAGAAATACATAGAATACGGATTGGCTGGCGTAATCTCAGCGGGACTTATATACTTTGCACTAAAGACCCAATTACCACCTCTTATCCAAACCCCTCAAACTGCATCAATAACACAATCATCAACATCGAACCAACAGTCTACAACTCCTCAAAGCAGTTCATCCTCAGCACAATGCACCCAACTATCAATGGGATTCGGTAGCATTAGTACCCTACAACAATGTTTCCCTAATACGACCAATAATTGCGGGTTTCCGAGCGATGTAATCACTAACGGTTTTTGTGAATATGCATGGGATGACGCTAGTTATTATTCTAGTAAACCTTCAAATGCAGGTTTAGTAGTCTATAATCCTTATTACAAGTGGTTTGCTGTATGGGCAGTAAACTCAAGCCCTGGGTATTACCAAATACCCACATGTACAGCTAACTGTAACATAGCAAACATTACGCCCGTGGCATTTGATATCTTTAATGTTTACCCAAATGGTTACACATTCTACCCGAATTGGGCAATACCTAATATGATTAATTACGGCCAAGCCTTCTTTTACACACAGAGCGGGGCCTACGTAGACTATATCACAACATCTTCAGAACTGGAATATATCTATAAGAACAACACGCAGGTAATAAAGACCGTGGTTGACCCCACTACAAAAGGTTTTGAACTAGGCTTAGTCAGTATACCTGGCAATGGCTGTTTGAACATTGTGCAACCTAGCCTTAGCAACATCCAAATGGTATTTTCGGTTCAAGGTGGTATAGATTTCCCGTTATGGTATGATAACAACACGCAAATCCAGTTCTGTTACAACTGTAGCCCTAATAGCTGTAAAGCACTGACACCAATGCCCCTTTAAGTGACCACTTTGTACTAAAAGTGAACACTTTTTTTATATGTATAAATATCCTTATTCTAATTATCAAATAGACGGCATATGACTGTAGGGTGTTTCTACACAAATGACCAAGTAATAGGCCTACCTACTTATAACCCAGTTAGCTCTAGCATCACGTGGAACCTACCAGTAAACCAAGACGTAGCGGTCATCAATATAGCGGGTGATATAACTGATGTGCTTTTATTCCAAAACGCCGACACGATTCAAATCCCGCCTGGATACAATGTAATATTATTCTTTACAGAACTTGACCAAATTGAGACAATCGGTAGCGAAACATTTATACCTTCATCACCACCATCTGCTCAATTGTTTTACGGTATAATTATAGATGAGCCATCACAAGTACAGACACAAAGTAATAATTCTTATACGTTTAACGTAGACGGTATTCAAATCTATTATAATTCATCAATTTCGCAAAGTGACTATTTTGGTATAGGTCAAGTGTTTCAGAAACTAGTACCAAACCTATTATCAGTAAGCCAAATCCTACAACAATATGGTGGGTATTTCCCATTAAATGTAGCGGTAGTACTTAGTAGATTAAGTAATCAAAACGAAATTTGTGGTGACTTCATAGTTGGCTCACCAGACCCTATATTTATACAACCCACTAACCCCACTAATGTACAACAAGTAACTACAATAACTACTCCTACGATAGGCATACCACCGTTACCTATGTATGCACCACCTCCACCCCCACCAACCCCCGCAAAGAAACCTAGCCAAGCGTTAATATACGGTGGTGTATTAGGGGCATTAGCAATAGCTGGCGCACTTGTAGAGAAGAAGCTGAAATAAGGCGATATAATTGGATAAAAAGGCTAAGGAGATTCTTGGGGCTGGTTTAGGAATAGCTAGCGTAGTGCTATTAGCACGGTATTACCCACAAATTGAACAGTTCATTAATTTAGCAACACACCCACAAGTATCAACTTCAACCTCCACATCAACCATAACCAGTACCAGTACCTCAACCAGCCCCCCACCAAGTAGTTCAACCAGTACCTCAACATACTCCCCACCGTCTAGTTCATCAACAACCAGCCCACCACCAAGTAGCACAACAAGCTCAACAAGTAGCACAAGCAGTAGTACATCAAGTAGCACTACCAGTAGCACATCTTCAACTAGTTCAACAACTAGTACAAGCAGTACTACCTCAACTAGTACATCTACGAGTACCAGTTCTTCAAGTTCATCAACTAGTGGGCCATCGTATAGTTATCCTACTAACCAGTTACAACAACAAATTCAATGCCCGAGCTGTCTCTCATGCGGTCAATGTTACCAATTAACGAGCCAATGTTTCAGCCATACTCAAGTCAATATCAACAACAACACCTCTTCATCTTACGGTATTGAATTACAACTACAACTGCCCGCGTCTGGATATTGCGGAACCTCAGGGTTTTACAATACGACATCTGGTATACTACCAGCCCAAACCTAATGTACCCTTACGGGATATTATTGTAACAACACTAACGCAAACTGTTTCGGTGTTGTATACGCATATCCTAACAACCAGTCACCACCATTCGAATATTGGTACTACTACTACGGTGGTCATATAGCTAATGAAGTAGACTTAAGCCCGATAACTACAGTTAGTATAACTAACAATTGCAGTAGCACCATATACGTAACACCGATTTGGTCATTCTATACTAACTACCACTACTACAGTGTAAATCCTGGTCAGACATTGAACCTACAAGTAGGTAACGGGTGGTCATGGACAGTTGGTAATGCCGATTTAACTAATCAAGTAGGTGCATCTAACCCACAAGTCAATGTTTATTGGTTTAACAACGCGGTTCAGAAACTTAATGGAGATTTCCCCGTGTGTTATAATATAAGCTGGAGTAGCGGGACGACTCAAATATCAAGCAGTTAACTTAACCCAAGGTGAAACACGATATATTTTTTTACCACGGATTTTTTCATTAAACGCTACATCAAAATTCTGATGGAAACATTCTAAGTCCAACCTTTTGATGTCATGCTCTACCCTACTAGGGTCATCGCCTAACATTCGCCTTAAAACTAAACAGAAAATGAAGTTGTCAACTGAACAATCAATGGGGATATAAAAATGGTAGCCATGGCGAGTCCTACGATACCAGACATTAGACCCGAACATTTTCAACAATAGTAGAAAATTAAAGTTACGCATTTTTCTCTCATCAATGTCTAAATACATCCCATCACCTACATAATTTCGTTTGCCCTCCCTAATCCAGCCACTACTAGATTATAATAAGATGACATTATGCTATTTATGACGTATTCAAAGTCACAGAAATCATATTTTAACACACATTCGGATTCAACTATTTCCATAACACCCACTTCAACTGGTAACATGCTCTCTATGACATTTGCTAGAAGCCTCACTAAATCGTATGTAAGGACACACCCTCTGAACAAGTCAATAGAGTATATTCCATTTAATGTATATACAACCATTAGTTGATATTTGGCATCGGGGTCATCTGATGATAACCACAGCCTAAGCAATGGGTCACCGCTCTTCAGCATTTGGCAAACCTCAGATACATCATACTCACCTGGCAATGCAAAGTCTACCTCATACTGTGCATACCTCAATGTGCCTGGTTTCTTCTTGAGAATGCTGACTATCACCTCTCTGAAATAATCCATGTGGTTTCTAATTGCAATGACATCTGCATAACGCTTATGTACCATACGAGATACTGCATAAGCAGTATAACCTTTGCTGAGCAAATCATATGCTGTTACCAGTTGCTCACAAGTCCATGTTGTACTGATGTACAATACGGTCTCTTCAACATAATTACACTTTACAACACCATGCGGTAAAGTTAAGAAATTAATGACTTGCACAACTTCTTGACGGTGGTATATAATCTGGTAAACATCAACAGTCCTACGGTGCACAGTTCGGGCTATTTTATATGGAGAATATCCAGCATAGAAGAGGTTCAACACTTGTTGTACTTGCTCTGTAGTCCACCTAGTTGTAAGAAAAGACACGGGCAAGCAGTTATTGCGGTAACATATTTCACCTGGCAAACCCCCTCCCCTCCCCCATTAATTAAGTCAAAAAACTAGTTTGGCTTTAACTCTAAACTCCCACGGGTCTAAGCCGTGAACTTTTCTCAAATGTCTGTAAAGCGTTTTTTTACTTGACAGACTTTTACCGCATAAAGGACAGTTATACATCATCACACCCTTTTCACATAATTGTAATACATTAGTATATAAGACCAGTGAGTCATGTAATAATTTTTTATTTGGCTTATCATTGAGTCTAAGGCAATCATTGTTTGCTCAGGCATATGATTATATCTTATTACGGTTTTTGGAGTTATGCCTTTTGATAATACTGGAACCATGGTGGATTTAGACAGCATATAAACGCCTTTTTCATCTTCATAATAAACTACCGCATTCTTAGTCTCTTTATATTGTAGACCTTCAAAGAACTGAATTAGCCTATCAATAATAATATTCAAAAAGCCCGTATCAGGCTTTGTAGACACTTTAGGTGTAATGCCCTCATCTAGCCGTATTACTTCATATTGCTGTAGTTGTTTTTCGAAGAAAATCTTTGGCTTAAGCTGGTTTAAGAATACCACATACCTAAATTTGAGTACCCTTTCTTCTTCAAAGAATTTAAGGCCAAACAAATCAAGGGCTTTCATATATGATCAATCTAAATTTGCTCAAATCAAGCTTATAAAGCTTGATGAGTCCTTTTAAACCCTAAAGTAAAAACTAACTAAATGAAGCTCTGTTTAGATATAAAGGATAAATACGAAAACGTGTTCAGCAAGTTAAGCGAAAAGCAGAAAGAACGGCTAATAAAAGGTCTGTCAGCCCACGCAAACGCAGTGCTTGCTACGCTAGAGAACACTGATGATGAGACGTTAGACAGTATGCTTAAGGCACTCACGAGTGCTATGTTTCTAGTAGCAACATTCACTGGAAATGAGGTAGATGAAGAAAATGATGAGAAGGAGGACTAACTAAACTTTTATATTATCTTTGTGCATATTTTTTATGACCACATATGTCAGACCCCACTTTAAGCGGGTTCCCCCAAAAGATAAGTAGGTATTTTTCTTTCAATGGCCAAGTTTACCCCAGAGGGGGAGTTGTCAAATATGGCAAAACTACAGTGTTGATGGGAGCAACATCATCATATATAATCGGGCTAAGACAAAACCATGATGATTTAGCGGTTGTAAAGATATCAATTTTGGATAAAATACCGATAGCACCGAGAAACATAAGCACAGTTGATGAACTGATATTATATGCATATAAAGTAATATTTACACCGCGGTATGCTGAAGTAGTAAAGGGTAACAAAACCCTAGCCGTAGGCATAATTTACTCTAAATTTGCTGATGAGAACAGAACAATATATTGGCTATATGACATTGAAGAAAATACAAGATTTGAGGTAGAACTTATCAAGGCAGAAAATATAAGCATAAAATACATTGAAATGCCAGAAGATGAGCTGAACAAATTAATTACGAAAATGTTTAACTTTGATGGCGTTAAAGAAATATTAAGGTTTTT
>Ga0167615_1000572_pt1 | contig 10634 bp, 2 predicted proteins | sample BED_Mat_host_9_1_FD_111800 | JGI IMG/M metagenome (GOLD analysis project Ga0167615, IMG submission 111800) | Extremophilic microbial mat communities from Yellowstone National Park, USA - BED_Mat_host_9_15 (v2) (version 2) | ecosystem: Environmental > Aquatic > Thermal springs > Hot (42-90C) >... | reverse complement strand
CTTTCAATTCCTTCTAGGATGCTTCGGCATCAGTGGGTTTCTACCAGCCTAGCTATGTTGTACTTTCAATTCCTTCTAGGATGCTTCCCCAGGAAGCCGTGTCCTTCAGGGCGGGGTAGCTCATCTTTCAATTCCTTCTAGGATGCTTCTGCTGTGGAAACCGACGTTACCGCTCACCGTGAACATCGTACTTTCAATTCCTTCTAGGATGCTTCTTCGGCAGGTGAGATGATATACCTGTGAAAGGTGAGAAAAGACTTTCAATTCCTTCTAGGATGCTTCGGCTAACTCGTTCAGTCCTTCAATGCTACACAAATTACCTATCTTTCAATTCCTTCTAGGATGCTTCAAAGTAACCGTCAGAACTATCAGAATTACCATTAGTCATCTTTCAATTCCTTCTAGGATGCTTCATCACTCAGAACCTGTTTTACTCCAGTCCACTAAGAGAGTCTTTCAATTCCTTCTAGGATGCTTCAGGGGAGGTATTGAAACACAATACCTCCATGGCGAATGTCTCTTTCAATTCCTTCTAGGATGCTTCTGCATAGTATAATATGAGGTAAGAAAGGTGAAACAGGTCTTTCAATTCCTTCTAGGATGCTTCCTTATGGGCATGATAGAAATTCACATATTTTCAGTGTGAACTTTCAATTCCTTCTAGGATGCTTCTGAATAGAATAAACAGGGAAGTTAGACAATTTCTAATCTTTCAATTCCTTCTAGGATGCTTCAAGAACAGATAATGGCCCGGTTTTCTTGGGCCTCAAAATATCCTTTCAATTCCTTCTAGGATGCTTCTAATGCCTTCTCTGGGGTGTATCCAAAACCCCAGAGGGACTCGTCCTTTCAATTCCTTCTAGGATGCTTCGTACTGGAAGAGCTAATTAGCTGTGAGGGTATTTGTGACTTTCAATTCCTTCTAGGATGCTTCTTTTGGTAATATTTCAAAAGTTGTGCTGAACCGTATTGATTTCTTTCAATTCCTTCTAGGATGCTTCAGGAAGAAGAAGAATATGAACAAAGTAAGCCATATATTGCCTTTCAATTCCTTCTAGGATGCTTCAGCGAAGCAGGAGGCTCAGAAAAGCGTATTGACCCAACCTTTCAATTCCTTCTAGGATGCTTCCCCAATAAAGGGCATCTTCCAGCACTGAGTAATTTAAACTTTCAATTCCTTCTAGGATGCTTCCCCAATAAAGGGCATCTTCCAGCACTGAGTAATTTAAACTTTCAATTCCTTCTAGGATGCTTCAAACACATATTAGTTAGTGTTGACAAAAATAGTATAACTTTCAATTCCTTCTAGGATGCTTCTACTACTATACTCTGCGGAGCCCGAGGCTGAGCCTTCAATCTTTCAATTCCTTCTAGGATGCTTCATCTCTCTGTTTCTTTTTAATAATTCGGGGTGCCGTTTTTCTTTCAATTCCTTCTAGGATGCTTCTTGGAATTGCACGCGTGTAGGAAATGTCGAACTGAAGCACTTTCAATTCCTTCTAGGATGCTTCATTTGATAAACACATTGTGCCACAGCAGTATTACAGCCAACACTTTCAATTCCTTCTAGGATGCTTCGACTTGGTTGCCACTTCTGCGTCCTTCCTCCTGGTTGAAAACTTTCAATTCCTTCTAGGATGCTTCGTATGACGCCTTAGCAAATAAGGCAAAAGGGGGAGCATAACTTTCAATTCCTTCTAGGATGCTTCCACTTAGCGAAAGAACACTATATAACAAGACGTTGGTTACTTTCAATTCCTTCTAGGATGCTTCCTTATTTCTTCTTCCACTCTTCCCACCTCTAACATACATATGCTTTCAATTCCTTCTAGGATGCTTCCATGATGCTGTTCACCTAAATCCAAAACAAGTTCATTAATTCCTTTCAATTCCTTCTAGGATGCTTCTTCTCTTTACTTCGGACATCTTGGCCCAAATTATGTATTACTTTCAATTCCTTCTAGGATGCTTCATTTTACGGGATATGGCGTTGGCATGTGTTATATTCTATTCAACTTTCAATTCCTTCTAGGATGCTTCTCAAAATACCCCAATGCCCTACAATATCTAATTCTAATACTGTTCTTTCAATTCCTTCTAGGATGCTTCGTGTGATTGTAGTAATAGAGGAGGGCGTTTACCTCAAGTTAAACTTTCAATTCCTTCTAGGATGCTTCAACATCAATGAGTACATGTGGAAACTGCTGGTAGTAAAGAAGGTAGCTTTCAATTCCTTCTAGGATGCTTCATTATACTATCGCCTAACGCATTTTTGAAAAGTTACTACCTTTCAATTCCTTCTAGGATGCTTCGACAAGCAGGACAAGTGAGTTTTATGAAGCATCCTAGAACTTTCAATTCCTTCTAGGATGCTTCGACGGTACCGACGTGAACTCGACATTAGCTTCCCTCTTTCAATTCCTTCTAGGATGCTTCAATAGCCTCACTCATAGCCAGTTATCTCGATTTTCTCTTAATCTTTCAATTCCTTCTAGGATGCTTCAGTTGACGCAATTATTGCGGCTAGTACTAATTATGAGGAACTTTCAATTCCTTCTAGGATGCTTCAGCTAACCAGCTATACCTATTTGCACATCCTCGCCCCCAACTTTCAATTCCTTCTAGGATGCTTCCGTGTTTAGAACATGTCTGTGGACTTCATCAAGTACCTTACTTTCAATTCCTTCTAGGATGCTTCATCGGCGTTGCCTTGGTGTTTGTTGTTATTATAATCTTTCAATTCCTTCTAGGATGCTTCTCTCCGTTAGTGCCGACATAGCCTAACGGTGCATAAGTCGTCTTTCAATTCCTTCTAGGATGCTTCCGTTGTTAGTTCGTGCAGAGGAAGGAAAAGTCCTACGGAACTTTCAATTCCTTCTAGGATGCTTCTACTTTTTTTGTTATTCGTTATGGTCTTGTCAAATTTAATCTTTCAATTCCTTCTAGGATGCTTCCAGGTTATACTGGTCTTAGGGACACGGAGCCTGGCATACCCTTTCAATTCCTTCTAGGATGCTTCAAGCTTTCGTTTCGTTGCTTCTCGTTGAAGAGATGCACTTTCAATTCCTTCTAGGATGCTTCTTCTGAAAAGTTACTACAGACTTGTGCCGCTTTTTTCTCAAATTCTTTCAATTCCTTCTAGGATGCTTCTTCTAAATATTATCATGGGTGAGAAACAAATAGAAGAACCTTTCAATTCCTTCTAGGATGCTTCTTCAAAATTCTATTTTGAGGGTCAATCTCTCTAATTTTTCTTTCAATTCCTTCTAGGATGCTTCCAGGAAAAAGGATACATTACTATCGGGGTCGAGATAAACCCCTTTCAATTCCTTCTAGGATGCTTCTTAGAAATTTTAGGACTCTTAGGAAAAATATCGTATTCTATCTTTCAATTCCTTCTAGGATGCTTCTATATCCTTATTACGTTTTTATCGAAGACTACCTTTCCTTTCAATTCCTTCTAGGATGCTTCCAAGAAAAGGAACAGTAACGCGAATCTATACTATCTATTACTCTTTCAATTCCTTCTAGGATGCTTCAAAGAGGTAAAGCAAGGACGTCGTGGCGAGTGTAGCAATCCTTTCAATTCCTTCTAGGATGCTTCCACAAAGCCGTAGCGGGACTTGTATCATCGGCTTTTCCTTAAACAATTCCTTCTAGGATGCTTCCACGCAAGATTTTTATATTGCAACCCTGGATGACGGCAACCTCAATTCCTTCTAGGATGCTTCCACGGAATGGAACAAGACGTTGTGGAGGAGCTTCATTTTGCTATATGACGGCAACCTCAATTCCTTCTAGGATGCTTCCACTACCATCCTCCAGAACCCATCTGGCGTTATGTACACATATGACGGCAACCTCAATTCCTTCTAGGATGCTTCCACAGAAAAGCTTTAATAGGAGAGAGAGATAAGAGAGACACTTTCAATTCCTTCTAGGATGCTTCAAATGGGAGAGTTGGATGGTAAAACAAATAGCTGCCAAATTCAGCTTTCAATTCCTTCTAGGATGCTTCAACAAATGTCAAAGTCCTGACCAAAGTAGTGAATGCCAACTTTCAATTCCTTCTAGGATGCTTCGGCGAAGATTGAATCGGTGGGAAGACTTGATACTGGGAGATCTTTCAATTCCTTCTAGGATGCTTCTTAATGAGAAACAGAGGAATGAGAGTTTTACCACCGCTTTCAATTCCTTCTAGGATGCTTCCCCTTTTGAAAGGCGTTTTCGTTGGGATGACTAGCTAAGCTTTCAATTCCTTCTAGGATGCTTCAGAACTTCCAGATCCCTTTGCAGGTCTTGGGTGTTTTCCATCTTTCAATTCCTTCTAGGATGCTTCGACGTCCTCGGCGAAATTAAATACTGTGAAGTCGTGGGCTACTTTCAATTCCTTCTAGGATGCTTCATGTTAATGGTTACTTTCAGGAGCTCTCTCGCTTGTAGGCTTTCAATTCCTTCTAGGATGCTTCAAGATGGAGAAAGCAAGTTCGGTTTACAGGGCCGTCCTCAACTTTCAATTCCTTCTAGGATGCTTCGTAAAGGGTGGTGGCATAGAAAATTGGCCGTTAAGAAGGCTTTCAATTCCTTCTAGGATGCTTCAGATGGAGAGAAGAAATGAGATTTACATTAAGAATGAGTTAACTTTCAATTCCTTCTAGGATGCTTCTTCTGAAAGCCAAAGTTTACGGCAGTGTGTTGGAACAGCTCTTTCAATTCCTTCTAGGATGCTTCCCAACTAAATTTGGCCATTATTTCTTCTTTCCAGGCCTGCCCTTTCAATTCCTTCTAGGATGCTTCAATCCAATAAAGATTCAAATACCAGTGGATGTTAATGTTAGCTTTCAATTCCTTCTAGGATGCTTCTAATAAATTTGCTGTGCAATACCAACTTACAGGTAAATCTTTCAATTCCTTCTAGGATGCTTCCTATTGCCCTCGTTGCTTCGGGGTTTGTAGCGATCTCTTTGCCTTTCAATTCCTTCTAGGATGCTTCATATTCAGCCAGATAAAAAGCTTTCTGAGAAGGCAGGGCACTTTCAATTCCTTCTAGGATGCTTCACTGGTGGTATAAGCTAGAAGAGCCAATACTAAACACTTTCAATTCCTTCTAGGATGCTTCATGATGAGATCCTAGTTGTTGACGAAGAAGAGGAGGAGACCTTTCAATTCCTTCTAGGATGCTTCCTGAAATTAAGAAATTCCAAATTTGCCTCACATCGCTTTCAATTCCTTCTAGGATGCTTCGAACCACCCCGGAAGACGCCCTGGAGGTAGCCTCCAGCTTTCAATTCCTTCTAGGATGCTTCAGGGAGCTCGTCCCTGCGGTCGCAGAACAGTTGGGTGACTTTCAATTCCTTCTAGGATGCTTCCTAGCGTGGTTTCGACTGCGGTAAACGTTGATTATTCAAACTTTCAATTCCTTCTAGGATGCTTCGTATTTTAAATTTCGAGCGTAGTATATACTTGGTGGACAGGCTTTCAATTCCTTCTAGGATGCTTCGGAAAAACTGAACTTAACTTAAGGGGAGCAACTGAAGTCAACTTTCAATTCCTTCTAGGATGCTTCAAAAATGAGGGATGTAAAGAGAATAAATACTAAAACTTACTTTCAATTCCTTCTAGGATGCTTCCATTTGGACTTTTAAGGATAGAAGAGTAGGAAGTTTTACCACTTTCAATTCCTTCTAGGATGCTTCGTGAGAGCGGTTAACGCCGAGGCTATTGCAAGAGTTGAGACTTTCAATTCCTTCTAGGATGCTTCCTTTCCGCTCCCCGTGGGCATCTCGAGGACAACGCTTTTACTTTCAATTCCTTCTAGGATGCTTCATAAGATGATAAAAAAGGTGCCGAGATAGAAAAATACACTTTCAATTCCTTCTAGGATGCTTCATGTAACTGGTGCAATAAACGGAGTTAAAAATTGAGTAATTCTTTCAATTCCTTCTAGGATGCTTCACTTTAAATGTGTAAACATTTTTCTTTAATTGCAGAATTCTTTCAATTCCTTCTAGGATGCTTCTACGGTGAAAAGCATGGAGATAAGTTGTCTGGTAGTTTCACTTTCAATTCCTTCTAGGATGCTTCGGCAGTTGAGCAGTACAAATAAATAATTCGATTTATTTAACTTTCAATTCCTTCTAGGATGCTTCAGAGAAGAAGAAACCCAAACCGTAACAGATCAAGAAGCCTTCTTTCAATTCCTTCTAGGATGCTTCCAAGACGTTCCTGTCCTCATCCACTATGATGCCAGCTTTCAATTCCTTCTAGGATGCTTCTTCGGTCTCTACCACGGGACCGATCTTTTATCTTTTTCCTGCTTTCAATTCCTTCTAGGATGCTTCTTTTGAGGAAGGGCCGGAGGTTGCCGTAGTCGTCTACAAAATCTTTCAATTCCTTCTAGGATGCTTCAGCGGTAAGACCAGCTATGTCATCCAGTCGATGCTTTACGTCCTCTTTCAATTCCTTCTAGGATGCTTCTCTTGAGTGCTACGATCGCGATTGTTAAGGATATTATGTCTTTCAATTCCTTCTAGGATGCTTCGTTTTTTGGTAGAGGTCTTTAATCAAAAAAAGCATATCACCTTTCAATTCCTTCTAGGATGCTTCTCTTGAAGAAGGGAAAGTGCTGAAGAATGATGAAATTCCTTTCAATTCCTTCTAGGATGCTTCCACCGATAAAGGAGATCTGACTTCCTCCCCGTCTCAGAAACTTTCAATTCCTTCTAGGATGCTTCCGAACTGCTTCACGAAATCGAAGTATACGCTATAAATCACACTTTCAATTCCTTCTAGGATGCTTCGAAGGAGGAGGAGACGTAAGATTACCAAAAACGCCCCTACCTTTCAATTCCTTCTAGGATGCTTCCACAACAAGTAGCCCTTTCCATGCTCGGGGCGGCACAGGCCTTTCAATTCCTTCTAGGATGCTTCCTATCTGTTGCTATCACCGCAAAAAGGACAATATACTTTCAATTCCTTCTAGGATGCTTCAACGGGGGCACCAAAAAAAACATTTTGTGCGTGCAAAACCTTTCAATTCCTTCTAGGATGCTTCTGATGGAGGGTCATCCCGATCGGGTTAATAACCCGTTCAGCTTTCAATTCCTTCTAGGATGCTTCCTAAAACTATAGACATATATCATCATTCTATAATAATATTTACTTTCAATTCCTTCTAGGATGCTTCTTGTTTTAATTTTTGTAAACTGAGCTATTTACCTAAATTGCTTTCAATTCCTTCTAGGATGCTTCCGATAAATCGCCTGCATAAAATAATTTGGATGAAGCTTTCAATTCCTTCTAGGATGCTTCCTGTATGCGAGAATAAGCATGCGGTGTTACTTAAAGACTTTCAATTCCTTCTAGGATGCTTCTGAGCATAGCCAAGAACGACTTTCCCGATCCCGTAGGTGCTGCTTTCAATTCCTTCTAGGATGCTTCAGGCGGCAGCACAAGTATGGCACGAGAACGTGGGGCAAATACTTTCAATTCCTTCTAGGATGCTTCCTAATTGGCCAATATGTTCAATCCCTTAAGACTGAATATATCTTTCAATTCCTTCTAGGATGCTTCATATCAACGCATTTTTTTGGGAAGACTTTATGGGTTACACTTTCAATTCCTTCTAGGATGCTTCATAAAAGAAATTAAGGACAGGGTGGTATTTGTCTATCTTTCAATTCCTTCTAGGATGCTTCTTGGTGCTACGGCAATCGGGATTTGTACAGTTAGCCCGCTCTTTCAATTCCTTCTAGGATGCTTCAGAAGAAGAAGGAATGTATCAGTTCATCAAGGATTTAACGGACTTTCAATTCCTTCTAGGATGCTTCTATGCAGATTTGCTAAATGAATACGTAAGATATACACCTCTTTCAATTCCTTCTAGGATGCTTCAGTATAGACGGTACCGGAAGCAAAGCACTTGCCCTCAACCTTTCAATTCCTTCTAGGATGCTTCTACTACATACTTGTACCCGCAAAGGTTGCGGTGTTCTTCAACTTTCAATTCCTTCTAGGATGCTTCACATATTGGCCAATTAGCTCATGTTGGTATAAATTACTGTAAAGATTTCTTTCAATTCCTTCTAGGATGCTTCTTCTGAGAAGCTAAACTACAACTTCAGTAAGCGTGATAGCCCTTTCAATTCCTTCTAGGATGCTTCCCTCAGCGTCCTCGGCATGCTCGATTAACGTAGAGGTACTTTCAATTCCTTCTAGGATGCTTCGCTGGTCTAACTACGGAATTAACTAAGCCGATAACGATACACTTTCAATTCCTTCTAGGATGCTTCACATTGGCTACGTTGGTCACCCTGTCGTAACCAAAGCTTTCAATTCCTTCTAGGATGCTTCGCAAACTCAGTTACAACAGGCCCAACAACAAGCTCAATACTTTCAATTCCTTCTAGGATGCTTCGTAAGGCCACCCAGAAACGAAAACACAAAAGAACCTATCTCTTTCAATTCCTTCTAGGATGCTTCAACTGGAAGCGTAGCGTATTGGAAATGTTAGGTGACTTTCAATTCCTTCTAGGATGCTTCTAATGCAATTATCTTCAGTTTTGACGCTTGTGACACTGAACTTTCAATTCCTTCTAGGATGCTTCACCAAAGCAAACTCTCAATATGGCATATGACTTAGGCGGCTTTCAATTCCTTCTAGGATGCTTCGTTATTGATGGAGCAAGCCCACGAAGAAACGGCCCAGGCCCTTTCAATTCCTTCTAGGATGCTTCATCGCCTACAACCAAGGCGAATAAGATGGCCTACAGAAGACTTTCAATTCCTTCTAGGATGCTTCTAGATTGACTTCCATTTACCGAACCGAACGGATTACTAAATCTTTCAATTCCTTCTAGGATGCTTCCCATAGCCTCGATTGGTGGAATGCCGAAGCCCTCACTCCTCTTTCAATTCCTTCTAGGATGCTTCAGCAGACAGTATAACAGGTGAAAAAAGATGGACAGCCTACTTTCAATTCCTTCTAGGATGCTTCGGCAAGATATAGGAAGTGCACTTAGCGGTGTTGCAAACTTTCAATTCCTTCTAGGATGCTTCTTATATAACAACTGTTGTGACAAGGTGTAAAAATGTCCCACTTTCAATTCCTTCTAGGATGCTTCATTAATTAAATATGCTGATGTCCAGATATATTGGATTAGGCTTTCAATTCCTTCTAGGATGCTTCGTAGTAACGTTACAATAATGGCGACTGAGACGAATACTTTCAATTCCTTCTAGGATGCTTCATCCTCCAATTCCTCCATTAATTCTCGAATCTGTTGCTCTTTCAATTCCTTCTAGGATGCTTCATTGTGATAAGGCCGGTTAGCGGAAAGTTTGAAAGTGTAATCTTTCAATTCCTTCTAGGATGCTTCCCCGTTCAATGGTATTATAGGCACGCTATAGGCATACTTCTTTCAATTCCTTCTAGGATGCTTCAAGAAGGGGCTGGTCGATCTAGATAAGGACAAAGGTAACACTTTCAATTCCTTCTAGGATGCTTCCACTATTATCTGCGTTAAAGATTGCAGTAAAGAAGTTAAGCTTTCAATTCCTTCTAGGATGCTTCAAGATGCCCTGCCAGGGAATGACGGAAACGGAATGCATGGCTTTCAATTCCTTCTAGGATGCTTCTACAATCTTATGGGTCAAAACCATATGTTGAAACCATACATGCTTTCAATTCCTTCTAGGATGCTTCGGACAACTGAGTACAACTGGTTGTCCGAGTTGGGACAACCTTTCAATTCCTTCTAGGATGCTTCATTTGAAAGTACTGCCAAGAGGTAACTATAAACTACGTAACTTTCAATTCCTTCTAGGATGCTTCTTTTAATAAGTGCGGTAATAACCCTAACGTCTCTGCTCTTTCAATTCCTTCTAGGATGCTTCTTCAGTATTACATAAACCATTTTGAACGCAATAAAAACTTTCAATTCCTTCTAGGATGCTTCCGCAGCGGGCGTAGTATTTGTCTCAAAACTTACCATCCCCGCTTTCAATTCCTTCTAGGATGCTTCCACTGTTTATCACTTTTTGCTTTTTTGCATTGCTTCATACCTTTCAATTCCTTCTAGGATGCTTCGTCAAAGTCTCGAGGACCTTGCCTAAAACTTCTATGTAAGCTTTCAATTCCTTCTAGGATGCTTCAAGGAAAATGTTACGGTAAACTATTATAAACAGGAAGACTTTCAATTCCTTCTAGGATGCTTCTTAGGTTATGTGCTTCATCGAATACTACTAAGTTATGTCTAACTTTCAATTCCTTCTAGGATGCTTCGGCCATGAGTTAGGAGAGTCATCCCTAATTCCAGGAAAACTCTTTCAATTCCTTCTAGGATGCTTCTTTGAGGGCGTGACGGCACCAGAGTGTGCCGTGACTCTTTACTTTCAATTCCTTCTAGGATGCTTCTTCCGCTTGCACCTCCGTTTATTTGTATGACGTCTAATACCCTTTCAATTCCTTCTAGGATGCTTCTTCTAAGGCTTTCAATATGAATGGTTTTTTGTTGGAAAAACTTTCAATTCCTTCTAGGATGCTTCATATAGTAAAGCTTAAATATCACGGAGTACACAGTATAGTCTTTCAATTCCTTCTAGGATGCTTCACCATATACCGCACTAGCAACAAT
>Ga0167615_1000567_pt1 | contig 10700 bp, 11 predicted proteins | sample BED_Mat_host_9_1_FD_111800 | JGI IMG/M metagenome (GOLD analysis project Ga0167615, IMG submission 111800) | Extremophilic microbial mat communities from Yellowstone National Park, USA - BED_Mat_host_9_15 (v2) (version 2) | ecosystem: Environmental > Aquatic > Thermal springs > Hot (42-90C) >... | reverse complement strand
AGACGCCTATGCCCTCGAGGCAGAGCGGGACTTGCGGCGGGTCAGACTCCGCTCCGACAATGGCGCAGGTTGTTCGAGGGGGGTAGAGGTCGTGAAGGTCTACACCATCAAATTGCCGCGCTTTCTGGGCGGAATTGTGAAGGCTGTACTGAGCACGTTTACGAAGGACGAGTGAGGCGACATCAGAAGAGCACTCGCGTGAAACGTCCATACAAGGGCACAAAGAAAAAAGCACCAGAGAGGTGCTTTTTTCTTGTTTCAGATAGCGCGCTTCACCTTACCTGCCTTGAGACAGCGGGTGCAGACCCGGATGCGCTTCACCGAGCCGTCCACTTCGGCACGCACCGTCTGCAGGTTCGGATACCAGCGCCGCTTCGTCAGAATGTGGGAGTGGCTGATCTTGTTGCCGACTTGCGGCCCCCGGCCACACACTTCACAACGGCGAGCCATTTGCGCACCTCCATTCCTCGAATTGTATGGAAAGGAAGCCTCACGCATGGGCCAAAGCGTGATGAACCTCGCCTAGCTTAGCACATTCGCCGAGAATCCCGCAACCGTCCTTCCAGGCGTCTTTCCGGGTATAGTACAATGAGGCAGAGTTGTGCCGCCGCGGCGGCGTTCACGGGGAGGGCCGCGCGTTGTCGCTCAGATCGCTGTCCGTACGCGTCCTTCCGGGCGTGGGCCCGCAGAAGGAGCGAGCACTTGAAGCGCTGGGCATTCGAACCATCGACGACCTGTTGCACACGTATCCGTTTCGGTATGACGAGCGAGCGGACAAGCCTTTTCCCGAGTGGCGCGACGGCGATCGCGTCACGGCGCGCGCGGTCGTCGAGGGGCCCGTGCAGGTGAGGTGGCGCGGTTCCAAGTCCATCATGACCGCGCGCGTGCGCGTGGACGGCCAGTACCCGGTCGTCTGCCTTTGGTTTTCGCAGCATTACCTGCGCTCCAAGCTAACCGACGGGCGGCTCATCGTGGTCACCGGCAAGTGGAACGAAGCGCTGCGCCGCCTCGTCGTGAGCGAGACATCCTTCGGCGGGGCCCAAGCGCCCGCTTGGGTACCCGTGTACCGCGCGAGCAAAGATCTGTCGTCGAGGGCCATCCATCAGCTGATCCTGAAGGCGCTGGAGCAGTACGCGGACGACATCCCGGAGTCGCTGCCATACGCGCTCGTGCGCAAGTACCGGCTTTGGACGCACCGCGAGGCGCTCTTCGGCATCCATCGTCCCACATCGCCCGAGGACGTGCGTCAGGCCCGGCGTCGGCTCGTGTTCGAGGAATTTCTTTTGTTCCAAATTCAGCTGCAATGGCTTCGCTCGAAGCGCGAGGAGCCCGCGGGACGCGCGCAGCCCGTGCCGCGCGATGCGCTGACGAGGTTCGAGGCCCTTCTCCCCAGTCCGATGACCAACGCGCAGCGGCAGGCGTGCGAGGACATCCTGCGAGACCTCGAGCGGCCTGTGCCCATGGCGCGGCTCATTCAGGGAGACGTCGGGTCGGGCAAGACGTGGGTGGCGCTTTTCGCCTGCTTCGCGGTTCACCTCGCCCGCGGTCAGTCGGCGCTCATGGCGCCCACCGAAATTCTCGCGGAACAGCACGCGAGGCTCGCGCGGCAGTTGCTCGAACAAGCCGGTGTGCGCGTCGAGCTTCTGACGGGTTCGGTGACGGGGCGCGAGCGCGATCGCGTCTTGCAAGGTCTCGCCTCCGGGGACGTGTCGCTTGCCGTCGGCACGCACGCCCTTCTGTCGGAGGGCGTGGAGTTTCGCGATCTCGCCCTTCTCGTCACCGATGAGCAGCATCGGTTCGGCGTCGCCCAGCGTGCGCGGTTGCGCGAGAAGGGTCGGGCGCCCGACGTCCTCATGCTGTCGGCGACCCCCATTCCGCGGACGCTGGCGCTCGCCATTTACGGCGACATGGATGTGTCCGTCCTGAACGAGTTGCCGAAGGGCCGAAAGCCCATCCAGACTCTCGCGGTGCGGTCCAGCGAAGACGAGGCCGTCTTTCGCCTCATCCGCAGGGAGTTGGCACGCGGGCGCCAGGTCTACGTCGTCGCGCCGGCCATTGAGGCGGGCGATCGCGACGACGTTGCGTCCGCGACCGAGTTGTACGAGCGCGTGCGCGAGCACCTGGCGGGATTTCGCGTGGAACTTTTGCACGGGCGCATGTCAAGTGCGGAGAAGGAGCGCATGATGCGCGCCTTTCGCGACGGAGACATCCACGCGCTCGTCGCGACCACCGTGATTGAGGTCGGCATCGACGTGCCGAATGCCACCGTGATGGCCATCTACGGCGCGGAGCGGTTCGGCTTGGCGCAACTGCATCAGCTCCGCGGGCGGGTCGGGCGCGGGCCGCATCCAAGCTACTGCCTGCTGATTCACGACGCATCGTCGGAGGCGGCCCGCGCGCGCATCGAGACCATGCTGCAAACGAACGACGGGTTTGAGATCGCCGAGCGAGACCTGGAATTGCGCGGGCCCGGGGAGCTGTTCGGCCTGAAGCAGAGCGGCCTTCCCGAGTTCGCGTTGGGCGATCTCGCCCGCGATTATCGGATCATGGAGGTCGCGAGAGAGGAGGCGCTCGCGTTAGTTCGGCGCGACGATTTTTGGTATGCCCCGTGGGCCATGGAGCTGCGGAACGCGTTGAAGGAGGCCATGGACAAGGTTTCGTATCGAGACTGATGGCCCCCACGAGTGGATCGAAGTGACATCTATAATTCCACCTCCCCCGAACATACTACGGTACACCAGGGGGAGGTGAAGGGTGATGGCAAACCAGAGCGGCAGCAACAAGGTGCTCGTGCAAGGCGCCAACCGCGCGCTGGATCAGATGAAGTACGAGATCGCGACGGAGTTCGGCGTTCAGCTCGGCCCTGACACGACTGCCCGTCAAAATGGCTCGGTCGGGGGCGAGATCACGAAGCGCTTGGTGGCCTATGCCGAGCAACAGCTTGCGGGTCACTGACGGGTGTGACGACGAGGGTTGGCGCGAGCCAACCCTCGTCGCGTGATGAAGCGCCATCCCGCGCACTATAATGGGACTTGACTTGACCGTGCAATGCATGTGAGAGGCGGGATGGCATATTCGTATAACGAGAGCGGCCTTGTACGCCTTTCCGAAACGCGCGTACACGTTTTGCCTCCGGCATTTTGTGGACTCCGAGATCAGTCGCAGGGCCATACCGTGGTTCATTCGCCACTACAACGTCGAGCTTCGCGAGATTGCGAAAGACCTGTCCGACTATCGGACCCTCGGCGAGTTCTTTACTCGCCAGCTGCGACTCGGCGCGCGGCCTATTGAAGACGGCATCACGTCGCCGACGGACGGACTCGTGCAGGAAGTGGGAGGTCTCGAGGGAGGCCGCCGCCTCTTTGTGAAAGGGTCGCTGTTCAACCTCAGGCAGTTGGTTCAGGATGATGATCTTGCGGAGGAGTTGTTGGGCGGACAGAGCGTGACGGTGTACCTGAGCCCGCGCGACTACCATCGCATCCACGCGCCGGTGGAGTGCGCGCCAGAGCAGGTGTGGAGGATTCCGGGATCGCTCTATCCGGTCAATCCGGCAGCCACGCGCGTCATGCCCGGCCTGCTGGCGAGAAATGAGCGAGTCGTGACGCGGTTTTCCTCGCCCTGGGGCCCGTTTGTCATGGTGATGGTGGGCGCCTGCGGAGTCGGCACCATTCGCCTTCGGTACGCCGTGAACCGAGGGCGGCAGTTGAACCTGATCCCTGGCCAAGCATATCGAAGAGGCGAGGAAATCGGCCATTTCGCGCTCGGTTCGACCGTTTTGGTCCTTTTTCCGTCGTCCTGGGCTCTGGAGTGGTCGGTGGCCGTCGGCGATCATGTGCGCATGGGACAGAATCTAGCAAAGATAGCCATGGGTCGAAAGGGTTAGGAAGAACCTCGTACTTGCTGCACCGATCGAAAACTTGTACATTGGTAGGGAAGTCAGTAGTGCTAGCGGAATGTTGGGGTGAAGACATAACGTGAGGATTATCATTGCTGGCGGTGACGGGTTTTGCGGATGGCCAACGGCGCTCCATTTCTCCGAGCGCGGACATGAGGTGGCCATCGTCGACAACTGCATCCGCCGCGAGTGGGACAAGGAACTCGGGACCCGCTCGCTGACGCCCATCGCCACGATTCAGGAGCGTCTGGCGGCTTGGAAAGAAATCACGGGCAAGGACATCAAGCTGTATTATGGCGATCTGCAGGATTACGCGTTTGTTCGCCACGTCTTCGAGGATTTCCAGCCGGAGGCGTTTGTCCACTTCGCGGAGCAGCGCTCGGCCCCGTACTCCATGATCGATCGCGATCACGCCGTGTTCACGCAGGTGAACAACGTGGTGGGGACGCTGAACGTTCTGTTCGCCATCAAAGAGACGGTGCCGGACTGCCACCTCATCAAATTGGGCACAATGGGCGAATACGGAACCCCCAACATCGACATTGAAGAGGGGTACATTCGGATTCAGCACAAGGGCCGCGAGGACGTGCTGCCGTATCCGAAGCAGCCTTTCTCGTTCTACCACCTTTCGAAGGTGCACGACAGCCACAACATCATGTTCACGTGCAAGGCGTGGGGCATCCGCGCGACGGATCTGAACCAAGGTGTGGTATATGGGCTGTGGACGGACGAGACGCGCCGAGACGAACGCCTGTACAATCGCGTCGACTATGACGGCGTGTTCGGCACCGCGCTCAACCGGTTCTGCGTGCAGGCGGCGGTCGGCCACCCGCTCACGGTCTACGGAAAGGGCGGACAGACGCGCGCGTTCCTGGACATTCGAGACACACTGCAGTGCATCGAACTCGCGGCGCTCCATCCGGCGGATCGCGGCGAATTCCGCGTTTTCAATCAGTTCACGGAGCAGTTCTCGGTGCTGCAACTCGCCGAGCGCGTGCAGAAGGTGGCCCGAGAGATGGGGCTCGAAGCGAACATCGAGCACCTGCCCAACCCGCGCGTCGAGAAAGAGGAGCATTATTACAACGCCGTCCACACGAAGCTTCTCGACCTCGGCCTGAAGCCGCACTATCTGTCGGACGAGCTCATCCGCGAGCTCATCGAGACGGCGATGCGGTATCGCGATCGCGTCGATTTCGACGTGATTCGCCCGAAAGTGACCTGGAGGTAACGGTGAGCATGAGGATCGCGATGTTTACGGAGACGTTTCTGCCGTCGACCGACGGAATTGTCACCAGGCTCTGTGCGACGCTCAAGTACTTGGAGCGCGAGGGCCACGAGGTGCTGCTGTTTGCCCCGTCGGGATCGCCGGAGACCTACGCTTCCGCAACCATCGTCGGGATCCCTGCGATGCCGTTCATCCTGTATCCGGAAAAGCGGTACTCGTTGCCGCTGCCGCGAATCGGCAAACATCTACGAGCATTTCGGCCGGATCTCATCCACGTGGTGAATCCGGCGTTTCTCGGCATCGGGGGCATCTACTACGCTTGGAAGTCCCATCTGCCGCTCGTCGCCTCGTATCACACCAACGTGCCGGCCTACGCTCGCCATTACAAGCTCGAGTTTCTCGAGCCTCTCCTGTGGTGGTACTTCCGGACGCTCCACAACCGGGCTCACCTCAACCTCGCCACGTCCCGCGCGACGCTGCGAGAGCTGGAGCGCCAGGGGTTTCAGAATCTGGAACTCTGGGAGCGCGGCGTGGATGTGGCGCTGTTCCGAAACGCGCCGTACAGCGAGGAGATGCGCCGCCGCCTCGCGCCCGACGCCCAGCCGGGCGATCGCGTCCTGTTGTACGTGGGGCGCTTGGCGTCCGAAAAGAATATCGAGCGCATGCGCCCGGTGTTGGACGCCATCCCGAACCTTCACCTGGCCATCGTGGGCGACGGCCCGCACCGACCTGAACTCGAGCGCGTGTTTGCCGGGACGCGGACCCACTTTACCGGGTATCTCCACGGGGAAGCGTTGGCGCAAGCGTATCGCGCCGCAGACGCCTTCTTGTTCCCATCCACGACCGAGACCCTCGGGCTGGTCTTGTTCGAGGCGATGGCCGCTGGGCTTCCCATCGTGGCCGCGGACAGCCCTCCCACGCGCGAGGTCCTTGAAGACGGGCGGGCGGGGTTCATCTTCGATCCGAATTCCACAGAGTCCCTGATTGCGACCGTCGACCTCGTGATGCGCGACGAGGCGAAGCGAGAGGCGGTTCGGCGGCGGGGACTGGCCATCGCGGAGGAGTTGGACTGGGAGGGGCCGAGCAAACAATTGCTCGGTCACTACGAGCGCGTCCTGCAGTCGTTTGGCGTCGTCGCGGGCGCCGTCACCGGCACCCGCTGACGGCGCCTCGCGTTTATTACGGGAGATGAGAGGCGATGTCCGCCTCGATGCGGCGGGCGATGCGGAGGAGTCGGCCGTCGGCATTGGGTTTCCCCACAATTTGAAGCCCCATCGGCAAGCCCGAAACTTGGCCGGCCGGGATGGAGATGGCCGGTGCCCCCGATAGGTTCCACGGGTTGGTGAATCGCGTAAGGAGTGGCCGTACGGCGCGCGCCTCTCCATGAACCCACACGGTTGTCTCCCCAATGCGCGGCGCCGGAATGGGCGTCGTCGGCAGCAGAATGCAATCGTACTGAGAGAACCAGCTGCGGACGGCATGCTGGAACCGGGCGCGGAAGCGCAGACTCTCCGCGTACGCCCACGTTTCCACGCGCGCACCGTCCTCCAGGCGCTCCCGCACATCGGCGCCGTACGCGTCTTTGTGCTCCGCGAGCCACGTTCGATGCGTCGCGTACGCCTCGGCCCCCAAAATGTTGCCTTGGTGTCGGGCGATCTCGTCGGCGTCGAGCTCGATGGATCCTGCCAGTTCGATGGTGCCGCGGCTCTGCAGGACGTGGACGAGGCTGTCAAACCACGCGGACACTTCGGGCGCGGCAAACCGGTTGACCAGGCTGGGAACAAGAGCGACTCGAAGGCGCAAAGCGGGAGGCGGCGGCGACAGCCATCGGTCCGGGTCGATGCCCGCCATCACCGCGGTGACGATGGCCGCATCCTCGACGCAGTTCGCCAGCGTCCCGACGTGATCGAGCGTCGGGGCGAGCGGAAGCACGCCGTCCGTGGGGACGAGGCCGTACGATGGCTTGAACCCGACGCAGCCGGTGAGCGCAGCTGGGATGCGAACGCTGCCTCCGGTGTCGGTGCCCACGCTGGCCTGCGCCATGCCGCCCACGACGGAGGCGGCGCTGCCGCCGCTGGAGCCGCCGGTGATCCGACTCGGATCGCGCGGGTTGCGCGCGGGGCCGAAGTGCGGGTTCTCGTTGGTCACGCCAAAGGCAAATTCGTGCAGGTGGGCTTTTCCGATAATGATCGCGTGGGCGCGCTGGAGCCTCGTCACGCAGAGTGCGGTGCCATCCGGCACGTGCTCCCGAAAGCGGCCGTGCCCATAGGTGGTCGGCAGAAACGAGGTATCGATGAGGTCCTTCACGCTGATGGGGATGCCCGCGAGCGGTCCGAGGCCTTCGGGAAACCGCTCGGCGAGTTGGTCAAGGGCATGCGCCTGCTGGCGGCTCATCTCGGTGGCCACGCACAGGAGCGCGTTCAACTTCCCGTTTTCGCGCTGGATGGCGCCAAGCCACTGCGCGAGCAGGGCCGAGGCGGAGAGGCCGCGGCCGAGACTTGCCACTTGCTGGCGAATGGTGGAGCTGATGATTGACAACGCCATCGCCTCCGTCCTCCAAGGCTCAACGTGCAAGAAATGTGCCTAGGACGATTATAGCGGACGCGCGCTGGAGCATGCGGGAAGGTGCCGGGGGAAGACGAAATGGGCCCCGCGCCGGGTTTGCGCGAGGCCCTGCGTCAGCATCGCCTGACGCGTTCTGGGAGAGGAGAAACCGGAGGAAGAGTGGATGGGGATCGCCTCTTCGCACTCGGTTGCCACAACAGCTGTCGCCGTTGTCGTTCACAGAATGTCCAAAACCAGGAACGGATATACGTCGCGTTGGCGCTCGCTTCGCGATGTGATACGTTGGTGCAGAGAACGGTGCATCGTTCCCTGAGAGGAGAAGAGGCATGCGGATCATTGCGGGCAGATGGCGCGGTATCCCGCTCGAGTCGCCGAGGGGGAGCGCGGTTCGGCCCACGACGGACCGCGTGAAGGAGTCGATGTTCAATCTGATCCCGCATCAATTGGAGGGACTCGTCATCGACCTGTTCGCGGGGACGGGTGCGCTCGGCATCGAGGCGCTGAGCCGTGGCGCATCGAGGGCCATCTTTGTGGACAAGGATCCGCGTTCGGCGCGGCTCGTGCGGGGCAACCTGGACCGCGTCGGCGCCCTCTCGCAGGCGGAGGTTTGGGTGGTGGATTGGGCGCGCGCCCTTCGGCGCTTCGAGGCGTCGCAGGAGTCCGCCGCCTACGTCTTCGTGGACCCGCCCTATGATGCGTGTCTGTGGGTGCCGGTGCTTCGCGCGCTTCCAGCCGCCCGCATTTTGGGGGGTGTCGTGTGCGAGCTGCCCGCCTCGCTTGACCTGCCCGACGAGGTGGGCGACTTTGTCCTCGACAAGGCGCGGCGGTACGGCGACATCGCGGTTCGGATTTACCGGAGCCGATTTGGCGTAGAGATATAGGAGGGGTCTTTATGCGCAAAGCTGTGTACCCTGGCACGTTTGATCCCATCACACTCGGGCACGTGGACGTGATCGCGCAGGTCGCGCCGCTCTTTGATGAACTCGTGGTCGCGGTGCTGCACAATCCGTCGAAGCGCCCATGGTTCGATCTCGACGAGCGGCTCGACATGATCCGGGAGGCCGTCCTTCCCTATCCCCACGTGCGCGTGGACGCGTTCAGCGGCCTCTTGGTGGACTACTGCCGCTCGTCCGGCATTCTGTGCGTCGTGCGCGGCGTGCGCAATCACGTCGACCTCCAGAACGAGATGGCCATGGCGCAAATGAACCGGGCGCTGTGCGAGGATCTCGTCACGCTCTTCGTCCCGACTTCGCCCGAGTGGTCCTTCGTGAGCTCGTCGCTCGTGAAGGACGTGGCGATGCACGGTGGCGATGTGTCGCGGTTCGTGACGCCGCGGGTGGCCGATGCCCTTGCCGAGCGCACGGGAGGACTGGCGAAACGCCATGTCTGACGCGCGGCGCGTGCGGGACAACGTCAAGGTGGGTGTCGCCCTCGGCTCCGGCGGCGCCAAGGGATTTGCCCATATCGGCGTGTTGCTCGCGTTCGCCGAGCACGGCGTCCCGGTGCACGCCATCGCCGGATCGAGCATGGGGGCGCTCGTCGCGGGCGTGTACGCGATGGGGGTGCCACCGCGGGTCATGCGCGCCCTCGCGGTACACCTGAGGCGGCGGCATTGGCTCGATTTCACCGTCCCCAAGATGGGTTTCATCCAGGGGGAAAAGGTGCGCGCCGTCGTGGCCACCATGACCCGCCAGGGGACGTTCGCCGACACGGTCATTCCGCTCGCCATCGTGGCGACGGACCTCATCCAGCGCCGGTTGGTGGTGTTCCGATCGGGCCTCATCGCCGACGCCGTTCGGGCGAGCATTTCGATTCCCGGCGTGTTTGTTCCCGTCGTGCGCGATGGCGCCGTGTACGTCGACGGCGGGGTGCTCGAGCGCGTCCCTGTGCAGGCGTGCTGGGATCTCGGTGTCGATCTCGTCATCGCCGTGGACGTCGGCGTGACCCCGAGAGGCACCCCGCCCACCTCGGCGATGGACGTGATCATGCAGAGCCTCGAGCTGATGCAGGATGAGGCGCTGCGCGCGCGCAACCGTGGAGCAAGCCTGACGCTCGTGCCGGAGGTGTCTCACATCGGGACGGCGCAGTTTCAGCGCGCAGCCGAGGCCATCGATCTCGGCTACCAGGCGGCGGTGGCGAAGTTGGATCAGATCTGGGATGCCATTGACCGCGCGGGCGCCTTTGTGTCATAACAGCAGTGTCGGCGTCGGCTGGCGCGGCAGAAAGGGGCTCAGGAGATGAACATCGACGTGGAACGACTGAAAGAGGAGGGCGAGATCGATCTCGCCGAGATCGTGTCGCTGCCGCGCATCGCTCGGGAAGTGGTGGACATCGAATCGGTGGACGACGTCAGCGTCCGCCTGCACGCCACCTATCACCATCCGTACGTGATTGTGCGCGGTGAATTGGACACCGTGGTTCACTATGTGTGTTCTCGCTGCCTCGCGGAGTTTGCGCGCCCGCTGAGCGCGCCGTTCCATGAGCGATACACGACCGACGAACACAAGGTCGAGGACGAGGTGCGATTTGTCGGAGACGAGGTCGTGGATGTGACGCCGGAATTGGAGCAGGCCATTTTTCTCGCCATCGACAACCGCCCGCTCTGCAAAGAGACGTGTCAGGGCTTGTGTCCGGTCTGCGGGCGAGATCGCAACGTGGAGCCGTGTTCCTGCGATCTGCGGCCCATCGATCCCAGGCTGGAGGCGTTGAAGGGCTTGCTTTCCGACCATGGTTCGGAGTAAGATAGTGCGCGGTACGCGGAAAAGGGGGTGGGTTCTGTGGCGGTCCAACAACACCGGGTGTCGAAGACGAGGAAGCGCAAGCGCCGTACGCACTTCAAGCTGGAGCAGCCGACGCTGGTCACCTGTCCCCAGTGTGGTGAATATAAGCTTCCGCATCATGCGTGCACGAGCTGCGGTACGTACAAAGGGCGAGTCGTTCTGTCGGTCAAGTGAGCGAAAGGTCTAGAGGCTGTCCTTCACCGCGCAGGGAACCGCGGGTGTGGACAGCCTCTTT